>Ga0326728_10003189_pt1 | contig 51857 bp, 49 predicted proteins | sample MB3enrmetagenome_FD_207602 | JGI IMG/M metagenome (GOLD analysis project Ga0326728, IMG submission 207602) | Lab enriched peat soil microbial communities from McLean, Ithaca, NY, United States - MB31MN | ecosystem: Environmental > Terrestrial > Soil > Wetlands > Peat | place: USA: New York... | reverse complement strand
TCCACGTTGCCGAAACCTTCTGCTCGAAAGCCCTTCGCAGCAGCAACGAGTTCGTCCAATCTGGCGAAGAAATCCTCCTTCATACTCCGCGCAGTGTAGCGAAGCAGTCAGCCTTCGACAATCCTCCGTTTCACTCGTGATGGCAGCTCATCCGGGTTTGGGTCGCCAGGTGAACCGTGCAACGCTGGATTGAAACCTTTTCGTCGAATCCTGCTGCGTCGAATTCGCGGCTTGTCGCAAAACCGCTGCGCTCCTACACTTGTGGCCATGAACCAGCCAAAGCCAGCCAATCGGCTGGCGGACTTGGACGAGGCGTTGCGGCTCAATACCGACGATGCCGGGACGCGCGCCAAGTTGCAACTGGCTCGACAGGCGCTCACGAATCTGCAGGAGCACGGGACCTCAGGCCAAAGATGATCGACAGCAGACCAGATCGCAGGGAGGCGAAAATGTCCGGAGCAAAGTCCCGGTGGATGCAGCGCGGAGTCTTGGGCGCGGTGTGCGCGCTGGTCGTCGGAGTTTACGCGTACACGTCCCACTGGGGCGTGTTGGGAAACGCGGCTGACACGTACTACAATTTGTTGGTGCGAGGTTTCCGTGCCGGCCAACTCAGTTTGAAGAAAGAGGTGCCGCCCGGACTCGGGCAGCTTGCCGACCCCTACGATCCTGCCGCCAATGCTCCCTACCGGTCTGCTCCCTACCAGACAACCGACCTGAGCTATTACAAGGGCAGGTTCTACCTCTACTTCGGGGTTACGCCCGCCTTGCTATTGTTCTGGCCGTCCGTCGCGCTGACCGGCCACTACCTTTTTCCCAGACAAGCCGTGGTGATCTTTTGCGCGATAGGGTTTCTGGCCAGCCTGGGCTTGCTGCGCGCGTTGTGGCGTCGCTACTTTGCCGAGGTGGGCGTCGGGGTGGTGGCGGCCTGCGCGCTGGCGCTCGGCTTGGCAACGGGCGTGCCGATGCTCTTGCAGCGGGGCGCGCCTCACGAAGTGGCGATCAGTTGCGGGTATATGCTGACGATGCTGGCGCTGGGGGCGATCTGGTGCGCGTTGCACGAGCCGGAGCGGAGGTGTCGGTGGCTGGCGGCGGCGAGCGCGGCTTACGGGCTAGTGGTGGGGGCGCGGCCCTCCCTGCTGTTTGGCGCGGCCATACTGCTGGCGCCGGTGGTTCAAACGTGGGGTGAGCGGCGACCCCGAAAGCTTTCGGGGCTATTGGCGGCGACCGGTCCGATTCTGGTCATCGGATTGGGGCTGATGTTCTACAATTACCTGCGCTTCGACAATCCGCTGGAATTCGGTCTGCGGTACCAGTTGAACTGGAATCGCCAAGACATGGTGCAATTCTTCAGTCTGCGCTATCTCTGGTTCAATTTCCGGGTCTATTTTCTGGAGCCGGCACGCTGGGGCGGTCGTTTCCCTTTCGTGCATGAGATCGTGATGCCGCCCTTGCCGGCGGGCTACTCGCAGGTTGAGATTCCCTTCGGGGTGCTGAGCAACGTTCCGCTGGTATGGTTGGCGCTGGCGGCGCCTCTGGCTTGGCAGGGCCGGTCGGCGGAGGCGCGCTGCATCCTGCGCGGGTTTCTTGCGGCTGTGGCGCTGCTCTCGGGGATATGCGCGTTGACCGTTGGTCTGTTCTTCGGGGCATGCGTCCGCTATGAAGTGGACTTTCTGCCGACGCTGGTGCTGCTGGCCGTGGTCGGCATCCTTGGATTGGAGCGAGCGCTGGCTCCGACCTCGGAGTCAGGGCTGGGCGGCCGGCCGGTCTGGCGGGGTGCGGTGCGCTGTGGCTGGGGTCTGCTGCTCGGCTTCTCGGTGGCGTTTAACCTGTTGGTGAGCGCTGAGAATTATGCGGAGGAATGCAACAACATAGGGGCGGGCTTGGAGCACGCAGGCAGGGTGCAAGAGGCGATCGGCCACTTCGAGCAAGCGCTGCGAATCAATCCTGATCTCGCTGGGGCGCACTGCAACTTAGGGGTCGCCTTGAGGCGAATGGGCAGGATCCAAGAGGCGATCAAGCATTATGAGCAAGCGCTACGGCTCGAGCCCGATCACGCGGAAGTGCACAACAACTTAGGGGTCGCCTTGGAGCAGACGGGCAGGGTGCAGGAAGCGATCGGGCAGTACGAGCAGGCGCTGCGAATCCAGCCCGATTCGGTCGAGGCGCACTACAACTTGGGGATGGCCTTGCTAAAAGTGGGCCGGGTTCAGGACGCAATCGAGCACTACGAGCAGGTGCTCCAACTCAAGCCAGATTTCGCCGAGGCACGCGCCAAGTTGCAACTGGCTCGACAGGCGCTCACGAAACTGCAGGAGCACGGGGCCTAAGGCCAAAGATGATCGACAACAGGCCAGATCGCGGGGAGGAGAAGACATCCGGAAGAAAGTCCCGGTGGATGCAGCGCGGAGTCTTGGGCGCAGTGTGCGCGCTGGTCGTCGGAGTTTACGCGTACACGGCCCACTGGGGTGTGTTGGGAAACGCGGCTGACACTTACTACAATTTACTGGTGCAAGGTTTCCGCGCCGGCCAACTCAGTCTGAAGAAAGAGGTGCCGCCCGGACTCGGGCAGCTTGCCGACCCCTACGATCCGGCCGCCAATGCTCTCTATCGGTTTGCGCCCTACCAGACAACCGACCTGAGCTATTACAAGGGCAGGTTCTACCTCTACTTCGGGGTTACGCCCGCCTTGATCTTGTTCTGGCCGTTCGTGGCACTGACCGGCCACTACCTTTCGCCCAGACAAGCCGTGGTGATCTTTTGCGCGGTAGGGTTTCTGGCCAGCCTGGGCTTGCTGCGCGCGTTGTGGCGGCGCTACTTTCCAAAAGTGCGCGTCGGGGTAGTGGCGGCCTGCGCGCTGGCTCTCGGCTTGGCAACGGGTGTGCCGATGCTCTTGCAGCGGGGCGCGCCTCACGAAGTGGCGATCAGTTGCGGGTATATGCTGACGATGCTGGCGCTAGGGGCGATCTGGTGCGCGTTGCATGAGCCGGAGCGGAGGTGTCGGTGGCTGGCAGCGGCGAGTGCCGCTTACGGACTGGCGGTGGGGGCGCGGCCCTCCCTGCTGTTTGGCGCGGTCATCCTGCTGGTGCCGGTGGCCCAAGCATGGCGTGAGCGGCGGCGGATTTCGGCTTTGCTGGTGGCTGCGACCGCCCCTCTCATGCTGATCGGGTGTGGGCTGATGCTCTGCAATTATCTGCGATTCGACAATCCGCTGGAATTCGGTCTGCGCTACCAGTTGAACTGGAATCGCCAAGACATGGTGCAATGCTTCAGTTTGCGCTATCTCTGGTTCAATTTCCGGGTCTATTTTCTTGAGCCGGCACGCTGGGGCGGTCGTTTCCCCTTCGTGCATGACATCGTGGTGCCGCCCTTGCCGGCGGGCTACTCGCAGGTTGAGATTCCCTTCGGGGTGCTGAGCAACGTTCCGCTGGTATGGTTGGCGCTGGCGGCGCCTCTGGCTTGGCAGGGCGGGTCGGCGGAGGCGCGCTGCATCCTGCGCGGGTTCGTTGCGGCGGTGGCGCTGCTCTCGGGGATTTGCGCTGTGACCATTGGTCTGTTCTTCGGCGCATGCGTCCGCTACGAGGTGGACTTTCTGCCGACGCTGGTGCTGCTGGCCGTGGTCGGCATCCTTGGATTGGAGCGAGCGCTGGCCCCGGCCTCGGAGTCGGGGCTGGCCGGTCGGCCGGTCTGGCGGGGTGCGGTGCGCTGTGGCTGGTGCCTGCTGCTCGGCTTCTCGGTGGCGTTTAACCTGTTGGTGAGCGCTGAGCGTTATGCCGAGGAATGCAACAACATAGGGGCAGGCTTGGAGCGCGCAGGCAGGGTGCAAGAGGCGATCGGCCACTTCGAGCAGGCGCTGCGAATCAAGCCCGATTCCGCTGAGGCGCACTACAACTTGGGGAATGCTTTGGGACAAGCGGGCCGGGTGCAGGAGGCGATCGGGCACTACGAGCAAGCGTTACGGATCAGACCCGATTACGCAGAAGCACACTATAATATGGGACTTGCGCTCGTGCAGTTGGGCAAGATCCAGGAGGCCATCAGACAGTGGGAGCAGGCGCTCCGGTTGAAGCCCGATTTCGCCGATGCGCATAACAACCTGGGAAATGCGCTCTTGCAGACCGGCAGGCTCAGAGAAGCAATGGGGCACTGGGAGCAGGCGCTGCGGATCAAGCCTGAATACGCTGACGCGCATTACAATCTGGGGGTCGCCCTGGCGCAAGCAGGCAGGGTGCAGGAGGCAATCGAGCACTACGAGCAAGCGCTGCGAATCAAACCCGATATGGCCGAGGCACGCGCCAGGTTGCAACTTGCTCAACAGGCGCTCACGAAACTGCAGGAGCACGGGGCCCTAGGCCAAAGATGATCGACGGCAGGCCAGATCGCTGGGAGGCGAAGACATCCGGAGGAAAGTCCTGGTGGATGCAGCGCGGAGTCTTGGGCGCAGTGTGCGCGCTGGTCGTCGGAGTTTACGCGTACACGGCACACTCAGGCTTTTTGGAATTGTTCAGCCTGAATGCGGCTGACGCCTACTACAATTTGTTGGTGCAGGGTTTTCGCGCCGGCCAACTCAGCGTGAAAAAAGAGGCGCCGCCCGGGTTCGCGCAGCTCGCCGACCCTTACGACCCGATGGCGAACGCTCCATATCAGTATGCGCCCTACGGGACAATACACGACCTCAGCTACTACAAGGGCAGGTTCTATCTCTATTTCGGGATTACGCCCGCGTTGATATTGTTTTGGCCGTTCGTCGCGGTGACCGGTCATTACCTATTTCACCGACAAGCCGTGGTGATCTTTTGTGCGATAGGGTTTATGGCCAGCGTGGGCTTGCTGCGCGGGCTGTGGCGGCGCTACTTTGCCGAAGTGAGCGTCGGGGTGGTGGCGGCTTGCGCGTTGGCGCTCGGCCTGGCAACGGGAGTGCCGGTGATGTTGCCGCGATCCGAGGTTTACGAAGTATCGATCAGTTGCGGGTATATGCTGACGATGCTGGCCCTGGGGGCGATCTGGTGCGCGTTGCACGAGCCGGAGCGGAGGTGGCGGTGCCTGGCGGCGGCGAGCGCGGTTTACGGGCTGGCGGTGGGGGCGCGGCCCTCCTTGCTGTTGGGCGCTGTAGTCCTGCTGGTGCCGGTGGCCCAAGCATGGCGTGAGCGGCGGCGGATTTGGGTTTTGCTGGTGGCGGCGACCGGCCCTCTCATGCTGATCGGGTGTGGGTTGATGCTCTACAATTATCTGCGCTTCGACAGTCCGTTCGAATTCGGATGGCGCTACCAACTGAGCGCACATAGTCGTCAAGCCACGGTGCAACGCTTCAGCCTGGGTTATCTCTGGTTTAATTTCCGGGTCTATTTTCTGGAACCGGCGCGCTGGAGCAGTCGATTTCCCTTCGTGCATGAAATCGCCGTGCCACCCATGCCGGCGGGCCATGGGCAGGTTGAACATCCCTTCGGCGTCCTGACCAACGTTCCTTTGGTTTGGCTGGCACTGGCTGCGCCGCTGGCTTGCCGTGGCCGGTCGCCGGAGGGACGTTCCATCCTGCGCGGATTCTTGGCGGCGGTGGCCCTGCTTATGGGGATTTGCGCGTTGACGATTGGCCTCTTCTTCGCCGCGTGCTCCCGCTATGAGGTGGAGTTCCTGCCTGCACTGCTGCTACTGGTTGTCGTTGGCATCCTCGGATTGGAGCGCAGGCTGGCCACGACGCCGGAGTCGGGGCTGGCAGACCGGCCGGTCTGGCGGCGTGCGGTGCGTTGGGGCTGGGGCCTGCTGTTGGGGTTTTCGGTGGCGTTTAACCTGTTCGCAAGAGTTGAGTCTTACGCCGAGGCATACAACCATTTGGGGGTTACTTTGGCGCAAGCAGGCCGTATACAGGAGGCGATCGGACGCTTCGAGCAGGCGTTGCGAATCAATCCCGACTCCCTCGATGCGCACAACAACTTGGGGTTCGCGCTGTTGCAAGTGGGCAAGTCCCAAGATGCGATCAGACACTTCCAGCAGGCGCTACGGATCAATCCCGATGACCCCGAGGCGCCCTGTATGCTGGGTCTCTTGCTGTTCCAACTGGGCAGGTCGTCGGAGGCGATAGAACAGTTCGAGCAGGCGCTAAAGATCAAGCCCGATTCCGCCGAGGTGCAAAACAATCTGGCGCGGCTGCTGGCGATGCTCGCGCCGGCAGAGGGCGGCGACCCGGTTCGAGCCGTGGCTTTGGCCCAGCAGGCCTGCGAGCTTACCGGCAATCGTGTGCCAGCGCACCTCGACACCCTGGCCGCCGCGTATGCAGCCTCCGGGCGATTCAGTGAGGCGATTGCCACCGCGCAGAAGGCTGCTGAACTGGCCCGCTCTGCCGGACAGCCGGAGTTGGTCAGGGAGATTGAGGCACGGTTGCAACTGTATCGTCACGGACGCCCCTACCACCAGTCCGACGGCGGGACAAGTCCTCACAGCCCGTGATCTTGGGCGCTCGCCGGGAAACACACACCTTCAAGCGGCCTTGCGTGGCGTGGACGTCGTTCTAGTCGCGGCTTCTAAGCGTAGGCGGGGAGGTGTAATGTCGTCTGCATGTGCGGGCGATTCACCCTGACGGCGGAAGCGAAGGAGTCGGCGAAGCGATTTGGCCTGGAGGTCTCGTCGGGCATCCATAGGCCGGGGAACGCAGCGCCGTGATCTACATCCTGCTGGGCAGTTATCGGCGACACGGCGGCAATTCCTTCGACCATCTGCATCTAATCAGCTTATGCAAATAGCCAAAAACTTGTCGTCACCCCTGATAAAACCCGCCTTCGCGGAAACCTTTGTAGGAGCGACATTCCCGTCGCGACAGTTCGGGGCAAGAATGCCCCTCCTACGGGCTGCCAGCACTTGGAGGAGATGAAGCTTTGTTGGGCGCGGTTACCGTCCACACACTACCCGAATCGAGTCCGTCAGCGCGGCCAGCACTGTATCCAATTGCGCCTTGGTGATGCAATACGGCGGCATGAGGACAATCGTGTTGCCAAGAGGACGCGTCAGCACGCCGCGTTTGCGCATCCTGGCGCAAACCTTGATGCCCATCTTCTGCTCGATTGGATACGGACCGATGTCCACCGCGCCGATCATCCCGATGTGTCGCACATCGGCGACGTGTGGCAGTGCGCGCAACTGTTCCACTCCGGCTGACAACTGAGAGCTGAGAGTCCATAACTTTTCCAGCACCCGTTCTTCCTCGAACACTTGTAGGTTCGCCAGCGCCGCCGCGCATCCGAGTTGATTTCCGGTGTAGCTGTGTCCGTGGAAAAACGTCTTGAACTCCGCGTAGTCGCCCAGAAACGCGTTGAAGATCTCCTCGGTCGTCAACGTGGCCGCCAACGGCAGATAACCGCCCGTCAGACCTTTTGCCAGGGCCATCAAATCGGGCACAACGCCTTCCTGTTCGCAGGCGAATATCGTTCCGGTTCGCCCGAAGCCCGTCATCACCTCGTCCGCGATAAGGAGCGCGCCGTTTTGCGTGCAGAGGCCGCGCAACTCCTTCAACAACCCGCGCGGCCAGAGTTTCATTCCGCCCGCGCCCTGTATCAGCGGCTCGATCACCACCGCAGCGATGGTGTCGTCCATGACGCTCCGCAGGCGCGACAACTCGTTCGCGCGGATCACGTCGAACGTCAGCGGCTGATACGCGGCGCGAAACAGGTCAATCCCCCCGATGCTCACCACGCCCAGCGTATCGCCGTGATAGGCGTCCGCAAACGCCACGAACTTCGTGCGCCCCGCCTGCCGTTTGTGTTGCCAATACTGAAACGCCATCTTGACCGCCACCTCCATCGCGGTCGAACCGTCGTCGGAGTAGAAGACGCGCGTCAGTTCGCGCGGACCCGTTCGCGGCGGGCACGCCGCTCCCACAACAGGCTGTGTTTTCTTGAGAACTGCAGGAGCCACATTCCTGTCGTGACCGGTTCGATCTGATATTGTTCGCGCAAGTCCCGCAAGTTTCTCGCCCAGCTCGATGGCAGGCACGTTCGACAACCCGAGAAAGGACGAGTGGGCGATGCGGTCGAGTTGGTCTCGGATCGCTTGTGTGATCTTGGGATGCCGATGCCCGTGCAGGTTCGTCCAGATCGACGAGTTCGCGTCGATATACTCGTTGCCGTTCGTGTCGCGAAGAATCGCTCCTTCGCCCGACTCGATGGTGAGCGGTTCTTCCTGCATCCATTCCCGCATTTGCGTGAACGGATGCCAGAGGAAGTGATGGTCTTTCTGAGCAAGCGTGCTCTTCATCCTCGTGGGAGCGGTTTTCAACCGTGGTCCTCCTGCGCCGGGGTTCCACCCAGCCACGCCCGGTCAATCTCGCCTTGGTAGTCGGGATGCGCTGTCGAAAATGGCCACTCCTGCGCGGATTTTACCAATCCATTGCGGACCGGATTCTCGTGCATATAAGCAAGGCGCTGCTCGAAGTCCCGTCCGTCGCGAAGCAGATGATGGTGGTAGCCGGGTTGCCAGAGGCAATGTCTGCTTTCGTGTGAGCGGTTTGTTTCCGCGGTTCGGGTCTGCTCGAGATCGCGGTTGGAAACCGCTCCCACAATCTGAGTGCGAATCAAACGGCTTGAGCGCCGTTTCCAGGAATGCATTACTTGCTCCAGCCGCAAGTTGTTACACAACGCCAGCGCCACATCCACGTGGTCGGGCATTATCACAAACCCGAGCAGCCGAATCCGTCCCTCATTGCGAAGCCACCGCAGTGTTTCCACCACAATCTGAGCAGCTTTGGGGTTCATAAGAATCGGTCGTGGCCCTTCTACGAAAGTTGTAACGAAATAGCACTCGTGAGAAATGAAGACCCTCCCCTTGCGCAGATCGTTTGAATGCCGAGGTCGCTGCTCTGTTGTTGTGCGAGTGGATTCCGTCCGTGATGGCGCTTCTGTTGTGGGCGCAACCCGGTCGCGGTTGGAAACCGCTCCCACGGATGATGGAGCATGAGCCAAACTCTGCGTCACTCCCACAGACTTGAGCGCAGCCAGAAATGTCCGGATGTCTTCGCTCTGGTGCCCTGCCGTCACCGTCACGCGCAGGCGCGCTTTGCCCTTCGGCACGGTCGGAAAACGGATGGCGGGCACGAAGACGCCCCGCTCGCACAACTTGCGCGACATCTCCACTGCCCTGCCTTCGTCGCCAACGATGATCGGAATGATCGGGCTGCGGGATTCGTTCTCGACGCCGAGCGCGGAGAGTCCGTTCTTCAATTCGCTGACGTTACGCCAGAGTCGATCGCGGCGTTTGTGTCCCTCGTCGCCCATCACGAAATCAACCGCCGCGGATGCAGCCGCACAAACCGCCGGCGGCAGCGCCGTGGAATAAATCAGGCTGCGCGCGCGATTGCGGAGATAGTTGATCAACACCTGCGAACCGGCAACGAACCCGCCGGCGCAACCGAGCGCCTTGCTGAGGGTGTTGAGCGTCACGTCGATTCTGTCTTCGACGCCCGCTGCCTCCGCCATCCCGCGCCGGTGATGGCCGTACAGTCCCGTGGAGTGCGCTTCGTCGATCATCAGCCACACGCCGTACCTCTCCTTGAGTTCGACGATCTCTTTGAGAGGCGCGAGATCGCCGCCCATCGAGAAGAGGGTTTCCGTGACAATGATAGTGCGCGTACAACGGGCCGGTCGCGGCAGGAGCGCCGCTCCTGCGGAATTCTGCGCCCTTGCGCCGCATGTTGTGGGGCCGGCATTCCTGCCGCGATTCACTGCCCATGCAAGAAGATATTCCAACTTTCGCAGATTCCCGTGCGGATAGACGCGAAGTGTCGCGCCGCTTTGCCGCGCGCCGTCGATGATGCTGGCGTGGTCGAGTTTGTCGAGAATGACGACGTCGCCTTCGCCGACGAGCGCCGTGATTGTGCCGGCATTCGCAGCGTAACCGCTGCCGAACACGATGGCCGCTTCCTTGCCTTTGAACGCAGCGAGCCGGCGTTCGAGTTCCTCGTAGGGCTGCAAATTGCCGCAGACAAGCCGCGACGCCCCGGAACCGACTCCGTATTCTTCGATGGCGTGCGCCGCCGCGCGCTTCAGGATCGGATCGTTGGCGAGGCCTAGGTAGTCGTTACTGGAAAAATTTAGAAACTCGCGCCCATCGAGGACGATGCGCGGACCTTGAGCCGATCCGATCGTGCGCAACGTGCGGTACAGCCCGTCCGCGCGCAGTTGCTCCAATTCGCCGCCAAGCTGATCGTCAAGGTTGGCCATGCTGATCGCCGGGAGCCGGCGCGGCCTTCGCCGGCTCGGTCCCTTCCGGCACGTAGATCACAACGGCGTGCGAGTCGATCCGGTAGCTGAGCCTAGAGAACTCGATCACGTCAGCGACCGCCGCTTCGCGCAGGATCACTTCGGGAACGATGAGATTCTCGAGTTGGCGTCTCAATTCGACTCTGGGCATTGATCGGGCGACTTGCGCTCGTTTTTCTTCGATCCCGCTGAGGAGTTGTTTGACAATTGGCTGGGCCGGTTTCTGCGCCAGAATCTGTTTGCAGCACGCCTCCGCCTCGTCATACCGGCCGACCCGCGCCAGCATGCTGGCCTGCTGGAGCAAATCTCCCAATTCATCATCGCTGAGCTTCGCCTTGGCGGCGGCGTTGGTGTCGGTCGCCGCTGACCTGGATTCCACGGCCCGTGCCGGTGATGTCGCCACCAGCAGCGCGGCCAGAATTAAAATCAGAATCCATTCACAATTTCTCATCGTGCACTACCTTTCCACCGATCATCGAGAAGCACACGGGTTTCTCCGCGTACACCACAGCTTCGTAGGGGTCCACATCGCCATTCAGAGGCACGGCAATCAAGTCGGCCCAAGCTCCGGGAACAGTCCTGCCAAGTTTATCGCTCAGATTCAAGGCTTGCGCCCCGCACACCGTGGCCATCGACAGGATCTTCTCAGCCTCCAGTTGCGGGTACGTGCGCGTCAACATCTTCATTTCGGCGAATAGATCTAGGGTGTCGTTGCTTGCGAGACTGTCGGTGCCCAGGCATACGTTGATGTCGTTCGCCCAAAACGCACTCAAAAGCGGCGCGGGTTGGTTGAAAAATCGATGGCTCTTGGGGCAATGCACAACGTGCGTGCCGCTTTGCTTCAACAGCGTCACGTCGAGCGGCGCCAGGCAATTTGCGTGGGCTGCCAGACAATGCGGCCCCAGCACGCCAAGTTCCGACAACAACTGGGCCGGCCCCACCCGTTTGCAGTCGCTCATGTCGCGCCCGGCCCGCCGGAAATAATCGTACATCGGCCCGGCCCCGCGCCGAAACATGTCATCCTCCTGCTCCGACTCAGCCAGATGCGTCGTCACAAGAAGGTTTCTCTCCCGGGAACACCAGTTCGACAGCCGATACAGCGCGCCGCTCGCCGTGTACGGAGCATGCGGCGCCAGACCGAAACCGCCCGGAACGTTTTGGTGCGCCGCGATGATCTTGAGGGCTTCCTGCACGATGTCTTCCACCGGCCAGGCGCGGTTGACATCAATCAATTCAAGGCACCACCAGATGCGCAACGGAGTTGGCGGCAACTGATCGATCAACGACGGGAAGCATTCGAAGTTGACCACGGTGGTCGTGCCCGACTTCAGCAAGCGGGTGATGCCCGATTGGATCGCTGCCAGGTATTGTTCGTCTGACCTCGACTTCTTGGCCTCTACCAGCCGCAGAATCCAGTCGATAAAGCTGCCACGCCACCCGACCTCGCCCACCATGTCCGTGTAGTCGAGATGGCAATGTGCGTTGATCAGTCCCGGCAACAAAACCACTTCGCCGAGGTCTCGCACCTCGCCAGCGTGACTCGCCTGGATCTCCTTCGTCGGCCCGGCGGCCACAACAGTGTCACCCTCGACAACCACCGCGCCGTCTTCGATCGGCGGCCGCGCCATCGGCAAGAGATGTTTCGCTCGCAGAATCATCCGTCCCACCGCTGTTCATTATACGACGTTCATGGCTGGCAAAGCAAACACACCGGCTCAAGCTCCGCCGCACGGCAGGCGAACGCGTTCAATCGAACGGGCGCGCCCCGAGTTCTCATCCACATCCAAGATCGCGCCGCACAAAATGACGTTGCCAGCCGCAACTTCTAGCTTTTGCGGCATCTGCGTGAGAAATCGTCTGATAACCGCCTCGACATCGCGACCGAGCACCGAATCGTGCGGGCCGCACATGCCCACGTCGCTGATGTACGCCGTGCCCTTCGGCAGAATCTGCTCGTCGGCGGTCGCCACATGCGTGTGCGTGCCCAGCACGGCGCTCACCTGTCCGTCCAGGAATCGTCCCATGGCAATCTTTTCACTCGTCGCCTCCGCATGAAAGTCCACGATGACAAGGTTCGTCTGTCTCCGCAACCGCGCCACTTCCGCCTGCGCCGCACGAAAAGGACAATCATTGTTCGGCATGAAAACGCGCCCGATCAGATTCAGGACGGCGACGGCTGTTTTGTCACCGACGTTCACGACAACCGAGCCGCGCCCCGGCGCCGTCGGCGGAAAATTCAGCGGCCGAATCAGGCGCGACTCGCGTTCGACGACTTCGTAGATTTCCTTCTGGTCCCACGTGTGGTCACCGGAGGTGATCACGTCCACGCCGCTTGCGAGCAGCCCGCTGACCGTCGAACCGGTCAAACCGGCGCCGTGGGCGCTGTTTTCCCCGTTGGCAATGACCACGTCGATCCCGCGCTCTTCGCGCAGACGCGGCACGAGCGCCGCAACCGCCGCGCGCCCCGGTCTGCCAACGACGTCGCCGATGAAGAGAACTTTCATGTTAATAACTCATGCTTAAAGATTAATGACTAAGGAAGCACGAAATCCAAATGCGTTAGCCATTCATCATTGGTTTCTTCACTTGGCGTATTCCACCACGCGCGTCTCGCGCACGACAGTGACTTTGATCTGGCCGGGGTATTGCAACTCTCCCTCGATCTTCTTGGTGATGCTCCGTGCCAACTGCATCGCTTCGGCGTCGCTGATCTTCGTGGGTTCGACCAGCACACGGATTTCGCGGCCCGCCTGTAGCGCGTAGCTTTTTTCAACACCGGGAAAACTGTTGGCGATCGCTTCGAGCTTCTCCAGTCTCTGCAAGTACAGTTCCATGCTCTCGCTGCGTGCGCCGGGCCGCGACGCACTGATTGCGTCGGCGGCGCCGGCCAGAACGCCGTAAATGGTTACTGGCTCGACCTCGTGGTGGTGAGAGGCAACGCCCTGGCTGACTTCCTCCGGTTCGCCGTACTTGCGCAGCAGTTCCGCGCCAATGACCGCGTGCGAGCCTTCCACTTCGTGATCGACCGCCTTTCCGATGTCGTGAAACAAACCGACGCGTTTGGCAATTTGCTGGTTCAAACCCATCTCGGCGGCGATCATGCCTTCGATTTGCGCCACTTCGATGGAATGGTCGAGCACATTCTGCGCGAAGCTGTGCCGAAATTTCAGGCGGCCAAGCAGCTTGACGACTTCGGGGTGCACCTTCTGGAGGCCGACGCGCAGCACGGCGTCTTCGCCCGCCTGCCGGATCGTTCCTCCAAGCTCCTCGCGAACTTTTGCTGCCTCCTCTTCGATGCGCGCGGGATTGATGCGCCCGTCAGCCACCAGACGCTCAAGCGTCACGCGCGCCAGTTCGCGTCGCACGGGGTCGAATCCGCTTAGCACAACGGCTTGCGGCGTGTCGTCGATCAACACATTGACGCCCGTCGCGGCCTCGAACGCGCGGATGTTGCGGCCCTCGCGACCGATGATGCGCCCCTTGATTTCCTCGTTCGGAAGAACCAGCGTGCAATTGGTCGCCGTTTGGACGTGACTGGACGCGCTGCGCTCGATGGCAATCGTGATCAGGCGCCGCGCCTCACGGTCTGCGTTCTGCTTCGCGTCGTCCAGAATCCGCCGTGTCAACGCCGCCGCGTCCTCCCGCGCTTCATCCTGGACGCGCGCGAGCAGCATGGCCTTCGCTTGTTCGGTTGACATGCCCGCAATGCACTGCAGCTCCTGCTGCGCCCGCCGCTTCAGTTCGTCGATCCCGTCCTGAATCTTGTGCAGTTCCTTCTCGCGTTCGGTCAGGAGTTGCTCTTTCTGTGCAACCTCTTCCGTTTTGCGGTCCAGCAAATCGACCTTGCGGTCGAGATTGGCGTCGCGCTGCGCGAGGCGCTTTTCCATTTCCAACAACTCCTGACGGCGCCCCTTGGATTCCTTTTCAAACTCGTCGCGCAACTTGAATGCTTCATTCTGCGCCGCCACACGCGCTTCGCGCAGAATCGTGTCCGCTTCCTTCCGCGCCGATGCAAGCGTCGAGGTCGCCTGCCGGGCGTCTCCCCGCGCCTTGAACTGCACGAGGATCCAGCCGGCGACGGCCCCCACAAGCACCAGTGCCAAGCCGATGAATATTTGGTTCATTCGTTTTCCCTCTTACATGAAACGACCCGTTTTTCAGTCACAATAACGTCCACGCGGACGTCGTGAGCGTCCGCGGGCACGTTGTTCAACACTTGGAAATCGTAGGCGAGCGCGATCTTCGTTCCCCGCGCTTCCCGCAGCAGGCGGTCGAAAAACCCCATTCCGTGCCCAATCCGATTCCCGTTTCCATCGAAGGCCAGTCCCGGCACAAGCAAGGCGTCAAGCTTGTCCGGGCTCACGCGGCGAACAACCTCCTGCCTGGGTTCCAGGATTCCAAACTTCCCTTCTTCCAGCTCTGCAGCAAAATCTTTCAACTCCGACGCGGCGTAGAGTCGGTCCGCGCCGTCAAATCTCGGCACGCAGACCCGTTTCCCGACCGCCAGCAACCGCTGGATCAATTCGTGCGTGTCCACCTCGTGTCCCTTGGAAACGTAAACGAGCAGCCGGGTCGCATTCACGCACTCCGGCAATGCGGCGAGCCGTTCCCGAACCGCCGCGCTGTTGGAGCGCACGTCAGCTGGCGCAAGCGCTGCCAATCGGGTACGCATCTGGCTCCTCAGTGTGGACTTGCTGACCATAATGCACAGATGAATTCGAAGACCGCCATTCTCGATGTTTCACTGTCAGGCCGAGTCATGGGACGAGTATGAACACCAGGATTTCTCAAATCCTCGTGCTGTCGTTCAAGCCGGCCAAAATCGACGCACTCTGGCTGTGTGATTAAGTGTGAATGTTGCTTATGAACGAACTTCCGAAGATGCCTCAAGGCGTCGTTACCTCTGCAATCCTCGTCGCTAAGTGCCTTCTTCATTAAAATGAGCATCGGCATCAATGTCATGGCCTTCTCCGCGCGCTGGTCTCCTGAGAGGTACGATGCCAGCGTTCCCTGCAAGCTTCGGTCATCCCCCGCTGGGGTATTCGGGATGGGTCGAGTATTCCGCAGGGGCCGGAAGATTCGCTCACGCAACTGAATCTCCAACCCCTTCCAGTACAAGTTGCTGGCGCACGAAAAATCACACCCCTCTGGAAGTAATTGTGCAACTTCTGCTGTTACGAAAGCTTGAAGCGCCGCCTTGTCGACTAGTTCAAAAGCTTGGCCAAGTTCCCGCCGCAAACGGCCTTCAACGCCGTCGAGTGTCACATTTACCACCAGTTGGCGACGGGCAATCTCCTCGGCTAACACCGTGGGCAAAGCCCGCAGACGCTCCGTGATCTCCTTCGCGTCAGTTCCCGAAATCTCCGCCACGCTGAGTTTCTCAAAAACCTTCGGATGCTTCCGCACCTTCTCCTTGAGATGTCCGATCCACAAGGTCAGGTCTTGCTCTTCCGCCTTGGTCCAAGGAGGGGTCAAATCAACTTTCTCCCACACATCTCGCCAAGGCTGGTACGCGGTGAACAACAAACCGTAGTAGAGAGAACGCGGCTCATCGTCCAAAGTCCTGTAGAGTTTCGCGAGATAGAATGCTGCGGTAAGCCCTCTTAGCGATTTCTCGAGGCCGTCCCGCGTCAGCTCATCGAGTTCTCCATTGTCCTCGATGTATAAGACTCTGTTTGCCCATCGCTCATGCAGTTCCTCGGTAAGGCTGGCGGCCATATCCCCTAATGACTTAAGCACGTCAACAAGTTTGAGGGCGTCGGAAGAGGGGTGAGGTACAGCCAACTCGCGCCGCCCGTACTTGGCTAACATGTCCACCAGAACCTGCGAATCTTTGAATTGGTCTATCACCTCTCGTTTGTCGAAAAGCGTGTCAAGTTCGCGTGCCATCACCAACTGGTCGATCAACTCAGCGTCGGCTTCAGATTGACTATGGCGGAGCAATCGAACGATGTGATGCGCTGACTCTAACAACTGCATAGGAAGTGGCGTGTCCGATCTCAAACGAGATTTCAGCAATGACAAGTCTGTGTTGTCTAGGACTCTCGGAGCGAAGCTCGTCTTGTCCGAATCCTCCGATGGCTCATTCGCTCGTAGCCTGTCTGTGAGCAGGCCACATTGTGCGAGAAGACCGGCTGTCCGAAGATGGTTATCGATTGCCTCATCGATCACATGTCGGCCCGGGGTCCCAATCGCGTTGTTCAACACCGAGTACTCGAGTACTTCCCCAGCCCTTTGCCGCTTGCCGGCTTCGTCTGCTGCCTCAATGGCTTGGGCAAAAACCACAGCCTCCTCCCTGGGAAAAGGAGTCCTCGCCAGTTTCTCTAATTCCGCAAGGTCGGACATGACTTCCTGTTCCTTTGCTCCTTCAGCCCTCAGTGTTGACTCTCGCATGCGTTCAAGCTCTTCCCGTCGTTCCTGAGCAAGATCCTCTTGCACTAATTCCTGCGTCAACTGCCTGATCTCCTGCATAGCCGCAGCTCTGGCACGCAGCCTTGTCAAAATCTTCCTTAGGGTGTCAATCCGGCTTGGCACAGTTTCTCACCTCCAATGCCTGTCTCCATTTCTCCATCCGCTCCCGCACCTTCAACTCAAACCCCTGATCGCCCGGCTCGTAGTATTTCCGCTTCTCTGGCAAATGCTCCTGAGCGACAATGTGGCCTTCAAAATCGTGTGCGTACTTGTACCCTTCGCCGTGACCGAGCCGCGCGGAGCCTTTGTAGTGCGTGTCTTTGAGATGCTTCGGGACTTCCAGCGTTCTCCCTTGTTCCACATCGGCCTTCGCGCTCCAGATGCCTTTCGCGCTCGCGTTGGACTTCGGCGCAGTCGCGCAATAGACGGTCGCTTCCGCCAACGGCAATTCGCCTTCGGGCCAGCCGATGAATTCCACGGCGTGATGCGCCGCCACTGCGACAACCAACGCCTGCGGATCGGCCAATCCGACGTCTTCCGCAGCAAGAATCACGACGCGACGCGCGATGAACCGCGGGTCTTCGCCGGCGACGATCATCTTCGCCAGCCAGTACAGCGCCGCGTCGGGATCACTGCCGCGCATGGATTTGATGAACGCCGAGATCGTGTCGTAATGTTCGTCCTCGTCGGCGTCGTACACGACAGCTTTCTTCTGAATGGATTCTTCGGCGACGGCGCGCGTGATATGGCCCGATGGCGTTGTGAGCGCGCCGATCTCCAGTGAGTTCAAGGCTTTCCTTGCGTCACCGTCGCACGCGGCCGCCAGAAAGTCGAACGCATCGTCGTTCATCTTCAACTTCATCGCGCCAAGCCCGCGTTCCTTGTCGGCGATGGCGCGGCGGAGCAATTCCTTGATGTCGTCGGGCGCAAGCGGCTTGAGTTGGAAGATTTGCGAGCGCGAGACGAGCGGCGAGTTGACGTAGAAAAACGGATTGTGCGTGGTCGCGCCGATGAGCCGCACCGTGCCGTTTTCAACGTCGGGCAGCAAAACGTCCTGCTGTGCCTTGTTGAAACGGTGGATTTCGTCGATGAACAGAATCGTCTTCTGCCCCGTATTGGCGAGCCGGTTGGCGGCACTGGAGATGACTCGGCGAATGTCAGCGACATTGGCTTCCGCGCCGCTGAGCCGCTCGAACTTGCTCTTGGTCACGTTGGCGATGACCTCGGCGAGAGAAGTTTTTCCCGTTCCCGGCGGGCCGTAAAGAATGATGGAACTGAGCCGGTCGGACTTGATCGCGCGCCACAGGAGTTTGCCTTCCGCGAGGATGTGACGTTGTCCGACGAAGTCATCGAGTGTGCGCGGGCGCATCCTTGTGGCCAACGGCGCAGCAGAACTGTCAGGTGGGGACGCCGTTGGGGGGGCGTTTGCCGGAGACTGTTGGCTGAATAAGTTCTCGGTCATGACCGCCTATCGGGCGAGGCGGCTGACGGATCGAGCAGGGCTTAAAAGGAAATACCCCGCCGTAATGCCGTTCAAACGATATCTTTGAACCCCTCAATAATAAGGGTGCTCTGTCGATTGTTTCCTGCTTCCTAGAGAGGCCTGCAGTCCACAACCGAACACCGAGCTCCGTCACAGACGGTGTTGGCTCAAAGATTCGTCGTTCATCACGTACATGGCAGGGTATTTCGCAAATCTACTGTTAACAAAGAACTAGCGCGACCTTCGTCGCTCCATGCGTGTTTCCTATAGCACATCTCCATATGCGATTTCAAGAATTTTCGTTCACAATTCGATTGCACTCTTGACCACCCTGCCTCGATCCGTCAGCCTTCGCGCACCTCGCACTTCAATGTTCGCTGCAACTGACGTTTGATTTTCTCATGCGCCTCGTTGACTTCGGTATCGGTCAACGTCCGGTCGGTCGCCCGAAACGTCAGCGAGTACGCCATCGATTTCCGACCCGTCGGAATCGAACCACCCCGGAAAATATCAAATAACGCGAACTGTTCCAAGAATTTATTTTCACTATTTCGTAACGCCGCCGTCACGTCCGCGTGACGGACACTCTCGTCCAGCACCAACGCCACGTCCCGCACCACGGCGGGAAACTTTGGCAATTCACGGTACTGTTTCTCCACAGACGACGCGAGCAACGGCTCAAGTTTCATCTCGGCCACGAACACCGCGTCGCGCAAATCCAGCTTCTTCGCCTGCACGGGAGAAACCTGTTTGACCTCCGCATCCGCAACTCCCGGCGCGCCGAGGCTGACCGCCATCTCTTCTAGCGCGCCCTTCAAATCGAAATAATCCATCTTCGCCTCGCGGACGGCTGTCTCCCACGAATGCGGGTTGCGACGACCTGTGACCGCCAACGCCAGATGCAGCGACTCGTTGCCGTCGGCCGCAAACACGCGCCCGATCTCGAACAGCTTCACGTCGTACCGGTGTCGTGACACGTTCGTCCGCAGATTCGCCAGCAAGCCGGGCACAAGCGACGGCCGCAGCGCAAGCTGATCGGTGCTGAGCGGGTTCTGCAATTTCAGATCGCCCTCGCTCACCAGCGTCTGGTTCATGGCTTCGTGAAAACCGAGCGCTGTTAAAACCTGTCTGACGCTGGCAAGAGCATCCCACTTCGCATCAAACTCCGACACCACTGCTGTCGCTGGCTGCATTGTTGCGGGAATCTTTTCCGTGCCGAGGATGCGGCAGACTTCCTCGATCAAATCCGCCTCACGCTCCAAATCTACGCGGAACGTCGGCACCTCGACTTCAACCGCATCATCGCTGTGGACGCGCCTGTCAAGCGCGGCTACAGGTTGCAGCCCCAACCCCACAAAGATCTTCTTCACCGTTTCGGGTGGCACTTCGATTCCGAGCAACCGGTTCACCTGCGCGTACCGGCATTTCACGCGCCGTTTCTCAATCGGCTTCGCCAGCGCGTCGAGGACGCCGCGCGCAACCTGTCCGCCCGCGAGTTCGTAAATCAACTGCGTGGCGCGATTGCTGGCCCAAACCACGCCGTCGATGTCCGCGCCGCGCTCGAACCGATAGCTCGCCTCGCTTGACAAACCGAGTTTCTTGGAGGTCTTGCGAACGTTCGACGGCAGGAACCAAGCGCTCTCCAGCAACACGTCGGTGCTCGCGGCGTTGATCTCGCTGTTTTTGCCGCCCATGACACCCGCCAACGCCACCGCCCGCTCGGAGTCGGCGATCACCAGCATCTCGGCACTGAGTTCGTGTTTGCTGTCGTCAATCGCCACGAACTGCTCGCCGTTCACCGCTCGTCGCACGACGATCCTGTGTTCGCGGAGCAAATTGTAGTCAAACGCGTGCAGCGGCTGGCCGCACTCCATCATCACGTAGTTGGTCGCATCCACTACGTTGTTGATCGCGCGCATCCCCAGCTTTTCGAGAATCTGCTTCAACCACGACGGACTCGGCCCGATCTTCACCCCGCGAATCAAACGCGCCGTGTACCGTGGACAGAGATCCGGTGCGTCAAGTTTGACCGAGGTGAACTTCTCTGTTGGCTCTGCGTCTTCTGTGAGAGATATCTGTGGCAGCTTCAGCGGATTCCCCGTCAGCGCCGAAACCTCGCGAGCGATCCCGATGACGCAGAGCCAATCGGGCCGATTCGGCGTCACCTCGATGTCGTACACCGTGTCCGCGCCGCCCATCGCCTCGCTGAGCTTGATACCGATGGGCGTCTCGGCGGGAAGAACGAGCAAGCCGTCCTCGCCTTTCGGCAATCCGAGTTCCTCCGCCGCGCACATCATGCCTTGCGATTCGACGCCGCGCAGTTTGGCAGACTTGATGGTGAAATTGCCGGGCAACGTCACGCCGGGCAACGCCAGCGGCACTTTGTCGCCGACCTTGTAGTTCTTCGCGCCACACACGATCTGGCGTTCGCCCGTGCCGTCGTTGACGCGGCACACGCTGAGTTTGTCGGCGTTTGGATGCTTCTCGCTGGAAAGAATCTGGCAGACGACAACCTGTTGCAACACCCCGCCGCCGAAACTGACGATGTCCTCGACTTCGATCCCCGCAAACGTCAGCTTCTCCGCCAACTGCTGCGGCGACCACGCAACGTCCACGTACTGCTTCAGCCAGTTGTAGGTGAATTTCATGCAAGCACGGTTCAGCGTTTAAGGTGTTGTATGATTTGCAGCGCTCGGAAGAACGGATTGCTTGTTGGACGTGTTGATCTCTCTGCCTCACGACGGAGTTGTTCTACACAATCGGAATAACTTCGGTTGATCACCAACTCCCATGCACCGACGGCCCTCAGTTGCTCAGTCAATCGTCCCTCGGACACTCGTGGCGACCAAAACATGAAGACCCGTTGGAAATCTTCAAGGTCTTTAAGGCATACATCGGCGTATTTTTTCGCCGCGCTGTACTTCATTTTGAATTTCTTAACAGTGGTGGGGTAATCGGTAATGGCCAATCCATTTAGATGAGTGGTCACCTCGCACAAATAGGCAGTCTTACCTGCAAAGTGCAAGCCAACAACATCCAACTCATTTAATCCGCCAAGTCCACCGCTAGGCAGCCTAGCCCCATAGTGGACAATCTCACACTTCTTGATGAACTCCAAATATGCCCCTACCACGTACTCGCCCATTTCTTCTGCCATATTCAGATCTCCGTATTCAGAACTGCTCCAGAAACCTCACGTCGTTCTCCGTGAACAGGCGGATATCGTTGATGGACCACATGACCATGGCGATGCGTTCGATGCCGAAGCCGAACGCCCAGCCGGTGTATTCGTCGTCGGGATAGCCGACCGCCTTGAAGACGTTCGGGTCAACCATGCCGCAGCCGGCGATCTCGATCCATTCCTTGCCGTGCGCCCGGAAATGCGGCGTGCTGAGATCAATCTCGAAGCTCGGCTCGGTGTACGGAAAGAAATGCGGACGGAACCGGACGTGGGTATCGGCCGACAGAAGTTGTCTGAAGAAGAATTCGACAGTGCCTTTGAGGTCGGCAACGGTAACGTTCTTGTCCACGTACAAGCCTTCGATCTGATGGAACGTCGGACTGTGCGTGGCGTCGGGATTATCCCGGCGGAACACGCGGCCCGGCGCGACGATGCGGATCGGCGGTTTGCGCTTGAGCATTGTGCGAACTTGCACCGGCGACGTGTGCGTGCGCATGACGTAACGACCGTACTTCGGATCCGGCCGCAGATCGACGTACAGCGTGTCCTGAATGTCGCGCGCGGGATGATCGGCGGGCGTGTTCAGCGCGTCGAAACAATGCCACTCGGTCTCGACCTCGGGGCCGTCCTCGACGGCGAATCCCATCCGGCGGAAAATGGCGACGGTACGCTCGAAGACTTGTGTGAGCGGATGGAGATGGCCGATGGCGTGGCATCGGCCGGGCAACGTGGTGTCAATCGCCGGGCCGGAGCCAGCGGCTTTGATTTCGAGTTCCTCTTGTTTGGCCATCAACGCCGCCGTCAGCACGTTCTTCACCTCGTTGGCGAGTTTGCCAACCTGCGGTTTGTCTGCGTTCGACAGCGTGCCGAGCTTGCCGAGCACTTCGGTGACAGCGCCCTGTCGCCCGATGTACTTCGCTTTGAGTTGCGTGAGTGTCTGCAAATCGGCGCAGCCGGCGATGGTCGCCTCGGCCTCAGCGCGGACGGATTGAAGTTGCTGTTCGAGTTCGGTCATGGAAACGGCGGGAACGGTAGCGAAAGCACGAGCCACACGCAAGCTGAACATGATCTCAATCCACTCACCACGAAGCACATGAAGGACACGAAGGCTTCGTGCTCTTTGTGCCCTCGGTGGTTAGATGAAAGCTTTCGCTGCTTCCAGCACATGCTCGACAGTGACCAGCGCCATGCATTCCATGCGGGGCGTGTGCGTGCAGTTCGATTTCAGGCAGGGTGAACACGAAATGCCAGCACGCAGGACGACGTGTTTCCCGCCGTATGGGCTGGTGAGGGCGGGATCGGTCGGGCCGAAGATGGCGACGACGGGTGTGCCGACGGCGGCGGCGACGTGCATCGGGCCGCTGTCGTTGGTGATCACTACAGCGCAACGCGCGTACAACTCTGCCAACTCGAACAAATCGGTCTGACCCGCAAGATTGCGGCAACCCAGTGCGATCTTCTCGATTTGTTCGCGCTCCGTTGCGGAGCCGGTCAAGACCACGCGCTCATGCGGCAGGCGGCGCACAAGCTCAGCGAACTTGTCGTCGCCCCAAAGCTTCGTCTCCCACCGCGCCGATGGGTTGACCGCAAGGAATCCTTCACGCCGCGGCGATGCGATGCCGAGTGGAAACTCGATTGGCTTGCGCTCGCAGCCGAGATGGTCGGCGGCACAAAGGTAGCGTTCGACGGCGTGCTCGTGTTTGACCGCGACCACTTCGTTGTAGAACAGGTGCGCGCCTTCCCGCGCATCGGAAAGGCCAATGCGACGAGGCGCCCGTGTGAGCCACGTCATCAGTCCGCTGCGAAGCAATCCCTGCAGGTCAACGACCAGATCGAATCCGCCTCGTCGAAGCCGGCTCGTGAGCGCGGGCAATCTTGCCCAGTCGTGGCGGGGAAACGGGATCGTCTCATTGATGATGGGGCAATGTTTCAGCAGGGAGGCGAGCGAGTCGTTGATGAGCCAGGAGATTTGTGCGTCAGGAAACTGCTTCCGGATGCAGTTGACGGTCGGCAGCGCGTGGACGACGTCGCCAAGCGAGCTGGGTTTGATGATCAAGATGCGCATCAGACAAAGGATGAGGGATGAGGGATGAAGCATGAAAGCAAAAAAGGCGCCGACGGTCGAAGAGGATGATTCATCCCTCCGCCTTCATCATTCATCCTTTTGCTATCGCCCCTGCGCGATGCGGTCGGCAAGTGAGACGGGCAACCCGGCGGCCCGGATTTTCTTCTGGGTCGTGGGGATATCGTAGTTGAGCCGGTGCAATTCTATCAGGTTGTTGATCAGATCGAAGATCACATAGGAAGCCTTGGGGTTGCGGTCGCGCGGTTGGCCGATAGAGCCAACGTTGATGAAGTATTTGCGGCCGACCTCGATCTTGATCCTGGTGTAAAGGCCCCCTTGGATGCCCGTCGGGCCCCGAACGAAAGCAATGGGAACGTGGGTGTGGCCGTTGAAGCAGACGGAGGTGTGCTGATAGTTGAAGCTGGCCGAAGCGGCCAATTTGTCGAACACGTAAGCCCATTTTTCGGGAAGGTCGAGCGTCGCATGCACGATGGTGAAGGACTCGACATTGCGCACGTATTTTAGCCCGTGCAACCAATTCTTCTCATCCTCGTCCAATTGTTCGCGCGTCCATTTGATCGCATCAGATGCCATGAGATTGAAGCCGGCGAGGTCGTGGTTAGTGGCGCAGTACTCATCGTGATTACCCATGACGACGGGACAGTTAAGCTCGCGGATGATCTGAAGGCATTCCCTTGGATTCGGTCCGTAGCCGACGATGTCGCCCAGGCAGATGTAATGCGTGCATTTCTGCTGCTCGGTGTGTTTGAGTACGACCTGCAGCGCTTCCAAGTTGCTGTGAATATCGCTGAGGACCGCGTATTTCATGGAGTTGAGGCAGGTTTGGATTGCTCTTTTGGAAACACACGCTGTTTATCAGGAATGTTCAACACGTTTTCCATGCGTTTGATTTCTCGTTCCACAACGCTCCAAGGTTGGAATGTCTTGCTATGATCCAGAAACCACAGCCGTTTCCAATACTGGTAAGCTCCCATCACATCGCCGCACTTTTCCATTGCGCGCGCTTCGAGGCGTTCGACGGCATCCATGCGGATGGCAATGCTGGTCATTTCGCCCCCGACGTTCACGGCCCTGTGAAAGAATTCCTGAGCCTTACACGGGTCTTTGTATTTCTCCTGATACAGCCATCCCATCGAAAAATACAGGTCCGGTTGATTCGGAACGTTTTTGAGTCCCCGTTCCAAAAAGTCCCGGGCCTTGTCCCACCATTCGTGCTCGCGCTTGATCCCCTCAGCCTGCGTGCGATTGGCAGGATCAACACTCACCCCATATCCTATGTTCCAAGCCATGTGCCACGCGCCCGTCTCCCAAAATAACGTCGACAACGGTTGCAGCATACTTACAACTTCCATATCGGCGTACTGGCGCAACCATTCTTTCTTCTCCCAATACCCGTGGCTCTCAATCCACAGAAAATCCGCCACCACACCACGGAATCCTGCTAGCAACGCGATTGCCATCCCCTGCGGGATGCGATCCCGTAGTTCGCGGGTCACAAGAGGCGCAGCCGCGCCGTACCTGAGCCGAACATTCTCCGACCGAATTCGGTTTTCCAACGGCATAATCAGCCACGCCGGCACCACCACCACCACCACCGCGAGTATTCTCGTTCGCCTCATCCACTACATTTCCCGATCTGAAAAGATAAAGTGCGCCGCCGCCACGACACAGGCAAGATAGATGATTCCATACAGCGCCACCATGCCCACGTGCGCCCAAGGAATCGCATTGCCGAGAACGATGTCATCAGCCACGTTAAACGGTCCCAAGTCGGGGACGATCGCCAGCAGCCACAGAGCGACGGCGTTGTCCCCCCACATTTCCTTGGCGGTGCCGACCAGATGTCCCGAGATCAAAATCATGAGCGCCACCGTGACGTTAAAGATCATCGAGGATGAAAAGGTCGACACCAGCAGCGTGATCGCGGACAGCAAGGCCAGTTTGACAAAAATCAAGACCACAGCCTTCACCAGATCGGGGTCGAGCGCGTCGGCCCGAATCTGCTGGACCTGTTGCCGCAGTGCTTGCTGCACTTCGACTTCAGTCACGCTCCGCCCCTCCTCCAGAGTATCGGACACCAAGCGATGCTCCTTGAAAAACAACGCCGCGCCGAACATCACACACATCAGCACCAGGCTCACAAAAATCAGCAGTACGCTGCCCATGTATTTACCGACCAAGAACTCAAACCGCCGCACCGGCTTGGCTAGAATCGTGTAGATCGTGCGGTTCTCAACTTCGCTGGGCAGCAGCAGCGCCGTGCCGACAATCGCGATCATCGTCCCGAACACCGACAGCGCCCCGAGGCAGAAATCCTTTACAAACTTCAGTTGCTCGCCAAATGTGAATTGCGAGAAGAAACTCGCGCTCGCGATCACGACCAGCGCGAAGACGATCAGAATGTTGTACACTTTCTGCCGTACCGCTTCGATGAATGTGTTCTCGGCCACCGTCCCGACGCGCGCCAGCGAAAAGCCGACCCATTCCTTTTCTGTTTTCGCCACTATGCCACTCTGCTGTACCGCTTCAGTCATGTTCGCCTGCTCCTCGTTCATCCTTGCTCAAAGCCTCCAGAAACAGCGCTTCCAGTGTGGTCTGCGGATGTCCGATGGAAACGACTCTGCCCCCCGCCGCGCGCACTGCCTCTTCGACTTTCCCGCACTCCGCCTCGGGCAGATCCTGCACCGTGATGCTCAATCGCCTCTGGTCGCTGATCAACTGATCGACGCGCCCCTCCAGAATCATTTTCCCGAGATTCAACACCCCGATGCGGTCGCAGATGTCCTGCACCTGTGCCAGCAAATGCGAACTGAGGAGCACCGTCTTGCCCATGTTCCTCAACCGCAAAATCAAATCGCGGATGTCCTTGCTGCCTATCGGGTCAACGCCCGCCGTCGGCTCGTCGAGCAGCAGCAACTTCGGATCGTGGATCAGGGCCTGCGCCACACCAATGCGCTGCAACATGCCCTTCGAGTAACCCGCCAATCGTCGGTCGCGCGCGTGCGGCAGCCCCACCAACTCCAGCAGTTCTTCGATCCGTTTCTTCAACGGCGCGCCGCTCATCCCGCACAGTCGACCGTAAAACTCCAGAGTCTCGGCGCCCGTGAGGTAGCGATAGAAGTAGGGATTCTCCGGCAGGAAACCGACATGTAGCCGCGATGCGACTTTTTCACAGGGCACGTCGAAAATCCACGCCGCGCCAGCGGTCGGCGTCACCAGATTGAGAATGAGCTTCAACGTCGTGCTCTTGCCCGAGCCGTTTGGCCCCAGTAGACCGTAGACTTCACCCTCGCGCACGCGGAGATCGAGCTGATCCAGCGCCAGCAGCCTGCCTCGCCGCCAGCCCAGATTGTATTTCTTCGTCAGACGTTCTGTCCGAATCGCATCCATAATGTCTCAAAACCGAATTTCAAACCGCGTGAATTCGTCCGTCGCTTGATACCAACTCACATCTTCTGCGCGGATGCAATGCCCCAGTTGGCTCTGGTGGATCGCCTCCAGAAACTCTTTGACTTCCTCTTCGTCGCCTTCCGCCGCCAATTCTACGCGGGTATCCGGCAGATTGCGGACGTAGCCGGTCACTTCAAACCCGCACGCCACCTCACGCGCGCTGTATCGAAACCCAACACCTTGAACCCGTCCCGAATAAAACACGTGTGCCCGTTTCCGCATGACTCATTGTGCGAGACTACAGAGAAACCACGCGCAGGTCAAGCGATGGTGGAGCGCGGTAGTGTCCTAATTTGAAACCCGTGTGGTGAGCTTGGAAACTGCTACGGGATGAGGACGATGTCTCCCCCTCCCGTCAAGGTAGAGGAGTCAAATCCCTGTGCCAGTGTTAGAGAACCTGATAGCCTCAGAGGAATGAAAATCACTACGGACCTCTTTGCCGCCCACCTGAAATGTCCCACTAAATGTTGGTTCCTTGCGCGCGGCGATGTGGGCGAAGGAAACGAATACGCAGACTGGCGAGAAGGACATCAACGCATTTGCTGAATCGCAAAGCAGGAAACGAAAACAACCCGCGCTTCATTCACCCCGAAAGCTTTCGGGGCAGGGAAGCGCGGCTACAACAACCGCGCCTACTTCTTGAACATCGCCTGGAAGGCGATGTGTTGCATGTAGTGGTCGAGCAACAGGATCGCGGTGAACGCTTCGGCCACGGGCCACACGCGCGCCACAATCGTGGGATCGCGACGGGTGACCGCCGCCAGCTCCTTGTTCTCCAACGAAACCTTGTCAATGGTGTACTGCGGCTTGGCAATCGTCGGCGTGGGTTTGACGGCCAAGCGGACAACAATCGGTTGACCGGTCGTCAAACCACCGGTGATGCCGCCGGCATTGTTTGAGCGGAATGTGACCTTGGCATCCTTGGCTTCCATCTGATCGTTGCACTGGGAACCGGTCATGTCTTTTACCGCGAGCCCGGCGCCGACCTCGACGGCCTTGACCGCGCCGATGCTGAGCATCCGACCCAGTTCACCGTCGAGCTTGCGAAAGACCGGTTCGCCCAAGCCCACCGGCAGTCCTGTCGCCACGACCTCGACCACGCCGCCACTGGAGTCCCCGGACCGGGTGATCTCCATGATGCGGTCGTACATCGCGTCGGCGGTTTCGAGGTGCGGGCAATTCAATTTCGGGTGGATGCCGAATTCCTTGCGGATGGCGTCCTCGTCCCAGTGGATCATCTTCTTGGCGACCTCGGGCACTTCCTTTTCAAACTCGGCCAGCACGGCCATCTTCTGGAGGAAACGCATATCGTGCTTGAGACGACCGGAGCCGAACAGTTCCGCGTACACCGGATCGTGGCAACGGCGCATTTCCTTGTAGGCGGCGACCTTGGGCCGGATCTGCTCGATGGGCAGATCGGCCATGCGCACGCCGGCGGCTTCCTTCACATAGGCGGTGACCTCGATCCCGTGGTCCTTGAGGATTCGTTTGGCAACGGCGCCGGCGGCCACAATCGTGGCGGTGTAGCGTCCGCTGAAGAAACCGGCCCCGATGGAATCATCCCACTGGCCATATTTCATATAAGAAGCGTAAGAGGCATGACCCGGCCGCGGGGTCCGGTTCGTCGAACGATACTGCTCGACGTGTTCTAGGTGGCGGTCGAGGTTCGGAATTAGAATCACCAGCGGCGTGCCGTTGATGTACTCGGCGTTGTGGAAGCCGGTCATCGTGTCGGCGCAATTCACGCCGCTGTAGATCACGGGCACATCGGGTTCCCGGCGGGGCGAACTGAGTTCGCCCTGACCCGGCTTGCGCAGCAGAAGTTCACGGTAGATTTCCTCTTCGGTGATCAGGTAGCCCGGCGGCACGCCCTGAAGGTGGACTGTCAGACCTTCCTGATACGACCCACCTGCGACCGCGACCTTGAACAACGTTCCCAAATCACATCCGAGCATGGCCGTGTTCCATTCGTTTAGTCTGAAGTCCTGATGTCCGCACCGAGCTTCCGCATGCAGTCCATGAACGTCGGGAACGTAACCGTGGCGGATTCGGCGGTGCGCACGACCGTCTGCCCCGGGATGGAACAGCCGGCCACAGCCAACGCCATCGCGACGCGGTGATCGCTGTGGCCGTCCACCTCGGCGCCGGTCAGTTTGCTGTGTTCGACGACCAAACCGTCGGGCAGTTCGGTGATCTTCACGCCGAGGCGGCTTAGTTCTTGCCGCATCATGGCGATCCGGTCGGTTTCTTTGATCCGGGCATGGGGCACGTTAGCCAGTGTGGTCTTGCCTTCAGCGAAGCACGCCACGACGGCCATCATCGGCAGCGCGTCCGGCGTGGCGTTCATGTCGATGCGGCAACCCTTGAGGTTACCCGGCTGCACACGGACGCCGTCCGGGAGAACCTCCACGCGAGCGCCCATCTGGCGGAGATAATCCAGGACCGCCTTGTCGCCTTGTGGGTCGTTGATGTCCAGTCCGTGCACAGTCACTTTGTTGTCGCCAACCGCACCCGCGCACAGGAAGAATGTCGCCGACGAAAAATCGGCTGGGATTCTCCGTTGGAATGGCTTGTAGCTTTGCCGGCCCGGCACGCGAAACTCGCGCAGTTTGTCCCGCTCCAACTTGATTTGTTGACGGGCCAGCCAGTCGAGCGTCATCTCGACGTACGGTTGCTCGAACAGCACCGGCACGTGGATCGTGGTGTCGCCGTCGGCCACCGGGCAGTTGATGAGCAAGCTGGTCAGGTACTGGCTCGACCGGCATTCGATGGAGGTCGTGCCGCCCTTGAGCCGACCGCGCACGACAATCGGCGCGCAGCCGTTGCCCCGACTCGATTCCGCCCAAGCGCCGAGATCGTTGAGCGAGGCGATCAGCGGCCCGGATGGACGCCGGCGGATCTGGTGATCGCCAGTGAAACACGTCAGCCCTCTCCGCACGAGCGCGGCCGAACCCAAGGCGATGTTGAGCGTGGTACCTGAGTTGGCCACATCGATTACGTCCTCGGGCGTGCGCAGTTCGCCACCGGTACCTTCGACGATCCATAAATCCGGCTGGCATTCGATCTTCGCGCCCAGCGCTGTGAATGCACGAATCGCCGACCCCGCATCCCCCGAGTCTAGCGGCGCTTCGATTCGGCTCTCTCCGGCCGCGAGGGACGCAATCGCCACCGCCCGGATCGTGTGCGATTTCGAGCCGGGGATGGTCACGTGGCCACGCAACTGGGATTTACGGCAGACGAAGTTCACCGCGCCTGTTTAGCACGCGCCGCACAAAGCGGTCAAGGACTGCCGTAAGAAGCAGATTTCGCTTCCGGTCGGTCGGCCGACGCGGTGTAAATCCGCCCGATGAGAACGCGGCCAACCAACCTGAAATTCCCGCCCGTAACCCGAACCGGCAATTGGTGGCGTGACCGCACGATCTGCAGCGACTGCCACGACGTGTTGCGGGCGATGCTCGCCGAGTGCGTGCATCTGGCAATCACATCGCCGCCGTATAACGTCGGACTCGACTACGACGGTCACAACGACAAGATGGCGTACGAGCGGTGCCTCTAGCGGCTCATGCCGGCGTGGAAGCAACTCCATCGGGTCCTCGCGCTCGGAGGTCGGTTCGCCTTGAATGTCGGGCCGACCAGCATCAAGGATTTCAAGCCGATCCACTACGACATGGTGGCGCAGCTTCGCGGACCTGGCTTCATCGTGCGCACCGAGATCATCTGATGCAAACAAACGATGCGCTGCCGCACGGCGTGGGGTTGGTGGAAAAGCTCGCGTAATCCGCACATCGTGCCGAGTTGGGAATACGTGCTCGTGTTCTCGAAAGGGTTGTGGGCGCTCGATGGCGACAAGCGCGACGCCGACATCGCTGGCGACGAGCGAAGAGCAAAGGACATCTAGCGCCGTTTCCCGAAGAACTCATCTACCGCTTCATCAAGTTTTACAGCTACAAAGGCAACGTCATACTCGATCCGTTCGGCGGGACCGGAACCGTTGCCGTCGTCGCGAAGAACACAGAACGACGCTTCATCCACATCGACGTTTCGAAGAAGTATTGCCTGATTGCGGCGGCACGGCTGGTGCAACGGTCGTCGCGATTCTTCTCGGGGCGCAAGACGAGAAGAGCACGCGGGATTCTTCCCCTGTGAGAACGCATTTTTTTGATTGGCGGTATCGGCAAAAGTCTTTAGACTAAAACCGTGTCACCCACAATCGTTGAAGCTCCTATGAAGAATATTCTCAATCAGTTGATCCAATTGCAGGAATTGACCTTTGCCCAACAGGAACAGAAGGCGTCGAATTCGAAGATGCCGCTCGCGCAGTTGGAGAAATCCATCGCGGAAATCCGTGCGCAGTTGCCGTCCGATGTGGCGGAGCGGTACGACCGTTTGCAGAAACGTTACCCGCTGGCGGTGGTTCCGCTCGCGCACGGGAATTGTTCGCGGTGCGGGCTGGCCGTGCCGGCGGCTGTCGTCAATGCCGCCAAGGCGGGCGAGGAATTACAGAACTGTCCGCACTGCGGCCGCTTTTTGTATTACCCCGACACCGTGGTGCGGCAGACGAAAAAGAAACACGACATGGGGCGTCCGGCCGAGGCCGGCATCGCGCGGTTTTCGGCTGTGAGCCTGATGGTGCCGAAACTATCGGCCGCGACACGCGAAGAAGTCATCAATGAACTTGCGAAAGTGCTGGCGGACGGAGGGTTCATTGAGGACGCCGCCACGGTGAGCGATTTGTCGCTGCGGCGCGAGGCGATCGTCAGCACCGCGGTGGAGCACGGGCTGGCGTTCCCCCACGTGCGTGACGTGGAAGGCGGTGGATTGACATTTGCGCTGGGACTCAAGGAAAAGGGCGTCGATTTCGGCGCACCTGACGGCAAGCTCAGCAAGATTTTCTTTTTCATCGTTATCCCGACCGCAGCGACGGCGTTCTATCTGCGCCTGCTCGCCGGACTGGTGCGCACGTTCGAGTCAACCGACGCGCGCAAGGCATTGCACGAATGCGAGAAGCCTGAGCAGATGTGGAAGACGCTGACGAAGTTGACCCGGGAGGCGATTCCGTAGCGCGGCTCGGCGATGGAGCCGAGATCCGCCACATCTTCGTGCATGGATTCTCATCAACCGCGCGCACGATATGTTCGAGGAGGCACGCGCAGTTGATGAGCGCGAATTACCTTCGGTCGCTGAAACAACGACGCGGGTCCCCATTCACTCGACACCGTGGCCCGATTCTGGTAAGCAATTATCGTTGCGATGAAGCTTCGACAGGAAATCCTCGGCAATGTGCGCTGTGTCGTCATCAAGCTCGGCACGGGTTTGTTGACGGATGCTCAGAATCAACTGGCCCTCCCGCAAATCGAGCGATTGGTCGAGCAGTTTGCCGCACTCCATCAGCAGGAACACCAAGTTCTCATCGTGTCCTCGGGTGCAATCGGGGCGGGCATGGCCGCCCTTGATATCAAGCAGCGTCCGAAACGCCTGCACGAACTGCAGGCGTGCGCCGCCATCGGCCAGAGCAAACTGATGGCCGTTTACGATGACGTGTTTCATTGGCGCGGTATTTCCGTCGCGCAAGTATTGCTCACACACGACGACCTCAAGCATCGAGACCGCCACCTCAACGCACGCAACACTCTGCTGGAGCTTCTGGCGCGCGGCGTTGTACCGATCATCAACGAAAACGACACGGTCGCCGTTGACGAAATCAAATTCGGCGACAATGATCGTCTCGCCGCGCTTGCGGCGACTCTCATCGATGCCGATTTGCTCATCATTCTTTCACATGTTGAAGGCTTGCTCGATCGCGATGGGAGCGTTATGCCCGCGGTTCTCGAGGTCAACCGCGACATCGAATCGCTTGTGGGCGGCACCGACCGCCCGACAAGCGTCGGCGGCATGAAATCGAAGGTCGAGGCCGCGAAGATCGTGGCGCGCGCGGGCATTCCAATGATTATCGCCAGCGGCGAACGCGCCAACGTGCTGGCTGATCTGCTGGCTGGCGAAGAAGTCGGCACGATTTTTCTGCCGAAGACGGTGAAGCTGAAAAGTCGCAAGCGGTGGATCGCGTTCTTTCAGCGGTCCTCTGGCGCTCTGGTCGTGGACGAGGGAGCGAAACGCGCGTTGTGCGACGGCGGGAGGAGTTTGCTCGCAAAAGGCATCGTCACGGTCGAGGGCAAGTTCTCGCGCGGCGACGTCGTGGCCATCTGCGATAAGAATGACGTTGAATTCGCCCGCGGCTTGGCGAAGGTTAGCAGCGATAAACTGACCGCGGAGACCGGCGTGGTCGTCCACTGCAATGATTTGGTGATTCTGTAAATGGACTTGAGACAACAAATGCGATTGTTGGCGGAGCACTCGCGCGATGCCGCGCGGGCGCTTGCGAAGCTCGGCACCGACGAGAAGAACTTGTTGCTCCGCGCATTGGCGGACAGCATTGAGACGAACGCCGCCCGCATTCGGGCCGCCAACGCGAAAGATATCGACGCGGGGCATAACGCGGGACTTTCCTCGGCAATGCTCGATCGTCTCACTCTTACCGACAACCGCGTGGCGGAGATGGCCAAGGGCATTCGCGACGTCGCTGCCTTGCCCGATCCCGTTGGCAAAACCATCAGCGAGTGGACGCGTCCCAATGGTATTCGCATCAGCAAGGTGCGCGTCCCGCTCGGCGTAATCCTCATCATATATGAATCGCGTCCCAACGTCACGGCCGACGCCGCGTGCCTCTGCTTCAAAACGGGCAACGCGGTGATTCTGCGGGGCGGCTCGGAAGCGATTCACTCTAACCTAGCCATCGCCGCGTCGATGAATGTGCCGGGACTGCCTGCAAACAGCATCACCGTCGTTCCGACGATCGACCGCGCGGCGATTGATGAACTCTTGAAGCTAGATGGGTTGATCAATCTGTGCATTCCGCGCGGCGGAGAGGGACTGATTCGCGCCGTTGCGGAGAAATCGCGCATTCCGGTGATCAAACATTACAAAGGCGTCTGCCACGTGTATGTGGATCGCGACGCCGACTTCGACATGGCGGAACAGATCGTCATCAACGCCAAGTGCCAACGACCCGGTGTCTGCAATGCCATTGAGACGTTGCTGATCGACCAAGCGGTTGCGCGGCAGTTTCTCCCTCGAATCGCGCAGACGCTCGCCGAGCGAAAGGTTGAACTGCGCGGCGATGGGGCAGCGCTGCAGATTCTTTGTGGGTGGAGCATTCCTGCCCCGGCCGGACCCGACAAAAATGTCGCTCCCACGCTCAGCATCCCGATCAAGCCCGCCACCGAAGACGACTGGTACAAGGAATACCTCGACCTGATTATCGCGGTGCGCGTGGTGGACGGGGTGGGGGAGGCGATTGACCACATCACGAAATACGGCTCGGCCCACAGCGACGCCATTGTCACACACAACAAGGCGACCGCAGAAAAGTTCCTTCGCGAGGTGGACAGCTCCAGCGTATTCTGGAACGCTTCGACACGCCTCGCCGATGGTGGCCAGTACGGCTTCGGCGCGGAGATTGGCATCTCGACCGACAAACTCCACGCGCGCGGCCCGATGGGACTGGAGGAATTGACCAGCTACAAATTCGTCGTGGTGGGCGACGGTCAGTTGCGTGAATGACGACCGAAGTCCAAGCCCGTTCGGCAACCGAACGCGCCAACCACGTCCGCGATCAACTCCCGCCGCAGGGATTATTCGCCGGTGCGAAGTGGCGGATCTCGCCTGAGGCGTTTCCACTCCGGGAAGAATTTGTCTCGAAGCTGGAGGCGCTCGGGCCGATGTTGCTGGCGTTTTACCGCGCGTGCAACGTCATGTATCGGCGCAGCGTCCAAGGAAAACTGCCGCACTGGATCGCGGAGTACCTCGACGCGGGGAAGCCAAAAGAATTGATCGAACTTTCCCGTCGTGACCGCTTCAGTAGCCACATCCCGCGCGTGATTCGGCCCGATGTCATCCTCACGAACGAACACTTCTTCATCGCGGAACTCGACTCGGTGCCTGGCGGCATCGGATTGACGGGCTGGTTGGGCAAAACGTATGGCGAGTTGGGGGACGAGATCGTCGGCAGTGCGCACGGAATGACGGCGGGATTCGGCGCGGCGTTCGAGAAGCCGCTGGCCGTTGTCGTATCCGACGAAGCGGCAACGTACCGCCCCGAAATGCAGTGGCTCGGCCAACAAATAGGGTTCTCAACGATGCGGCCGGAAGCGTTGCCGGGACTAAAGAACGTCGCGACAGTCTACCGGTTTTTCGAGTTGTTCGACTTGCCAAACGTGCCGAACGCCGGCTCGTTGTTGGAGGCCGCGGCGCGGGGCGAGGTGACGGTGACGCCGCCGATCAAACCGCAGCTTGAAGAAAAAATGTTGTTCGCGTTTCTATGGATGGATTCGCTCGGGCAATTCTGGCAAGAGCAACTCGGAGCAAAAACATGGACGGCGTTGCGCAAGGTGTTCCCGTACACGTGGATTGTCGATCCGAAGCCATTGCCGCCGCACGCAGTGATCCCGGAACTCGGCATCAACGACTGGCGGGCGATGGCGAAGTTTTCCCAGAAGCAACGCGAGTTGGTGCTGAAGATTTCGGGCTTCCACGAGACCGCTTGGGGCAGTCGCGGCGTCTTTGTCGGTCACGATCTGCCTGCGCAGGAGTGGGCAGAGGCGATCGAGCGTGCCTTGGGCAGTTTTATGACGCACGCGTTTATTCTTCAACGGTTCGAGAAGTCGAAGCTGTTCGGGGCCCAATACTTCGATTTCGAGGCGAACAAGGTACGTGAGTTCAGCGCGCGGGTGCGGTTGTGTCCGTACTACTTCGTCGTGGGCGACCGAGTGAAGTTGGGCGGCGTGTTGGCAACGATTTGTCCAGCCGACAAGAAATTGCTGCACGGTATGCCGGACGCGGTGATGGCACCGTGCATGATCCAGCACTGACGCAGCTTCCGTCTGCGCAGGAAGAGCGACATTCCAGCCAAGCCTAGGCCGACGAGTGTGATCCTGCCCGGCTAAAGAACCAGATTCTCAGGTGAATTATGGTCTAGGACGAGCGTCATTCCGCACAAGAAACTGACATTTGTGATGCTGTTCGCCTCCAGCACGTCGCGTTTCAGCAATCCCTTGAACGTGAACACGACCTCGTTCTGGATAAGCGCATTGTCGACCGTCACGAAGGGCTCGCCTGTAGTCGGATTGTCGCCTCGCGACGTGATGCCGAAATCGATGTCCGTGGAGCCGGCGGGACTTTTGAGATGCTTGCCGGGAAAGCGATTTCTGCGCTCGAAGAAACCCAGTGCGACGATAGAACCCCCTTCGACTGCGCTGTCCGGTGCGCCAGAGAGAAGGTTGTTGTAGGCCCATTCACCGCCCACAACGCCGTGACGACCAGCGTGGCCAAAGAGAACGATGTCGCCGGTCGGAACTACAGCCGACACCGGATCGAGTTTCGTGTTACTCGCAAGCGAAAAGAAAAAAGCCGTCAAGACGTTTGAACCCGAAAGCACATCGTCTGTCGAGGCGTTCTCTAACCTGACCTGTAGTTTCCTCCCGATCTGCTGAAACTCCACATCAGCGCTGAGGTTAGAAGAGGATGCCGTAAATGTGATTGGACCGGCAAATGCGGGTCCAGAAAGCGAGACCAATAGAAAAAGGCAAAAGAGGGGCTAGCCCACTCCACAAAGCCCCTCGCGGGGCGACTACTCCAACCCATATCCTGATTCCCTTCCTTCCGTGACACCCTATAAGCGTCTATACTTCAAACAAACGCGGCGTTCGCTCTTGACGAGCCAACAACCGCTGTTATACGTTGACGCGGCTTTCGTCGGACGAGTTCTCCGGGTTGTGAACAATCGCCGTTGCGGGCGTAGCATAGTGGTAATGCGCCAGCCTTCCAAGCTGGTTTTTGGCACTTCTCGCTTTCCCCTGATTTCATTGGCGATAACGCTACAACCCTTGAATTTATTGGCCGTGATCGGCATTACAACTCTGCAACAAGATGCAAGCGGATGCGCCTAATTGAGAGAAAAAGTCACGCAAAGTCACGCACGCCGGGGCTTGGCCTTACTTCGCTGCGTGATGATTTCGATGATGATGCGCTTGGGACACGTCGGCGGCGTGATCGTGCCTCTGGCGCGAAACGTATGCGCGGGAAATGGCATCGTGGCGGCTCTGGTGATCGTGGCAGGTTTGGCGGTGTTACTTTGTCCCTTGCCGTGCCGAAGGTTTCCGGCCAGGCGCGGGATTACTTGCAACGATTGCAAGTAATGGTGCAACGTCAAGGCAGGGTTGCACTACTTGGGCGAGGGATTAAGTTCAACGCTTGAACTTAATAGGTCGCTGGTGCAACGTCAAGGCAGGGTTGCACTACTTGTCACGGCTGGCTGACGACTGCTACTTCGTGCAATCGTTGCACGAAGTCCTTCGTCTTTTCGTTGCACTACTTGTCACGGCTGGCTGACGACTGCTACAGATGCGAGCCTTGCGCTTATACGCCTCGCTGCGGCTTCGATCTTCTCGCTGGCAATGGTCGGACACTGGCGAAAAGAGCCGATGCAGCGCCACAGGGCGGGAATTGACGCGCTAGGATGACCGCTGCGGCTCGATCTCAAGCCGCTGCGATAGGTAGGACGTTGGAAGTTGAAATAAATTGAGAGCCGGGCGGGAGAACGATTCAAACCCGCCCGGCCCTGCCACTGGCCGTCGTCGCTCGAAAGCTGAGCTAGGCCAGCGGTTGCTGCTGCCGTGCGTGGGCAGAAGAACCACGCCGACAGCCGACGCGGAGCCGAGGCAGCGCCAGAAGTTTTCGCTGCCCCCGCCGCTCCACGCCGTGAATTGTTCATTGCTTCACCGGGTCAAAGCCGATGGCCTCCAAGAGCAAGCTACGCAGCGCCCGGTCCGCCCGCGCTAGAGGCCGCAAATCGGGATGAACCCCGATGTCTTCCTCCAAAATCGCAGGCTTCCAGCGAAAGTCCGCGCCTTCGCGGTCATACAAAGCAGTTTCGATAGTTTCCGCCCATCCCCAGGGGAGTTGGCCGCTGCAAACCACCCGAAGCTCCTCGATTTTTTTCTGCCGCGCCGCTTCAAGCGCAGCAGCGGCCTTTTGGTGGAACTCCGTCCACTCGGTAAGAACCGTTCCCCTAAGCGCACCGCGCCGTTTCAGCAAACCAACAGCGGAAACGGCGAGTCGAATCGGTTCAAGGTGAAGTTCAGAAAGTTCCGAGCCGATTTTAGCAAGGGGCACTTCACCAGCAACAACACTTGCGGCACGCTGAAAAAATTCCTCAAGCCGCGCATTATGTGATGCGATGGCCGCGCCGATCTCATCGCCTTCCATGACTGTTGCTTTTGAGCAGCAGCTTTTCAGCCCGCCGCCAGAAACCCCATCCAGTCGCAGGTCTTGGTTCAGCAGTTTTTTTATGTTCAGGCTTGTCATTTTCGTTTCTCCTTTCGGTTTTTCATTGCACTTGTTCGCTCACGTTACATGACGACGCCGAAAACGCGCATTTTCACGGCTTGACGAGCCGACGGTGACAAGCACCGCTCGCAGGTCCACTTTGGGCTGCCGCCGTATCGCGACAGCGCGTAAGCCGTGGCTTCCCCGACATCGACACGGCGTTTCCGTCCGCAGCGAGCACAACTCAAGACGGCCATGCAAGGCGCTCCCTCGATTGAAAATTGTTGGTTTTTCATTTTTTTCCTTTCGCCGCAGTAGCGGCTCGTTTGGTTTGTTGTTTCGGTTATCTGTCGTCAGATTGCAATATGTCGAAAGTCACGTTTGAGCCGGGGTTGACCGTCGTGGACGTGAGCGCGTTGGAGCCGACGACAGAGAACGAGCCGTGCAAAACATTGGTTATCAACGTCAAGCTGGTTGTCAGGATCGCGTTTCCCGCCAGATTCGTTTGCAGCAGGATAGCGTCGTCGAAATCATAGAACGTGACTTCTAGATTCGTCAGGCCCGGCGGCAGCGAGAATTGAATTTTTTGAAACCACCCCGCCGTCTGGCAAGCCGCAAGTTGCGCGCTTGCGCCGTTTGTGGCAACCGTGCCCGATAGTTCGTACTGGCCCATCCAAGCCACGGACAGCAGGGCAAGCGGTATCGCCACCAAAGTTCTAAGTTTTTTCATCGTTCGATCTCACTTTTCTGCCGCAATCGCGGCTTGTTGTGCTGGCACGCCAGCGTTGGTTTCGCTTTCTTCGCGCTCCGTCGTGAAGCCGGAAATTGGTTTGAGCCGTTTTGCTCTTGGCGGAATAAAACTGGCGGGCAGCGGACAAGGCGGCAATAGGCCAGGGCGCGTAGGCGCCGCTTGCTCGCGGTCGTTCCAAGCTGCGGCAAACTGTTCGCAGTAAAACTCAGTCGTTCCCCTCGTCAACGTCGGCAGCGGCAAATCGGGCAACGTCGGCGGGTTTTTCAGAACGCGGCGGCCTTCGTCAGTGATTCGGTAAACGATGCGCCCGCAAGTGTCGCTCAAACTCAAAACCCAGTTCGACGCCAAAGCCAGCAGCAGATTTTCCTCGACGATCTGCGCTTGCTCCTGCCAGCCGTCCTCGCCCCAGTCGGAAGCGCCCGGCTCTAAATCAGTCTCCGCAACCCACGGCGCGATTGTGCTGAGTTCCGAAAGCTCCGCCAGCCGGCCAAGCGTCGCCAATGTATCCTGCAAGTAAGGGTGTGGTGCGATTTCTGCCGCGCATTGCCAGCCCGACAACGTCAACTTTGTGCCCTTCCCACCAAAGCGATGATCGTGAATGGTTAGCAAGCCGTCCGTTGCCAGCTTCCGCAAACTGCGCCAGCCGGCTTGTCGTGTTGCTGCGTCGCCTTGGACGCTGAACCGAACGCCTTGGCTTTGGTACGCTTGGCGGTGCTGGTGGAGTGCTGCGCCGACAGCCTTGGAGTCCCCGATTCTCTGGCGAACCGGCAGCCACAGCGCCGTGGTGTAAGCGAACACGCGCAAAACAAGCTCCCAAGCGGTGCCGGTCTGCCGGTCGGTACGGTACGTTTCGAGCCGGGCGCGCTCGGCGGCGGTAAGCGTGAAGCCCGCCTTCAGCCGTTGGGTCAATGCTGCAATCTGCCGCTGCTCGGTGGTCAAGTGATTCATCTGCTTTCCTTTTCACTGAGGACGCGACGGAGCCACGTCCGATGAAAACGATAGAGCGCGGGATCGTTGCATAAGCTGACTTGTTCCAAGCACACGCACGAACGCAAATTCCCGCTTCCCTCGACAACCCACCTGTCGCCATTGGTCAACTGCAACAACATCACCTTGCAATGCGACCTCGTGGCAATCAGCCTTGCGCCGCGTGGTGGTAACTCGCGTTCGGCGGTGGTGAAGATTTCTTTTGAGGCAGCAGCGAAGTAACGGGAACAAACCAGTGACAAGGCGCGGATCGCTTTCGAGTCCAACAGCGCACACAAGGTCTGAACGTTCGCCGACGAAAAGCCCAGCGTGGAAAGGTGGACTTCTTTTGCGGTAGCGTTTGCCAATTCCAGAACTGCGGGAACCAGGTCCAGCGGCGTGAATGTGCCCGGTAGAATCGCGTGCAAAATCGTTCCGGCGGCTGGTAGCTCACGCAATAGTTCCTTCGCCGCTTGCTGGCCCGGCGACTGTGAGCAATCCCTGAAGATGCGACCGGCAATTCTCTGGCGGTGGGTTAAGGCGGCAGGGTCAAGACCGAGCGCCCGGCCCGGCGGCTGTCTGGTGGCGGTTCGCAGTTCCTCAAGCGAGCCAACTTGTTCAAGCTCGGCCAGCAGCGCGGCGGCTTCCGCGTCTAGGAGTTTTTTCTCAGGGGTCATGGCATTGTCACAGGTGAAAGAGGCGAGGGATTATATGCAACGATTGCACGTAATGTTTTTTCTCAGGGGTCATGGCATTGTCACAAGGGAACACAAATACTTTCCTGACCCATTGCGTGTGAGGCTTTTTCGAGTACCCCCCCCCTCAAAAGAACCTTTGGAAATTTGAACCTTTGGAAACGAGCACCTCTTTTTTCGGTGTCTCGTTTCCTGTTTTGGTCGAAAGCCCGTTTCCTGTTGGTTTCCAGTTTTCCCGAAGGAATCACTGCGGTTTCGTTCGCCGTTTCCATTCTGGTTTCCGTCTCGTTTCCTGTTTCCTCACCGCACACGCGAAACTGGAAACGAGAGTCGCCTGCGCTGCGGATCGTGTGCCTCTCGTCACTCACGCCCGCGCACTGGCCGACACTGGAAACGAGAGTGGAAACGAGCGGTGTTTTTGACGCCTTCTCGTTTCCAAGTAAGTAGTTGGTGACGTAAGAGTTCTCTCTCTCGTTTCCCGTTTCCACGGTATAGCTCGGAAACGCGGTGGTTTTCATGCGTCCCTTGTTGGCCTGTAGTGGCGGTCTTCGATGACGATCTCGCCAAGCCGCTTGGCCTTCTGCGCCAGCTTTGAGACTTGGCCTTTTGACAGTCCCATTTCCGCAGCAATGTCGGTTGCGGAATCCAGTCCAGCCCGTACCCAAGAGACGAAAAGCTCGACGCCGCTAACGCGCTTGGTCGTGATCGTGGCTGCGCCGTCAGCCTCGCTTGCGATAGTCCACTCCAACGGCGGACAATCATCTTCGAGGGCATTGCGGTTTTTGGTGAATAGGCTTGTGAAGCGAAGGCCACGGAATTGCGGATCGTCGCTGTCGTTGCGCTCCAACTTCAAACACCAAAACGAGGCGTCTTCGCGTCGGCTTGTGCCGCGCATAAGGCCATTGCGCCCCGCGTGGGCGATGATGATGACAGCAATTTTAAGCCGTCGCAGTTGCAGCAACCAAGGCAGAACAAGCTCCCAAGAGTCGGCGTCGTTTTCCTTCACGCCGCTGAAAAGGCAACTCAAGTTGTCCAGCACCAGCACGCGCACGCCTCGCGAAAGTAGAAGCGCGGTCAACTCGGCTTGCGTGTCGGCGTCGGCTAGGTTCAGCGTTTTGCCGGTCCGCTCGAAATAGATTTCGTGATGAATCCAAAACAGATTTGCACCAGCGCCGCCCAGCGCCAGAATCCGCCGCTTGCTTTCCTCGGCGGGCATTTCGCCGTCAATGTAGAGGACAGGCCACGCGGTTTCCGCCGTCCACGGTCCGGCGTTCGTCGCCGTTGCGATGGCTTTCGCAATCAGCATTGCGAGCCACGTTTTGCCGTCGCCGCGCTTGGCGTAGATAAATCCCAAGTCACCGGCTTTCAGAAAAGGCCGCAGCGCAAACTCACGCGGCGTCAATTCCATTCCCACCAGTTCAGCCGTGGACACCAGCGCCGTTTCGATCTTGGCCGCTATGTCGGCTTCCGGCTTCGGCCTCCACACTTCCGCACCATCGGCCATAACGGAAAGCCGCTCGGCAGCGTCGCCGGGATCTGTGAAGGTCGCAACGTAGTCGGAAATGTCCTTCACGGTATCGGGCAACTTCACCACGCGAACCGATTTCGCTTTACCGTGAAGTGCACTGGCAACTTGTTCGACGTGATCGCGCCCTGGTTGGTCGTTGTCGCCGCAAATGATGACGTGCTTGCCTGCAAAGTGTTCGTTGTAGTCGTTTCGCCACTTGCCCGCGCCGCCGCTGTTGGTCGTTGCTGTGATGTCCATCGCCGCCAGCGTGTCAACGTCCTTCTCGCCCTCGACAATCCACACTTCGTCAACCTTCAGCATTTGCGGCAGCCCGTAGGGCACGCGCTGCACGCCGTCCATGTTCCACGTCCAGCCGGTGCCGTCTGGTTGGCGCTGCTTGAACGTCTTGGCGTAGCCGCACGGCTCGGAAGGGTCCGGCCACTGATACCGGCAGACTTGAAACAACACCTTGCCGGTTTCGTCCTTGTAGTCATACGTCGCCGTGAGCTGGCGCTTGGTGGACTTGTCCCCGTTGCTGCCGTGCCGCTTGGTGATCGGCTCGCGTGCCATGCGTTTGAAAGCGGACTTCACCGCTGCCCGCGCCTCTGGCAACGGCAACCCACACCGGGCCGCGCCAGCTTCCACAAGCTGAGTTGCCTCGCCTTCCGTCGCGCCCGCGTCGCGTAACTGGCAAGCCGCGTCAAACGCGCCCCGTTGCCGCTCGCCTTCCGCTGCGCCCTGTTCAACAAAGCGCCGCGTCCGTTCGGGCAGTGTGGCAAAGTCAACCACGCCGCGCCTCGACAAGTTCAAGCTCGCTTTGCTGCTGTTCGCGGTCGCAGCGCCGGCAGAAACACAAGCTGGGGAAGCCCTCGACGCGCGCGCCGATCTGCTCGGCGGCAACTAGCCTGCCGCAAGAAACACAACGTCTTTTCGTTCGTGATCGTTCGTTCATTTGCGGCACGCCTCCAATTCCTCAATCAATGCTGTGATCGTCTCACGGCGAGGGATGGTGTGTTGCTTGTTAACCTTCAGCTTGGCGAGTTCTTTGATTTGATGGTGAACCGCAGCGGCGATGCGCTTAAATGATTTCCAGTCCTCATTGCTTCCCGGTGCATCGGGTGCCGGTGTTGGTTCGGGTGCGATCTCTTGCCTGGTCAACTCGCCTTCGTTGCATTCCGGGCAAGCGTAGTCGCTTATTTTCCGCCCGAATTTGTTGCACTCTGGACAACGGTGCGAGCATCCGTCCGCGCTGTTATCGCGGGTGAAATTACTGCTGCAACTGTCGCACTCATAAAGCGGTTGCTCCTCAAGTTCGGCCTCCTCAACTTCATGGTCGCATTCGTCGCAGCGGAACATCACGGCGACCGGCTTGACCGGCACCTCGACCACGGGTGCGTGCTCCTCTGATTCTGGTGCTGATTGCGGCGTTGGTTTGGCAGTCAGTAACTTGTACGCATCTGTCAAATCGGAAATTGTTTCCGATTTGAGCAATTCACGATTTTCATGCAGGCGGATGTAATTCCTTGCGGTGCGCTCGGTGAAGGGCAGGTTCTCCTTGATCCACGGCAACCACTCACCATGACTGAGGCGAGACTTGATATTGGTGAGCAGTTCCCCGACGCGGATGGCCTTCTCCAATGACGTGCGGGCTAACGCGTTGATCTCACCGTGAAGCTGGCGAATCTCCTCGATCTCATTCGGCGCGATGGCGGCGCGCTCCTCGGCGACGACAAGCGGATTGAGATTGAACGGATGCGTCACTTTCGCAGCGCCTCCAAGCGCCGGCGTTCGATCTCCGCAATGATGCGGGCGGCTTGGCTTTCAGTGAACAGGCGCGAACCGTCCGACAATCTCAGCAAATCCATCCGCAGTTCGTCGGCGACGACCTTCACGGTGGAAGCGTGGCAATTCGCTTTTTCGGCGACCTCTGACGGGCGCAACAACCTTGCAGGTACGCTTGAGGTTGCTGGGGTTGGGGTAGAAGAATTTTGATCTGTGTTCATCGGGGCTTACTCGGTAATGCGCCCGGCCCGGCGTTTCGGCCCAGAAGCCGGTCCGACGCGGAAACGGGCAAGTGCCGCGTCAACGGCCTGCGGATTGAACAAAACGATTTTCCCGCATTTGAAATACGGGATGGTTTTTTGGGCGCACCAGGTGGCTAGACTTCTTTGACAAATTCCGAGGCGCTCGGCCTCTGCGGGGAATCTGTTGTAACGGGTTCCGCTCGGCGTGGTCATCGCCGGGATTGCAGGCGCTGCGGTGCTGTCTGGCTTGTTCTTTGCTTTCTTCATGTTGCTGCGGCAAGTTTCGCAGCAACGCAGTGCAGCTTGCAAAAACTCAGGTGCACCAACTGGGGCGGTCAGGTAGTTACGGCGTCAGAATGCAGCACCAGCTTCCCGGCGTCCTTAAGCAGCCCATCGAACACCTGCCAAAATTTGCTGCGAGGATACGACTCTTTCCTTGCATAGGTGCTGGTGGTCGCTTTGCGCTTGGGCTGCGTCCCGAACCGTGAGGCATCGTAACCGCCCTCGCGCAAGACGGCTTCCGCCACCCTCTTCCATGCCGCGCGCTTGGCGGCGGTGTCCGCTGGCAATTCAAGTTCGAGCGCATCGCGTCGCCAGCCGGCAGCCGGGCGCATCTTATTTTCGAGGTAGAACGCTGGCATTCCACGGGCGTCGATTATGTGCCCAAAAACTTGAATGACCACAGCTTGTGACGGGTTTTCATTCGTGCCTACTCTCGATCCCGTATGCACACGCGGGACAACTTGCTTGCCGACGTTGAGCTTGTTTAGAAGTTCATCCGCCCTTCGTCGCGCCATTGGAGTTTTCGAGTAGTTCACCGGCCAGTTGCCAACCGTCTCAGCGACTCCACTCCAAAGCGTAGGTTCCTTCCGTGCGAGTTGGTTCATCCGGGCGACGGCAGCTTCAAGGATGTCGTAAAAGTGGTGCCGTGCGATGATGCTTTCGGGTTTGTCCTTCGGGGACAGAGCCGCGAGTTGCGCGAGTTGCTCTAGTCCGTCCGCAACATCGTCGGGGCTTACGGTTCGCCTCTTGCCTGTCGTGTATGAGATGCGGACTGGCTCGTCAAACTCTCTCGGATGAAACGGCGGCGGGTACAGCACCGCAGTATTGCTCTGCGTTTTTCGTGAAGTCTTTTTCATCGGTTCACCTTCAAGCGTTGGCTCTCATTGCGACGATCTTCTTTTCGGAATCGGCAGCCGGGCGCAACGCCCAGAAGGCGGCGGCGGCTGACTTGGTGACGATCTGCTCGTAATGGCGTTTGCAGATTTGCGGGCTATTGCCCATCTGATAACTGACTCGTGCCACGTCCTGCCATTCACTCAACGCATAACTGCCAAAGCTATGACGCATGACGTTAATCGGCCAGCGTTTGAGACCGGCGGTGGTACGGAGCTTGTGCAACTGCTCGCGTAATCCCACAGCCGGCACCACGTCACCGGATCTTTGGACGTGCGGGGTGAGCCATGCGATGGCGGTATCATTCAACGTGACGACACGGCGGGTCTTGGTCTTGGTTGTCTTGGCCTCGATTGTGACGGTGCGTTCAACAAAATTGATCTTCGACCAATCCAGCCGGGTCAGTTCGCTGACGCGGATTCCGCAAAACGTGCCGAGCACAATGTAGGGCAGCAATCCGTAGTCGTCAGCGTGCGTCAATACCGAGGCCAACTCGGCAACTGTGAACACCTCCGGCTCCGGCGGCAGGATGTCGTCCTTGCGTGATTTAACGGCGGGATTCTCGACGCACCACTCTTTTGTGATGGCGATATTGAACAAATGCACCACGGCGCGGCGATAGTTGTGGCGGGTGGTCGGGTGCGAGGCGGTGCGGTCAAGCCATGCGGTGATCTGGTCAGGTTCGATCTCAGCAAAGCCACGACTGCCAAAGTCGGCGGCAAACTTGCGCCAATACCAGCGGAGATTGTCCACGGTGCGCTGTCCGCGTTTGCCGGTCAATTCGCTGACGATCTGTTCAACCCCATCGGCGACGGCTGGGACGGCGGCAAACTGAGCTTTGCGGCTGACGTAGTATTCGACCGCCTCTCGCAAACTGGCATCTGGATACGATTCGAGGAGCTTGTAACATTCGGCAGCCTCGACACGTTTGGACAGCGGCAACTCAAATCCCGCTTTGCCCGATTGCTTGCGGTCGGCAGCAATCTGCCATGCGCGGGCGCTCGCCTCAGCCTCAGACTTGAATGACTCGTAGATGCGTTGCCCGTCCACGACCACGTCAATGCGCCATTGGGTATTGCCAGAGGGCAGGGAGCGTGATAGGATTTTAGGCCATGACGGATTGCGACGTGATTTTTGGTTCGTGCGTGACTCGGTTTGTTCCTTCATCGGGTTTGTCCTTTCGTGTGCTGCAATATCACGCAAAGTCACGCACAAAGCAAGTCAATTTTTGTAAGTGCTTGACTGCGGGCGTAGCATAGTGGTAATGCGCCAGCCTTCCAAGCTGGTGAGGTGGGTTCGATTCCCATCGCCCGCTCCAACTTTGCTAAGAAATACGCAAAGTTTACCTTTTGCGTGACAATTCCGTGACAGATTTGTCGTTTCTGGGGTTTTGAAACACTCTTTTCTCATCAACGTCGGATCGCTCAAAGTTCCAATTTTTAGCCTTTCCACTGAGCGCTGGTGCATCAGTTACTATCAGGACGGGCAGCGGGCGGCGCGAAACCCGGTCCACCCGGCGATAATGCCACCCGCCGTGCGAAGGTTGGGTACTCAGAGGTCTGCGCCATCTGCGGGAATAGGGGCACGTTCGCGCGGGACTACTGGCAAGCGATGTTGGGTGACAATGCCTGCTATTTAAAAAGATATGTGTGAGGTTAGCAGCGAGAGTATTCAATAAAAATCTTCGATGCGCAGTTCTCGAATATGGGGTCAAGTCTATTCATTATTCAATGTCTCCATCGTGTGTTTGACTGCTGCGGTCAGTTTCTTGTCGTTGCCGACAAGCTCGGCAAACCGCCGGGTCGCATCCGCCACGCTCACGTAGTCGAAGGGGTCAGCCATTGACAATGGACATATGGATGGGCGTTCGATACTCTTGGCGGCGTGCCACGAGGGATACAAGTGGAATTTGCGGGGGCCGTTTATCATGCCGACGGCTGCGGGGTGACGCAAGTACCGAAGCGTTTGGGAGCGCGCGCGGCTAGGAACAGGAGCCTTGCGATAAAACTGGAACAGCCAACAAAACCGTCAAGAGTCATTGGCTGACCCCTTTGATTGAGCGTAACGCCGGGAAGCAACCGGGCAGCCAGCAGCAGGATTTGATCAATGATCTGCTCGGCCAGATTCTGCATCTACTTAGGGATGTTTGCCTTGACGGGAATGCCGTTCGCGCTTTTTTCTCTCAGAACAGTCACCCGTCCACAGTTTCTATGCACCTGCACCAGGTCGCCGGAGCGAATGACCCGCGTGGCCGAACCAACATTGGTCACCGCGGGGAGGCCGTATTCCCGCGCGATGATGCTGCCGTGCGAGAGAATGCCGCCCAGATCCATGACCACACCGGCGGCGGTGACGAAATACGGCGTCCACGCCGGATCGGTGAACGGAGCGACGAGGATTTCACCCGGGAGAACCTGCTCGTGGTTATCCGTGCGCAGAATCACGCGGGCAGGTCCGGTCACGATGCCGGGAGAAACCGCAATCCCGGTCAGGCATGTCGCGCCTGCGTCGGCGGCCGGCCCGTTGGGAGCGTCGGGATCGAATCGGCCGATCACGACGGACGGCGGCGCGAGCTTCAGATTCTTTTCGTACTCCCGGCGGCGCCCGTCGATGCGCTCTCTCCAGTTGAACGAAGCGCGGCCCATCGCGACCGGCTCGACCTCGGTGACCTCCAGGAAGAAAACGTCGTCGCCGCAGGACAAGATGCCCTGCTGTTGGAGCCGTTGGCCAAGCTCCCGGAGAACGCGACGCAAGAGGGTGATCTGTCGGACAGCCTGGTTCTTTAACTCCTCTCGATTGACCGCCAGTTTCTGCGCGCGGCGCAAGCTGCGGGAAAAGATCCAGCGTTTGACCGGATTCTTCAATTGCCGGCGGCATTGCTCGGTCAATCGTTCCCGCTCCTCAGCCAGCCGCCGCTGATTCTCCTGGGGATCGGACCGGCCCATCGACCGAAGATAGCCGCGCACAAGCCCCAGAATGTAATCAGGTCTTTCGGACCAGCGCGCGTTGAACAATTCGAGTTCGCCGCGGCAATGGTGCCCGTGCTCGGTCATGAAGGCATCCCAGGCCGCCAGGAATCGGCGTCCGTGTTCGGTTTGATGAAGCGTGGCGCGGACGTGCGGCCAACCGTTCTCGGAACACACAACAGTTTCCGTGTCACGGTCTGTGTGAGCCAACACCGCGAGCCGCCAGAGAGCCAGGCCGGCTTCCGCGTCCGGCATGCCGCCCAACGCGGCGAACAACCCGAGCGTCAGGTCGGGGCCGCCCAACCAATCACGGCAGGCTTTCTGGAATACCGGCAGCGCTGCCGCCTGCGTCACCAGGTAGAGCAAATCCCAGCCTTCCCAGGCTTCCCGAACCATTCGGTCGAAAAGCTGCCCCAACTCCGTCGTCGAACATGGCCTCGACGTCCACACGGACAAGCGCGTCCACTTCCGTCTTGGCCCGGGCAAGCCACGCATCGCCTCGACCGGGCGAATGGGTGACCAGATCGTAGGCAATGCGCGGCCAGGACAGGATGTATCTCGGCCAGCGGAAACCCAGGTCGGGAAGATCGTCGTCCGGAAGGGTTAGCGGAACCTGAGGATGCGCCCCGATGTGCCCGCCTCCGAACGCATGCTCTGCATTTGGGGTCTTGTTGAGCAGGAAAGCGAACGGTTTGGCCGCAGCCAGAATGGTATTGGCGTTGAAATAAATCCTGCCGGCGACCAGACCCACCCCCGGTGCCCGATGGAAATCGGCCCCCACCAAGCGAGAAATGGAACTGGAGCAAACGTCTAGGAGCGATTGGATCATTGACCAAGTGACGGGCGTCATCACGTCCGGCATCACTTCGCCCGCGGCCACGTTGCTCCAGACCTGCCGGTATTCCCACGTTTTGACCGGCGCCCTGGTTGTGATTGGACGCGCCTGCAAGAGGAACAACTCATCAACCTGCTGCGCCCACTCGATATCTTGGTGCGCTCCGAAGAGACGCTCGGTTTGGCAGGCCAGATCCCACAGTCTCGCGAGAATTGCGGGCGAAAGCGCTGGCTCCGGATTCTCCGTGGGCGGGCCTGGTTCTGCCGTGGCGGTGGTCGGCAAATCGCCGCTGCAATCGGCTGCTTTCTCCCGGAAACCCCTGCGAGGTTCGTCAGGGGGCAAAGCCAGCACGCGCCCGGTTTGTTTCTCGATTACCATCCGTTCCGGCTGAACCGTTCCTTGCACCAGGCCTTCGCCCAGGCCGTTCACGCATTCTACGGCCAGCCGGTCGCTCGCTCCCGTCAGCGGATCAGCGGTGAACACGACCCCGGAGCGTTCGGCCTCCACCATTTCCTGCACCAGTACCGCCATCTTGACATTCTCCACGGGCACTCGCTGCTTCACCTGATACGTGAGCGCCCGCTCGTGGAAAAGCGACAGCCAGCACGACCGGATGGCGTTCAACAACGCGTCCGCTCCGCGCACATTCAAGACGGATTCAAACTGGCCGGCAAAGGACCGCTCTGGCGCATCTTCGACTGTCGCGCTGGAGCGAACGGCGAAACATCGCCCTTCATCAAGCTCTCGCCACGCGGACAACACGGCATCTCTCACCGCCGTCGGGATGCCCGCCCCGGCCAGACATGACTGTGCCTCTCGACTCAACTCCGCGATTCGGTCAATTCGATCGGCGGAACACTTTGACAGCAGTTCGGAAAGTCGAGCGCGCCCCGGACACGAAGCAAGGAAATGATCGAATGCAACCGTAGTGACACAAAAGCCGCGCGGCACCGGCATCCCAGCCCGCAACAAGACGGCGAGGTTCGCCGCTTTGCCACCCACCGCTGCACGCTGACTGTCGCCAGCCTCATTCAAGCTGAGCACGAGCGGAACCGATTTCTCCGTTTCCGTCCGTGTCGCCGCACGCCGCTGAGAAATGTTTGAATCCACTATACTCATAGACAATTCCAGCAGCTTTACCTCACGATGTTCAATCAGCTTTCATCCGACATTTCCCATATGACCTATCCCCGTGACTTTCGCTGACCATTTGGTTGCACCCATTGAATCCTCCACATTTTGTCGCTTCAACATCGACCAAAGCCTTTGTTTATGCGGCTTTATTGTGGGTCACTAACATTGACTCGTGGAGCGAATCTGGGAAAACCGGGAGCAAAGGTGTTGATATCACGCCTTTTGCAATCCTCACGGTGAGACTATCGCCGCAACGATGCGCAAAAATCTCAAAACCACTCGACGAATTCGCCCCTTGCTTTGTCCGTGCGGCTGTGTCATAGTGCAGCCGCTGTCCGATACGTTGTGCGACTCCCTTTGCCAGGGTCAAAGCCTGTCCTTTGATGCCTGAAGAAACCGTGGCAGGCGTCAAATTGCAAGGAAACGATCATGGAAGAGTTGTTGAATGTGGAAGGAACCGTTCTCATGGTGTTGCCCGGCACGATGTTTCGTGTCGAGTTGCCCAACAAACATCAAGTGCTGGCTCACATCTGCGGCAAGATGCGCAAACGTTGGATCCGGTTGTCTGTCGGCGACCGCGTCAAGATGGAAATGACCCCGTACGATCTCGACAAAGCCCGCATCGTGTATCGCCTGAGCTAGTGCATCGCCCCGGTTGATTTGACGGGTTCGCACCCCTCACCTTGATCCTCTCCCCCAACAACCGGGGAGAGGAAACTTCGCTTTCCCGTGTCGCTAAAAGGGAGACGGTCAGCGTGAGCGGTTCTGTCCGGCGGCGGCAAACAGCCGACCAATTCAACTTGGACGCTGCATCCAGCTGCCACACGCAAGCCTTCAATACGTCATGGTGAGCTTGTAGCGCAGGATATTGTGACAATGAACCTTATCGATGCTGGCCTTGCTGAGCCAGCCCTGGCAGGCGATTTCACCGGCCGCGGTCGTGCGATGCGCGTCAACTGTTTTGGCCAATTCTTCACTCAGATCAAAATCCCCCTGGACACACTCACTGTTGGGACAACTAAACCGGAACACCGACTTGGCGTTGGCGAGGTTCACCTCGTATTTGATTGCACTGCCCTTGGTGACACCGTCGGGGCTGTAGTACGTGAGATTCACCGTCAATGACTTCAATCGTCGAAACCTGTCAGAAAGGCTGGCTGACTCTTTGACGCGTTGCGCTTCCTGCTGACGGTATTCAGCGCGGGCGCCTAGTCTTGCTTGATACATGATGTCACGATTTTGTTAGGGAAGCCGGGCTGGTTGCCTCTTGATCAAAAAACGGATGGCAGACCAGTCTTGGAAGTTCCGCTGCGCACTACACTATACGCCCCAATGCGCGCACTGGCAACCTTCAAAGATACCTCCTGCCCGCAAAAGTGCACTTTTGCCAGCACCACGACAAGCTATTCGTATCACCACTGGTCTGTCCACCGCTGTCCTCTCTTCGGATTTGATCCGCTGGACCTATTAATCTCTGCATAATATAGTGACAATCGGCGGGCCGTCTGCTATGCTGTGGACATGGCATTTCCCAAAGGTCAGCGACGTGATTTTCCGAAACTACAATCCCGC
>Ga0326728_10003188_pt1 | contig 51861 bp, 34 predicted proteins | sample MB3enrmetagenome_FD_207602 | JGI IMG/M metagenome (GOLD analysis project Ga0326728, IMG submission 207602) | Lab enriched peat soil microbial communities from McLean, Ithaca, NY, United States - MB31MN | ecosystem: Environmental > Terrestrial > Soil > Wetlands > Peat | place: USA: New York... | reverse complement strand
GGGCCATCGCGATCTCTGGGCTCTGGAGGCAATCCTCAACCCGTCTGCGACCGCCAGCCAGAAGGCGGCGTAGTAACATCAACCTAACCGCCGCTCCCCACTTTCAACTGGCAGCGGGACACGCTCGCGGCGACAAAAGGCATCCATGCGAAGAGAGCGATTCTTTGCAGACTGAATCCGCGCGCATCACTGAGGTACTGGGGAAGCCAAAACACGTAGAACCACCAGATGGGATCGGTGAGCGCGCGGCCCAGAACGATGCCCCAGACATTTCGGTTCCGAGCGAGATTGAGCCAGCGCCGCACACCGCGTTCCGCGGAAGTAACAGGCGCATTCTGGCCTGCGCGGATGAACGAGATCTCCTGCGGCGTGACCCTGGGATGACGGTCCAGCGGATGGTAGACTCGCAGCCACACCAGCAGCCAGACAAAGCCGAGCAGCCCGGAAAAAACAAATGCTGATCGCCAGCCGAATGCCAACGCGATCACGGGAATGACCAGCGCCGCCACTGCTCCTCCCACGCTGGAGCCGCTATCGAAGATGGCCACCGCGAGGCTGCGTTCCTGGCTGGGAAACCACTCTGCAACCGTCTTGCTGGCTCCCGGCCAGTTCAAACCTTCCCCAACTCCCAGCAGAAATCGAAAGCATGCGAACCCGAATACAGAAGATGCGAATCCGGTGAGGATGTTGACGACCGACCAGAAGATTACAGCCAGAGCCAGCCCAAGGCGTGTGCCCACGGCGTCAAGAAAGATGCCGCCGAGAAGCCATGTGACGGCATAGGAGATCTGAAACGCCCCAAGGATTCTGCCCAGGTCAGTGTGCGTGAGATGATATTGCGCCGAAATCATGGGCGCTAAGACGGAGAAGGTCTGACGGCTGATGTAATTGGTAACAGTCGAAAAAAAGAGCGTCCAAACGATCCACCAGCGCACTCGTCCTGGGCTGCGAAGCTTGTGCGGCCTTCCGGCTTCCTGCACGGAATTCACTGGATTCATATTTTCTCGCTCGATCAAAACGAGCCCAGAACTGCCGTTAACTGGTCCGGACAACCGGCTGATCGGCAATCTCTTCTGTCTGCGGATTCCAGTAGAGTCTCTTGCCGCTCCAGTACGATTGCGCGGCCATGATCGTAACAATGGAGTGCGAGAATCCGTGATCCACGGTTGCGTTTGGCGGGTTTCGCGACTGCATGGCTTTGAGCCAATTCACAATATGCACTTCGCTATCGTCATCGGGGCCGAGCGAGTCTGGCGGTTCGGCGCCTGGAACTCTGACGATTTCTTCCCGGTCGATTGCCGGACTTACCAGAGGCACACTCTTCGCCTCGGCGGATCCTGACCATTCATCCCTGCCACCTTCCGTACTAACAGTGAAGAGCGAAGCGCCTTCGCCGCCATAGTTTGCAATGGTTCCATCGCGACCCTGGATCCTTGAGAAGCTACGGAAGCTATTCCCGAATACGCTCTTGTAGGTATAGAGAAAGCCTTTGGGATAAGTGACGGCGGCAACACAAGTATCAGGATTTTCGCGTCCGTCTTTCCAGGCATAAATCCCACCGTTGGCCACAACACTCTCGGGATACGCTTCGTCAGTCCAAAGATGGACCAGATCGCAACCATGGCTCATCCACTGATCGAAGATGCCCGAGGAATAATCCTTATATAGGCGGAACTCAAGATATACATGGGGATCGAAAGGACGGCGAGGCTTGCCTGATAGCCAGCGATCCCAGTCTGTATCTTCCTCGCGAAGCTTCGACTTTCGCTCCAAGAGCCACTTTCTCCATTCCAGGTTGCGATCCTGCTCCATCGCGGGTGAGTTGCCGGTATCCATATCCACAAACCGCCAACGCTCCTCATTCACATTCCATTCCTGCTCGATATGAACGATAGTGCCAATGCGGCCGGACCGAACGATGTCGCGAACTGCTAACTGATATGGCTCGCTGCGATGCTGCGATCCCACCTGGACAACCTGCCTTGAAGCCTTTACCGCGTCGCGAGCCTGTTTGGCTTCAGAAAGAACATTGGCAAACGGCTTCTCTACATAACAGTCCTTGCCCGCCCTGACTACATCCACACAAAGCTTTGCATGCTGGAAGTCACCCGTGGCGATCATGACCCCATCAATGTCCTTGCGGGCAAGCATATCCTCTGAGTATTTATAAGATTGCGGATCCAGATTGAAGACTTCCTTGACCTGGGCCGCGCGACGCTCCCGCGCCAAACTCCAAATGTCGCAAACCGCCACTGTTTCAACCGGGAGTTTCCGTGAAGCCAGCTGCACCATATGCACATGGCCATGACTACGCGCTCCGCATCCCAGTTGAGCCAGGCGGATGCGATCGTTCGCACCCAATACCCGCGCATAGGAACGGGCGTCCATTCCTGCCGCGAGCATGGTTCCCGCTGCCTGCTTCATGAAGGTTCTGCGATCGGCCCCTGAAATCGACTCGTCAGTCATGGTCTGCGCCTTTCCTTTCGTGCACAACGCCCTCAGTGAATGAGCGAATTCTGGTGCAGATGATTCGCCTGTGCAAAGTTCAAATAGATCGTTGCACCTCGATCAAGAGAGCGTCAAGAAGACGGGGCGTCATTGGGGCAAACCGTGTGCACGGCAATCTAACACACCGTTATCGGACAATCCGGGCTCTCTTGTGTATACTTTGTGCCGCAATGGATTTCCCATCATTCCTTGCACAGAAGAGGAAGCTTGAGTGATCCGATGGAGAGACAAAATGATGAATCGACGCGAATTCCTTGATACGTTTGCTGCAGGGGCGGCGGGTTTGGCTATCGGTTCCACCGCCAAGAGCTACAGCCAGATTCTCGGCGCGAACGATCGCCTGAACTTTGCAATCATGGGCCTGCGGTGGCGCGGCTATGCCCATCTTTCAGCACTTATGGGGAATAAAGATGTCGCCCGTGTTTCCCATGTGTGCGATGTGGACAGCACGATTCTGGCCAAGTTTGCGGGCATCGCTGAACATGAGTTGGGATATGCTCCCACCAGCGACAAGGACTTTCGCTCTGTCCTTCAGCAGAAGGACGTAGACGCTGTCACCATCGCCACTCCGGATCACTGGCATACTCCGCTTGCGATTGCGGCTCTTGAGGCGGGCAAGCACGTGTATGTTGAGAAGCCATGCAGCCATAATCCTGCTGAGGGGGCGATGTTGGTGCAGGCTCAACAGAAGTACCAAAAGCACGTGCAGCAGGGTACACAGCAGCGATCGTGCCTGCGCACAATGGAAGCCATCGATAAGATACACAACGGACTCATCGGCAGGGCCTATTTCGCCAAAGGCTGGTACAGCAACACAAGAAAGTCGATCGGCATCGGCAAAGAAGTGCCCGTGCCGGCACAGCTTGATTGGGATCTGTGGCAGGGACCTGCGCCACGCAGGACATACAAGGATAATATTCATCCCTACAACTGGCACTGGTTTAAACACTGGGGTACGGGCGAAGCACTGAACAATGGTACGCATAGCATCGATTTGTGCCGCTGGGCGCTGCAAGCGGATTATCCGAAGAGCGTTACGGCGTCGGGCGGAAGATACCAATTCAAGGATGACTGGCAGTTTTATGACACACTGGTAACCAGCTTCGATTACGGCGATAAGATGATTTCCTGGGAAGGCAAATCGTGCAACGGGTTGAAGTACTACGACCACACTTCGGGGCTGACCGTCATGGGGACCGAGGGCTCGGTATTTATCTATGGCGATGGCGGGAGCGGCTACGATATCTACGATCTCAAGGGAACCAGGACGGGCATGTTCAAGGACGACGACACGACGCCGTTCTATGACAAGTTCGACGGCGACGTGGCAACAGTTGCCCACTTCGCCAACTTTATCGCTGCAATCCGCAAGGGAGAGAAGCTCCACGCCCCCATTTCACAAGGAAACATCGTCGTCACCACGCTTCAACTCTCCAATATCGCATGGGAGCTGGACCGAGAGTTGCAGCTTGACCCGCGCGACGGGAAGATTCAGAATGACGCTCAAGCGATGAAAATGTGGGCACGAGAGTACGAGGACGGCTGGGCGCCGCATCTCTGAGCGTGGTAGTTGTTGCAGCCGCCCTTCGAGCGGAAGCATGGTTTGTTTATCGAGGAAGATGCAGTGAAAAGACTCTTCGCTACATGCCTGCTTTTCTTGAGCGGAGCGCTCCATGCTAACGCCGGCGATCGCGGCGCATTCCGGAGCGCTTATGCGGCTCAGGACGTTGGTTTAGACACGGATCCCCGGTCAGCATTCTGGCAGGCGGCGCCTTCGGTGTATGCGGAAGTGGACAGTTGGGGCCACGTTATTCCCCAGTACCGAACGCAAGTAAGTTCCCGATGGACAAAGAATAATCTCTATCTTCTGTTTCAATGCCCCTACGAGGAGCTGTATCTAAAGCCCTCGCCAAATACTGCGGAAGAGACCTATGGGCTATGGAAGTGGGATGTCGCAGAGCTGTTCATTGGTTCCGATTTCCACAACATTCGCAGATACAAGGAGTTCGAAGTTTCGCCGCAGCGGGAGTGGACCGATCTCGATATTAATCTCGATCTCCCGGATCACACGGTGGGGTGGGTGTGGAACTCCGGATTTCAGGTCGCTGCACGGATCGATTCGACGGCAAAGATATGGTATGGCGCCATGCGAATTCCGTTTGCAGCTTTGGATACGCGCCCTCCGGCGCCGGGCAGGACCTTTCGCGCGAACCTGTTCCGCAGCCAGGGACCGCCGGATCATCGGAAATCGATCGCCTGGAAGGCTCCCATAAGCAATACTTTTCATCAACCGAAGAGGTTCGGGGTGCTGACGCTGGCAGGAGATAAGTAGTGGTGGAAGTGTTAGCGGTGTTGTGGTAGCTGTTAGCGGAGGTTCTGGTGAGCAGCTCGACCGGTGCGCGGCTGGTTTGCGTTCTTGCGATGGCGGTCATGGGCGCTTCGCCAATTACGGGACAAAATGCGCCTCCGGCGGAGGCATTTCGCGTGCTTCCTGCCACTGAAGCAGAAGGCCCGCAGATTACGCCGTATCTGCTCTATCAAACCGCGCTTGCATGGGATGAGGATGAGCTGCGCCTGGAGCGCTGGTCGCGCGTCAAGAACGAGAGCGATCTTCTGCAGTTGCGCGGGGAGCTGAGGCAATCACTGCTCACGATGATCGGTGGACTTCCCACAGAGAAGACAAGCCTGGACTCGGAAATTACGGGCACAGTTTCCGGTACCGGGTTTCATATCGAAAAGTTGGTCTATCAAAGCCTTCCGGGGCTCTATGTAACTGCACTTGTGTATGTACCTGAGAACGGCAGTAAGTTACATCCAGCCATTCTGGTTCCCGCGGGACACTCGACAGACGGGAAAAATCATTATCAAGCCCTTTGCGAGAGGCTGGCCCTACGCGGATACCTTGCTATCAGCTGGGACCCGGTGGGGCAAGGGGAAAGAAGCCAGTTTTGGGATGCAAAGGCAAAGAGGAGCCGTTACAACCTGATCTGTGGCGAGCATGCCGTGATGGGAAACCTGGCCTATCTGGCCGGCGCCAATCTGGCCCGGTGGGAAGTGTGGGACGGCGTGCGCGCCGTGGATTATCTGCTCACTCGCGCAGACGTAGACGGCTCAAGGATCAATATCACGGGCACGAGCGGCGGTGGTTTCCAGGCAGCGCTGATCGGCGCACTCGATGAGAGGATCAAGGCCATCATTCCGTCTTGTTACATTACGGCGCTTCCCATGCGCGTGGAAAACCGCATCTTTTCCGATTCAGACAGCGACCCGGAACAGGATCTCTTCGGACTCATCTCGAAGGGAGTGGATCACGCGGGCATGTTACTGGCGATGTATCCGCGCGCGGTGATGGTGGCGACCGCCACTCTCGATTTCTTTCCGGTGCAGGGTGCTCATAAGTCCTACGCGGAAGTCAGTAGCTTCTACAAGCGTTTTGGACACGGCGACCGCATCGAATTCGCCGAGAGTTACAACGGGCACGAGTATTCGTTGAAAAACCAGGAAGCGGCGTTGATCTTTCTCGATCGTTTCAATCAGATGCCGGTTCGCCACGGCCTCTCGCCGGTAACTCCGTTCAGTGACGCCGACCTGCTCGTGACAAAGAGCGGGCAGGTGTCGGTCGATTATCCGGAGGGACATACACTTCTTCAATTCATAGCCGCGTACGCTATGGACGCGTCGCATCGCAATCAGACAACATTGGCCGAGCTCGACCGGAGCGAACACGATCCAGATATTGCTGCCTGGAAGGTTAGCCGCTATGAAGGCTTCACTTCGTCTAAAGAAGTGCGATGGGAGGCTGTGGGGAGCGCGACGATTGGAACGGTGCATATCGACCGTTATGTGCTTCATCACAGCCGGTATCTTGAGATACCACTTCTCCACTTTTTTAATGATGGCGGCCATCATAAGGGAGCGGTTCTTTGGTTTAGTCTTCACGGAAAAGCGACTCGAGGGGATTGGCCGCAGGTAACGAAGCTCTTGAACGACGGTTACGAAGTATTCTCATTCGACTTTCGCGGATTGGGAGAAACCAGCATGCAGTTTCGCGTCGATTCTTCCATCGCCTCGTCCCCGAGCAGCTTTGACGAAGAGTACGTCAATCCTCTCGACAGCGTAATGGCCGATTATGTATATAATTCCTTGCTCACCGGACGGCCCTATTTTCTTCAGATGATGGACGATGTCAAGATTGTTGAACTCTTTATTCGCAGCCTGAATTCACGGTTCCCACGGGAGCCGCTGACACTGGCCGCAACCGGTGAGGCATACAGCCTGGCCGTTCGATTCCAGGAAGTCGATCCGGAAGTCTCAATTCTGAAACCAGAATCTGCGCCGGTTCTAAATTGGTCTGCGTTGGTGGCGCAAGGCCAGGAGCAGTGGCCCATCGTGTTCCTGATGCCGTACGGGGCTCTCATCACAACAAAATGAGGAAGAGCGAGTGGATCCAGGCAGCCAAATCAACGTGAAGAGGTTTTCTTGATGGCGGCAGAAGCGTGTGCCAGGTCGATATGTTTGCGAGGCGCGGGCCGCGCCTGGCATGAACCGCGTGTTCCAAAGAACGTGTAACTCGGGAAAGAAGGTGCGCCCCATGGTGAATCGACGTGAGTTTGTGAAGACAGTTGGACTAGCAGCCGTGGCAAGGGCGGGTATGGATGCAGTGGGGGCGCAAGCCGCCGGGACGCAATCGGACGCGAGCGCAGGCAAATCCCAATGGGCAAGGCTGCTCCCCGGATGCTGTGCCTACTCATACAATGAGGCCCTCAGACACGGCTCGATGACGATGGAAGATTTCATTCTCAAAGCAGTGGAGTTGCGACTGGCCGGTGTCGACATGACGGCGTACTATCTAAAGTCCACCGATCCGGAGTATCTTCACAACCTGCGTCATTTGGCCTACAAGCACGCTGTGGATTTTTCGGGATGCGCATGCGGCGTGAGCATGGTGCAGGTTGACGCTCAAAAGCGCGCGGATAGCATGAAGGACATTGAGAAGTGGGTCGATGTGACAGACGAACTTGGAGCGTCGCATCTGAGGATCTTTGCGGGTGTGCTGCCGGAAGGCGCGAAGATCAAGGATGCTGTCGATTGGGTGGTCGAAGCGATGAAGGCCGCATGCGACTATTCCGGCCAGAAGGGCATTACGCTTGGGGTTGAGGACCACGAAGGCGTTACGCAGAACGCAGACCTTTGTGTCGAAATCATGCAACGGGTTAACTCGCCGTATGCTGGAATCAACCTCGATATTACAAACTTCATCCCCACGCCAACTCAGGACGCCTACGCGCAGATTGCCGCATGCATTCCATACGCCACCAATATTCATATTCGCGATCATTTTTTGCGATCACAGTGCGGTGGATATGGACCGCGTATGGCAGATCTTTGCGCAAGCCGGGCACCAGGGGTTTGTGTCAGCGGAGTATGAACCCAACTACCCCGGCAGCCTACCGCCCGCGACCGGGGTGCCGCAACTGGTTAGCGATATTCAGGCGCTGTGCAAGAAATACTCCAGTTATTGAGCGATGCGGACGGGCAGCAGCAGGGCCGCTCAGTTTGCTTTGTCGGCGTCCATGGCTTTCTGCTGTTCCTGAAGAATGCGCCACATGGTTCCGGAGAAGATCATGGCCTGCACGTTCTGGGGAACGCGGCAAGTGTCCAGCATCTCGTGATAGCGCTTCTGACTTGCGTCGAACTCCCCCAATTCGCCTTGGAAGATGTCGGAGCCGAAGACAAGCTTTTCAAAGGCGTCGGGGGCTCCGGGCGCGGTGTGTGGGCTCACCACTCCGCTCCACCAGAAAATAGAGCGGAAGAATTCATAGTTGCCTGACAACTTGATGAGGCTCGATCCGGAGAGGTCAAAGTAGAGATTCGGGCTCCAGCGCGCAATTTCAGCCGCTTCTGCGTAATCCGGGTTGCCGAGGTGCGCACCGATAACGATCAACTTGGGCCAATGGCGCGAAATCAAATCAAGGCGCGTTGCGCGCATGCGTTCGAAGCTCACATTCTCCGGCTGGTCCGGGTGCTGGCGGAGGACAATGCCAGTATGGAAGAGGAGAATCATGTGGTATTTCGCGGCTCGGTCATAGATTGGCCAATACGAAGGATCGTCGTAGTTTTTCTCGGAGGAGGTAATCTCGCCCAGACCGCGGAAGCCAGCCTGATGAAATTGGTCGATCTCCTGGAGGACATTGGGATCGTCGAGCTTGATGTCGCCGAAGCCGATGAAACGGTCAGGGTGTTCGTGGATGAACTTCGAGGCTTCAGGGAAACCCTTTTGCGTGACCAGGAGGAAGCCCATGCCGTCGGCGGACTGCAGCTTGATAAGCATCTGCTCGAGAACACCAGGCTCACCGTCGAAGTGTTCGTGTACGTCAATCAATTTGGGAGGGGCAGTCTGAGCAGTGACGATCACTGCTGCCCCCGCCAGCAAAACTGCCGCCGCCCATTTGCTGATCCAAAGCATATATTCCCTTTCTCCAGGCTTTGTTTGCGGCACTGATCCGCCGCCGCGTCGCGCTGGAATCACCTATTGAGAGACGAGCACACCATCGAGTTCGGCCGCGGATTCCAAGTCGAGATAGACGGTCGTGTCCGGGTGGGTGCGCAGTATGGTGGCGGGGCAGCCAGTGGACAAAGGTTCTGACAGAACGCGCCGCATAATGGCCGCCTTGCGATGGCCAGGAACGGAGACAATCAGTTTGGGCACGCGGAGGAGAGCGGGGATGGTGAGCGTTATGGCAGCGTCGGCGACCTCATCAAAGGTTGCAAACCAGTCTTCAGCTACCTGCTGGCGGCGGCAGGCAGCATCCAGATAGACGATTTTGGCGTCGCGCGGATCGGAGAAGTCGGCTACGCCGGGGTCATTGAACGCGAGGTGGCCGTTCTCGCCAATACCCAGCAGGCAAAGCTGCGGATCGGTGGCGCGAAGCAGTGCGGAATACTCATCCGCAGTCTTTTCGGGATCTGGCGCACTTCCATCGATCTCATAGAACTCATGCATCGAGACTTTCTGCGTGAGCCTCTCGCGCAGGTACCGGCGGAAGGATGCAGGGTGATCGGCCGAAATCCCGATGTACTCATCCATATGGAATCCGCAGATTTTATCCCAGGGAAGGCCTTCGATGCGGGTAAGAGCTTGCAGCGTCTGCATCTGCGAAACTCCCGTGGCAAAGATGACACCGAGGGAAGCGCGGGTTTCGGCCAGTTTCCAAAGGGCGTCCGCAGCCGACCGGGCGGCGGCGGTACCGGCAGCCTTGCTGTCAGAATGAATCTCCACATTCATGCTTCCTATTTGAAAGCTCTTCACTTTTCCTCAATGCCTCCACATTCTGTTTTTCCGAACCTAGTCTAACTCGAGGTCAAAGCTACCCGGTCCCCTGACGGCGAAGCCATTGCGGCCATGGGCGACTACGCCGCCGGGCAAGCGAATTACTCCCCTATCGCCGTGACTTTCGACTTCAATGGCGCCGGTGGGAGAGGGAACTGCTCCGCGGAACCACTCGAGCCCGCAGCGTTGAGGATTGACGCTGCACACGCTGTAGCCGGGCTCGATCGGCTCAATGCCAAGAATGCCAAGTGAGATCGCCATCACCGGCGCGGCGCCGGCCCAGGCGTGACACAAGCTGTTTCCATACTTGAGGCCGTACATTGCCAGTTGCTGATTCGCATCCCTGGCCGGTTCAATGTCTTCGAAGAACCGCCAATATCCCCGCTGAATCATGGGAAGCCACGCTGATTTCAGCCGTTTCACCGCCTGATCGGCCCGTCCCGCGCGGGCGTAGGCCGTCAGTTCCACCACCTGGCTCAAACTGTAGTGCGCCGGGCGCCTGGTCTCGTCGTTGAGGAAGTGAAACAGCGAGACATACTCTTCCGGTTGGGCAATGCCGAACGCAACCGCGAAGGCCTGGGCGAAGGAGGTGAACCTCTCGTCCGGCTTTCCGTCGCGATCGAACCCATTTGCGAATAAGCCATCGTTGGGGCGCCAGAAAGCTTGGCGCACAGCCGCGGTCAGCTTTCTCCGAGTGCTGCGGCATCGGTTCTGCAACGCCTCGTCGTTCCACGCCGTGGCAAGCCGTGCCGCGGCTGCGAACATTCCCGCCAACAACATCTGCCCGTATGCCGGTGTCCCATGCTGATCCGGCCCGCTCTGCGGGGTTGCCGACCAGTCTGGAAAATAACCATAGGGCTCCACTCTGGCTGCATCCACGAATCCGCGTTCATTTTGCAAACGCTCATAGAATCGTACGATGTCCTCGATGCGATCCCGGAACATCCGCGAAAAACCGGCATCGCCGCGCACAAGGTACTCGCGTTCGAATCCGATCACGTCGTACATCGGCGCATCGATGATGCCTATATCGTGTATCGTCGGGCGCTCGGGTAGGGTTTCGCCGATGAGCGTTTGCCTGGACAAGCCCGCGTCGAAGAATATCCTCTCGTATGCTTCCAGTGATAACGGACCATCATGCCACAGAAGTGCATCGCGCCGGATTCCGTCGAGATAGAAATCGTGCATGTTCGACCGCAACGTCGACACGGCGACCTTCCAAATCAGGTTGAGCTCGGGATCACTCGATTTAAAATGTCCTCTCTCGTTTGCCGGCCAGAGACTCGCGTCGAAGCGCACATTGCGAAGTTCCGCCTCCCCCGACGTGGAAAACCGCGCAAAGCGGAGCGCCCGCTGCGGAAGTTGAATGTGCCGGCTCTCATCCGTCAGGGATATCGGTGCAAGCGGAAATTGCCCGAACTGCCGATTATCCGGATCCTGAACCTCTGCAACGGACTCTCCCACCTGAACAGTCATTTGCCCCTTGCCACGAACCACAAAGCAAAGCGATCCAAGTTCTGTTTCATGAAAATCAAGCAGTACATCCCGGCCGCTGGCAATGGTGTACACCGCCTGCGCCGGCCCGGCCGGGTCGACGACACGATCCACTGGAAGACGCACTGTAACTTCCCGCGGAGCATCCGGCAGCACATCGGGATTGCTTCCGCCTCCGGTCTCGACAGGCGCCCAATGCTCTCCGTCGAGACTCGCTTCCCATGCGGCGCTCGTGGAGAAGCCCCCACCTTCCAACAGAAGGCACGGAAGACTCTGCGCGAAATCGACCTGCACCTCGATATCAGATTCGCCGCTGCGAAGAATATCGCTGCGTGCAGTTACATCCCTTGTGCGGCCGCCGATGACCGTGCGGACACGACTGATGGGAGCCGCCCATCGCAGCGATATATCCTGCAAGGCAACACCGGTTTTGCGAAACCAGGCTTCCGGCTGAGGTTGGCGGAAGTTTCCCGGGTAGCCAACGCTTGTGCAGCGCGCCATTGCGAGCTGGATCCGGCGCGCGTGCCGGTAAGCGGCCAGCTGCCCTGGATACCAAATCCATTGCGCATTCCACGTCTTCGCCAAGCCATGAGCGAGCGAATCTGAAACCGGGCTCACCGCCAGGGTCGCCGCGCTCAAACGCAGGAATTCCCGTCGATCGACTTTCATGACGAACTCACTTCACCCCGCAGCATCCGTCCGATCATTTCAGCTGGACCGGAAAAGAGAGGGCCACTGCATCCTATGACAGTTAGGGGAGAGAGGCATTTTGCGTCCGGTTAGAACCTGGGTGAGGGGTCCCTCCCGGTGGATTCAGAATACCATTGCGAGAATCTTTTCTATGTTTTGATTTTGTTTTATATACATTTTGCTGGGGGATGTCCGAAGGGGTTTCCCGTTCAAGGAGTGGCGCTTAAGGGTTTGGTTAAACAATTTAATTGCAAACAGATACTGTTCGATCGAAGAACATTCGCCGGTTGGCATTGAAAGCCGAAAGCGGGTTGATTGCAAGTTTTCCCGGCCCGGATTTTCGTAGAAAGCAACAGTTTCCACTTCCCAATGACTTTCGTTTCGTGTAAAAAGAAACGAACGAACCAAGAACCCACCGGCGGGGGATCATTCGAGATGGTTAGGCAGTTTGAAACCGCGACGGAGTTCCGCAGTGCAGGTCCACTTCCGGCCGTCCTTTCCGAAAGCGCTTTCGAAGTACCTGGAGAATCACTTGAGCTCTCCTGATGTTCCACAGCTGCAGCGCTCGTTAAAGCTCTGGCACCTGGTACTGTACGGCATCATCATTATTCAGCCCACCGCGCCCATGGGCATCTATGGGGTGGTCAGCAATATCGGGCATGGGCATGTGGCCACCGCGGTGCTGATTGCGATGTTCGCCATGATGCTCACCGCGGTGAGCTATGGACGCATGGCGCGCGTCTATCCGAGCGCCGGTTCGGCGTTTAGCTACGTATCGGAAGAGTTGCATCCGAAGGTGGGATACGTGGTGGGATGGGCGATGTTGATGGACTACATATTGAACCCCATCATCTGCATCATCTGGTGCAGCCAGGCAGCGCGCAACGTATTCCCCGATGTGCCCTACCTCTTCTGGGTCGTCGTCTTTGCCCTGGTTTCGACCTTTTTGAATACCCGCGGCATTCAGACCTCCAGCCGAGTGAATGCGATTCTCACCGTGGTGATGAGCCTGGTGGTGGCGCTGTTTCTCGGAGAAGGCGTGCACTACATTATGACGATCATGCACCCCTCCAGCGCCGATCTGGTTCGCCCTTTCTACGATCCTGCAACCTTCAAAACCAGTGCGTTGTTTCATGGCACATCAGTGGCCGTGCTCACTTACATCGGCTTTGACGGCATTTCGACCATGGCAGAGGAGGTTGAGAATCCCCGCCGGAACGTTCCCATTGCCACCGTCTTGACATGCTTCGTCATCGGGGTGCTGTCGGTTGCAGAGGTGTATGTGGCGCAGATGGTTTGGCCGGGCCGTCAGCCGTTTGCACCGGAGATGGTGGACACCGCGTTTGTGCACGTTGCGTCGCGAGTGGGGGGCAACTTCTTGTTCCAGTTGCTGAACGGGACTCTTCTGGTGGCCAATTTGGGATCGGGGATCGCAGCGCAGTTCGGCGCCGCGCGTTTGATGTACGGTATGGGCAGAAACCACTCGCTTCCCCCGCGAATTTTCGGGGCTGTCGATCGAAAGTATTGTGTTCCGCGCAACAACGTGCTGATTGTCGGCGCCATCGCATTGACCGGAGCTCTCTCGATGAGCTACCAGCAGGGCGCCGAACTGCTCAACTTTGGCGCGTTCATCGCCTTTATCGGGGTGAACCTGGCGGCTTTGGTGCACTATACGTTCCGCTCCAAAGAGCGCGTAATGTTTCCGTTCCTGATTCCGGCGCTGGGAGCGATCGTGTGCACATTCATCTGGTGGAACCTGAGCGTGAACGCGAAGATGCTGGGAGTGGCGTGGATGTGTGTTGGCGTGGTGATGGCGTGGGTGATGCAAGGACGTGGACGGAGTGCATCTGCAGTCGCCGGTTAGGAATCGACCCTTTCGCCGATCGCATGAGGAGTGCACGATGAAATGCAAATTACCGATCTTCGGGCTGGCTCTGGCTTTTGTCTTGCTCCAGGCCTGCGCCGCGGGCGGGGCACAAGCCGGCGGCGCAGGCGCGCAGCCCATTTCGATCCGCGGCGGGGACCTTGCCGTCGCGGTATTTGATGATGGTTCGTACGCCCTGCGTTCAGCTGGAATTTCCGGCGATGTGCTGCACGCAAGGGTCGAGGTAGACACCGCGGCCGGGACGCTGACTCCCGCGCTCTATCCACGGCACCTTCCATCGGTCTCGACGTTCAACGATGCACTGGGCACGGGCCAGATGTTGACCGTGACGCACAGTGGATTGCAAGGCGCGGTCGACTTGGTGTGCGAGTTTCGCGTTTATGCGAACCGGACCTGGGGAGACATCCGTGTGAAGGTGACGAACTCGACCGCGCAGTCCATGGTGATTCATTCCATACGCGTGATCAAGAGCAGCGGCGGGACAGTGTTGCAGCTGAACGGACCGGACACGGAAGATCGCGTTCTCTCCGACAGTCTCAGCGAGGATCCGTCGCAGATCGCAGACCTGGGGGAGGCACGTGGAGGCATCCATCGATCGTTCAGCAGCCAGTTGATTTACAACCGCAAGAGCGGACAGAGCCTCTTCCTGGGCGCGCTCTCAGCCGATACGCTGGTGACGGTTTTTCACCTGCGCAGCACGAGCCGGCCCGACGCGCATGTGTTGTCCTACGACGTAGAAGATACGGGGACCAATGAAGCCCTGCACGATCAGAGCCAACCCTACGGCGAGGAGAACGAGGTTCCGCTGCGGCTGGAAGTGGCGCCCGCCGAGAGCGCCAGTACGGAGCCGCTGATGTTCGCGATCGGCCCCGATTATCACGCGCAACTGGAAAACTACGGAAACGCGATCCGCATTCTGCACCATGCGCGAACCTCGAACCCCACGCTGATCGGGTGGTGGAGCTGGACCGCGTACTACTACGGCGTGACCGAGGGAACGATGCGGACGAACGCCGATTGGCTGGCGCAGAACCTGCGGACCACGGGATACCGGTACTTCCAGATCGATGAGGGGTACCAGTTTGCGCGCGGAGAATACGCGACCGCGGATGGGAAGGCGTTTCCCGACGGCATGGCTGCGATGGGCCACCACATCGAAAACGATGGCCTGATATTTGGATTGTGGGCGGCGCCCTTTCAGGTCTCGGAGCGTTCGTGGGTTTACGAGCATCGTCGCGACTGGCTGGTCCACAACCTGCGCGGTGAACCCATCCACATCGGCAAAGTTTACGGAAAGGGCGAAGAACTGTACGCACTGGACACGACAAATCCCGGCGCGGAGGAGTATCTCCGGCAGACCTATCGCGCTTTGGTGAACGACTGGGGAGCGCGATTCCTCAAGCTCGATTTCATGGACGCGGCGTCGGTGGAAGGAGTCTACTACAAACCGAATACGACGGCTCTCCAGGCCCTGCGCATCGGACTTGAAGTAATTCGCGAGACGGTCGGCGACAACGTAGTGCTCGATAAGGACGGCAGCCCGATGCTGACGCCTGTGGGGATTGTGGACACCGGTCGCATTTCGCAGGACACGGGCCACACCTTCGGGTCCACGCACGACGCCGCGCCGGGAATCGCGGGGCGCTATTACATGAACCGCAACTTCTACGAGTCCGATCCGGACGCGTTTACGGTGTCCGAGCAAGTCATTCCCGATCGCGGTTGGCATGGAAACAAGGTTGCGCTGACGCTGGACGAGGCGGAGGCGTCGATTGCTCTTTCCGCAGTCTCGGGAGGCATGTTTGAAATCGGAGACGATCTGCCGGCCCTGGGTGCATCGCCGCCGCGGCTGGCGCTGGTGCGGAACTCCGACCTGCTCGACATGGCTCGCCTGGGCCGTTCATCCGTTCCCCTTGATCTGATGACCTATCGGGTTGAAGACAAGCAGCCGAGCGTTTTCCTGCTCAAAGAAGACAACCGGCAATGGATTCTCACGATCTTCAACTGGACAGAGGAACCGCGCAGCCACGGCATCGCGTTGCAGGATTTGGGTATCAAGCCGGACAGGTCATTCACCGCCAGCGATGTTCTGCGCGGCGGGATGCTTCCCATTAGAGATGGCCGGATGGCGATCGACCAACCGGCACATTCCGTCCGTATGCTCAAGCTGGTCAAGAACTCCGCGACCGCTCGCGCACCGGACTTTGAGATGCGGGTTCCGCCGAGTGCACAGGCAGGAGAGACGGTGGAGTTCCGGGCCATCAGCCATGGGGAGACACCTGTGCTGGGATACCAGTGGAACTTCGGCGACGGGGTAGCTGGAGACGGCGCGAAAGTTACGCACACCTATACACAGCCCGGCAGTTATGCAGTGACCGTTGAAGCCATAGGGCTGGACAAACGATCATCAACAAAGACGATGACGATCGCGATCACCGGGCACGTGCCGACGATTTATGACGCGGCCCGGAAAGAGCGCTATGGCGGGGAAAGGTAGAGTGCGTTCATGAGTTCATGCGGTCATTCGACCACTCGGTCCGAAGACATGCAAGAGGCATACTTTCCGGGCACCTTGGGGCGGCCAAAGTCTGTTACGGACTGCCCACGAAGGCCAACATTGTGATATGAAAAACAAATAGGAAGAGGACGAAAGCATGAAATCCGATAGGAAGGGCCGAAACAACATGCTCATTGACGAGCGCCGCCAGCATGTGCTCGCCAAGATTCAGAGTGAAGGCCGAGTCCTGGTGTCAGAGCTATCAGAGGCGCTCGGCATCTCACGCATCACCATCCGCAAGGATCTGGACTACCTGGAGTCAAAGGGACAGGTGCAGCGCACCCACGGCGGAGCGCTTTCGCCGCAGAGCCAGGCACTGTTTGATCCATCACTGCAGGAGAAAGAGCACAAGCAACTGAAGGAGAAGCAGCGTATTGGCGAGGCTGCCGCGGCACTTGTGAAGGAAGGGATGTGCGTGCTGCTGGACTCTGGCACGACGACCACCGCCGTGGCTCGCAAGTTGCGGCAACTTTCGCATCTCACGGTGATTACGAATGCGGTGAATATCGCGGCCGAACTGGCCGGAACGAACTTCGAGATCATTCTCACCGGCGGAACTCTTCGCAAGAACTCCTTTTCCCTTGTGGGCCCACTGGCCGAGGATGCGCTGAACCAAGTACACGCGGACATCCTGTTTCTCGGTGTGGATGGATTCGATATCGAGCTTGGGTTGACAACCCCGAATCTGATGGAGGCGCGTGTCAACCGGGCGATGATGAAGACGGCTACGCGCATCGTGGCAGTATGCGATTCCACCAAATTCGGGCGGCGCAGTTTGGCGCTCATCGCTCCGCTGAAAGCCATCCACACAGTCATCACCGACGACCGGCTCAGCAATGAAGATGCGGAGACACTGACGTCATTAGGAATCGAAGTGATCCGCGCCTAGTGGGTGCGACGGCGGCCGGCGTCTGAGCCTTAAAGCGGTTCCGGGATAGATGCACCAGGCTTTTTGCTTTCCCACCCTTTTCGCAAAGAGCGCGAAAAGGATGGGGCACGGGTGCGATGGGTATAGCGATTGTGGAATTGCTCTAAGGTGCGCAGACCTGCGCATAAGGCAGTAGAACCTGCCTGATGCGATGCACGATAAGCGCATGGGCGTCCGCATGCAGGGTTCCCGCACGAACCGCGTGGTACTGGTCGGGCAAAAAAGCGCTCAACATGGTTTCGGGAATCGCAACCCTGGACAGGTTGGAGAGGAGAATCTCAACCGCCTGCTGGATCTCAGGATTGTTCCAGTAATAGCGCACGCGATCGCTGTAACTGTAGCGCAGCAGCAGACGCACCGCGCGCTCGTCTCCAGTGTAATGGTGTTCCCAATTCCTGCGGTCCCGGAGCATGACCCGTTCGATGACTTCCAGGAGCTGAGAACACTGCTTTCTGGGCAAGAGTTCTGTCTCCATGCGGGCCAACGCGTCGAGGACCTCTCTCATGGCAAAGGTGAGCGCCGGACCAACCTTTAGAATGGCGAAACCGTCACGTACGAGGTTGCGGTACGCCCCAGGTCTTTGATAGTCGGTGGAGTGTGCCTCGTAAACCAGCGTTTGCTCCTGATCAAGCAGTTCGGACAGATGCGCAACGCGAGCAGGATCGTAGTCAACGACGCTGGTGTGGTTGAACTCGACTCCCGGCTGAACGACCAGCGCGATCACCCTCGGCCAAACGTGCTCCAACCCCATCTCTTTGAAGATGCGCCGATGCACGGCGAGCGTTTCGGCCGCGGAATCGCGGGTCGTGACGGCTAACTGATGGAGCTTCTCCGTTGCTCCTCCGGGGGAGGGAACTTCCGTTCCAATCACATAGAGGGGTTTGGGCTGGGGGGATTCCTCTTCAGCAGCGGCACACAGGGCGGCGGTGCGGCGGGCGGTGATTTCGTCACTGAGAACTGCGGCATCGCCGGTACACGCCATACTCGCGTCAAGATGAATCTTGCGAAACCCTGCCCGCGCGTAGGCCCGGACAGTCGACTCGGCTTCCTCTATGGCTTCTTTCGCCGGCAAATGCCGCCATGGATTGGGGCCCAGATGATCGCCTCCCAGGATCAGTTTTTTCGGACTAAGACCTCTGCTGGTCGCGATGGCAGAGAGATACCGCTGGAAGTCCTCCGGCAACATTCCGGTATAGCCGCCTTGGTGGTTGACCTGGTTCGAAGTTGCCTCTACCAAAAGGACTGAGCCATCTTCGACGGCCTGGTCGCAGGCCGCCTCAAGTACCCAGTGATGCGAGGAGCAGACAGAGTAGATTCCCAAGGGCCGGCCACGCCGCCGGCTGGGAGCGAGCTCCAGCAGAACATTTGACACTTCAGTACTCCACGGCGCGTCGCGCGACGATACCGATAACCAGGAGAAACTAGGCGCCCATCGAGGCCAGCGCCAATCGGGCAAGGTGATGGGACATATTTGTGTCAGGCAACACCAGAGCCTGCATCAACAGTTGCCTTGCCCGCTCTTTATTTCCTGCAGCCAGGTTGAGCATTCCGGTGTTGTAGCACCATGATCCAGAGGAGGCCGCCGTCTCAGCATGGTCCTCCGCTGCGCGAAGGGCGTCCATGAGGCGTTTGCGCGCAGTGCCCGAATCGCCGGCGCCGAGCAACTCTTCGGCTTGCACGGCCCAAAACAGGTTCGTGGAACCGTCGCTTACTGCGGCCTTGCGCAGGAAGGCTTGCGCTGCCTCCATATGTCCGCAGGTCCGCGCCACTGCGGCCAATTGGACGTGATCCCGCGCGGAATCTCCTTCGAAGCCTCTGCCGGTCTGCGCGCTCTCGACGAACTTCATCGCTGCCTCGCAATTGCCCGCTTCCGCCCACGTATTGGCCTGCATCAGCCTGATTTCAAAAAGCACCTGATCGGAAGGGATTCCGCCCTCTTCGCTCGAGAAGAAGCGGTCCTTGAACAGACTCAGGGCGGGTTCGGACTGTTTGGCTTCAGCGCGTTCCAGTGCAAGCTGGTACACCAGGTTCTGCGGCATCTTCGAGTGGGGAGCATCGGCCGAGGGGTACTGCGAGAGCGCATCGGCGCGCTCCGCGGCGGAAGTACCGGTCAAGCTCATGGCCTCATCGAGGCCAACGTACACAGCGGCGTTCTCAGGATCGTTGTGCAACCCCTCGCGGAACGATGCCAGCGCTCGCTGTGGATCATGCTTCAGTTCAAGCAATGCCTCACCCATATCGGCGTCGATCACCTGCAGATGCGGAGCCAGCCGCTTGGCTTCTGTCCATTGCGCCATTGCGTCGTCGGTCATGCCTTTCGAAAACAGCAATGTCCCCAGCAGGAAGTGAGCGTTTGCATCCGAAGCGCCGGAGGACAACGCGGATTCCAACACCAGCCGGTCAGTTTCAGAGGAGGGGAAGATGAAGCTTGTCGAGAGCGTTGAAGCGGCCTGCAAGTTTTGCTTTTCGTCTGCGCCAAGTTGTTTGTTGCAGAATGCTGCGTAGTAGAGCACCAGAGGATTGTTCTGGGGAAGCACCGAGCCTGGCTCGCTCTGATCCGCGGCAACAGAAGGATAACTACGGGTGAGGACATCGAGAGCATTCCGGTAGAGACCGAGTCGCATGTACTCGGCGGCTACGCTCAGGACGCGGTAAGGGTCCGCCGCCAGGTGGGCCACATCGGGCTGGCCGGTATCCTGCTTGAGAAAATCGCTCGCAGGCTCGAAAACCAACCCAAGTTTCGCCAAATCGTCGGCCTCTGTCTTTTTTCCCAGAGCGCGGAGGACCGCTTCCAGTTCCTCCCGGGGGCGAAAGGCGCCAGGCTCGGCGGCGACGGCATCGCGGAGGAAGGAAGCGGCTTCCTGCAAGTCGCCCTGCCGCGCCCGCAGCTCCCCCAGCCGGAGCGCGGCTGGACCGCGCAGCGCGGCCTGACGGTAGGCAATCTCGTACGACGTCTCGGCGGCGCGCGCGTGATCGAGGCCCTCCTGAGCGATTCCCAGGTAGTAGGCGATCTCGGAGTTCGGAGTATCACGCTTCTGAGCCGGCTCAAGCACGCTTTTGGCATACTCGTACTGCTGCAACGCAACGGCCACCCGTCCAGCAGCAATCGCAAGAGACTGGCTCATCGGATAACGTTCGAGACCTTGCCGGTATGTTGCGAGCGCAACGACTGACGCACCATTCAACTCCTGGTCCCGTCCCACCTGCAGCCAGTCGTCTTCCGATCGGTTTTCGGCCTTGGGGAAGCGTATTGGCGCCTGCGGGCCCGTATGAATGTCGCTCACGGGATCCCAATCGTATTCACCGTCCGTCTGTTTGAGCAAGGTAAGCCCGGCCTTATCCTGCAACTCGAATGCGACCTTGGCTGCGCCGTCGTTGAGCGTGACGGAATGCGACCAGGTTTTTTCCGGCGCCAGATCGGCGGTCTCGCTCCAGAGAACGGATTGACCCTGCGTGATGGAGATATGAGCTCCTGGCAACTGCTCGTTCACGTTGAGGGCGACCGAGGCATTGCGGCCCTGAACATCCAATCGCACCACCCCGGCTCGATTGGCGCGGGTGATTCCACCGGTACCGCGAACCGGCATCCAGTACTCGGTGAAGTGAATCGTCTGCCCGGGATCGAGAAATGCGTAGGTCTCCTGATTCCTGAACAGTCCTGCCTGCACCTCGGCATAGGCACTTTCATTGTCAGAGAGCGCGATGCGCCATCCCAGCCCCGCCGGATCAACTCCCCACGTCCAGATTTTCTTGCCCGGCAACTCGCGGAACTCGGCAAAGTGAACCGTTCCGGTTTGCGTTTGAGGATTCCAAATCCCCATGAAAGGTTCTCTGGATCCATGGATAAAGTAGGAAACCGGACCCAGAGTTTGATTCTTGATCACGCTGAGATCCCGTTCGCCCAGCGGACCCACCGGCCAGGAATAGACGTCGGTGTACCCGTGGGTAGCAACAAAGCGCATCGGGTAGTCTATGCGGGAATCGTCCCAGACCTGGACGCCTGCGTTGCTCCACCAGTAGTAGCGATGGCGCAGATCGCTGCGGTTATAGAGGGTCGTGTGCAGCTCGAGGACTGTGGAACCCGGCCGCAAAACCAATTCCACCTGCCATTGCATTCCGTAGACCCGATCGGTGTTTCCCACCCACACTGAGCCGCTTCCATCCGCATGCGTTCCGTATGCAAAATCGACCGGCGACATCGAAACCCAGTTGTGAGAGACCGGGAAGTTAAACTCCACGCCGAATGCGGCCCAGGCGCCCCGATAGCCAATCTGCGCCTTCTTGATGGATGGATTGGCATAGAACATGGGCTTGCCGCTGATCTTGTCGACGCAGGTATAGATGTGGCCGCCGATGTCCGGCAGCACAGAGCATTTCAGGTACTCATTTTCGAGAAAGACGGCGCGCCAGGCGTGCGGCGCCTTCACGCCAGTCAGGTTCGTCCTCAGTGTGTAGGGATAGTTGAAGCGTGAAGTCGCGTAGATGTCGAAGGGCGGGTTTGCATCGGGCAATCCCTCTTCGTAGGTGGGCAACGTGAGCGTACCTTGCCAAATCTTCACCGGGGCGGCGACCGGTTGGCAGATCGCAGTGAGAGTTGCTCCCGCCAGCAAAAAGCCAATGCAAAACCACTGCTTCATAAATCCCCATTTCGTTCTGCTGCGCTCCAGAACAGCGCGGAGTGTGAAGTCGATCAGCTTTCGGTCGAGACGATTTCTTATTCTGCATATTGTACAGGACATTTTGTTGTTTTTGGCAATTCTTTTATGTCTTTTTATTTCGATTTCTTATACAATTCTTCTGGTCACGCGGTTAGTGCAAAACCCAGAGCCATAGGACCAGCGCTTGTGAAGCGGAGAAATCTGTGTAGTCTCCAGAGAACGGAAGCAGGTGCAGCATGACACACGACTTGACGATGGGAACGGACCGACGCATCTTCATGAAGCAGGCAGCGGGCACAATGTTCACAGCCGGAATGGGCGCTCGCGCCTCTGCGCGCATTGGCCTCCCCGGGCTGAACGCGAAGAGGATTTATCCCGAACGTTGGGTTTACGTCAGCCGTTCGTTCGATCGGGACCAGCACGTGGAGGAGGTGCGCGAGATTGCTCGCATCGCCTCGGAACATGGTCTGACGGCCATCGTGCTGTCGGGGATGGACCGCATCAGCCTTGCCAGCGCGGAATATCTGGAGCGCTTGCGCAGGGTCAAAGCGATCGCCGATCAATACCACCTCGAGATCATTCCGGCGGGGTTCAACACCGGCTACGGCGGAGCCATCCTCGATCACGACAAGAACCTTGCTGAAGGCATGTTGGTGAAGGATGCCTTATTTGTTGCGCGCGATGGTGAGGCCCGCTTCCAGGCGGATTCGCCCGCGAAACTCCAAAACGGCAACTTTGACGAATTCCATGGCGACCGATTCGCCGGATTCGACGCGCAGGATGAGCCGGGACGAAAAACATTTGCCGATACTGCGGTCTTTCACTCCGGGAGAGTGTCCCTGCGCATCGAGAACTTCGGCGCGGCGAAGGCAGACGCCGCGGGAATGGCGGGTAAGGTTCCCTTGTCGCCCTACCTCGACCTGGCCCAGGAGTTTGCGCCGGAAACTCAAGCGCGCGTGGCGCAGGAGATTCGTGTGACGCCGTACCGGTGTTATCGCGTGAGCGCATGGATAAAAACGGAGGACGCCAAGCCAGTATCGCTGTTCAGCATCAAAGCGTTTACACAGGACGACCGCGATCTTTGTCCATTTGAACCGCCCGCTCCGGCGCCCACCTCCGACTGGAGACAGGTGACCACGGCGTTCAACAGTTGGTATGCCGACCGCATCCAGCTGAACTTCGGCGTTTTCGAAGGAGAACAAGGCAAGGTATGGGTGGACGACGTAGAGATTGAAGAGGTGGGCCTGATGAACGTGGTCCGGCGCAAGGGCGCGCCGCTCACCGTGCGCGACGAGGCCACCGGGACCATCTACGAGGAGGGCCGCGATTTCGCGCCCGTCCTAGACCCGCATCTCGACTTTCTGTGGACCCACGAGATGCCCTCGATTCGCCTGCTTCCGGGAAGCAGGATTCAAGAGGGCGCGCGGTTGCGCGTGAGCTACTATCACGGAACCACCCTCTACAACGATCAAGTTCCCGCCTGCCCCTCGGAGGCGCAGACGTACGAGGTTTGGAAAGAGCAATTTCCATTGATTGAAAAGTACTTTTCTCCAAAGCGCTATTTCATGAACGTCGATGAGGTGCGCCTCCTCAATCGCTGCGAAGCATGCCGGCAGCGACGGCTGGAGGCGTCGGAGATTCTGGGCCAAATGACGCAATGGCTCTACAAACAGGTGCGCGCCGTCAACCCCAAGGCCGAAATTGTTGTGTGGTCAGATATGTTCGACCCCAACCACAACTCGAAGCGGCAGTACTGCCTGGTGGACGGGTCACTGGAGAACACCTGGCAATTTCTGCCCAAGGACATGGGAATCGTTCTCTGGTATTTCGAACGACGGCAAGCGAGCCTGGACTTCTTCTCATCGCGCGGCTTCCGGACCATTGCGGGGGCCTATTACGATGCCGACGACCTGAAGAATCCGGAAGGATGGCTGGAGGCCATGGATAGTGCGCCCAATGCCATCGGCATCATGTACACAACCTGGGAGAGCAAGTATAAATTTCTGGCGGCATTCGGAGATCTGGTTTCAAAGCGTCCGTAGAGCGGACGCCTATACACGCGCAATTGCAGGCGGCTTGAATTCATGAAAGTGAGAACGTGACAGTGCCAGCGAGAGGTTTTATGAGGCGGAGGCTAGGTTTCGCAATTCTTTTCTCGTTCGTTACGCTTGCGGGATTCGCGCAAGAGCCAGGAACAAGCATGTGGAAGATCATTGGCCCCGGCGGCGGGGGCACCACGATTGCTCCGACCGTTAGTCCCCACGATTTTCGGCTCGTCGTCGAGCACTGCGACATGACCGGCGGTTACGTGACGCACGACAACGGTTTGTCGTGGCGGATGTTCAATCTTCGCGGCGGCATCGGCGTCTTTGCCTTCGACCCTGCGGATCCGCATGTCATCTATGCCGGGAATGCCGCGCTGTGGCGCAGCGGAGACTCCGGCTGGAGTTGGAAGATGATCTTCCCCAGCCCCGCCCGCGGCACGATCGAACACCAAATCGGCGACCACTCCGACTACAGCCTGACATCGAAAGATCCCGCGTACCCGGGAGGTAGCATCTCTGCAATTGCGATTGCGAACGGAGGTGGGCGGCAAAAAGGCAACGCGAGCCCGGAACGGTTTTATGTTGCTTTCGAGCAGCGAGGCCAACCGGCGGTCATCGTCGACTCTGTGGACGGCGGTGTCACATGGAGGCGCCTGGCGCAACTTCCCCAGCGCGTTCTACTGCTGGCTACGGAAGGATCCGATGTGATCGCCCTCTCGGGCACCTCTGCCTATCGCATCGCCGCCGATGGAAACATGAAGGAGCTAGGAAACATCGCGAGCCAATTCAATACAGCCAGCGCGGGCCGGTCTGGCGATTCAACCTGGATTTACGCGACAGGGCAGGATGGCCTCGTCTATCTCACGAAGGATTCAGGGCTGCATTGGGGGCCAGTTACGCCGGCGTTGCAACAAACATCGGGGAGTTTTGGCGCCATCGCCACAAGTGCCGAGCATCCGGAGGTGGCCTATGCCGGATTCAATGCTCTTCGTCTTGGCGAGGGGAAGGAGAACCTGTTCAACGGCATTACCAGGACAACGGATGGCGGGCGCACATGGACGATCGTCTTTAAAGAATCGACACACAGCGCAGACAACCTGAAGGGTACGTGGATTGAACAGCGCGCCAAACAGGAGAACCGTGATATATGGTTCGACGCGCCATACAGCCTGGGTGTTGCGCCCACAAATCCCGACGTCGTGTTCGCGACCGACCTGTTTCGCACCTATCGCACCCTCGACGGCGGTGCGAGCTGGCTGGAGGTGAACTCGCGCCAGGCGGGCGACGGTGACTGGACCTCGCGTGGACTTGATGTCACGACCGATTATGGTGTTCAGTTCGACCCCTTCGACTCGAAGCACATATTCGTCGACTACACCGACATCGGACTCTTTGCCAGCAACGACGGCGGCCAGACCTGGCATAGCAGTTCCGCGGGCATTCCGGCGCAATGGCGCAACACGACGTATTGGCTGGCCTTCGATCCTGCGCAACGCGGTCTGATGTGGGGTGCTTTCAGCGGTACGCACGATTTGCCCCGGCCCAAAATGTGGCGCAGGCGCAGCCCACAGACCTTCACGGGTGGGGTCGCAGTCTCAACCGATGGCGGCCGTTCCTGGCAGCCGAGCAACACAGGCCTTCTCCAGGATTCGGTGACGCATATCCTTCTCGATCCTTCGAGCCCTGTAGGCAGTCGAACGCTTTATGCCTGCGCATTTGGCCGGGGCGTTTACAAATCCGTTGACGGCGGCAAGACCTGGACGCAGAAGAACAACGGGATCATCGGCGAAGAGCCCTTCGCCTGGCGCATCACTGCGAGTCAGGACGGATCACTTTACCTGGTGGTGGCGCGGCGCAGCGAGGGCAAGGACTACTCCGCTGCCGGCAGTGGTGCGGTCTACCGGTCGACGGATAAGGCGGAACACTGGCATGCAGTTCGGCTTCCCACAGGCGTTACCGGCCCAACCGGCCTGGAGATCGATCCGAGAGATGCGCATCGCCTCTACCTTACAGCCTGGGGCCAGGAGGGCGAATCGGCGGATCGAAATGGAGGAGTGTATGTTTCAAGCGATGGGGGAGCGACATGGAAGACTCTCTTCACCGAGTCGCAGCATGTCTACGACCTGACGATCGATCCGCGACATCCAGACACGCTTTACATTGCGGGATTCGACGCCGCAGCATACCGCTCCACCGACCGTGGCGCCCACTGGACACGCATCCCGGGATTCGACTTCAAATGGGGACATCGCGTGATTCTCGATCCCAACGATCCATCCCGGATCTACATCACTACATTCGGCGGATCCGTCTGGCACGGTCCTGCGGCCGGTGATCCGCACGCCCACGAAACGATCCTGACGCCCGTTCCAGTTGCACATGAGTGAGGCAGATGGCGCTCCAATTTCGGCGCGCAACGCCAGCCGCCCCGGACTATGTTGACAGGCGCTGAAGAGGCGCATCTGATCCCACTCATTCTTTTCAAATGAAGCCGACAGCTGAATCGCGTGAACGGTTCGGGGCTGGCGGGCTCTCGTTTTCCAGTGACAACTTTAGATTGCGTTTTGGATCGATACTGAGCTGCACCGGCCGTATTCGGGTGAGTAACGCTTCAAAAAAGCACAGAATTCCACCACGAAGCCTGCTCTATCGCCCGCCTGAAGATCGATGCGTGTTGATTCCATTGCATCGTAACCGATTTAAGATCATTGTCTTACGTTAAGCTTGGACTTTTGGTTATTTTTTAGATTTTTTTGTTTGCTTTTGGGGGTATTGTGTGCTATCTTCCTCGGTCATAAGACGTTCCCTCTTGCTCCATGATCCTAAAGTGAACAGCACTGGTGTTCCGAGGCGAGAGACGCGGCGAGAAACTGCGGAGGAGAGAAAAAGGAATGACAAACGATCACACTTCACTGAGGCATGCAAGTCGAAGTCTAATGTGTGTTCTGCTGACCGTCCTGGGCTTTTGCTGGGTTCTGTTCGTGCGTCCGGCATTGGCCCAAGTCGACCAGGGAACCATCACCGGTGTTGTGACTGACAGTTCGGGCAGACTTGTTCCGGGCGCTAAGGTTACGCTCCGCGATGTCGACACAGGACTGGTATTGACTGATAAGACAAACGGGCAGGGAACCTACGTCTTCTCTCCCGTGAAAATCGGCAACTATACAGTGAGCGCAGAAGCTTCTGGGTTCGAGACGACGACGCAGGAAAATGTGCATCTTGATATCCAGCAGCGCCTGTATATTTCCATTGCGTTGAAAGTCGGCAAGGTGTCGGAATCCGTTGTCGTCACCGAAGCGCCCCCCTTGCTGGAAACGGAAACCTCTTCAGTGGGGCAGGTGATGGGCACGGATACCATCGATGCCACTCCGCTCAACGGCCGCAACTGGGTCTACATTGCGCAGTTGACAGCCGGAGTCGATCCAGGCCTGTCGGCCGGCGGCGCCCGTGGCGGCGGTACGGGTGACTTCTCGGCCAACGGCCAGCGCACCACGCAGAACAACTTCATCCTGGACGGCGTCGACAATAACGTAAACGTCGATGACTTTCAAAACGGCGCCAGCTACAACGTCAGGCCGCCACCGGATGCGCTGGCGGAATTCAAGATCGATACCTCCGACTACAGCGCCGAATTTGGACACTCGGCCGGAGCCGTGGTGAACGCCAGCATCAAGTCGGGCTCGAACCAGATCCATGGCGACATGTGGGAATACGTCCGCAACAATGATTTCGATGCCGCGGACTGGACCTCCGGCGGCGCTGTTCCCGCATACCACGAGAACCAGTTCGGAGCCACGTTTGGCGCTCCCATCTGGAAGAACAAGTTTTTCTACTTCGGCGATGCGGAGGCGAACCGTATCCGCTTTGCCGATCCTGACCCGGGTTTGACCGTACCCACGGCCAGTGAGCGCAAAGGCGACTTTTCGGAGTTGTTCAACCCAAGCCTCACTGGAAAGTCAACGCCCATTGGCGTCTTTGCGCCGAACACGGGCGGCCAACTACCCTTGACCGCGTCCGGCGGCGCATTTGCCAATCCCGCCGCTTCGAACCCCTCCCTTTGTTCAACCTATGCACAGTTGTGCGCCTGGAATCCTGCAACTCCAGGCAGCGGGATCGGCCCTGCGACCACAAACGTTCTCACGGCGGGCGATCCCAGCGTCGGGGGCATGATCGATAAAGTTACACAGGAGATCATGAATGACTACCCGCAACCGAATGCCAATGGTTGGACTTCGTCTAACCTCAGCACTCCGGGCGCCGGGAAAGCCTATTCAAACTACAACGTCAACGTACCCGTCAAGGACGACACCTGGCAGTGGGATCAACGATTGGACTGGAACCCGAGCGCCAAGGATCAGGCCTACGCCCGGTACAGCTACACGCATGAGCAACTTGGCTTTGCGCCTCCGCTCGGGCCGATTCTCGATGGCAACGAAGTGGCGCCGGGCGGTTTCCATGGCTCGACCAACTACAACCTGGCAGAGAACTTCATGGCCAGCGAAACTCACATCTTTAATCCCAACTTGGTGAATGAGTTCCGCTTTGGATATAACTGGGGCGTGTACGCGTTCGTGCAGATGAACGACAACGTGCCGGCGAATCAACTGGTTCCCGGGTTGAACGGTGTACCTTTCACCGGGTATGCCGGGCCCAACGGCGGCCTTCCGGAGATGCTATTTCGCGGCTCGCTCCGATTTGCCACTGCCGGTTCGCGCCATGACGTGCCGTCGATTGAGCGCCAAAACGTCTACCAGATTCTCGATAACGTAACCAAGATCCACGGACGCCACTCCTTCAGGTTCGGTGGGCAGTATGAAACGATCCGCACATCCTTTGCCCAGTCTGTATATCCGCGAGGCAGATACAGCTATAGCGGTGAATTCACCACCAAGGAAAACTCTGGCGCGAGCGGCACATCGCAGACGGGGATGGGCGCGGCCGACGCATTCACCAACAATATGGGGAACGTTGGGCTCTCTCCGGGCTGGGATACCAGCTACTATCGCGACTATCGTGCCGCCTATGTCCAGGATGACTGGAAGGTCAACTCCAAACTGGTTGCGAACTTGGGCGTGCGGTACGACTTTATTCAGCCGGACAGCAACAAGGACGGCGAGCTGGCCAATCTTGTCATCCAATCGCAAAACCTGGTTTCCCCGGGCTCAGGCGTAGATGGTCAATCGGCTACCGGTATAGCCCACTATATATTGCCATCTCATGTTGCGAATGCTTTCCCGCTTTCGTCGAATTTCGTCAGTGGAGTGAACGCAGACAACATTGATGTTCAATACACGAACGCCAACCCCAACTCCCTGGTGACCGTCCAGCATTACAACTTTGCTCCGCGCGTCGGGTTTGCCTATCAGATCGATTCAAAAACGGTAGTACGCGGCGGCTACGGTCAGTTCTACGGGTCCATTGAAGCGCCGGGCGGCGCCGAGCTGGAGACGAACTATCCGTTCGCGTATCAAGTGGTCCTTTACAACAACTACCTGGGCGCCGGTGGCCCTTGCTACCCGTCCAATCAGGGCGGTCCGTTCAACATCAGTAGCCAGTGTCCATCCACCGGCACGCCAGAGAACGCGGCTACGGTGGCGGCGTTGGGCGGAAGATCGACTCTTCCATACCCTGCAACCATTGAAACCGGCATGTCACTTTACCTTGCGAATGGCGGCATAGGCTCTTATGCCAATTCAAGCGGCATCGCGATGTCCGATACCAAAATCAAGACGACCTACACCGAAGCCTACAATCTGACCGTCGAGCGGGAGTTGACCAGGGACATGGTTGCTTCCGTGGGCTACGTCGGCAATGTGGGCAAACACACGTATGCCGGCACCAACCCCCTCGGCTCGCTTGCTGTGACCAGCAGCAACGATCCCCATGGCAACCAGGGCACCAGCGCCTTCCCGGATATGTCTCTATCGGCCGGCAACGCCGAAGAGTGGATCGGTGAGAGCATGTACAACGCGTTGCAGGTCAAGCTCGAACATCACATGTCCAAGGGCTACAGCTTCCTCGCCGCCTATACCTGGTCGCATAGCGAAGATGACGCCCAAAACCCGGGCATAGGAGGCGGGCCGTCCTATCGCAACACCAACATCATCCCGCTGAAAGACGAGATGACCAACTCCAACTACGACGTTCGCCATCGCTTCTCGTTCAATGGCCTCTATCAACTACCGTTTGGCTCAGGACAGAAATACCTGAACTCCGGCGGGGCTATGGATTACCTCGTCGGCGGCTGGTCGCTGAGTGCCACCTGGGCAGCGCAGACCGGCATCCCGTTTACGGTGAGCACCGGCGGCGGAAACTTCGTGGGAGCCAACGGTCTCAACCAGTACAACGCCATCCGCGTGGGCGATGCGTTCAAAGGCGGCGGCAGCGTGCCTGCGGGCAACGTCGATAGCAGTTCCTGCCCCGCGAAGGTGAAGACAAGAGCGAACTGGTACAACCCATGCGCGTTCACCGATCCAGCGCAGGGAACCGCCATTCCTGTCGGGACCTTCCTGACCGACCTTCCCGACGCGATCAAATACTCCGGCTCAAAGTCGAACCAGCTTCACGGACCGGGCTGGGAGCGCGTCAACATGTCCGCGTTCAAGAACTTCAAGACCTGGCGGGAGCAGTACGTTCAGTTACGCGCCGATGCCTTTAACCTCTTCAACACCCCATCGTGGGGCAATCCGAGTACTAGCGACATGAGTCCAAACGCCGGCCAGATCACCAACGCGCAGGGGTTCCAGAATTACACGCCGGACGCGCGGTTCTTCCAATTTGCCGGAAAGTACGTATTCTAGAACGGAAAATCTTTCTGCAGGCCGGGAAGAGCCTACAGTTTCAACGGCAATTCTCCCGCGGGCGCAGCAGCGCTCGCGGGAGAATTTGCTTTTTGCAGGCGGTTTAGGCAATCCTGATCAACTCCGAGTCCTCTCGACCTTTTGAGCTCTGGAGTGAGGCGCGGCATGTGATGGATACCTCGCGGCGGAATCTTCTGAAGGCGGCTGCGGTCCTGGTAGTGGACCGGTGGTCGCGTCTGTACGGGCTCGATCCCGGAGCGGGCTCCCGCGGCGCGCCAAGCGAGCAGGAACGCAAGATCATTGTTGTCTCCTGCGCCGGGATACGCCGTAGTGATACCTTCCACGATACCGGCCTTGAGAACATTCCCCATCTTCTCCACGATCTTCTGCCCTCAAGTGTTTTCTATCCCTACCTGCGCAATAATGGCGTGACGAGCCACTACAACACGATATCCAGCATTGTGACGGGCAATTGGCAACGGCTGGACGATTGGGGGAAGACGCCGCCCGAGAGCCCTACGATCTTTGAATATCTGCGCAAACGCAGAAGTGTCCCGCAAGACAAGACCTGGCTGATTTCCAGCAATAAAGCCCTGACCAGCAGGATTGGCGCAAGCTCGGTGAGCGACTTTGGCCCGTCCTACGGCGCAAACGTGGTCTTCCCCAAGCAACTGCTGATTAACGCGGTGATTCATGCTGCGTCGCAGGGACACGCAGACCATAGCGCGGACCGGAACACCATGCAACCCGAGATCGAGGCCATCCTGCGCAGCCAGGACTACGAGGGCCTCGATTGGTCGGTACTCGGCAACGATCTTGCGCTCGATGGCCGCATGCTGGCATCGGTTCAGGACGCCATCGCCGACCTGGTGCGCACCACTGCCGCCGTAACCGGAGATGAGTTTACGTTTCTCGTCAGCCTGGAAGTGATGAAGCGCTTTGCGCCTTCGCTACTGGTCATGACGTTTTCCGATGTAGAGGTGGCGCATTTCGGTTCGTACTCCATGTATCTGTCGGGTATTCGAACCATGGATCGGCTGGTCTACGAACTTTGGAGTTTCGTGCAGGCCACACCTGACTACAAGGACAAGACAACCCTGTTCGTCCTTCCCGAGTTTGGCCGGGATCTGGATGGATCGAATACCAATGGATTCTTTAATCACCGCTTGAATGACGATTCGACGCGGCTGGCGTGGCTCATGTGCGTGGGAGAAGCTGCGGGATCGCCGCAGGTCGTCGAACGCCCCATCGAACACCTCGATCTTTGTCCGACCATCGCGAAGTTGTTTGACATCGGTAAGCTCGCGTTGGCTGGGAACGCCCTGCCGGAGATATCGGCATGAGGGGGGAGCATTGAGCGCGGCGCCAAAACCGGATCAAAGGCAGGCACCCAGCCTTGAGCTCTATCGTCGTCTGGTTCACGAGCTCCCTCTGACGCTGCGGCCATCGATGAACCAGCAAATCGACCAGTGGGACACGTTATTCCCGTTTGAGCAAACGCGTCTTTCCACAATCATGGACCAGTTGGCGTCGCTCAGCCGTCCTCGGTTCGAGGCAATCATCGCACCAGTCCGCGCAGTCGAAAGCAAAATGGGAGTGAAGGGATGGGATTTCTCAGAGTCGGAAGACACGATCGAGAATGCCTCGCTGCTGGCACGGTCGCCATACTATGCCGAATGGCGAGCCCGGGTGGAGGAATTCTACGAGGCCGTGAGCGCGGCGCCGGCTTCCGAAGCGCAGCAGACGAAGGCTGCCCGATTGATCCTCACGATTCTTCCTGCCAACCTGCCAAACGATCCGAAGACGGTCTGGAAGCAATGGGATCGCCGCGGGCGGGCAATGAGGATATCGGGTGATGCGGGGACGATCCTCCCGCTCCTTATGGACAGCGAGCCTGCCGCGCCAGGAATCAGCGAACTGCTGCAGTCCCAGGGATCGTCCGCCTCTTCCGGCCTCTGGTTCATTGATGCCGCAACAATGCAGCGCAGAGCTTCGTCTCACCTGTCTTCAGCGAATGCCTCTATTTTGGAATTTGGCGCGCTCAAGCCTCTCCGGGATGAGTTCCTTGCGGAGTTGAACAAGGCGCCCAAGAACATCGAGATCACTGATCAAGTCCGGGCTGGCCTGCGCCGCAAATCGTGGGACGGTCTGTGGCCTGAAAATCTTGAAGGCCAACCCAGGTTGCAGCGATTCATCATTGATCTCTTTCTCAGCGGCAATGGCGCGGTGATTTTTCCAAATTCGTTTGTGGAGTGGACGGCATCGGAGGCGATCCGGCGCGCTCGCCCTCGTGTGGTGATTGCCCGATTCGGGATGCGCATCAAGCCCAAGCCTTTCACCAGCATCGCAATCTTCGAGAATCAACAGAGGGTCAGTTCGATTCCCGACGCCGACGACCCGCAGGGCAGCGCAATCGATGCCGCCATTCTCGCTCGCTATGTATGGCTCGCCGCTTCGAGATACCCGGAGATGGAAAGAACATACTGCATTTGCATGGCGGAAGCCGCGAATTCAGCCTACGTGATTGCGCCGGCAGGCACAGCCAACCCCGGGGACACTCAGGATTCCGTCCAGCCAGGCGAATTGTGCAATTGGATCAGGACCCAGCTCTTGGCCTGAGGCTCCAAATAGCCAGTTTTCGTCGATCGATTCCAGAAAACGATAGAATAAGATTGAATAAAATCAGAAACGATGAAGTAAAGCTTGCAAAGCGTAATATTCCGGATGTATCGTTTGATTTGGGAGATTCCATTGTGGCTCCCTGGCCCACAACGCAAGCCCGGATGCGACCCAGTGACGCAGGAGCCTCGTGGACACTCAAACCCCAGGTGCATGTGGACCGGGATCTCAGACAGGAATCCTTCGGCGCGAGGTGAGGACGAGAAATGAATCGTCGTCAGATGCTACGTAGAGCGGGCGCTGGACTCATCGTCGGAACTGTCGCGCGTGGCGCAACCGCCGCGCCGCCAAAGGACACTGCGCCGGACAAGCTGCCCAGCCTTGCTCTCTCAGATTACGAGCCCAAGAGCATGCTGCAGGTCCGGGAGACTCGAGTCGAACGGTCACGGTACCCGGTCATCGATATCCATACACATATCACCGTTTCCGCCCACGAGGTCAACGGCGTTCCACTCGCCGCAGAGCGCACATACCTCAGCGATCCGGGGGAATTGATCGCCGTAATGGACCGGAAAAACATCCGAACCATGGTGAACCTGACCGGCGGATTTGATGCCGGCCTCGTCGAAACCATCCGAAGGTACGACAAAGTTCATCCTGACCGGTTCTACTCCCTCACTGAACCCTGCTACTCGCGCCTTCTCGAGCCCGGCTATCCGCAAATTCAGGCAGAAGCCATCGAACAGGCTCATCGCAACGGGGCCCGCGGTTTGAAAATCCTCAAGACCCTCGGGCTCTATCTGCGGGACAACATCACCTCCGGAAAGCTTGTAAAGATCGACGATCCCCGGTTCGATCCCATGTGGGAGATCTGCGGCCAATTGCAGATGCCCGTCGCCATCCATATCTCCGATCCGGTCGCCTTCTTCTTGCCCACAGACCGATTCAACGAGCGGTACGAGGAGCTCAGCAATCATCCCGACTGGTCGTTTTATGATCACGATTTTCCTTCGAATGCCGAGCTGATTGAGGCGAGAAACAGAGTCATCGCGCGTCATCCCAAAACGCACTTCATTGCACTGCATGTTGGCAACTTCGCCGAGAACCTCGGGAGCGTTTCGGAAAACCTGGATCGCTTTCCCAACTTGAGCGTCGACATCGCGGCGCGAATCGGCGAGCTGGGCCGCCAACCGAGGACAGCCCGGGCGTTCTTTGACAAGTATCAAGACCGCATTTTCTTTGGAACCGATGCCACGCCGCACGGCGATGACCTTCCGCAGCAGCTCTTCAACGACCAACTCTACGAGATCTACTTCCGGTTTCTTGAAACCAGCGATGAATACTTTGACTACGCTCCCGCGAAAGTGCCTCCTCAAGGCCGCTGGCGGATCTATGGCATCGATCTTCCCGATCAGATTCTGCGGAAGGTCTACCTGGAGAATGCCGCGCGTGCGCTGCAGCTTTCAATCGCAGCTTCCACTTCGCACTAACGTAGGCGGCTGGTGAAGGCTGTGGTTTCGAGGCAGGGAGGACGTTGGTCGCTCTGCTTATCTGGCGCTGGCAAGAAACTCGCGGAACAACTCGGCATCGCGGAACGATTCCGTGCCCCCGGATCGCAAGGTCGACAGCGCCGCGGTCCGGTTTCCAAACGCTGCGCACTCGGCCGGAGACTTGCCATTCAGGTAGGCGCACAGGAACCCTGCGTTGAAGCTGTCTCCGGCGCCGATGGTATCGACAGGCGCGACGGGCTCCGCCGGCAAGCGCCACAACTCCCGACCCGCCTGCACAAGAGCACCTTGCTTGCCGCACTTCACCGCAACAATCGGAACGCGCGCCGCAAGAACGCCGATCGCAGTTTCAGCGTCGACCTTCCCCGTGACACGGCATGCCTCGTCTTCGTTAGGCAGGAAAATGTCGACGAGCCCAAGAAGCTCGTTAAGGACTCCGTCCCAACGATCATCCGGGTCGTCATTGGTATCCAGCGAGAGAGTGAGGCCAGCTTTCTTCAATTGCCTGAAAATGCCGGGCAAGGCAGGTTGAAGCGCCTTATGGAGGAACAGTGAAGAAAGATGGAAATGCCTTCCCGACGCCAGATAGTCCAGGTCGATATCGTTTGCGTCCATCTCGAACATCGTTCCAGGGTAGGTAAGAATATGGCGCTTGCCACCATGGTCCAGCAAGACCGTGACGCCGGTTGACGGTCCGCCATGCACACGCTTGACTCGGGTTACGTCGACGCCGCGCTCCATGAGCCGTTGCAATGCGATCTCACCGAGTGGATCGTCGCCGAGGCGAGTAATGAACCCCACCCGCATTCCGAGTGCCGCAAGATTATGGGCGAGAATCGCCGACGAACTTCCGAGGGTCATCCGGAACGCGCTGGCCAATAACTCTCGTTCCAGCGGCATCGCTTCAGGAAGGCCGTACAGGATCAGATCAAGGTTGATTTCGCCGGCAATCGTCACGTCGAAGGACTTGGTCACAGGGTTCTTTCCGGATCCCATCGCATCGTCCAGGGGTTTCGTTCCGCAGGCGGCATCGGTGCCGTCTATCCGATCTCCGCATGCCAGCACCGCTCATGATTCCAGGTTCAGACTGACGACCCGGCTCAGATGACGAGGAGAATCGGGATCGAGTCCTTTACGCAAGCCGAGATGAACGCCCAGCAGTTGTCCCCACACGAGATTAACGACCAACTGCGCCAGTTCGGGTACGGCGAGACCGAGTTCGATCGCCAAATCCGCCGCGCGATCCACCTCCGGCGAGATTCGATTGGCGATTGCCAGAGTGCGCCCACCCAGCTGCTTCATCTCCAGCAGAACCGAACTCTCTTCAGTGTAGCCCTTTTCAGATAGCAGGACTCCTATGAGCACGTCCTGTGACACGATGGACATCGGTCCATGCCGAAATTCGAGCGTGTGAAAGAACTGAGCGTAAGTCGAAGACGATTCCATGACCTTGAGCGCTGTTTCCCGCGCGATCGGATAGAGAGCGCCCTGGGCCAGAAAAGCGGCATCGGCAATCGTGGTCTGAGCAAACTGCTCGATCCGCTCCCCCTGTTTGGGGAGCAATGCGCACAGCGCCGATGGCAGAGCACGAAGCGCTTCAACAAAAGTTGACTGGCCGGCGAACCGTGCCGCAACGTACTGCAGCGCCATGAGCATCGACGTAAACGACGACGTCATGACGATGCTTTTTTCGATTACAGGAAGCTGGAGGGTCCGTGCAGAGATCTGCCCCAATTCGTTTGCATCGCATGTGACGGCAAGGAATTCGATGCTCCGTTGGCGAAGGAGTTCGGCAACCTGGAGGACTTCTGATGTACGCCCCGAACGCGAGATCAGAACCGGGAAAATAGCAGACGCTTCCGGCAATTCCAACTCGGGTGACAACAACACCTCTGAGGCCGGTACGGCGTGCACTGAGATATTCATAAGGGCCCTGAATGTATCCGCCGCGGCCTGTGCGAGGTGAAAGCTGGTTCCGCATCCGACGAAGATCCACTTATAATCCCTGGGGTGTTTGTCTCCTAGAAGCCGATCGAAATCGACCTTGTCCAACATATCCAGGCAATGACGCCAATCTTCGGGCTGACGGTAAATCTCACCTAATGTGTTGCTTCCCCGCCCCATTTGAACTCCGCTCCTGTTGCTCGAGCGCGTGCGAACCACTTACAGTCCACCCTCTTCCAAATGATCAAGAACGAACTCCGCGTGGCTTACCCGCTACAAAACGTAATAATAGCACATAAGTCGAAATAGACAACGAAAAAAAACGATGTTAACATGCAGAGTGATTCGGGATGCGGCACTTGTGGGCGTCAGGTCATTGGGCCACTCCTGGCGAGGCCGGTTCCAGGATAGAAGTACTAGGCTTTTTGCTTTCTTTCCCACCCTTTTCGCAAAGAGCGCGAAAAGGATGGGGCACGGGTGCGATGGGTATAGCCATTGTGGAATTGCTCTAAACCTCGGGCAATCAGAAACCGGCCCTTCGAATTGAGCAGAACGCTCTGGCCAGGGGACTTCCGCTACCACCCCACTAATAGCCGCCGCACAAGAACGAACCTGAGTCGCAGACGGAATTTCTGCAAATCTTGTATTTACAAGAACTTGTACGTGGAGATGGCCTTTAGATGAGCTTTTGAGACCCAGATTCCACGTCGTCTTATATAAGGATGAGTCGCGAAACCCCGGTCGTGCCAGGTTGAGATCGGGTCGCGGCCAACGCGGGGCGAGGGGAAAGCGATGAACGCGAAAGGCCACATCCCGAGGAAAATCATCACCTGGACAATCGCCTGCCTCATTGGGGCGGCCGCCATAATCACCCATGGCCAAGCGGTGGCTGTCAGGACGAAGGGGCCAAGCGAGCATGAGTGGTGGAAAAATGCGGTGATCTATGAAATCTACCCGCGCAGCTTCCAGGACACGAACGGGGATGGCGTCGGCGATCTGAATGGGATCACGAAGCGGCTTGACTATCTGGAAGAACTGGGCGTAGATGCGATCTGGTTGACCCCGTGCTATCCCTCGCCGCAGGTGGACTTCGGCTATGACATCTCGGACTATGAAAGCATCGACCCGCAGTATGGCACCATGGCGGATTTTGACCGGCTCGTAGCGGAGGCGCAGAAGCGCCACATCCGCGTGATCATGGATATGGTGATGAACCACACGTCGGATCAGCATGCGTGGTTTCTCCAGTCGCGTTCATCGCGCAGCAACCCCTACCGCGACTGGTATGTGTGGCACGACGGAAAGGGAGAGACGACTACCGACAAAGGCGCCCCGCCGAACAACTGGCAGTCGGAGTTCGGGCACTCGGCCTGGCAGTGGGACGAGAAAACGCGGCATAATTATTACCACAAGTTCTATATCCAGCAGCCCGACCTGAATTGGGATAACCCCGCGGTGCACCGGGCCTTCAAAGACATCATGGATTTCTGGCTGAAGCGGGGGGTGGCTGGCTTCCGCTTCGACGCGATTGCATCGCTCTTTGAGGATCCGGACCTGGCCGACGAGGGTGTTGTGAGAGACAAGAACGGTAATCCCCTCATCGACGCCTATGGCGAACAGGTGCTGGACGGGTCGAAGACTTTTCTCGTGGCCAAAATGCACCCGGTCATGCAGGAGATGCGCGCCGAGGCGGACACATTCAACACCGATGCATTCCCCGGCGACCGCGTGCTGATTGCCGAGATCTACACGAGCAACATTGCCGATTTGGCAAGGACGTATGGACCGCCCGGCAAGCCCGAGTTTCAGTTGCCGATGGATACACAGGTGGGATTCATCGACAAACTGGACGTGGAAGCGTTCCGCGCCAAGCTCACTGACGCAGAGACCGGGCTGGGCGCGCATGTCCCGCTGCTACTCTTCGACAATCACGACAATCCGCGCGTTGGCGCGCGTTATGGCGACGGCGCACATGATACGGATATTCAGCGTGTGATCGCAACCGTTCTGTTGGCGAGCCGTGGGGCTGCGCTGTTCTATTACGGCGATGAGATTGGAATGAAGACAACGCCACCTGAGCGCAGGGAGGACGTGAAAGATCCCATCGGGATCGCAGGATGGCCAAAGGAGAAGGGCCGCGACGGCGAGCGCACGCCGATGCAGTGGGAACCGAGCACGCATGCCGGCTTTACCACCGGCACGCCTTGGCTGCCGGTACCGCCAAGCGCGGCCTCGATCAACGTAAAGGTCGAAGAGAGCGATCCTGATTCGCTGCTCACGTGGTACAGGGCGCTGATTCGCCTCAAAAAGACCAACCGGGCGCTCGAAGATGGCGCCGATATCATGCTTGACACCGAAAACACAAAAGTGCTGAGTTGGATGCGTGCGGTGGCAGGCGCACCCCGGTGGTTGTCAGCGTGAATTTCACTGCTCAGCCGCAGAGCGTGAACCTGGCGAATGACGCACTGGGCGCCGGTGCACACAAACTGAAGACACTGCTCAAGACGCCCGACGCGGCCGATTCGCCCTCGCTTGATCAGATTCAGTTGGGACCGTTCGGTGTGTACATCGGTGAGGTTCAGTAGTTGCAAGCAAAAGAGAATGTTCAATCAGCGAGGTGTCGATGAAAAGGAAATCTGACGAGCGGGCAGAGCAACTGACACGCCGGCAGTTCGTCGCCGCAAGTGCGCTTGGCGGCGTGGCTGCCGCCATCGGATGCAGAACCGGCGCGCGAGGGAATTGGGAGTTCCTGAACGATGGCCAGGCCAGAACGCTGGCGGCGATCTGCGATCAGATTGTTCCTGCAGATCAATTTCCCAGCGCGTCGGAAGCGGGCGTTCTCACATTCATCGATCGCCAGCTTGTTCGCCACTTCAGGAGCCACCAGGACGCTTATCGGGACGGCATGGAGCAGGCGAACACGATGAGCCGCAAGCGCTTCGGCCGGGATCTGGCGGATGCGTCGCAGGAGCAACAGCTCGAGGTGGTCGGCGCCCTGGAGCGGAAGGCCAACCCGTTTTTTGAGTTGGTGCGCACCCACACGCTTGAGGGTTACTACGGTACGCCACGCCACGGCGGCAATCGCGATGCCGTGAGCTGGCGCATGCTGGGTCTGGACGAGCCGCCGTTGCTGGGCCGCGCCCAATACGACCCGAGAAAGGGCTCGCCTTCATGAAGCAGGTGAACGCAGTCATCGTCGGAGCCGGGGCCGCGGGCGGCATCGTGGCCAAGGAACTGGCCGTCGCCGGACTCAGCGTGGTCCTGCTGGAGCGCGGAAGGTGGTACACCGCCAACGACTGCCGCAAAGACGACCTGCGCAACCAGCGCACCACCGTCCTGGGCAACGCCTTCGGCCCCGACGACGACAGAAATCCGCGCATCGTCGTTAACTCCAAAGGCGAGCTGCACACCTTCCTGCCCAGCGAGGGCCCCTACTCCAACAATGCCGCTTGCGTGGGCGGCGGAACGCTCAGTTGGGGAGCGCAGGCTTGGCGGTTCATGCCGCAGGACTTCAAGATGCGCTCAACCTACGGGGCGCCTCCGGGGAGTTCGCTTGAAGACTGGCCCATCTCCTACGACGACCTGGAGCCGTTCTACGAGAAGGCCGAATACGAGATTGGCGTTTCAGGAGACTATTCGGACGATCCATTTCACCGTCCGCGTCGGCGCGGATTGCCGATGCCGCCACTGCCTCCCGGCCGCGAGTTTGAAATCCTTGAGCCTGCCGCAAAGCGCCTGGGTCTGCATCCCTTCCACATTCCCATGGCCCGCAACAGCGTACCCTACAACGGCCGCGGCTCCTGTATGCGCTGCCGCTGGTGCTGCGGCTTTGCCTGCGAGGTGGACGCCAAAAACGGCTCGCAGAACACCGTCATTCCCATCGCGCTGAACACCGGCAACTGCGAGCTGCGCACCGAGTGCATGGCGAAAGAGATTCTGAGCGACGATCGCGGCCGCGCCCGCGGCGTGGCGTACTTCGATGCCCACGGCCACCTGCAGGAGCAAATCGCGGGCATCGTCATCGTCTCCTGCTGCGCCATCGAGTCGGCTCGCCTGCTGCTTAACTCCAAGAGCCGCCTCTTTCCCAGCGGCCTCGGCAACCGCTACGACATGGTCGGCCGCAATCTGCAGGGCCACCAGTACACCGGCGCCCTCGGCTACTTTGCCTACGACACCTACGACGACATCGGTCCCGGCGCCGACATCGCCATCTGCGATTACAACCACGGCACTCCCGGCCTGCGTGGCGGCGGCATGCTGGCAAACGAGTTCATCCGCCTGCCCATCCACACCATTGACCGCCTGCCGAGCGGTACCCCCGGCTGGGGCCTCGCACATAAGAAAGCCATGCGCGACTGGCACCGCCGCACCATTGCCATCATCGGTCCCACTCAGCAAATCCCCTCCGCCGAGGCCCGCGTCACCCTCGATCCGTCGGTCAAAGACAAGTGGGGTATTCCCGTTGCCCGCATCCAGGGCAACTGCCACGAGCATACCTACGAAATCGGCGACATACAGGCCGAACGCGCCCGGAAGTGGCTCCTCGAGGCCGGCGCCATCGACACCCGCCTCCTCAATCAGGCCCAGAACGCCGAAAAGCTCACTCGCGGGCCTGACGCGAATAAGGTCCGCTCTCTCTCCAGCCACAGCGATGTCGTTCCCGCGGGCCAGCACCAGGCCGGCACCTGCCGCATGGGCAACGATCCGCAAAGCTCGGTGGTCAACCGCGTCTGCCAGCTTCACGGTGTGGACAATGTTTTCGTCATCGATTCCAGCGTGCACGTAACCAACGGAGGCTTCAATCCGGCGCTCACCATCATGGCCGTCGCCTACTATGCCTCCGATTCACTGGTCCGAAACTGGAAGGGTACGGGATTCAGATCATGAATCGCTATGTGAAGTTTGCTGCCATCGCTCTTGCGCTGGCCATCGCACTGGCGGTAGGCGGCGTCTTCGGCGCATCCTATTACTACACATCGCAACACGGCCGGGGCTGCGCAAACTGCCACGAAATGGCGGACTACGTGGGAGCGGTGCATGCCTCGCCCCACCGGAACGTTGGTTGCTTGGATTGCCATGAGGCAAGTCTGTCGACAAAACTGCGCCACATCCGGGTGCATCTGATGGGCAACTGGCCTGAAGCCATCCGGCTGCGCGATGTGGATGTGCTGGCGATGGTCCCGAACTGCCAGAAGTGCCATCAGAAGGACTACGCGGCCTGGTCTGCCGGCCCGCACAGTGCTACTTATCGCCAGATCTTTGCCGACCCCGTGCACAACAGCAAGCGTCGCCTGATGGATGACTGTCTTCGCTGCCACGGCATGTACTTTAGCGGCCCGGTGCGCGAACTGGTGCAACCGCAAAACACGCAGGGTCCCTGGCACATCATTCGTTCCGGCTTAGCTGATCAGCCGTCGATGCCGTGCCAGACGTGTCACCAGATGCATGAGAAAGACGAGCCGCAGACCAAGCCGGCCAAACGCATTTCGGTGGCGGGCGCACCGGTCGACAGCTCGCTGGCTTATTTCGATCGGCGAGAGGGAATGCATTTTGCCGCAGTGTCGTTGCCTATTCCGCAGTTGTACGATGGTCCCCGGCCAGTGAAGATGAATCAGGACGTGCGGCAGGCAATCTGTTACCAGTGCCATGCGCCGCGAACGCCCGACACGGGTACGCCGGCAGCCGAACATCATTGGGGAGCGCAAGTGGCTTCGGGCGATGACCGCACGCCGATGGGCGTGCATGAGGGCCTGAGCTGCATCTCCTGCCACTTTGGGCATAGCCAGAACACCAGTGCATCGTGCAAAACCTGTCATCCCGAGATGTCTCACTGCGGAATTGACGTGGAGAAAATGGACACCACGTATGCCAATCCTGCAAGCAAGCACAATATTCACTGGGTCAAATGCACCGATTGTCATCAGCACGGCATACCCAGGATGAAGCCCGTGACCGCTCCGCAAGCCAGCACATCGTTGCCCATCCGGTCGCACCCGCGAGTCGCTCCCGGCAAAAACCAGGAGCAACAATCCCGGAAGAACCCTTCGTCATTCCGAGGTAGCGGCCAATCCACGCGTCCTGTGGGCTAACATGAGTCCTGCGCATCCGGGTTGAAAGTTCACGAAGAAGCGCCTTCAGGAACTCTGAACGGAGGATAGGTGATGCGAACGCCAGGCATGAATCGAAGGGAGTTCTTCAAGCAGGCTGCAGGGACGATCAGAGCGGCCCAGGTTGCTCTATCCATCCCCGCATCGGCAAACGCGGAAGGCGAGTTACCAAAGCAGACGCAGCGATCGATCCCTGAGAGTATCGAGTACCCGCGGCAGTTTCGCGGACGCCAGCTCAAGATGATTTCGTTTCCGCTGGGTGGCGTTGCCGCTGGAAGCATCGGTCTCGGAGGGCGAGGTCAGCTACGGGACTGGGAGATTTTTAACCGTCCTAATCAGGGGTTTCGCCCGAGATACGCCTTTCCGGCCATTTGGGTAAGGGCCGGTGGTGCGGAGCCGGTGGCGCGCGTTCTTGAGGCGCGCCTGCTCCCGCCTTTCGCGGGGCAAGACGGCCTTGGATCGGATAATGTTCCCGGCCTCAGCAGACTTGAAGGCGCAGTGTTCACCGGCTCCTATCCGCTGGCGCATATCGACTTTGAAGATCGCACGCTTCCGGCGCAAGTTGAACTCGATGCCTTCTCGCCTTTTATCCCACATGAACCGGACGACTCGGGTTTGCCGGTGGCGATCCTGCGCTACCGGGTGAGCAACTCTGGAATGCTGCCGCTGCAAGTGGCCATTGCATTTTCGATTGAGAATCCAATCGTTTCGCGGGATCACACGACCGGTGCGCCGGATCGCAAGGCCGAGCAGCGCACCAACACCTTCGTCGACGGGGATCGCATTGCCGGGTTGCTCATGACCAACCCCGGACTGGCGCCGGCCGACGCGATGAAGGGAGGTTTTGCGTTGGCCTGCCTGACGGGAGCAACCGGGAAGGTGTCGCGGTGGGGCGGGTGGCCCAAGGGGCGTTGGTGGAATTCGCCGCTCCTCTTCTGGGATCGGTTCTCCAAAGCAGGGGACCTTGGCGATCCGCCGGATTCGCAGAGCGTCGTGGGTGCGCTCTGCCTTCAGAAGACGATCCTTCCGGGGCATTGGGAAGAGTTCCCGTTTCTGTTGGGATGGCATTTCCCCAATCGCACGCCGGAATGGTGCGGGTGGGATGCACCGCCCGGCGATGAGAAAACAATCATCGGCAATTTTTACACCGCGCGCTTCAAAGACTCCTGGGATGCCGTCACGTATGCGGCGAAGAACCTTGAAAGTCTGGAGGCACGCACGCGTGCATTCGAGACCGCGTTTCGCAAGAGCACTTTGCCGGGTGCTGTAAAGGATGCAGCAAGCGCAAATCTGTCGACCCTGGCGACGACCACCTGTTTTCGCACCGCGGACGGCGAGTTCCACGGGTTTGAGGGCAGCGACGATACGCGGGGCTGCTGCTTCGGCAATTGTACGCATGTGTGGAACTACGAAACCGCAACTCCATTTCTCTTTCCCACGTTTGCGCGGTCGTTGCGCAAGAGCGCCTTCGGGTATTCGATGGACGATGCCGGCGCCATGCATTTTCGACAACTGCTGCCGGATGGCAAGGCGCGATTGGGATTCGCCGCCGCCGACGGCCAGATGGGGCAGATCATTCACGCCTGGCTCGATTGGAAGCTCTGCGGCGACGATCAGCGGTTGCGCAATCTGTGGCCACGAGTGAAGAAGGCGATCGAATTTGCGTGGGTACCCGGCGGATGGGATGCTGGCCGCAACGGCGTGCTCGAAGGCGTTCAACATAACACCTACGACGTCGAGTTCTACGGGCCAAACCCGTTGTGCAGCATCTACTACCTTAGCGCTCTGCGGGCTGCCAGCGAAATGGCAAGCGCGGCCGGCGACGGCGAGTCGGCGCAGGAATACCAGCAACTCTTTGAGAAAGGCAGCCGATGGATTGACGCCAATCTCTTCAACGGTGAGTTTTATATTCAAAAGATCAAAGGGTTCAAGAAAAATGAGATTGCGCCGAGCCTTCAAGGGGGCATGGGCACGGAGAACCCCGAAGCACCGGACTACCAGGTGGGCGGCGGCTGTCTCGCGGATCAATTGATCGGCCAGTACCTCGCAGAAGTCGGCGGGATGGGACCGCTGGTTTCGACGGAGAACATTCGCAAGACGCTGCGATCCATCTATCAGTACAACTACAAGCCCTCGCTGGTGCACCACGATTCAGTGCAGCGCACCTACGCACTGAACGATGAAGCGGCAGTCGTGGTCTGCGATTATGGCAAAGCCGAACGGCCGCAGATTCCGTTTCCCTACTATGCTGAGTCGTGGACGGGGCAGGAATACCTGGTAGCCGCATTGATGATGAACTGGGGCATGGTGGAAGAAGGCGTGGAGTGCGTTACCAACATCCGCGCCCGCTACGACGGGGAAAAACGGAATCCCTGGGACGAGCCGGAGTGCGGACACCACTATGCGCGGGCGATGTCGTCGTGGTCGACGGTGGTTGCATTAAGTGGCTTTGTTTATGACGGCGCAAAGGGCGCAGTCGTTGCCGCGCCGCGCATCGTAAGCGAACCCTTCGATTGCATCTGGGCGACAGGGACAGGTTGGGGCACGTTCGCTTACCGGAGAAGGAGCGCCAGGACCCTGTTCGGGCTCAAGGTGATCGAAGGATCTCTGCGTTGCCGGTCGTGCGAGATCTTTGCCGCTGGCACGGTGGTCGATGCGCGGCGCGGAGGGACCGCGTTGCACGCGAACACGGAACAGCGAGGAGAGCGCTTGCTGGTCAGCTTCTCCGAACCATTCATCCTTGTGCCCGGAAGCGACATGCAAATTGAGGTGTGCGCGTGACATCCTCCGACGCGCAGTGGAGACCCTGGATTGTGCTGGTCGGCGGTTTCCTCGGGGCAGGGAAGACTAGCCTGATTTTGAGTGCCGCTACGCAACTTGAGCGATCCGGCGTCCGCTGCGCCGTCGTACTCAACGATCAAGGCGAAGAACTGGTAGATACTCTGCACGCCAGGCAACGCGGAATTGCATCCAGTGAAGTCACCGGCGGATGCTTCTGCTGCAAGTGTTCCGATTTTCTCTCGGCGATTGAGCAGTTAAGGACTGTCGCACCCGAGGTCATCTTCGCAGAACCGGTGGGAAGCTGCGTGGATCTTGTTGCGACCGTAATCCGGCCTCTGCGGGAGGAGTTCGAGCTTTGCCGGCTGGCGCCCTTCACGGTGCTCGTCGATCCCAGGCGTGCGGCATCCGTACTTTCCGGTGGTGCCGATTCCAATATTGAGTTCCTGCTGCGAAAACAACTGCAGGAAGCTGATCTGGTTTGTACGAGCAAGGCTGATCTTTATTCTCAGACTGAATGCGCCCTCGAAATGGAAGCAAGGCCACTGAGCGCCAAAACAGGATTTGGCGTCCGTCAATGGCTCGATGATGTGCTGGGTGGCAGATCAGGAGCAGGCGCCAAGGCGCTCGACGTCGACTACGGCCAATACGCGCAGGCTGAAGCCGCCTTGGCATGGCTTAACTTGAGCGTTGCATTCGAGCCAGAATGGCCAATTTCGCCCGCCGAAGTGGTAGGCCCACTCTTCGATCATCTGGACAAGGAACTGACCGCCGCCGGGATCTCGATTGCGCATTTGAAGTTGATGGACCGCTCTCCTGCGGGCTGGGTGAAGGCATCCATCTGCGCGAACGGCGCGGAGCCGGACGCTGAGGGAGACCTGGATGCATCTCCGGCAACCAGGCACGAGATCCTTTTGAATCTTCGTGCTATCGGAACACCCGATCAAGTTCGAGAGATCGTGAGAAAGCGAATGGAGAGTCTTGAAGGCAGGTTGCTCGATTTGCAACAGAGCTGTTTCAGCCCCGCTCCGCCAAGACCTGAACGAAGAATTCCGATGCCTCGACCTCTGGAATAGGGAACCAGCCCGATTGATCCTTGCAAACGCTTCGCGGATAATTTCTGTATGCGCACTCGATAACCTCTATCGATCTTGTGGAAATGCCTGAATCCATCCGGAGGCGTGGGCGGCTTGAAGAAGGACTCGATTAGCGAAGCTCTCGTCTTTGACTTCGACGGCGTGATTGCCGACACGGAGCCAATGTATTGGAGAGCGTGGCACGAGTTACTCCAAGATTATGACCTGCCGTTCGCATGGGCCGACTATTGCCGGATCGGGCGCGGCATCCGGGACGAAGAGATGCTCGTGTCGCTGGCCACAATGGTGTCTGATGCTGAGGTGATGACACGCATCCGAAAGAGGATGCCGGAGTGCGCAGAGAAGGTGCGGAGTTGGATGCTCGACCAGCCGCCAATTTCGGATGCAACTGTGCAGCTCCTGAAGTCCCTGGAGGGCCACGCCCTCGGTCTGGTGACCACTTCAAACCGCTCGGACGTCGAGGCGTTGCTTCGCCGCAAAGGGATCGCAGGCTGCTTCAAGGCATGTGTCTTTGGAGAGGAAGTTACGCGCCACAAGCCGGATCCGGCGCCTTATCTTCTGATCCGGGAAAAATTGGGCGTGCGCGGAGGAGTCGTATTCGAAGACTCCGAAGCGGGTTTGCTGAGCGCCGCAAAAGCAGGTTTCAAGTGCATTCGAGTTTCCACTCCTGGAGACCTGCCGGAGTTGGTAAGCAATGTCCTTGGCCGGGCCTCGTCCCAATAGCGATCTGTAGACCTTACGGCCCGAACCGATCTATCCCTGGCCGGTGCATTTGCCCTGGAGTGGCACGGCCTTGGGATTCGACAAAGACGCCCGCATCGAGGGCATGGATTTTCCCAACAACTCCGTGGCCAGCGCGTATTTCCGCGAAGAGGTTTTTGCGCTGGTGGTACGCGACATTCTAAAGATTCTCTTCGACCGCATGCGTTTTGAGCGCGTGCTGATCGTCAACGGGCATGGAGCCGACAACCAGAAGGATGTGCTGAACCGGATCTGTCACGAATACAACGCCGGCACAGCAGGGACTCCACGCGTGTTTTGGGTTTACCCCGGGTTTCCTCGCTCGCTGCTGGCCGGCTCCATTGGCCATGCGGCGTCGGAAGAGACCTCGATGCTGGAATCCTGCTGGCCGGGCTGCACGGACATCTCCCCTCTGCCCGCCGAAGGCAAACTGCGCAACGTGGATTACGCAATTATCGATGGCGACACCTTCGATCGCTCGCCCACGCCCGACCACACCTTGCGAGAAGCGCAGGATCCCAGGTTCCACACCGACGTTGCATGGGGCGCCAAACAGATGGAAACGGCGGCACACGAAGTGGTTGAGGACGTGCGCAAGCTGTGGTTCAAAGCAGAGGCTGGGGCTCAATGAACACTGGCATACTGATGTGCGTGCTGGGCGCCATCTCGTTTGGATTGCTGGGTTGCGCTTCAAAGATGGCGGAGAGAAGACGGTGCAATGCATCGGCACTTGTCTTATCGATGATCACCTGGGCGACGCTTTTCATGCTTGTCCGCTGGCTTACGCAGGCGCACAAGGTTCACGCAGGATGGGCCGTCATTGCGCTGGCCTTTGGGTTTGGGCTGATGGCGACCATTGCCTATCTTGCCTTCCAGCAATCCATAGAGTTTGGAAAAGTAACCGTAGGCTGGCTGTTCATGAATCTGTCTGCTGGCGTTCCGGCGCTGGTATCCTTGTGGATGTATTCAGAAAAACTGACGCTGCTGAAGCTCATCGCCTTCAGCCTGGCGTTGATCTCCTTGTTCTGCTTGTTTCAGGGCAATCGACTGGAAGCGCGGGAGGCAACTCGTGAAAACTCCCGGTAGAACCACCTGGCTTTGGCTGATGTTGGTCATTCTGCTGACCAATGGAATGGGAGCGTTTGGGTTAAAGATTCTTGCCTCCTGGAATCTTTCAGCCGCCGTTAAATTTCCCTACCTCACTGTCTGGTACGCTGCCGGGATCCCTCTGATTAGCATTCCGATGTTTCTGGGAGGCAAGCGAGGAGGGCTCAAGGAAGTGGGTTGGGGAGCATTGTTCGCCGTCCTGAGTCTCGGTGGCCAGTTGGCGATGGCGAACGCGTTGGACCTTGGGGTTCCGGGCAGCGTTGTCTTTCCGGTAGCGGTTGGCGGATCCATCCTGGTGGTCGCCCTGGCGGGCAGGTTGTTCTTCAGGGAAAGAATGCACCCGCTCAGTTGGGCCGGCGTCGCCATCGGCATTTTGGCCGTCGCCCTGCTCAGTGCAAGCTAGGTTTATTCAGAAGCAGTCCACCCAGCGAAACCTGAATCGGTGGATTTCAGCGGAATCCGCCGATGTCTTCCGGAGAATCTCGATGGAGCCGTAGTTCTAGGCCCCGACTGAAGCCCAACCAAAACACAGTGGACCGGCGAAAGCCGCCTTTTCGGTGTCATGACTATGTTGGGGCTGGCGACGCATATAGAGGTTCTAGGCAGGAAGGAATCGAGTGAGCGGAAAACCCCACCGAAAAATGCCCGAAAGAGCAGTGCTTTTAAAGGGGTTTCGCATGCCACGGAAAGTGAGCGAGAAACTAATATATTCCGCTCGCCGACAGGCTCTACTACCTATTCTTACCGCCGGACTGAGGGCGGCAAAGCACAGCGCCGACGGGTGCCACTTGCGCCGTTCGAATTACAGGCAGCCATCCTTCGGGGTGGCTTTTCCCTGTTTAGCCTTTGGTATGGTGCTCTTGGATGCGTTGTTTTTGCGGATGATCTTTGGCCATACAAACAGCGCATTGCGAACCCGTGGATCATTCGCGTGTTTGCGGTAGCGACTCAAGTAAGGGGCCACGAGTTCCGGGCAAACAAAGCGCGCTTTACCAACCTGACGTCGTGACAAACGCGGTGCGGTGCAGCAAGACCGCTGCGCTGGAGCTCGCCGGCAGTTGGGCAGTATTAATCCTTGCACTCTGGTCGGGAGAAGTCCGGCATTGCGGTCGCTCTGCGCGCGATGGCGAGGCGTTCAGAAAATGAGTCGGTCGGCGGCAGAGGATCGTACCCCAGGAACCGGATGATGGCCGGCATGTGGCGGACGGCCGGAACGGCAGCTGGAACCTCAAGTGAAGGCACCGAGCCGCCGCCGTAGTCGCCTTTACGCCTGAATTGAATGACACTAGTCTCGAGTGCGCCGTCCCAGACTCCTGTGTGACCTCGACTACCTGCACCCGGAGCTTTACGAAGCTGCTTTTACTGGCGTAGCTGGAGCTATCCACTCGGAGCCCGAAGTATTGACCTGCTTGTGGCTCGACGCGTGACTTGGCATGTTCACAGCAATTGAGGACGGATTTGTGCAATCAATAGAAATCTGATACATGAAACGCAACAGTTCACAGCGTACATGGTTCGCGGAGGTTGCCGATTGGGATCAGGATCTCTTTCGTCGTCAACTCTGAGACGAGCACGTTGTGGCTGCGAAAAGGAGATCTGCAGAACATGGAACAAACGGACTTCAGACTCGAGGAAGTGGGCGTTATCATGATAGGGGTTTCCGACCTATCGCGTTCGCTCGGATTCTATTGCGAAAAGTTGGGTTTGAATCTGCAGCGTGAGTTTCCAGGCATCGCCTTTCTGGATGGGGGTAGGGTGGCTCTGTGCCTCAGTGAGCCGGCTGCGAAGATGCGCGGGCGGCTTCCCGGCTCTGGCGAGATCGGCTTCTCAGTGAAAGACGTCAACGCCGCCTATCGTGGGCTGGAAGCAAGAGGAGTCACTTTTACTCACGGACCGCGGAGTCTTACGCCCACCCATTGGATTGCGAATTTCGACGATCCTGACGGAAACCACCTGTCCATCTCCGGCCCGGTAGCGTCAAGCCCTGAATAAACTCAGGCTGTGCGGTCTCGTGATCTACCCTCGCCAGCAATTCATAGCGAACCGCAAGTCGATCCCATGACGACATTGCGCAGTGAGTAACGTTAGCACATTTCTTGATCAGCCCGCTTGGCCCCTTTGGGGATTAACCCTTCGGAGACGAATGCTCGTCGCCTCAGGTCGCGCGTGGGATCTCAGTTTTCGAGTTGCGCCTGGTCGAGTGGCCCCGGGGAATTTCACCCCGAGGCCCTCACAGATCCGTACGTGACACTCTCGCGTCATACGGCTCTTCATAGCTTCGGATTGTCTCCTTCGAGAGCAACCCGCCTCGGGAGGACAGGGCTCATCCTGAACATCCAGTTGGCCGAACCCTCCGTCGAGCTATGTCATCCTCTTCGCTCCCCGTCCATTACAGACGCTTCAACGCTACTACAGGATGATCCGCCATCTTCAAGTGCATCGATAATTCCCTTTTCGTGAGTTGCACTTATAGGTTTTCTCTTAGCATCACTTGAAGACTTCCCATGTTCCGCCTATCCGCCTCCTTGGCAAGCTCAGGCCACCTCTCATGCCGGATGCCGCCCCGCCCGTAAACAGGTACCGTCGGAGCTCGTCCCGCATTAGTAATCACGCCGCGGTTTTGACATCGTCTCATGGCTTTCGACACTTCAACAGTGGTTCCCTTGCGGTCCTCTTCTTGCCTGATACCTGACCCGGTCAATGCCAGGCCTTTTCCTTTCGCGCTCACGACCATGGCTTTGGGCCACAGCCGCCGAAAGGTGGTTTGGAACCTGCTCCTGCAAGCCGGTTCCGAGGGGCCTACCCTCATCGGATAAGCAGTTACGCGCTACTTGGCCTCACGGCCTTTCGCGCTCATGGCGCACGATCACCAGCCAAGCGGAAGCAACGTGAGCCAGATCACGTTAGTCATTATGGTGTGACCGGCTCGATGCGCTAATCGTGGGTTAGGTTGAGTTTGTTTGACGAACTGAGTCCAGAGCCACAAGCGGAGGGAACCGGTCATGAGAGAGAAGTTACGATTTTTGGGTTTAGATGTCCATGCCGAAATGATAGCTGTAGCAGTA
>Ga0326728_10003187_pt1 | contig 51865 bp, 43 predicted proteins | sample MB3enrmetagenome_FD_207602 | JGI IMG/M metagenome (GOLD analysis project Ga0326728, IMG submission 207602) | Lab enriched peat soil microbial communities from McLean, Ithaca, NY, United States - MB31MN | ecosystem: Environmental > Terrestrial > Soil > Wetlands > Peat | place: USA: New York... | reverse complement strand
TGTATTTGCGGATCGGCTGGTCTTCGCAAGTAACCTTCACGCGCATTCCGTTGGCATCGCGGTCAAAGACGGGCAAGGGTTCGCCCTGGTCATTTCCGCCCTCGGTGATGCGGTAGACGGCAAAACCACCGCAATTGGGAAGCAACTCTCCGAAATCCCAAGCAACGTGTACGTAGTCATTGTTGGCGATTGCAAACACTTTTCCTTGTGCCATCGATTCCGACCTCCCTTCGTTATGGACTGCGCCCCTCTATAGGCCCACCCTTGAGCTCGAAGAGGTTCGGTTGTGTCGTTGCACTCGCGCGCACTTCCGGCCTCAGGCTTGCCCCCTCTCCGCGCATCCCGTGAACTTCAGCAGTTGAACGTTGTTTCTTCTCAGATCCGTTCGCTTGCCTCCTTGCAACCTGCTTTTGAAGGCAAGCTGGACGTCATCCCACGTCTGCGGCAGCAGATGAGCCCCCGGAACAAGATGTCTGTCTCATGTTGCAAGCGGGGCGTCCAGGATAGCTACAATAGCGGCTTTCAAAGAGCGAGCCACTACTGAAGTAGTTCGAACCCCGACACCCTCCGCGGCATATGCTTCCCTTGTCGCAGACGGCACACACGCCGCTGAGCATACTTGTGTCGAAGTTCCGGTTATAGGCGAAGTTTCCCTCCTTGGTCCATATCTCTTCCAGAGACTCTTTACGGAGGTTCCCCTCTATGAATTTGTCCGAATAGATTGACTCGCATCCCTTGACGTTCCCTACACTATCGATACCAACCACCCTTATCCCCGCTTGGCAGCCGTTCCAGACAGAGATGGTCCCTGGGCAACTCCGAATATATGCTTCGTACTCATCAAAATATCCGATGTCGTCCCCGGCACAGACCCTGAGTGCACCGCTACGACACTTTTCGCGGATGAATTTCGTAATCTGCCCGACTTTCGCCGGATCTAGAAGATATCCTTCTTTCCCGGCGATGTTGCCCATGCCAGTAACGATCTGGATCTGCCAGATCTCCACTTCGTTCGCCACGAGGAGGCTGTACATCTCATCAAGGTCGGCAACATTAAAATCCAGGAGACTTGTCACTACCGCTATGGGGATATCCGCCTGCCGAAGCATCCCGAAGGCGGCGAGCACTTTTCTATATGAACCGTTCTTCCTTCTTATCCGGTCGTGGTTCTCCTCCATGCCGTCGAGGGAGATGCCGACGTTGCTCAGCTTCGCATCCTTAATGCGAGCTATCTCTTCGGCGCCCATGAGGTAGGCATTGGTAATGATGTTCACCTTTGCTCCGCCGTCAGACATCCGCCGTGCCACCTTTTCCCATCCTCGATAGAGGGATACCTCCCCTCCGATTAATGTGATCTGTCTGCAACCAAGGCGGAGGAGATCGTCCGCCACGGGGAGGCATTCCTCAACTGTCAGCTCGTTCGCGCGGGCTCTCCCGGCTGACGAGCCGCAGTGGAGACATTTCATGTTGCAGCGGAGCGTCAACTCCCAGACGGCGTGTTCGGGCACGCAGTCGGTCGAGTTCATCGGTTCCTCTCCGTGTGAAAACCACCCTGGAAAGCAGCGGAGGGACCACTCTCCCCGCCGCTGCGTTTCAGTTTAGTGAGGTGCGGCATACAGTGTGTGGATAACATTTTTGTGGAGTTCGATAAATTCGCACGAAACCCCTGCTATGTCTTTCATCTCACGGAGCTGCCACTCAGTGAAATACAGTCGCTTCAACTCCGGATGGGTGGGGACTGCGTATTTGGTAATAGCCGGATGCCCGATTGGCACCTCAAAGGAATTGCAATCGATACCGAGGTGATCTTTGACCATCCGCTTCTGCCAGTCCTCAAGGTAGAGGATAACTGTCTTAACGGCGTTCGTAGGCATATCCTGCCTCCTTTGGAATATTCGGGAATTTCCTTTTTAGCTCCCACCCTCGGACATCTTAAGGGTGATAAATCGTTCACATTTCGGATGTTAGGCCTGTGGTGTAGGTTGGTCGTGGGGGCCAGCCACGTCGCGCTTTCTTCGGAGGTAGGCGTTTGGGGAGATCGCATTCGTGGTGCTCCTGTCCACGCATGCACAAGCAGGCGGCAAACCGCACGCCTCAAGTTGTCGTGCGTCCTGGTCGGTCATCTAGCGAGCAGGCTGCCTCCATCCTAACGTGGGAGTAACGTGCTACGTGCCAGGTATTCTCCGCTTAACGTCAAATCAATGCACTACCAGTAACTCCATTCCCGAGGTCTGTCAAGATGACAGAATGTCAGGGGGATGATTTCGTCATCTCTCGCGCCTCGGCGCGGAACCTCCGCGTTCCGTCAACCACGTATACGTCCAGCTACCGCTGATCGTGCGGCGTGCGAGTGACCCACGCTCAGCCACCGAGCAGGGTAGCGCAGACTCTCTGGTTTTGAGAGTCTGCGGCTCTTCCACGATTTAAACACGGAGCGCGGCTCCGAGGTAATAACAAGTTGTGGATGTTCTTCAAATAAAGAACCGCAGAGTTTGAAAGGCACAAACTCTGCATTGCAAGGTCGTAAATTCTTGGTCTTTTAGCGAGCTTTTCCGCCCTGCTTTTTCTTGAATTTTGAATCTTGAATCTGGATTGCGGCCGCAGGCCGCCCTGCGCCACCAACCCGGTCAGAAGCGGAGTGTGGCGCGAAGCCTGGTGGGCTCGAGCAACAGGTCCAAGGCGTTCACGGCGCCGGCCACAAAAAGGTTGGCGTTCAGAATTGCGGCCAGCGCGCAACCTTCCCCATTGTCAACCGCCACCGCCAAGCCTCCGGCTTCTTTCACAATCTTCAAGTGCAGCCGGTCGTTATTGCCGTTACCGAAGGACGCAAGGCAGCCAGGCTTCAGCTCCGCGGCGTAGCGCTGTTTTTGCACGTCTTCGCCGGCCCCCTCGAGCCTTCGACAAACCAGCGGCAGCCCCTTTAATTCTGCTTCGGCAGTCCCAAAGGAATCCGCCGTCAGGACGTGAATATCCACGAGCTGCGCCAGCCGCATCAGCCGATCCCGGACGCCAGGCGACAGCTTGCCGCCGAACGCCAAAGTCCCAGTGTAATCGCTCAGGATAGCGTTGATTTGAACCTTGCCGAACCCCGGAATTTCGACTGTAATGCCGGTCTTCTTCATGGGTTTCCCTAGCCCCCAGCCCCTAGCCCCCAGTCCCCAGCCCGAGGCTCTCCCAGAGGTCGTCCACCTTCTTCTTCACCTCGGGGTCCATCTTGATCTCGTCAGGCCAGGGCCGCGTGAAGCCTTCCGAAGGCCATTTCGTTGTAGCGTCCACGCCCATCTTGGAGCCGAAGCTGGGGAGGCGGGAGGCGTGTTCGAGTTGGTCCACCGGGCCTAGAGTGAACTGAATATCGCGCTCCGGGTCGATGTGGTTGAAAGCCTTCCAGGCTACCTCGCGCAGATTGTGGACGTCCACGTCATGGTCTACCACCACAATGCACTTGCTGAACATCGCTCCCGGCAAACCCCAGATGGCATGCATCACTTTTCGGGCATGTCCCGGATAGCTCTTACGAATGGCCACAATAAGAAGGTTATGAAATAGGCCTTCTGCCGGCATGTGCATATCAACCACTTCCGGCATCTGCTTGCGAAACAACGGGAGAAATATGCGTTCCACGGCATAGCCCATCCAATAGTCTTCCATCGGTGGAGGTCCGACGATTGTGGAGACGTAGATAGGGTCACGGCGTCGCGTCAGGCAAGTAAGATGAAACGCCGGGAACTTATCTTCGAGCGAATAGTAGCCGGTGTGGTCGCCGAAAGGTCCCTCGGCGCGTATGTCGTCTAGGTCCACAAAGCCTTCCAAAACGATCTCCGAATTAGCCGGCACATCCAGGTCAACAGTGCGGCAATGCACCAGCTCGACCGGCTCTTTGCGCAGGAAACCGGCAAAGAGGAATTCGTCCACATCCTCCGGCAGCGGCAGAACACCGGAAAGCATCGTCGCCGGGTCAGCCCCGATTGCCACCGCAACTTCCATGCGGCGGCCCTTGCCTTGGCGTTCCAGCCAGCGGAAATGCTCGGCGCCGCCCTTGTGGATTTGCCAGTGCATGCCGGTGGTGCGGAAATCGTAGACTTGCATTCGGTAGCAGCCCACGTTGCGGCGGCCGTTCTTGGGACTCTTCGTGACCACCAGCGGGAAGGTGATGAAGCGCCCGCCATCCTGCGGCCAGCATTTCATGATGGGCAAATTCGCCAGGGAGGCATCGTCCATTTCGACGATTTCCTGCGCGGGGCCGGACTTGACGCTCTTGGGAAAGTAAGACCCCAACTCCGACAGCTTGGGGAGTAGACGCACCTTATCAAGAAAGCCTTCGGGCGGTTTCATGTCCAACAGGTCCTCGATGCGCCGCGCCACGTCCTCGAGCGAACTGACCTCCAGCGCTAATTCCATTCTGCGTTTGGACCCCAGCATATTAATGAGAACGGGCATGGAATATTCCGTCGAGTCCTTTGCCGAGCGCGGCTTCTCGAATAGGAGCGCCGGGCCGCCGGCCTTGGATACTCGGTCCGTTATTTCGGTAATCTCCAGTTCCACATCCGCGGCGATGGCAATGCGTTTCAATTCTCCCTCGCGCTCCAAGCGCCCCACAAACTCGTGCAAGTCCTTGTAAGCCACAGCGACCTCTCAACTGGAAATGAATAATCCTTCGTCGTGGAAGCATTACAGATTGCACGCACCAAATCAAGCTGCACGTGGCGCCAGCCCGCGAGATTATGGCCCTCTCCCGTGGGGAGAGGGTGGACCGCAACGGCGCTCTCAACTACGACCCGAATACATGGAGCGAGAAGCGGCGCCTGGAAAAACTCCGGCGCCTGCGCGATAATCCGGTGAAGCGCCGCTTGGTTGCCCAACCGGGTGACTTGCCCTGGTCGAGTAGGCGTCAGATAGAATGCCGTGAGCGCAGACAGGCAGGTCAGGATTGGGGCGCATACATAAAAGGCAATGTATGCGCCACCCGCGGTCGGGAACAATTTGAGCCTGGGGTTCAACCCCTCGGCGTACAATAGCGGCAGCGGAGCCTCAGGGCTGATGTAGATGACGCTCGTTGCCACCGAACAGGTCCTTTTCAATGGCCCTCCTGCCAATGCAACTCAGATGGCTGCGGCGCAGGGTGTTTACGCTCGGACGTCCAACCCCATGATTAACATTTTGTATGGGTCCCTTACGTGGGATGGGAGATCAGCACGTACGGTCTCCCAGGCGGACTGATGAAGTACACTAACAATAATAGCCCGGAGGTGAAGGATGTCAGCAACTGCAGCAGGATTCTCAACCCCAACAACGCAAGTACTTATCAGGCGGCTTTTGCGGCGCCGACGGCGGGCAAGTAGCCAGCGCGGAAGGTCAATGCTTGCCATTGCGGCGCTTGGCGCTGTCATTTCCCTTAACGCGGGGAGCGCGCAAAGCTGGGGGCAGGGATCCCCGTCGTCCGTTCACATGGAGGATTTGGTCGCATGCTTGAGCTTTCCGCAGGGCTTTGCCATAGTAACTGCCACTCGCAACCCCCATCGCGACCCGGAGGAGTTGAAGATCCTGACCGGCCCCACGGGGGGCAAGATCATATTTGACCGTGGAGAGTGCTGCGGGCTGCGGTACATGATTCCCCTTAATAACGAGGGGACGCTGCTCTTGACGCTGTGGGACGGTGGGGCACCAACGCGCGTCTTCCACATCAAGGACAGATCGGTGCGGCAGGTCATGGACAACAGCGGTTGGCCCGAGCCCGTAGGGAACAAGGGCACCCTGATGCTGCATCAGGGTCGGCGAATGGTAGGAAATCTCATTATCCCAACTGAGGCGGAGCTTTGGCAGTGGAGTGAGAAGAAGGGGGAATTCGAACTCAAGGCAACCGCCCCCTATGAACATCGATACAGGGATCTGGCCAAATTCTTGGACAGCGAGTAGCGGGGCTGGCGCGGAGCGCTAGCTCTGGGATCTCTGTGTGAACAAGCCTCCGTCAAAGGCGACTCGCCATGGACAGCCCATCACTCCATCATCTGACCTACCAGCACAACGCCGAGCGCAGGAAACCCGCGGGCGGCTTCTCGCTCCTCGAGATGATGATGGTGGTGACGTTGATCTTAATCGTGGTTTCCATCGCCACCCCGATCTTCCGGACGGTTGTGGTGCGGACGCGCGAAGCCGTGTTGGCCGATCACCTCATGGGAGCTATCAGCTCTCAGCCGTCAGCCTTCAGCGAGCTTGCTGATAACTGAGAGCTGACGGCTGAAGACCTGTGCTGGCAGGAGAGCAAGGAAGCCGCACCACTCTCGCCCAAGCAAACATCCTTGGGGATTGCAGACGTGCACAGCGGCTCGGACGAGCTTTCCCTCGACGGCACTCCGTACAGCAGGTAGCGAAGCTCTGGAGTGCGGCAGCTTGCTGCCGCTTTCCTCCAGCGAGCTTGCTCGCGGCCTCCTCGGCCAAGGTTCGGCGCAGCCCGACGCAGCCAGCAAGCTGGCCTCAGCGAGAGCGGCAGCTTGCTGCCGCTTTCCTCCAGCGAGCTTGCTCGCGGCCTCCTCGGCCAAGGTTCGGCGCAGCCCGACGCCGCCAGCAAGCTGGCCTCAGCGAGAGCGGCAGCAAGCTGCCGCTTTCCTCCCGCGAGCTTGGTCGCAGCCTCCTCGGCCAAGGTTCGGCGCAGCCCGGCACGGCCAGCAAGCTGGCCTCAGCGAAAGCGGCAGCAAGCTGCCGCACTCCAAAGCTTCGCCGTTTGCGTGGACAATCGCGAGGCGCTTGCGGCTGCAAGCTGAGCTCTTGCTTCGGCTCCCATTTGGCTCTCCGTTGTCGCTTGGGGAGTTCAGAAGACCGCGAGATAGCTACCGCTCCGTGGAAAGCCGGGGACAGGCACCACGTTTACTGGCGGATGGCGCATACGTCGCGGCGCTTTTTGTCGCGATGCATGCGCACGCCAGGTTCGACTCGCAACTTTGGACTCTAGCTGTTCGACTCTCTGTGCCCTGGCGTCCCGCGCCTGGCCTGCGGCGTATGACCTTTTGTCTCCTGCACTTTTTACTTGACACCCCTGCCAACTTATGCTAGCCTATTATGCTGGTTATGGGACGAAAAGTCATGGAGGCCAACGGCGGAGGCAAGGCGGTGAGAACGAACTCCGCAGCGGCGAAAAACGCCGCGCCAACGGAAAAAGATGTTATTTAGAACGAGCGAAGCCAGTAAGTTATTGAAAATGAAGGACCCATGCTGAAAACGAACTCATTTTTGAGCACAAAAGAGCGCGTTTCGGGCCCAAAAATGGTAAGAAAACAGCCTTTGAGTGTCTTCGAACTGCGGTTGTTGCTGGCCTTAATGGTGGCCGGGCTCGCCAGCGCCCTGGCAGCGTCCGGCCAAGCCCCGGCAGAAAAGGAAATCACCACCCAGGAAGTTCCATCCCAATTCACTCTGCAAGTGCAACGCAACATGGTGTTGGTGAAGGCGGTCGTACGCGACTCGGAGGGCCGCCAATTGTCGGGGCTGAGCCGCACTGTGGAGATGCCGTACCAGGGTGGCGAGACATTCGTCAACAGTTCCTGCGCGCGGAAGCGAGACGATCCCGCGACAGGGGACGGGACGCCCGCGCTGCAAGCCATGCCAGACACGCCTTGCCGCCTTGACTTTGCAGCCCGCCCGCCGGATACTTAGCTTGGTCAGTCAACGTACCTGGGGCAAAAATGAACTGCGGTTTTGAGTTACGCTACCGCGGAACCGGCCTGAATCCTCTTGGTTCAGCTTCCCCCCGCGCCCGGGAGGCCATCATGGGAGGCAAGCCGCGCGGCGCACTGCTGCTATTCCTGGCCTTATTGTTGGCGGCGGTGTTGAATCCGGCGCCCGGGGTCGCCGGCCAAAGCTCGGGTGAGCAGGAGATTTCTACCCAGGAAGTTCAAACCCCGTTCAAGTTGCAAGTACAGCGCAACATGGTCCTGGTGCGGGCCATCGTCCGCGACTCGAATGGTCATCCGGTAGCAAGCTTGAAGAAAGAGGACTTTAGATTATTCGACAACGGCAAACCGCAGGACATTGACCAATTCGCCGTGGAATCTTCCAGCAGTACTCGTGTCACTCCGCCGCAGGTCCCAGGAATAGAGGCGGCTGGGGAACGGAGTGCAGAACGCGCTCCGGCGGAATCTCCTCCACGGAATTTCCAGGCGCTTTACTTCGACGACGTACAGATGACGTTTGAAGACATCGCCCACGCCCGCGATGCGGCGGACCGATTTCTGGCGGCCACGCTGACACCTGCCGGCAGGGTAGGCATCTTCACTTCTTCCGGCCAGGACACTCTGGACTTCACCGGCGACCGTAGCCAGCTCCACGACACGCTTTTCCGGCTCCGGCCGCGACCCGTTTATTCCAAGGAACCAAATGCCTGTCCTGATATCGGTGATTATCAGGCTTATTTGATCGTGGAGCAGCGAGACCCCTTTGCCACGTCCGCGGCAACCGACGAGTACGACCAATGTAATTGCGCCGGCTTACCCGCGCAAGCCCAGCAAAGTTGCGCAAGCAATGCCGCAAACATCGTTGACCAGGAGGCGATGCGGGTGATGAACGTGTGGGAGACGCAGTACACGGACGTGCTCCGGGGCCTTGAACAAGTCGTCCGCCGCACCGCCCTGCTCCCCGGACAGCGCAGCGTCATCTTCCTTTCGCCGGGATTCCTCTCCTACCACCTGGAATCCCAAATCGCCGAGATTACGGATCGCGCCTTGCGCTCCAACGTTGTGGTCAACACCCTGGACCCGCGGGGCCTGTATGTCATAATCCCCGGCGGTGATGCCAGCCAGCGAACCCCGGTTATCCCCTCGAATGCGGGTTTGGCAGGGAGGAAAGAGCAGATAATTGAGGACGGATACGCCCGCGCCGAAGATGTTCTCCGCGATCTTTCCGCGGACACGGGTGGCCAGTTCTTCCACAACAGCAATGACCTGGATAAAGGGTTCCGGCAGCTTGGGACGCTTGTGGAGGTATCTTACGTCCTGGCTTTTTCTCCTCGCAACCTCAAATCTGATGGTCGATATCACAAGCTGAGGGTCACTTTAGCAAACCCCAAAGGTTTAACGCTTCAAGCGCGACACGGCTATTTCGCGCCTAGAGCGTCGGAAGATGCGGCCGCCAGGGCGAAGGAAGAAATCCAGGATGCAGTTTACTCTCAAGACGAAATGCTGGAACTCCCCATCGCCGTGCATACGCAGTATTATAAAGTCAGCGAAACCGATGTGCGCCTTGCCGTACTTACCCACCTGGACATGAGCGCTGTCCGTTTCCGCAAGGAACAAGACCGCAACCTGGACGACGTGACCTTTATCACCGTCCTCTTCGATAGCGATGGAAAATACGTTATCGGAAAAGAGAAGAAGGTAATCTGCCGGCTTCGCGACGAAACACTTACGAAGTTGACGCGATCCGGAATAACGCTGAAGATGGAGTTCGATTTGAAGCCCGGGACCTATATGGTTCGCCAGATCGTTCGCGACTCCCAGGCCGGCCAGTTATCCGGACTAAGCCGTACCGTGGAAATACCTTATTAGGAGGCGATGTATGCGTCGAAGAAGCAAATTCGCTTTATATATGCTCCTACCGGCGGCGATAGCACTTATGGGAGTGGGACTGGTGGTCACTCTTGCCCAGAGCGGAGGGGCGCCCCAGGCGCCCGCCACGTCCTCTCAAATCCTAAAAACCGAAGCGAATCTTGTGCTGGTGGATGTGGTTGCCACTAACAAGAAAGGTGAATACATCAACGACCTGGACGTCAAGGAATTCCAGGTTTTGGAGGATAATCAGCCGCAACCGATCACAGCCTTCTCGCGCCCGGAAGGAACGCAGGGTCCCAGACGGCCAGGCCAGCCTCGCTATATCGTGGTCTTTTTCGACGACTCTTCCATGACCACCCAGGACCAAATGCTGGCGCGGCGGGCTGCGAACCAATTCGTGGAGAAGACCGCGTCGCCGGATCGCTTGATGGCCGTGGTGGATTTTGGAGGTACAACCCAAATCGTCCAGAATTTCACTGCGGATGGCGAAAAGCTGAAACAAGCGACAGCAAAGGTGCAGTTTTCCGCAGTCGCGTCCAACCCGGATGTGTCGATGAGTGGCGCTCAGGCGGCGGGCGGAATGGGCCTTCCCGGCGCAATGTCGCCGCAAATGGCGTCGATGGGCCAGATTTCCTTGGCTGAAGCCGACTTCGGGGCCCGGTCGCTCCTTCTGTCCATCCGCGAGCTCATGAAAACCTTGCGCACCGTCCCTGGGCGCAAGACGATGATTCTTTTCTCCGGAGGGTTCCCACTTACTTCGGAGCGCCAATCTGAGCTCGATGCCACAATCGATGCTGCTAATCGAGCCAATGTGGCGATCTACACGATAGATGCGAGAGGCCTGGCGACACTACCTCAATTCTCGCCGGGCGCGTTTCTCCTTGATTCACCCTTCCCGCACGCACCGGCATTGCTCGCCTCCTTGGCGGCGGCGCCCGACCCCTGGCCCCAACATGGCGGTGGTGGTGGTGGGACTGGCGGTGGTGGTGGGACCGGCGGTGGTGGTGGGACTGGCGGTGGCGGCGGCAAGGGTGGCGGTGGTGGCGGGACTGGTGGGGGTGGCACCGGCGGTGGCGGCGGTAAAGGTGGTAGCGGTGGCGGCGGCACTGGCGGGGGCAAGGGCGGCAGTGGCGGTGGCAAGGGTGGCAGTGGCGGCACTGGTGGTGGCTCGAAGGGCGGCGGAGGAGGTATGGGCAATCCCAACGGTACGGGAGGATCGTATTCCAATCTGCCCGCCAACAGTTATCTGTGCAATGACCCGATGCTTGCCGTTTCGAACCCGAATTGCATGCAGAACCGCCTCCAGCAGTTGATTGACCAGAGCGTTTCTGCCAACCAGCAAGTGCTCGACGCCTTGGCGCGCGGTACCGGCGGTTTTAGCATTTTCAATACCAACGATTTCCTGGCGGGGTTGAATAAGATCGCCAATGAGTTGGACCAGTACTACATCCTGGGTTACGTTCCGCCCAGCCAAGCGCATGACGGAACTTACCACAAGATTTCGGTGAAGGTGACACGCGCGGGACTACAGATCCGCCACCGAAACGGCTACTATGACCTGAAGGCCGCCGACCTGCTGGCCGGAAGGCCCGAGGGCAAAAGCCTGGAGGCGCTCGTAGCCGGTTCTCAGCCTGGACAAGTTCCTGTCTTACTTAGTGCTCCCTATTTCTACAGCTCGCCGGGAGTCGCGCGCGTTTACGTCTCGCTCCAGATTCCGGCTTCGGACATCGATTTCGGAAAAGAGAAGAAGGACTTTCATTCCAACGTGGAAGTGCTAGGTATGGCCGTGCGTGCGGACGGAGGCGTGGCCGCTCGATTCAGCGACACAGTGAAGCTGGACATGGAAAAGAAAGACCTGAAGGAATTCGCCAAAGGGCCATTCAAGTATCAAAACACTTTCAATGTCGCTCCCGGAGAGTACACGTTGAAACTGGTTCTCAGTGCGGGCGGAGAAAAGTTTGCCAAATATGAAAAGCCTTTGACCGTTGCTCCCTTTGACGGTAAACAGCTTGGGATCAGTGGACCCGCACTCAGCGACGATCTTCGCCCCGTGAACCAGCTTGTCGCCAGCCTGGACTCGCAACTCCTCGAGGATCAGACTCCGCTAGTGGTTCACGGTATGGAAGTGTTCCCCCAGCCGGGCAATCATTTCCAACATGGTGACAAGGTCACGTTCTATGTGGAGGTGTTCGAGCCCAAAATGCAATCGGCCTTTGCGCCGCGTATCGGAGTGCTCTTCAATATCGTGGATGCCAAGACGAACAAGCCGGTCTATTCCTCGAACACTATACTGGTGGATAGTTTTGAGCGCGCGGGTGACCCGCTGATCCCTGTCATGCAGCCGATCCCCATAGATACTCTTCAGGCAGGAGAGTACCGGCTGGAGGTTCGGGCGCGAAATTCTATGGGTGGGGTAACTCCCGTGCGGACGGCAGAGTTCGTGCTGGAATAATCGGCGATTGATGATTGTCGATTGACGATTGCCGATTGAAAGGGGGGCGGAACATCGTTTCGCGTTTCCACGGCAATCGGCATCGAAACTCGGCTAGCCCAAGACTAACTCACCACAGAGTCCACACAGTTCTCGGAGAAGCGGTGGATAGGCTACATGTGTAATCTCTGTGTGACCTGTGGTGAATCTTCCGTTCTTTACAATCGGCGATCGGCAATCGAAAATCGGCAATCCCTACACTCCCCGGCCCCCAGCTAGGGAATTGACTTCCCCCCATCCACCGCAAAAATCTGCCCAGTGATGAAATCGCTCTGCGTGGCGAGGAAGAGAACCATCTCTGCAATATCCTCGGGCCGGCCGGCTTTCCTGAGCGGAGTGCTTCTGATGATTCGCCTCATCTTCGCATCTTGCCGGTCGCCGGGGAAGAGAATCGTCCCTGGGGCTATGCCGTTTACCTGGATGTGCGGTGCGAGCGCTTTGGCAAGCGAACGCGTGAGCGAAATTGCGCCCGCCTTCGAGGCGCAGTAGTGAATGTAATCCGGCCAGGCCTGAAGTCCCCCAAGCGAAGAAATGATAACAATCCGCCCCTGGCCCTGGCGCAGCATGATTCGGGCGGCGGCCTGGGCGCAGAAAAACGCTCCCTTCAAGTTTGTGCCCAGCACCTTGTCCCAATCCGCTTCGCCAAGCTGGTCCCACTTGGCGGGAAAGAAGACCCCCGCGTTGTTCACCAGCAAATCGAGCCGCCCAAAGTGTTTCTGGACCGCGCGGAACAGCGCCTCCACCTGTTTGGGCCGCGAAACGTCTGCGCGCACGGCCATGGCCCGGCTACCCAGATTTTCAATCTCCCGCACGGCCGTTTGGGCGTCTTCCTTTGACTGGTTGTAATCGACAACAAGATCCGCCCCCGCGCGCGCCAGCGTCAGCGCAATGACGCGACCAATGCGCCGCCCCGCGCCCGTGACCAGCGCGACTTGATCTTGAAGTGGACGATGGTTCATGATGCACCTCACCACAGAGACACAGAGGCGCCGCTACACCGGTTCGAGCCAGGCGGTGAAATGCCTCAAGAACGGAGCTTCGTAGGTTAGTTTCAGCCCGCGAATCAGCTCTCGCCTCTTCCAGACCTCCAAGATCATCTCGATGACGTAATCGATGTGGCTCTGGGTGTATACGCGGCGCGGAATTGCCAAGCGAACTAAATCCATTTTGGCCGCGCCGCCGAACATAAGCGTGCCGATTTCCACCGACCTGATGCCACCCTCGAGGTAGAGTTCACAAGCGAGTGCAACACCAGGAAACTGCTCGAGGGGAATGTGCGGCAGGAAGGCGCGCGCGTTGAGGTAGATGGCGTGCCCGCCGGGCGGTTGCACGATGGGTACGCCCTGCTCGGCAACATGGTTGCCCAGGTAAGCGGTGGAAACTACCCGGTAACGAAGATAGTCCTCTTCTAATGCTTCCTCGACCCCCACGGCGATGGCCTCGAGGTCCCGCCCGGCCAAGCCCCCGTACGTGGGATAGCCTTCCGTAAGGATCAGTAGGTTTTTCTCTTGCAGGGCGAGTGCGTCGTCGTTGGTGCAAAGGAATCCGCCAATGTTGGCCAACCCGTCTTTCTTGGCGGACATGGTGCAACCATCACCCAGGCTGAAGATCTCTTGCGCGATCTGCTTGGGGGTCTTCGACTCGTAGCCCGATTCGCGCAGCTTGATGAAGTAGGAATTTTCCGCAAAGCGGCAGGCATCGAAATAGAGGGGTATAGCGTGCTTGCGCGAGACCGCGCGGACGGCGCGAATGTTCTCCAGCGACGCGGGTTGGCCGCCGCCGGAGTTATTAGTAATCGTCAACATCACCAGCGGCACGCGCTCTTTGCCCACGCGCTCAATCAGTCGTTCGAGCGCCATCACATCCATGTTCCCTTTGAACGGATGCGAGGCCGAGGGTTCCCTGCCTTCCTGTGCGGGAAGGTCCACGGCCTCCGCTCCCACGAACTCGATATTGGCGCGCGTAGTGTCAAAATGGGTGTTGTTCGGCACCACGTCTCCCTTCTTGCACATCACACTGAAGAGGATGCGTTCTGCTGCCCGCCCCTGGTGCGTCGGGATAACGTGCCGGTAGCCGAAGATTCCCTGCACCGATTTCCGAAAGCGCTCGAAGCTCTTACTGCCTGCGTAACTCTCGTCCCCTTCCATGATTGCCGCCCACTGCCGGGTCGACATTGCCCCGGTGCCTGAGTCAGTGAGCAGGTCAATCAAAACGTCCTCTGCCGGCAGCAAGAAGAGGTTGTAATGAGCGGCACGAAGCAGTTGCGCTCGCTCCTCGCGTGTTGTCCATCGAATCGGCTCGACGGTCTTGATTCGGAATGGCTCGATAATGGTGCGTACCGGCATACCAGCCCCCAAGATAGAACATGTCCACAGCTTAGCGCATGCAGGATAGCACAGAATGGAGCGCGGCTGGATGGAGCACGGTGGAAGGAGCGCGGGCGTCCCGCCCGCTGTCGCCGGATCTTCTCTTTCCCGCACCACCCACGGCGCAGGTAGGCAGTGGTGTCATTTGAATAATACGGGCATCCAGGATTACACGTCATTTCCGCGAAAACGGGAATCCACTCCGCATACCTTCGGAACTGAGCGCCTTACGTACTGGATTCCCGCCTTCGCAGGAATGACGTGTGGTCTGGCGCCGCTGAATCGTGCAAATGGCACCGCTACCCGCAGGCACGATGCCTTGACGCTTTCCCCGCCTATCCTCTAGAATTCACGGCATGGTCGAAGTTGTGTTGATTTTTCGGAGAGCGCCTAATGAAACTCGACATGCTCGTTATCGCCGCGCATCCCGATGATGTTGAGCTAACCTGCGGAGGCGCCGTCATCAAGATGGTCGATGCCGGCTACAAGGTGGGGGTACTGGACCTGACATGCGGTGAATCCGGAACTCGCGGCAGCGTTGCGTTGCGTCAAAAGGAATCCGCTTGCGCCTCCAAGATAATGGGCATCGTTCACCGGGAAAACCTCGGCCTGCCCGATGCAGGAGTCGAGAATCGACGCGACTATAAGCTGAAACTTGCCCAGCGTATCCGCACCTTCGACCCACACACCGTGGTTTTGCCTTACTGGGAAGGCCGGCACCCGGACCATTACACAGCCGGCCAAATCGGCTACGAAGCCTGCTTCCTTGCAGGTCTCGCCAAGTTGCCGCTCGAGGGCGTTCCGCATCGACCCCGCAAGATTGTCTACGCCTCGTTGTATGTGCCAACTTTGCTCCCCACCTTTGTGGTTGACATCACGGACCAATTCGAGAGAAAAGTCAAGGCTGTCCTTTGTTATCGATCGCAGTTTTCGCCACGCCAGGATTGGCGGAACTTGTTCCCCTCACGCGACGACTGTCGCGAGCGACTGGCGGCCCAGGCTCGACACTTCGGGGACATGATCGGCGTCCGCTACGGTGAACCGTTCGTGACTCGAGAGATTTCGGCCGTAAACGATCTCGTCAACATGCCTGTGCGCTCGATTTAGGCACATGCCAACCGAACAGAGAATATTGAGACACGAAGCCCTTTCCCATGGGGAGAGGGTGGCCCGCGACGGCGTTTTCACCAGCCGTCGCGGGCCGGGTGAGGGGTTTCTTCCATCGCCCAAACAGAGTTGCGCCCTGTAACTACGCAGCGCGAACGCGATTCTTCCAGCGGTCGTGGACGAACCAGACCACGGCGATAACGATGAGAACCGCCAGCAGGGTGTCAAAGCGATGGAAGTAAATACGCAGAGTTTCCCAGCGTTCACCGAGCTTCACGCCCGCATAGGCCAACGCCAGGCACCAGGGAAGGGAACCGAGGAAGGTGTAAAGATTGAAGCGCAGAAAATCCATCCGCGATACTCCCGCGGGAAAAGCGATGAAGGTGCGCACCACGGGGAGCAGCCGCGCCAGGAAAACGGCCCAATCGCCGTAGCGGCGAAAGAAGCGGTCTGCCATTTCGAGATCGTGGTGGGTGACCAGAACATAGCGGCCATATTTCTCAACCAGCGGCCGGCCTCCCAGCGAACCCACGTAATACGCCACGAGCGACCCGGCGTTGCAACCCAGCGCGCCGGCAATCGCTACCCACACCAGCTTGAATCGGCCCACTGAGACCAGGTATCCGGAAAAGGGCATGATAATTTCGGAAGGCAACGGAATGCACGCAGATTCAATGCTCATCAGCAGCACAATGCCCAAGTAGCCCGAGTGCGAGATCACGGAAACGATGAAACCAGCCAAGAATTCGAAGAAGGTTGTGACCATGGATTGGGTCCGCCAATTACAAGTCGAGAAGTCGAGAAGTTGAGAGTCAAGGAGTCGAGAAGTTCGTAACTCCTTGGGTTCCCGACACGATGTCATTCCCTCGGCTCGCCATCGTGCATGAAAGTGCGCGAAGCGCCTTGGAGTGCGGTAGCAGCAGCTACCGCCTTGTCACTTGGGACGCAGTGCGGTAGCTGTTGCTACCGCACTCCAAGGCGCCTTCGGCACGTGCATTTTCGTGGCCGCGAGGAATCTCGCTCCGAGGAATGCTCCGGCACTAATCTAACCTCTCCGGACCGGCGAGTCAATTGCCGGGCTGACGTGCCCAACGCCGAAGTGCTCAACCCGATGGCGCGCAGAATGACTGAGTCACCCCTGTGAAGGTGGGGGTCAACGGCGTTCCCGGAAAAACTGGATTCCCGCTTTCGCGGGAATGACGTGACTTTCGACGAGGGTATCTGTCTAAGCCGCTTTGCCGGCATTTTCCGCGAACCAAAACGCGCTGCTAGGCGTATTAGAGATTAAGAGGGAGAGCACTATGGAGAACCTGATTCGCGACATCAAGCACGGCGTGAGGTCCTTGCTGCGGGATAAGGGGTTTGCCGCGACGGTGGTGCTGACTCTGGGCATTTGCATTGCGGCGTACACTGCCACCTTCGCGATTGTCCATTCGGTCCTATTGCGCCCACTGCCGGGTCCAAACGCCGACGCCATCGTGCTGATGTCCAACCAGTATCCGAAGGCCGGCGTCACCGATCAGAGTATCAGCAGCGTTCCCGATTACTACGATCGTCTTCGCGTGGTGACAGCCCTGCAAGAACAAGCGATGTTCGACCAGACAGACATGACGCTGGAGGTCAGCGGCAGGGCGGAGCAGGTTCGCGGCATGGAGGTGACGCCGTCCTTCTTCAAGCTCGTAGGGATTCCTCCGGCGCGCGGGCGGGCATTCACCACGGAGGAGGGCGAGATTGGAAGCGAGCACGAGGTGATTCTCAGCCACGCGCTGTGGCAGCAGCTCTATGGCGGCGACCTTTCCGCGATCGGACGCGAGATGCGTCTGGGCGGAACGCCTTTCACCATTGTGGGGGTTATGCCGCGGGACTTTGTTTTCGTGAACCCGGAGGTGCGCTTCTGGGTTCCCCTGGCGTTCAGCGCCGAGCAGAAAACTCAATATCACAACAACAACTGGAACCACATCGGGCGGCTCAGGCGAGGAGCCACGTTAGCCCAGGTCCAGGCGCAAATCAACGCTCTCAACGCCGCCAACCTGGAACGGTTTCCCGCGTTCAAAGACATCCTCATCAATGCGGGCTTCTACACCAGAGTCGAACCGCTTCAGCACATGCTGGTCAAAGACGTAGAAGGCGCGCTTTACCTGCTGTGGGGGGGAGCGGTGTTCGTGCTGCTCATTGGAGGATTGAACATCGCGAGCCTTGCCCTCGCGCGCTGGAGTGTCCGGAGCAAGGAGGTCGCCACGCGACTGGCACTGGGTGCGGGCCGAACCCAGCTCTCGCGCCAATTGATCGTGGAAAACGTGCTGCTGGCGGGGGCTGGCGGCATCGCGGGCGTGCTACTCGGCACAGCGCTGCTGAGGGCTCTGGCGACGATCGGGCTCGAACAATTTCCCCGTGCGTACGAAGTGCGTATCGATGGCACCGTGATTCTTGTCAGCCTGGGGCTGGCGCTCGCGGTGGGCGTGCTGGTCGGACTTGTGCCGCTTGCCAGCGCTTTCAAGGTCAACCTGAGTGGCATGCTGCGCGACGGCGGCCGCACGGGCACGAGCGGCGCCCGGACCCACAGGTTGCGCCAGAGTCTGGTAGGCGCCGAGATTGGACTGGCCTTTGTGCTTCTGGCCGGAGCGGGACTGCTGCTGGCCAGCTTTCGCCACCTGCTGGCGGTCGATCCGGGCTTTACGAGTAAGGGTGTGGTAACGGCCTCCACGAACGCACCGCAATCCCGGTATCGCGGCGACGGGGAGTTGCGGATTCTGATGAACCGGGCGCTGGATTCGATTCGGCCCTTGCCAGGCGTGGCAGCCGCCGGGGCGACCACGGGGATCCCGTTTGCCAACAATTACAGCGACAGCGTCATCCTGGCCGAGGGCCATGAGATGAAGCCGGACGAATCCATGATCTCTCCGCATCGCCTCGTCGTCACCCCTGGGTACTTTGAGACGATGAACATCGTCCTGATACGCGGGCGCTACTTCGAGGACCGCGACAATGAAAACGCCGCGCCCGTGGTCATCGTCGATGAACGGCTCGCCCGGCACTTCTGGCCGAATCGCGATCCGATTGGACAGCGCATGTACCAACCGGAGAATCCGAAGGACCCGACCAAGACCGACGTGAACACACGCTGGTTCCGAGTGGTTGGGGTTGTGCGCTCCGTCAGGCTGGAAGACCTCGCCGGAAGCAAGGGCCCGTCCGGCGCGTACTACTTCCCCTATGCGCAGGATCCGTCGCGAGATTACACGTTGGCCGTCAGGACCGCCGGCGAGGCGGGTGGCGTAGCGCGCGCGGTCCGCACGGCGGTGGCCCAGATTGATCCGGAACTGGCCCTGTTCGATGTGAAGACGATGGGCGAGCGCGCCACGCTCTCGATGGCATCCCGCCGTGCGTCGCTGATGCTGGCGTTAGCGTTTGGAAGCGTGGCTCTGTTTCTTTCGGCGATCGGCATTTACGGAGTTCTTGCTTACCTGGTGGCGCAGCGCAGGCGCGAGATTGCCATCCGAGTGGCGCTCGGCAGCACGGGAGCGGCGGTGGTGAGGCTCGTGCTCAGGGAAGGCCTGGTGCTCGTAGCCATCGGACTGGCGGCGGGATTCGCCGGCGCGGCCGCGCTGCAAAAGGCAGTCGCTAGCCAGATCTATGGGGTTCGGCCGTTAGATCCGCTGGTGCTCGGTGGGGTAACCGTACTGTTGGGAATGATCGCGCTTGCTGCCTGTGCTGCGCCCGTGCGCCGCGCCACCCGGGTCGATCCCATCGAGGTGCTGCGCTATGAATGACGGTGTGTGATTCAGGAAGATACGGTAAGCCCCGCCCATCGTCTTTGACCGATCCCCAAAGGTCCCGCAGGCGGGGGATGAGTGTCCACGGGCGGCCACACGGGCCGAGCCTACAACGAGGTTAGTTCCAAAACCCGGTCAATCTCCTCCTCGGTGTTGTAAAAATGTGGGGCGACTCGCACCATCCCGCCTCGCGCCGCCACTTGCACACGGTGGGCGAGAAACCAGTCCAGCAGACGGTCGGCCGTGCCTTGACGCGGCACAAAAGAGACAATCCCCGAGGCCTCGTGGCGCGCGTGGGGACCGAATACAGAGTGGCCCTGCGCCACCAGCCCGCTCCGTAGCCGCTCGGTCAAATCCAGCACGCGCTCGGCAATGGTGGGGATTCCCACCTCGAGAAGCACATCCACTGCCGCGCCAAGCCCGTAAATCCCGACCGTATTGAGCGTGCCGCATTCGTAGCGGCGGGCGCCCTCGCGCCAAGTGAGGTCTCGAGATGAGAAATCGCTCCAATGGCGAACTGTCGTCCATCCGATTTCCGTCGGCGTGACCCTTTCGACCACTTGCCGATTTACGTAGAGTAAACCTGAACCCTCCGGTCCCAGCATCCACTTGTGGCCGTCGGCGGCAAGGCCGGCTATATTGGCGGTCCTCACGTCCACTGGAAACGCCCCGAGTCCCTGGATCGCGTCCACAAACAGCAAACAGCCGTGCGCCGCACAAACCTGGCCCAACTTCTCGAGGTCCAGCCGAAACCCGCTCAGGTATTGCACGAAGCTCACCGCCACGACGCGCGTCCGTGCGCTCAGTTCTTTTAAGATCGATTCCAGGCTCACGCGCCCCTGCTCCGGTTGCACCAGGCGCAGAACCACGCCACGTTTTTCAAGCGCCTTCCAGGCGTAAAAATTGGCCGGAAACTCGCCTTCAATCGAAACCACTTCGTCTCCGGGCGCCCATTCCAAGCCGTTGGCAAATGCGGAGATGCCCTCGGAAGTGTTTTTTGTCAGCGCGATCTCACCCGGCTCCGCGTTGAGCAACTGCGCCAGGGAGTGGCGCACCGCTCCGTAGACTTGCACCCACCGCTGCCAGTGCTCGGCGCCAGCCTGGTGGACATCGTCCAGCAAGCCGACCATAGCATCGCGGACGCGTTGAGAGATGGGCGACACCGCAGCGTGGTTCATGTAAATCGAAGACTTGGTAACTGGAAACTGCGATCGGTAACGCTGAACGTCAAGGGGCATGTGAGCGTCTCGGAAACTTCGAGCCTTCGGACAGCCATTCAGTATACATGCCGCAAGGGGCGGGCGGCTAGGGGCAGGGAACTTTCGCGTACGCCTGAGGTAGTGCGATTGTCCCCCGCTGTCGCGCATGCAGCCTGCCTGGGCCCTCGTTCGCAGAAAGGGGCGGCCCTTGTGGCCGCTCCGGGACGACCAAAACGGTGACCCACAACAGAGGCCCCGGAAAAGCCAAGCTCTACGAGATTCAAATACACCTTCAAGTGAATCGATAGGTAGTGTGTCTATCAGACTGATTCAAAGCTGCTTATCCTAAGTACAACTAGCCAAAGATCAGAGCAGGAGCCGTCTCCCGACCTGCGGCGGCTGAGAAAGCCCGATAGTGCCTTCCTCCCACGCTCCGCAGCACGAGTTCACGCGACGTTGTCATTTTACGACGCTTTCTTCTCCCCGTTCTCTGTGCCTCGAAAGGATGAACACAAAGCTCACTGAGACCCTCCGTGTTCTCGGTGTTGAGGCTTTGAAGGCACAGAGGACGCGGAGAAGTCTGTCCTGGTTGCGGAGACCGATCCGCGCCGTACAACCTGTGAACCAATCCATCGATTGAGAGTCACGCCATTCCCGCGAAGCTTGTGTTCCTAGGAAACCGGAGAACTGGAATCGAGGGCGTTAGGCCGCGGGTCGCCGCCTACGAAGATGACCCGCCGATGGGGCCCGGCGGTCCGCGCGGCCCGCGTGGACGCACGCCTGGACGGGGTGACGATCCGCGGGGCAGAGTAGGTAGGCGGCGTTTTCCTGGCGTTGTTGGGCGAATTTGGGATAAGAACTATGTCTGATAAGTTATGTTATGTTAACTAATGGGTTGGGGCCGCTCTTCAAGCATTTCAACCCCTATTCAGGATCCGTGCCTACGGAACACCGCGCAGTAGCTTTTGTTGGGCCAGTCGTCGAGGGCTTTGACGAACTGGAAGCCTACAGAGGTAAGCTCCTCGATCAGGAGTTTTTGCGGCATGCCATGACCGCCGCGGTTTTCCGGTACACCTTCTGGCTTCGAGGACCCTGGCGGCGGCTCTTCGTCAATGACAGCTAACAATCCGCCAGGTTTGAGAGAGCGATACAGGCTCTTGTCGATTTCGATGGGCTTAGTGAGGTGATGATAAACAAAGCGCATGAAGATGGAGTCGCAACACTCGGGAGGAAGATTCGTCTCCGCTTCCGCGGCCTTGACGGCGATGATGTTCTTCTCCGTCGCCGCTAGCTGTTCAAGGTTGGCGAGCATCTTACCGTCGAGTTCAGTGGTATAGACTTTGCCGACACGCTTGGCGGCAGCCAGGGTCATCTGCCCCTGACCGGCGCCGATTTCTGCCACTGTGGTGCCTGGCTGCCAGTTGAGCAGCACGGCCAACCGGTCGGCTTCTTCCTGATGCGTGCCCTGGGCACGGCAGAGGGAAAGCGACAACGTGATGAGACCCGACAATATGACCAGAAAGCATCGTCGCATTTGGGGTCCTGTCTGATCTGTCTTCGCCACGCAACTCCGTCTATCGCCCGTACCTGAGTGCCGCGGCCCCCCGGATTTCTGATTCCGCGCCTTGTTCACGGGCCTAAGAAACGGCTGCGGACCTCCAAAACCGTGGGGTCCGCGCTGGCCGGTTGTTCGTCGGCGGTCTTCCTCACGACTGCATCGCTCCCCCGAGTACTTCGCGCAGGCGGCGGGCCACGATCACGTCCTCATCTGGTTGGAGCATCCAGACGCCCACAGTGACAAAATTAGGACCGACGGACGGATTCAACTCAATTCGGGGACTTCCCTGCCGCATTTTCTCCATTATTTGCTGGCCCGTCATGCCGATGCGATTCTGGTCGTAGGCAATTTGCAAGTGCGGCACGTGGTTGGCAACTGGAGGAACGAAGATCTTGGTCTCCACAGTTGGAACTTTCTTTACTTCGGTGGCGATTCTTTCGGCGCTCTTTTGGAATCCCGCAATCATGGCCGTCTCGTCCTGGCTCAAGAACCAATCCACGGCGGCGACCATGCCGATAATCTCTTCCTTGCCGACCTTCATGCCGCGGCCCACGGTGTTCCCGTAAGGGTTGTTGTTCTTTACCGCAAATTCGATCAGATCCTTCCTCCCCAGCAACAATCCAGTGCATTGGGGACCTCGGATTCCCTTGCCTCCGGAGAAAGTCACAAGATCAAAGCCCATTTGGGTGTAATTCCAGAGATTGGCGATGGGAGGCACATCGGCGGCAGCATCGTTGAAGCAAGGTACCCCGTGCTGGTGGGCCACTCGCACCCAATCTTCGCGGCTGATCTGGCCACCCTCGGCGGCATTGAAGAAGTGGGCCATCACGGTGCGTTCATTGAACGCCGCCTCGTAATCAGCCAGAGTTTCCACGTCGACGAACTTAATCCCGCAATTACGCAGGGCGTGGTCGTAGTCGTAGCGATGGGTTTTCTGAACGATGACTTCATTCTTCAGGCCGGACATGTCGACCGGCAAATTGACGATCGCCTGATCGTTCCCCAGGCTGACGCAAGCTGCCGTTCCCAGAGTCAAGGCGGAGGCTGCGCCGGCCGTCACCAGAGCGCCACCACAATGCAGGCGCCCCGCCAGGTACTCTCCCGCCGCCCGGTGAAGTTCTTCGATGTTAACGGGCTGCTGCGCGGCAAGGGTCATCGCTGCTTGCACTTCTGCGGGCAGAATCGAGGCGGAGAGAATTGTGAACGTCCCCGCCGCGTTGATGAAGGGAGTGACCCCCAGTTTGCTGTAGTAGTCCACTCCTTTTACCACCGGGCGCTTTTTGGAGCGCGCTTCGGCGACCCCGCCGCCATATGCCACAGCCCCACCCACCATCAGCGTGCGGCTGGCCTTACGAAAGAACTTTCTTCGGTTAATAGCGCTAGACATCGATTCCTCCGTTCAATTAATCAATGACGGACAAGCCGGTTTCACGCAGAGACGCAAAGTACGCAAAGGCCGCAAAGGAAAGAAAGGACTTCCACTTTGCGTTGCTTCGCAACTTTGTCGCGCTTCGCGGGATGAGCTGTCTTGATTTTTTCACACCATCTTGCGCGGGGGTGACGAGCCACAATGGACTCCCCCTAGCGCGATTTTACCGCTATCGCGGAAATCTCGATGCGAGCGTTGCTCACTAACGCCGCCACTTGCACCGTGGCGCGGGCCGGCCTCGGCTCGGGGAAAAAGGTCTTGTAGACCTTGTTCATGTCCCCGAATTCAGAAAGGTCTGCCATATAGACGGTCACCGACACCACATCCGCCATTTTCAGCCCGGCGCCCTCCACGATTTTCTTGATGTTCTCGAGCGCAGCTTGGGTTTGGGGCCCGATGCCTCCCTCGACCAGCTTGCCGTTCTGCAATCCCTCCTGGCCGGCGACGTAGAGAGTGCCGCCTACCAGGATGCCGTTGCTAAAAGGCAACCCTTCTGCGGTGCCAGGCGGGTTGATGGCGCGCTTTGCGGAAGAGTTAGCGGGTTGGCCGGCAGCTACAAGCATGGCTGCCGCCAAGTGGGCCATCATTAACACTGCCAACTTCAGTAGTAGCTTGTTCATTGCGATAGGTCCTCCCTTATTGTGCTAATTTCTGGGATAGTTGTCGGCCCGCGCCGGAGCGGAGCCGCCTGATTCCGGCGTGGTAAAATACTGCCTGGACGCCTTCTCCCATTCCACCATACTTAAACCCGAGGGGTCGTATACGATTCGGCCGGCCCGGATGGTCATACGGGCAACCAGCTTAACATTTCCATCCATCCTGGCAAATCCGTTGTCAATGTAGCCGAAGTGGCCGTGAAGCACTTCCAACACCGCAACATCCGCTTCCCTTCCGATTGCCAAAGTTCCCAACTCCGGGCGGTGGATTTCTCGAGCCGGGTTCACTGTGGACCTGCGAATGAGGTCCTCGAGTGGCACGCCCATGGCGAGGAACTTTGACATCACCTCGGTCATGCTGAGAACGGTGAAATCCCCCAGGTGGAGATCCGTTGACATGGAATCCGGAATGAACCCCTGCTTTACGGCGGGTGCAGCGTTACGGAACCAGAAGCTGCCCGCTCCATGGCCAACGTCAAAAATCACTCCCCTCTGCCTCGCCTCTGTAAGGATCGGATTAAGTTTGCCGTCCGCAAGCAGGATGGGAAACTGCTGCGCAAACACGTGGGTGTGAATATCCCCCGGCCGCATTTTCTGCAGGATGAGGTCAGCGTAGGTTCGATCCGCGCGGGGCCAGAAATCGAACATCACCGGCACGTTGGCCAACTTTCCGCATTCTTCGGCACGGTCCACGGCAGCCCAGGGCGGATGCAGCTCATCCCAGGGTTTCTCTGTCCAGTAGTGGGCCGTCTTCACTCCAACGATGAGGTCTGGGAATTTCCCGATCGTTTGCGCGCAAAGTCGCGCGTCCATCTGGTCGACGGTCTGCTCCAGACCGCCGTTCATACCATTGGCAACGATATTAAGGAAAGCCAGCACCCGGACCTTGGCATGGTCGATGACTTCCATCTTTTCCTGGAGAAAGGTGTCGGCTCCGGCGGTTCCCGCGTCCACGATCGTTGTCACGCCTCCGGCAAGGGCGATGTCCGCGGGGACTCCCAAGGGCGCGACGAGAGATCGCGCCTCGGGCGCAAACCAGTTCAGGGGAGCTCCCCCATGGCCCACATGAAAGTGAATATCGACGAGGCCGGGAGTTACGTACAGGCCGGAAACGTCAATCACCTTCCCCGCCGCGCTCGCCGGAATGCTCTCCGCCACCGCCGCGATCTTCCCCCCGGAAATCCCCACATCGGCCACTCGATCGACGTCATTGGCAGGGTCAATGACATGGCCGCCTTTCAACAGAAGGTCGTAGTGCTCTGCCTGCGCCTGTGCGGGAATTCCTGACACGAGCGCGATGGTGAGTGTCATGCCAAGCACGAAGAATGTCACCTTTGCCAAAGCCGACATATTATATCCCCTTTTCTCGTGTAGCCCCCTTGTACTCGCCCACCTTCCCGCGCCTTTCGGCTGGCGAATTCCGGTTCGATTCCGCACAAAAGGTGGTTTTGAGGCCACTTTTTGGGTTCGTTTTGGGTTCGTTGGCACTCAAAAACCAGTTCGTTTTCAGCGCTCCAAAACGTTAAGTCCTTTGTTTGCACTAGATGACTGAGTTCGTTTCGTCAAAAACAGTATCTTTTTTAATTTCACCGCCTTCTTCCCTTCCCGGGTCCGATTCGACTCCCCTTCCCGACACCCTTGCCGGCGCCCTCTTGTGACAACCGCAATAGGCTACAATAACGCGGCGGACGTGTCAAGGGAAAAGTGTAGGGGACAAAAAGGCAGGTAGCGGGCGTTTCCGAGAGCCTTTACAATCCTGCGCTTGGAGGTTATTCTCTCAGCCGATTCTTCCCGTAAGGAGTGCCCATGCTGAAATCCCTGCGATGGTCTTGCGTGCAGGCGATTGTTTTCTTGTTCGCCATGGTGCTGGGGTATGCGTCGGATACGCCACAGACCAGTGGGCCCGTCAAGCCGCTCTACCGAAAGCCGCCGAAGGTTATAACCGACATCCTGGAATCCCCGGCGCCCCCGACGACGCTGGTGAGTCCTTCTCGTGACCGGGTACTGGTGATCGACAGCATGCGTCATCCGCCCATCTCCGATCTTGCGCAGCCCATGCTGAGGATTGGCGGCCTGCGTATCAATCCGGCCACCAATGGGCGCCACCATCCGCCGCGCCACAACGGGCTGAGGATCATCACGATTGCTGACGGCAAGGAGACCCGGCTGGCGACGCCGCCCAACGCCTGGCTGAGCATGCCTGTCTGGTCCCCGGACGGCAGGCGTTTTGCCTTCACCAACACTACCGCGAATACTATCCAGTTATGGATTGGCGACGCTGCCCGAGGGGAGTTGCGACGCATTGCGGACGTAGCCATCAACTCGACGTACGGGGAGCCCGTACAATGGATGGCCGGCAGCAACGAGTTACTGGTGCAACTCGTGCCACCGCGTCGCGGGGCGCCACCGGCGGAATCCAGGGTGCCGACAGGGCCGACCATCCAGGAAAGCGCGGGAAAACCGGCGCCCGTGCGCACCTACGAGGACCTGCTTCAGAATGCCCACGACGAAGACCTGTTTGAATATTACGTCCGCTCGCAACTTGCGCTGGTCGATGCGCGAAGCGGAAAGCTGCGAGAAATAGGCTCGCCGGCAATATTCGACCGGGTTGCCCCCTCCCCTGATGGACAACACATCCTGGTGGCGCGCATCGTTCGCCCGTACAGCTACCTGCTGCCTGCGGAGGATTTTGCCAAAGAAGTTGAAGTGTGGGATCGCAACGGCAAGCTCGAATACAAACTCGCTAAGCTGCCCACCGCCGAACTGGTCCCCATCGAAGGAGTGCTCACCGGCCCGCGTGACTACCAGTGGGTGGCGACGGAAGGTGCTTCGCTGGTCTGGGCGGAAGCGCTCGACGGCGGCGATCCGAAGAACAAAGTCCCTTATCGCGATCACTTGTTGCTTCTCCCCGCACCCTTCACGGGCAAGCCGGTTGAATGCGTGAAACTCGAACAGCGCTTCGTCAACCTTATCTTTGGCGAAAAGCACGGCTTGGCGCTGGTTCACGATTATGACCGTGATCGCCGTTGGGTCCGCACCTTTGAGATAGCACTGCAACATCCTGGAGAGCCGCCCAAGCTGATTTGGGAGCGCTCCATCCGAGACCGCTACAAGGACCCCGGTTTTCCGGTCATGCGTACCCTGCCCAACGGCCAGGAAGTGATCTTGCAGCAAGAGGACACGATTTACCTGGACGGCGCGGGCGCTTCGCCGAAAGGCGACTTCCCTTTCCTGGATCGGTTTGACCTGACGACCCACGAATCCACACGCCTGTTTCAGTCGGCCGATAAAACTTACGAGTCATTCGTGGCTCTTTTGAGCGACGAGGCCTCGCGGTTCGTCACGCGTTTTGAGACGCCCGACGATCCGCCTAACTTGTTCATCCGCGAGTTGGCAAGGCCGGAAGCCAAAACGGCGTTAACGCACTTCCCTGATCCGGCGCCACAGTTGCGGGGTATCACCAAGCAGCTCGTCACCTACAAGCGCAACGACGGCGTAGGACTCTCGTTTACGCTCTACCTGCCACCCGGCTACAAGCCCGGCCAGCGGCTTCCCACCATTGTTTGGGCGTATCCGCTGGAATACAACGACGCGGCAACCGCCGGCCAAGTGTCGGGATCTCAGTACCGCTTCACGCTCATCGGCGGCATTTCGCACCTGTTCCTTTTGACGCAAGGCTACGCGATTCTCGATAACGCCACCATGCCCGTAATTGGCGATCCGGAGACCATGAACAACACTTACGTCGAGCAGATCGTGGCCAGCGCCAAAGCCGCTATCGACAAAGCCGCGGAGATGGGTGTGACCGATTCGAACCGCGTGGGTGTGGGCGGCCACAGCTACGGCGCGTTCATGACCGCCAACTTGCTGGCGCACTCCAATTTGTTCAAAGCCGGTGTGGCGCGCAGCGGAGCCTACAATCGTACGTTGACCCCGTTCGGGTTCCAAAGCGAACGGCGGACGTTCTGGGAGGCGCCGGAGATCTATATGAAAGTATCTCCCTTTGCCTTTGCCAACAAGATCAAGACTCCGATTCTGCTGATTCATGGCGAAGCGGACGATAACTCGGGCACCTTCCCCGTTCAGAGCGAGCGCATGTACCAAGCCATTAAGGGCAATGGCGGGACCGTGCGGTACGTGACGCTGCCCTACGAGGCGCACGGGTACGTGGGACTGGAATCTGTCGAGCACACGCTGTGGGAGATGATCACTTGGTACGATCGTTGGGTGAAGAATGCAGGGACTGGGGACTAGGGACTGGGGACCGGAGGAAAAAGAGCAAATCAAATGGCAAATGGCAAATTTCAAATGGTTGTCCATTTGCTATTTGCGATTTGCCATTTGAATTTTGAATTTCTTTCCCGGTCCCTGGTAGTCCCGCCAGCCCCCAGTCCCTAGTCCCCAGCCCCTAGTCCCTAGGTTTGCGGCCGGAGCTTAAGACGGCTCTTATTCGCTTCCAGGAAAGCCCTCAGGTCCTCTGCGGCGTCGAACAGCTTGATCCATTGCTCGTAATAGAGGGTCACCGGGAAGCGGCCCAGTCCGTAGACGCTAACGCCTCCCTTTTCGCCGACTCGAAACTCCAGCTTGCCGGCTTGCTTCGTTCCCAGTTTTCCCTCGAGCTCGGCAATTCGTGCCATCAAGTCTTCTTTGGTTGGTTCTGACATCGGACGCATCCTCCTGTCGTAGACCGGCTGTCGTTGGCTGCTCTCGATTATCAGCTTCGATTTTGCCAGCGTTTCTTGATGCCAGCACCGTCGGGCTGCAGGTCCGCGCACTCCTATGATAGCTGATTTTGTTGTAGGGAAACAGGTAAGTTCACCAGATCGAAACCGGGTCGGTTTCAAGTCGAGGCGGCTTTACGCCGCCATTGGGCGAGCTAAACTCGCCGTTTCACCACTCCCACCAAGTCGGCGTTGACATATCCTATGGGTAGCCCCTAAGATACCGCTCAAAGGAGGTAGTCACAATGCAACTGACAATTGACGCCAGGGAGGTACAGGGCGTTCGCATATTGAGTCTTAGCGGCAGAATCGTAGCCGGCCCTGAATGCGACAGCGTGCGCAGTTTCATCAAGGAATTCCTGGCCAATCATTGGAATAACATCGTGCTCGACCTGGCAAACGTAACGCGCATTGACAGCACCGGGATCGGCATGCTGGTGGAGGCAGTGATAGTGACCGTCAAGGAGGGAGGGCAATTAAAGCTGGTGAACCTACCGAGGCTAATTAATAACATCCTCTCGACCCATCGGTTGCTGCAAGCGTTCGACATCTACCCCACCGAAAAAGAGGCATTGGCCAGTTTCACCAAACCGGCGGCCGTCGGCGGACCTTGACCGCAACGCGCAATACACGCAGCAATCGCTTGCATTTTCCTTCCGTTCAGGTTAGAGTCCGCTTGGAAGTGGACCCGCCTTTCGGCCTGCGAGCTTCTCCCTCGCCAGAATGGAGCTCGGTCATGAAAACCATCCTTGTGCTTGAAGTATTGGGCGTATTGAGTTGCTGGTCAGTTCTTGCTCATGCAATTTGGAAGTGGGGCCCGGGTTTACGCAGAAGATCCGTCCGATGCCCGGAGAAAAGAGCTAGCGCCAAAGTCCTGGCTGACCAGCGCGAGGCGGAATTCGGCTGCCTGCGAGTGATAGAAGTGAAAGAGTGCTCGCGCTTTGGGAGCGGTCCGGTCGCCTGTAGCAAAGGTTGTATGGCGCGATTGTAATGCGGCCGCAGGACGACACAGACAACAAACAGGAGAGAGCCGGCTTTCAAGCGGCTGTGTTGGTTACCCTGCCAGGCGCCCGCTGAATGCTAAGGTAACGAACCCCAGGCTAAGAAACAGAATCCCCCACCAGCATAGTGCTCAGCGCCTCTGCGGTGAGGATCACACCTGCCTTGCAATTCTTGTCATTCCTTTTTCATCCTCATAGCAGGCTCGCCGAATGAGACGCAGAGCGCAATCGCTGACGCTACCCAGATGTACCACGGAAGTGAGTCATGATAGTGAAACTGTAAGATAACGCACACCGCAAACAGCAGACTTCCAAACATGATTCCTCCTATGGATTCCCGGCTACCAAGTCCTGAATACGAAAAACTCAACCCGTTAGTTTCAACTTCGCCTCCGGCAGCGGCGCTTCTCGAGCCGCTGCCTTAGGCACACGGAAGCCGACGAACGTTCGAGCACGTTCGCGCTGGATTAGAAGGGTCATTCAGGGAAGCTTGTGTGTCATCCCGCTACCCGCCCGCTGAGGGCTAGGGTGACAAACCCCAGGATGAGAAGCAGAATGCCGCCCAGCATTGTGGTCAGAGCCTTACGACCGGCGGCCTTCCATTCCCCGGTAACAAATCCCCAGACGTTTGAAGTAATGATAATGGACGACATAAAAAGAGGCCAACCCAGAATCGGTCCCATCTCGGATAGGCGCGCGGAGACCCCGCCGTAAATGACAGTGCTTCCAAACCAGAACAAGCCCATGACCGCACCGAAGACCCAATACAGGCCGGTTCCTGGAGCGCGGAACAGGCGCGCCGATCCGTTCTTTTTCCACAGGTAGGCACAATAGACAAGATAAGGGATCAGAGCAGCCGTATTCAAGGGCGCCCAAATAACATTAGCTTGGCTTCCTGGGCCAACTCCTTGTGCGATCGCGGCGTTAATGAGTGGCTTCCCAAAAGCCAGTCCGAAGTTATTAAACGGAGAACCGATGCCAGCCAGGATACAAATGAAAATTCCTGCCTTGAAACTCATCTTAACCGCAGTGGATTCCTTGGGGCGCATCGCGGTCGCGGCAAGTTGCTTCTCCTTCATCCCTCCGGCGGCAGCGCATCCCACGATTCCGGCGAGGACCAGCGCCACGCCGAGGAAGATCATATGCCCCTGAGGTGTGAAGATTTTCTGCCTCTGCAACACCAGCAGGGGTACCAGGGAACCGAGGGCCGTGGCGAGGCCAATGGCAATGGCAAAATTGAGAGCAATACCAATGGCAGCAATTCCCAGTCCGAAGAAGATTTGCGCCAACCCAAAACCGACGCCGAAGAGGACCATCAGCAGCAAGACTCGCAACCCGGCGACCTGAAAGACGCTCCAGGCATTCGGAATGGTCAGCCACACCGCCACCCAAGGGAATACGACCATCCCCGTGACGGCCCACACGGCCCAGATGTTTTCCCACTTCCAGGCTTTCACATATTTGGTGGGAGTCGCAAAGCTGCCGTTTAGAATTCCGGCAAGCAACGCCAGGCCCACGGCTAAAGGCACATCTGACATACGAGAAACCTCGTTAATTCAGAAATTAGAGATTAGAAATCAGAAACTAGAAAACAGTGACGAGTGACGAGCAAAAACGAGTTCGGCCTGATCCAAAATCCAGAGTTACCCCAGTTCCCCGCCCTGAGTCGCTAAACCCTGACACCTGTCACCTGACACCCGACACCTGCTTTTCGGCTCGTCACTTGTCACTCGTCACTTGTCACTGGCGTATCTGCCCGGAGCCGATAATCTGGTACTTTACCGACGTGAGTTCGGGCAAAGCAAAGGGACCGCGGCAATGGAGTTTTTGGGTGCTAATGCCCATTTCAGCGCCCAAACCAAACTCTCCGCCGTCCGTGAAGCGCGTCGAAGCGTTCCAATAGACTGCGGCCGAGTCCACCCGGTCCAGAAACGCTTGGGCGCGCGCGGCATCGCGAGTGATGATCGCATCGGAGTGGCGAGTCGAGTACCGGTTGATGTGTGCGATGGCCTGGTCCAAATCCGCCACCACCGCCACGGCCATCTTCAAGTCCGAATACTCGGTCAGCCAGTCGTCATCAGAAGCGGCGCACACCTTGTCTTCTCCCGCCAAGCGACGGCTCGCATCGTCACCCCGCACTTCCACACCGGCCGCCCGCAGCAGAGCGACAATCCTCGGCACGTATTCCGCAGCGATTTGTTCGTGGACGAGGAGCTTTTCCGCGGCATTGCACACGGAGGGACGCTGGGTTTTGGCATTGATCACGATCTTGTCAGCAAGCTCGAACTCGGCGTCTTTGTCAACGTAGATGTGGCAATTCCCTGCCCCGGTTTCGATGACTGGCACAATGGCCTGCTCGACCACGCGATTGATTAATTCCACTCCGCCTCGCGGCACCAAGACATCCACGTAGCCGCGCGCTCGCATGAGTTCCTGAGCCGAATCATGGGAGCGGGAATCGAGCAACTCGATGGCCCCTTCCGGCAATCCCGGAGCGCAGTTCAGAAGTTGCACGAGCTGCTCGTTCGTGTGGGAAGCCTCGCGTCCTCCGCGCAGCGCCACTGCGTTTCCGGCTTTGAGCGCCAGGACTGCCGCATCCACCGTCACATTCGGGCGGGACTCGTAAATGACGCCGACCACCCCCAATGGCACGCGCACCTTCCGAATGCGCAAGCCGTTGGGGCGAATCCAATCCGCCAGAACCTCGCCCACCGGGTCCGGCAAGGCGATGACTGCCCGGATGCCTTCCAGTATTTCCGCGAGGCGCTTGGGATTAAGCAGCAGCCGGTCGCGGCTGGAGGGGCGTAGGTCACTGGACTCGAGATCCAGGCGGTTCGCCGCCAGAATGGCTTCCACGTTCCCAGCTAAAAGCACTGCCATCGCTCGCAGGATCACGTTCTTCTGCTGGGTGGATAAGCAAGCCAGGCTGGGCGCTGCGCTTCGCGCCCGGCGCAGTTTGTCGAGAGTAGATTCCATGATGTCTCGGCGCACCACACGCTCACGAGAGGTTGTCGCGCTTGGTGCGCAGCGGCGAAAAGTAAGTCCCGACGCGGCGCTGCAAGGCAAGTGGAATAACCTGGGGATGGTTCCCGTTGGCGATCACCACCTGAATCCCTGCCGCCGTGGCGCGGAGGGCCGCCCGCAATTTGGAGCGCATCCCGCCCCGCCCAAGCTGGCTCTTCCCACTACAGGCAGCTTCCATGGCCGGTGTGACGCGACGGACCACTCGCGCCAACCGGAGTTTTCCGCCTTCGGTCCGGAAAAAGCCGTCCACGTCGGTGAGCAGCACCAGCCAGTCCGCCCCCAAGGCGGAAGCCACCAGAGCGCTCAACTCGTCATTGTCACCGAACGCGCCTTCCAGCTCGCGCACCGAAACGCTGTCGTTCTCATTGACGATAGGCAACACCTTCATGCGCAACAACTGGCTCAGCGTTTTGCAAAGGTTTTGGTAACGGAGGGGGGAGGAGAAGTCATCACTCGAAAGCAGCAGTTGGGCCACCACTTTCTTTCCAAAGAGCAGCCTCTCGTAGGTGTGCATCAGACGGCTCTGGCCCACCGCCGCGGTCGCCTGCATCAGTCCCAGCTTCTTCGGGCGTCGCTTGATGCCCAGGGAGAACATTCCGCATGCGATCGCGCCCGAACTGACGATTACGTACTCATGGCACGTCAAATCGAGTTGATCGATTAACGAGCGCATCCAGTTGAAGTTGATCTGGCCATCTGGAGCTATTAAACTGGTCCCGATTTTGACTACCACGCGCACGAGGACACCCCACCGCCTTTGTCATTCCGGGCCCTTCGCCTGTCATTCTGGGCGAGGACTCGATGATCCTTCGGCTCACCACTATTCATGAAAATGCGCAAAGCGCCATGGAGTGCGGTAGCAGCAGCTACCGCCATCGGTTCATGCGGCACATGTGTAAGAGGGCGGTAGCTGCTGCTACCGCACTCCATGGCGCCTGCGGCGCAACCATTTTCAGCAGCGTCGCTACTTCTCGCTCGAGGCTTGCTTCTTGCCCTCCCAGGTGCCGTTTTCAGTGTCGCTGCTCCACTTTCCGGCAAGCTCCCCCTTCTTAAGCTTTCCCATTAGCTGGTAGTTGCCTTGCGGCGTATCGATGTGGATTTCAACGTCATCCTTCTTTACTGTTCCCGCGCTGATCTGAGTCCCGCCCATGGGCGAGGACACTGATCCCGTCAGAGAATCCTTGGTCTGTTCGAGATATAGGGTGAAGGGCATATCACCCTGAGAGCCCCCGTGCGCCGTGCACTCCCAGGTTCCGGTTAGAGGGCCGGGCTTGGGTTTTTTCGCTTGGCTTTGCGCAAAACCTACCGCAGCCACTAGGCTCAGACTTAGCACGATTGGAACTATTCTCCGCATCTTCATCTATTCGCTCCTTATTCGTTCTTGTAATGGACTGACGAAGCATTTTACAGCTTCGGCGGGAGTTCCGTCCAGAAGAACTGTCGAGAATAACAGCCGAGAGGCGACAGTCGAAAACGTCACCCACCGAGTCCAAGCTCCAGCAGCGTCACCGTGAAAGGCGCGAAGGCATAATCGAAGTCCTTGCCGGTGGCTGTGACGGAGATTGTGACCGGACAGATCCTGTCAGGGTCGTCGCGGCTATTCATGACTTCGGGAGTACCGGCGGCCTCGCGATCTCTGAGAATGTAAGCTGTGCCGCCTTCGACCGGGGCGGGAAAATCCACCAGATGAAAACTCAGTTGTCTTGCCTCGGCGGTGGAGTTGACGCCGTAGATGCGCAGCGTCTTGCTGTCTTCACTCAGGGTGACGCTCAGGTCCGGTTCCTGAAGGTACCACGGGAGCGAGGTGGCGCGTTCGATTCGCAGCGGGTAGGAGCCCGCTGCCCTGGTATAGAATTGCTGTGAAAAGTATGTGGGTGCAAGGTAGAGCCAGCCCGGACCGGGAAGTAAAACCCCCGAGCCGAAGCTATCCACCAGGTTCGACCGAATAGCGATCTCGTCCAGCGCCGCGTAGCGGTGCAGCAGGTTTTGGTAGCGAGAACAGCTCAGGGCGTTCCCCAGAGTCTGGAGCATGCCGCGTGTGAGTCCCATCTCTTCTGCCGTCGTGTTCCATTCGGTGACGGCCACCCGCACGTTCTTTCCTGCTCCGTAGCGCGCAATCTGGTCCTGAAGGAACTTTAACTCGGCGTCCTTGCCTGCCAGATCGCCGCAGTCGTACTGATGGGGACAAAGGTAATCGAGATAGCCGCCACCCTCACGCAACGTATCGGCAGAAGGAAAAGAGGAAAGTACCTTGGCGGCGGGATCAACTTTGCGGATGGCTTCGGCAAAGGCGCGCACAGAGGCGTCGTACTTGGGTCCCCCGATTTCGTTCCCAATCTGCCAGTACTTCACACTGTAGGGTGCCGGATGGCCGTTTTGCGCCCGCACTCTCCCCCAATGAGTTTGCGGGCCGCCATTGAAATACTCGACCTCGGCCGCCGCATCCGCTGGGGTCTTACCCGTCCAGCGCACGCAAACCAGAGGCTCGGCGCCCACATATTGACAAAGCTGAACGAATTCCTCGACCCCAATGAAGTTCGGGTCGAGGCCCCGCCACGGCATCGTTGTGTACGGCGCGCGCTTGTCCCAGGAACCAATGCACTGATCCCACTCGAAAACTTCCAGCGAGCTTCCGCCAAACCTGATGACCCCAGGCGTCATTGCCTTTAGCGCGGCTACCACATCAGGCCGCCAGATGCCGAGGACCGCGTCCTCATCAATCAAATAGATTCGGTCGAGCCACAGGGTTCCCGGGCCTTCAAACTCGATGTTCAGAGTGGCGTTCTGGACATCGCGTGTTGCCCGGAGCAGGATTTCCGCACCCTGCCAGGTCCCTCCGGCGCGACCGAGCAGAGCAGGGCCGGCTACAACCGCGCCATCGCCGGAGAGCGACGCCCACACCGGCACGTTTCCCCGTCCTCGCATGTGCAGATGAAGCCGGTAACCCATCCCCTTCTTGAGATAGAAGCCATCTTGCGAAATTCCCGCCCGCGCCCGCTCAACCGGCAACTCGATCTTCTGCGACCGCTTGCCGTTGTACGGATTCTCAGTATCCAGTGAATACTTCGCCACGTGTACAGCTCCATTGGGGTACCAAGGCCGATGCGGCTTGTCGATTTCCCTTTTGTAGCTGGGCAGCCATTCCGCTTCCTCTTCGAAGCTGGTGGATTCGACCTGCTGAGCAAGCATGGAAGGGAGAAGGCGGCACAAAGGCTCAATGAATTGGCCGCACTGCTTGAGATCGATCGGCAGCTTGCTGAGCTTCTCGTGAAGAATACGAACGTCTTTCTCGATGGGCCGCGAAACGGGTTCCAGGCGAAAACCGTCGAACCAAACCCGGCCTGCGCTGTTTTCGAGGCCAACCAGAACGATGTCCACGTCCTCAGGAGTGGGGGCCTCAAAGATAACCTCCTCTTGCCTCCAGGGTGATGTGCCGGACCTCGGACTGCTTCTGCCCAGAACACCTTCGCGCGAAACGATCAGAATCTGTCCCCCTGCCGCGCCGCGGTCGGCCGCGCCAAGACCTTCCGTTTTGATCCAGACGCGGGCACGCCAAAGCGTGCCCGCCGGAAGAACCGTCCACTGATTCAGCGAATACCTTGCCGGTGTGCCCGCTTCGATCAGGAGTGATTGCCTTCCCTCTTTCTTTTCCGTCGCATCCGCGCGGACCTTCACTCCCTTCCTCTCCTGGGCGGGGGTGTTCACTTCCCAACCGGCTAGTACATTAGCGGCTTCAAATCCCGGATTTTGAAGCTGCGGCGCACCGAGCGCCATTAGTAGAAAAAAAACTGGAAGCATCGATTCACTCCTCTGGTGGGGCTGGAAGCTGTGCCCTCTCCCTTGGGGAGGGTGTCCGACGACGGCGCTTTCTCCAGCCGTCGCCGGACAGGTGAGGGGTTTCTTCCGCCCGCAATCCATCTTGTCCGGCTAAAGTTGCGCATCGGCTACAGTCTCCCCCTGCCCGTGCGGTCCTCCCCTTGTGGCGCAACCCATCCGAAGCTCAAAATGCGACATGGTCCTCGTTGCGCGAGCGGAGGCTGAGAGCAAAGGTCCGCAAAGCGGAAGAACAAGTCAAATGGCAAATCGCAAATGTCAAAAGTCAAAGGTATGCGGGATCGCTACTTTTGCAATTTGCCTTTTGCGTTTTGACTTTTGACTTGCTCTGTTGATTCGCGCAACCGACCCCTCACCCGTCCCGCTCCGGCTGGTGAGAGCGCCGGCAGCGGGACACCCTCTCCCCACGGGAGAGGGCTATTGATTCAGTTCTACCTCCGGTGTCCAACGGAAGATGTGGGACATGTTCAGCCCCCAACGGAGAGGGCTACCACCCTTCAGGTTTTGCGCGGCCTTAGCTGGCCGCAACTCGCCAAGCGCTGCCGCGCGACGAGCGGAAGAAAAGCGTCAGCGTTGAACTCGCCAGCAGCGCCACACCCAGTGCGCCAAAAGCGTGGCGGAAATTTCCCGTTTGTTGATTAAAATATCCTACGGCCAAGGGGCCGAAGTATCCCCCTAAAGCTCCAATGGCGTTGATCAATCCCATGGCAGACCCCGCGACCGCGCGAGGGAAGACCTCTCCCGGAATAGCCCAAAAAGGTCCCAGCGCTCCGTAAATTCCAGGACCCACCAGGCATATGAAGACGAAGGAAAGCAGCGGCGCGCGCGAGCTTGCGTAAACGCTCGCGAGGAAAAACGCGCCCGCGAGCGCCAGCGGCGCGGCCACGTGCGCGCGGCGTTCCAGGGTGCGGTCGGAATGCCGGGAAATCAGCACCATGCCGACGCCGCTGAGAAAATACGGAATTGCAAAGAGGAACGCGACGCGCAGATCACTTACCTTGCTTACGCTCTCGAGCGCGCTGGGTAACCAGAACAAGTAGCCATACCCGCCGCTGCAAAGCAGGAAATAGCCAAAAGCCATCAGGAGGACCTGTGGGCGAGCCAGCGTTCGCATAAACGGCTCCGGCGACACCGGCTCGAGTTCGGCCGATTCCCGCACCAGTGTGGATTCCAGATGATCTCGCTCCCCAGGCGAGATCCACCTTGCTTGGCGTGGACGGTCATCGATGAGCCGCCACCAGGCAACCAGCCACGCGAAAGGAAACGCGCCCTCCGCGATGAGCAGCACGCGCCAGTCCCAATGAGCCAGAATCCAACCCGAGAGCGGCGAGGCGAAAATCACCGAGATCGGCTGGCACAGCATCCAGTAACCATTCGCCCGCGCGCGCTCGGCGCGGGGAAACCAGTGGGCCAGCAGCACCAAGGTCGCGGGCCACACGCCGCCCTCGCTCACCCCCAGAAGCAACCGCATCACCCAGAATTGACGCGCCGTGTGCACCAGGCCGCAGCCCACCGCGCAGATCCCCCATGCCACCAGGAGCACGCTCACAAAACGCTTAGCGCTCCAGCGCTCCGCCGCGTAACCGCCCGGTATTTGCAGTAGCAGATAACCCCAGAAGAATATCCCGGCGGCGCCCCCGGCCTGGGTGGGCGTCATGTGCAATTCCCGGCTCATCGCGGGCAACGCCATCGAGATATTGGTCCGGTCGATGTAAGCGATGGTGTACATCACGAGAGCCGTCGGAATGATGCGCAGCCAGCGCTGCTCGGGGAGAATGCGGAGGTCGGCGGGAGTTTCTTGCGGCTTAAGCATACATTTCTGTAGTAATCGCGAACACGGCCAGTGCCGGCTGCCCTGACTCTAATTTGCACTGCACGCTCTCCACCCTCTCGCCCTCCACCGGCAAGCTCCACAGCAGCACCTGATAGCGCTCGCGCACCACGTCCTTCACGTACTCGAGCGCAGGCTGCGCACCGGTCGCCACCGCATCGATCCGTGTGGCGACGTGAATCCGGTTTGACTGTGCAACCTCGATCCCGTTTCTGATCGGAATCTCCCGCTCCGTTCCCCCACCGTATCGCACACGGTACGTCGCCACTCGCTCGCCGCGCTTCCCCACCACCGGGTAGCCCTCGGGAAATGTAACTTGTCCTAAGAAGTGCAGCCTCACGCACTCCTGTTCGATCGGTATCGTCACCTCCGGCACTTCCTGCGTCAGCACCACCGGCCGCGCATAGCCATTCACCACCGGAACGCGAAAGGGTATGCCCCCGACAGTCAAGTCCGATCCCTGCCACAGCCGGAACGCTTCCCCCGTTTGCTTCCATTGGTCTTCCGCCATGGGGGCTCGCGGCCAGTACTTGGCCAGTGCCGCCTCGAGCGATGCCCAAGCTCTTAGGCCCTCCGCGCTTTCCACGAGCGGCTGCAGATCCGCCGCGCGGAAACTCGCGCCAGGCGAGGCAGGCGCCCACTCGAGCGGCAGTACGGTGGGACGAGCGTGCGCAGGCTGAGCCAGGTAAGGCTTGCGCTCAAACAACCTCGCCAACTCGAGATACACATCCGGTCGTGCCTCCCGGCTCTCGGTAACCACTCCCTCCTCTAAGACGCCATCCAGAGTCGCAATCTCTTCCCGGGTGTACTGCCGCATATCGGCCCATTCCCAGAAGGAACAGCCGGAGAGTTTTCCCTCCGCCTCGAGTTCGATCAGCAGATCAACCATCTTTTGCATTACGACCTGCGATTGGCCCCATTCCCGCGCGCCCCACTCGCTCACCGTGAACGGCCGTCCGGGGCCGAAGTACTCCGCTTCCTTCCTGAATTGATCGATATCGAAGGTGTACACGTGCTGATCGAAGAAATCCATTCCGGCTTGCTCGAATATGGGCTTCGCAGCCTCTTTATTCATGCTGTTAGCGAAAGAGATGGGGCGCGCCAGCACATCCAGTTTCCGGCATCGCTCTTTCCCTTCTCGCAGGTATTCCACTGTCAGGGTGCACTCATTCCCCAGCAGCCAGGCAAATACCGAAGGCGAGTTCCAGTCACGCCGAATCGTCCCTTCCATGATCTGATATCCCAGCTCGATCATCGCCCGCGGCATGGTGTGGAAGTCCATGTTCCAATAACCAGGCTCTTCACTCACCAGCAGCCCAAGCTCGTCCGCCAGTTCCACAATGTGGCGATGATGCGGGTAGTGCACCAGGCGCACAAAGTTCGCACCCAGACCCTTGATCATGGCCATATCTTGCGCCATCTGCTGCCGCGTCAAGGTGAAGCCCTGATCCTTCCACATATCGTGACGGCACACCCCGTTCAGCACCAGCGGCTCCCCGTTCAACTCAAATCGCTCGCCCTGAATTTTCACTTCGCGAAATCCGGTGCGGCAACGCCAGGCGTCTTCCCCATACTCGCTCTTCAAGCTCGCCCTCAACTCATAAAGGTTAGGTTCCTCCGGCGACCACAAGTCCGGCGCGCTCACTTCGAAAGTCACTACTTCTTCACTTGCTCCGGCAGGAATCTCGACCGTCTTCCCTGCCCGCGCCAGCTCCGATTCCCGCTCGAGCAACGTCACCTCGAGTTCCCCGGATGTGGCTTGCACGGAGTTGAGAAACAGCCGCGCCCGGCATGCCGCCTTCGTGTAGCCAGCGCTCAGCTCGTAACCCAGTTGCACATTTGCAATGTAAGCTGCCGCGCGCATCTCCACGTACACATCCCGGATGATCCCGCCGTGCGCTTCCCAACCTGGATTCACCCCCAGTGAGATCGCGTCCTTGCCCGCCCCGTTCGGCTCCGGCCGCAGGTCCGCTATCGCCACCTCAATGCTGTTCTTTCCTTCTTTCGCCTGTTTGGTGAACTCGAACTCGTAGGGAATGTAGGGTCCCATCATACCCAGTTCTACGCCGTTCACAGTCACGCGGCCATGGTAAGTGATCCCCTCGAAATGCAGAATCGCTCGCTGCCCGCTGGGAATTGCGGGCAGCAGGAAGTTCCGCTTCAAGTGATAGTAGCCGAGCGGTCGCTGCGAAGAAGGAACCGTGATCACATCAAAAAGCTTTCCATTGACGTGCCGCTCCCAGGTCCCGCCCAGATCCACCCGCGCTCGCGGTTCGTGTACACCTGCCTGAGGCCAACCCGACATCGCGAGCGAAACTGCGCTCGGAATCCTCGGAGGCACAACGCTCTTAAGACCTGCTGCCCAGCCCATAGTCACCTCGTCAGAAGAACTTGATATTAAGCGCAATGAACATGATCAAGACTACGACGGCATAGAACACGGGTTTGCGATACCAAGGGGTCAAATCCCTTTCCTTTGCCGCCCCGGAATAAACTAATCCCTTGAGTTTTTCGGGTGCAGGCGCTTCTGTCAAAAAACTGAGACCCACCGTCACCACCAATCCTGCGGCGAGTCCCCACACGGCTGTCCAGATATTCGACGCCATGGGAGAAGTGAATTTCAGGACTCCCAGCCGGTAGAGCACGTACTCGAGTGTTGCCCCTGATAGCCCGGCAGCCATTCCATAGAACCCTGCGGTGGCCGAGGGGCGCTTCCAGAACATACCAAGGAAGAACACGATGAAGAAAGGCGAAATGAACAAGATCCCGATAAGTTGCATGTAGTCCATCAGGTTGTTGAAATACAGGACGATGTACGACGACGCGCAGGCAATGCAAGCTCCTGCCACGGTGGCCATTCTTCCTACCTTCAGGTAATGCTGGTCAGGCCGATTTTTCACAAAGTACGTCTGGTAAATGTCGTAGGTGAACACCGTGTTGAAGGCGGTAATGTTGCCGGCCATCCCGGACATGAAACTCGCCAAAAGCGCCGTCAGCCCCAGCCCCAACATCCCGCTGTGATAGTAGCGGCCCATGAGGGTTGGCAATGCCAGGTTGTAATCGTGCTTGACGATCGAAGGAGCCACAGCGAGGGCCAGCATCCCTTGCACCGTGACGATCGCCGGAAAAAGCATTTTAGGAATCGCCGCCACAAGCGGAGTCTTTCTCGACGAAGCCAAGTTCTTGGCGGCCAGGGCGCGTTGCACGAGCAGGAAGTCGGTGCACCAGTACGCCGGAGAAGCGCACAGTCCGATGCCCACCACCATCACCCACCAAGGCACCCCCAGGGGATCGCCAGGGCCCGCCATCCCTTTCCAGGTGTGCAGGTACTGCTCCGGCAGCCGCGCCACCAATCCTTTCCACCCGCCCACCTCGTGCAGGCCAAGAAAAGTCAGGGGGAGGAAGCCTATGACAATAAGAAAGAACTGAAGGAACTCGTTATAAATGGAGGACGAGAGTCCTCCCCAAAAAACAAAGACCAGCACCACCCCGCTGGCCAGCAGCACGCTGCCGGTGAAGGGCCAGCCGAGCATGCTGCGGAAAACCACCGCAAAAGCGAACATGTCAATTCCCGACATGAGCACGGTAACGATGGCAAAGCTGAAAGCATTGAGTATGTGGGCGCGATGGTCGTAGCGCATGCGCAAGTATTCGGGGACGCTTCGCAGGCCATTCGAATAGTAGTAGCGGACCATGAACAAGCCCAGAAAGACCATGGCCGGGATAGCTCCGATCCAATACCAGTTATTGGTCCGCATTCCATACTTCGCGCCGTTGGCGGTGTGGCCCATCACCTCCAGCGCCCCCAGGTTCGCCGACATAAAGGCAATGCCCGTGATCCAGTGAGAGAAGGAGCGCTTCGACAAGAGGAAATCCGCAGAGGTCTTCATCTTGTCCTTGAGCCAATAGCCCACGCCGAGCACGGCGACGAAGTAGGTGATGATGACTGCAAAATCGAGCCAACCAAGTTTCATTAGCATACGATGTCCTAGTGTCCTGAGCGCCCCTCACTACAAAGGTGTGAATAAATCACGTTGCAAGGGTGGCCCTTGTGGCCGCCCTGGGGCAACCACAAGGTTTGCCCCTACAACACCCTGCCAAAACGTGATTTTTTCACACCTTCTACGGCTTGGGACGCCGAAAGTGCCAGTTTGGTTCAAAGAGCATCATGTGTCCGGTCTCGAGGTACGGGTGCCGCTTGACCTCTTCGAGGTTCAATTCGGCGCCCAATCCCGGAGCCGTGGGAACTTCCAGATATCCTTCGACCAGCTTAGGCGTCCAGGTAAGCAGATCCTTTTCCCAGGGCTCATTGAACTGATCGAAATACTCCTGCACGTAAAAGTTCGGTGTGCTAACGTCGATCTGGAGATTGGCCAGCGTGCAGACCGGCCCTTGGGCGCTGTGGGGAAGAATCACACCGTAGTGCGCGTCCACCATGTCCGCGATCTTGCGGGTCGCCAGGATGCCCCCCACGTGCAGCGATTCGACCGTAACAACCGTGATGGCGTCATCGCGCAGCAACTCAGCAAACTGTTGCTTTGAAGTAAGACTTTCCCCGGTTCCCACAGGCACCTCGAGATGCCGCGCCACCTCGATCATGGCGTGAATGTTTCCATGTGGAACAGGGTCCTCATACCAAGCAGGCGCTGCCGCTTCCAGTCGCTTCCCCACCCGGATGGCGGTTTCCACACTGAAGCGCTCGTGAGCTTCGATGGCCAAGTCGACCGTCGGCCCCACCGCCTCCCGCACGGCCTTAACAATGTCAATCGCCAGATCGAGATCGGTTGGCAGCGGTTTTCTCCACTCTGCCCCGAAGGGATCGAACTTCATCGCTGTGTAACCCGACTGCACCACCTGCTTGGCGGCTTTAGCAAAGTCCTCCGGCGTTCGTGGACAGCGATACCAACCGTTGGCGTAGGCGCGAATCTTATCACGACAACGCCCGCCCAGCAGATTGTAAATTGGCTGACCCAAGGCTTTGCCGATGATATCCCAACAAGCGATCTCAATCGCTGAGACGGCGCACATGTGTATTTGCGCCCCGTCAGCGTAAATGTCGCGCCTCAGTCGCTGAAGCAGCATCTCAATCTGAAAAACCTCGAGGCCCAAAATCAGGGGCTTCAACTCGTGGATGGCAGCTTCCACGGTGCGTGGCAGAAAGCCCAGCGTTCCTTCCCCGAGGCCCTTCAGCCCCTCGTCGGTCTCCACCTGCACAAACAGCCAGTTCTTCCAGGGATTGCCGACCAGGTAGGTTTTGATGTCCCTAATTCTCATAACCGACGAATCCATCCTTTCGCGTGTAGCGCGTACATGGCCTTTTGGGGTTGTGACTGAGACCGCAATTCTGCCTGGACGCACTTGCAGTTTAGCGTGCTTTGCCGACGGACGCATAGATAAAAAACATCGATGTAGGGGCGGTCCTTGTGGCCGCCCAAGGGTTGCCCCTACAAAATTCTGACGGGGTGAGGTAAAGTGTGCAGGACATAGGGGCGGTTCGAGAACCACCCCTGCGACGTCGAAGGGATCAGCTTGATTAATGAAACTGTGAACTCAATTCAGAGAGGCGGATATGGACGAATTTGCCGGAAAAGTGATTGTCATCACCGGTGGCGGCTCCGGCATCGGTCAGGGCACGGCCTTACTCTTCGCGCGCGAGAAATCGGGCGTAGCGGTGATCGATTGGAACGACTCGCGGGCGCAAGAAACCCTCAACCTCATCCAGCAGGCGGGAGGCCGAGGCCTATTCATTAAAGCGGACGTCAGTAACAACGCCGAGGTGCAGCACGCGGTGCAGCAGATTGAGGAACGGTTCGGAAGGATCGATGTATTGTTTGCGAATGCCGCCGTGCAGATCAACAAGCCCCTCTCCCAGACCACCGAGGAGGACTGGGACCAGACGCTTGATGTGAACTTGAAGGGGGCGTTCCTCTGCTGCAAGCATGTCATTCCCGTGATGCAGAAACAAAAGCAGGGCTGCATCGTGATCAGTTCATCGGGACACGCTTTTCAAACTTATCCGAACTATACGGCTTATGCCGCCACCAAGGGAGGCCTTGTGGCGTTCGTGCGCGCCGCAGCCTTGGACTGCGCCCCGCACGGGATCCGCGTCAACTGCGTCGTCCCAGGCGCTACTGACACGCCGCTTTTGCGCTACCACCTGAGCAAATGCCCGGAGGATGAGCAGCGCATCCTCTCGAAAATCCCGCTGAGGCGTTTCGCCACCCCTGAGGACATTGCCAAAGCGGTTCGTTTCCTGGCCTCCAGTGATGCTTCCTACATCACCGGCACGTGGATACTGGTGGATGGCGGCCTGCTCGCCCAGGGGTGAACTTTGTGCTCAAGTTAGCGCCGATGGGACAGCACCCACACCTTGGCGCAGGAATGTGGAAGGAGTTGCACCCATGAAATCGCTACTTTATGCGGTTGTGATTCTGTTTTGCCCAGTGTATCTCAGCGCCCAATTTTCCGTCGACACCCTGCCGCAGTTGGGCGACTATGAATCCCATCGCGCCTCCAGTTTCGATCGGAGTGGCGGCAACGCTGACTACCGCAGCCTGAAGCCCGGGGAGACCCTCGAAATCTTCAATGAAGACGGCCCGGGGGAAATCCGGCACATTTGGACAACCCTCCCGCCTTGGTCCGAAGCCTATCACCTGAAGAAGGTCGTGCTGCGCATGTATTGGGACGATGAGACGCAACCCAGCGTCGAAGCTCCCATTGGCGACTTCTTCGGTTTGGGGCTTGGAACCTACACTACTTTTCAGTCTGCATTGTTAGTGGTCGCCCCAGACCAGGCTTTGAATTCCTATTTTCCCATGCCTTTTCGCAAACATGGGCGCATCACGGTAACCAACCAGGGCTCAAAAGAAATCAGCGACTATTATTGGAACATCGATTGGATCAAGCCGGCCTCTCTTGATTCGGGCGTTGCTTACTTCCACGCCCAATACCGCCAATGTGCTCCGTGTCATGGATGGTACACGGGAAATTTTTACAGCAACGACTTCTCGGAAGCTCGAAAGGACCCTCGCTGGTTCAACGTATCCGGGGAAGGCAACTACGTCTTTCTCGAGGCCGCGGGGGACGGGCAACTCGCCGGCGTCACTCTCTCGGTGTTTGAGAATCAGTGGGGCGGATGGAACGAAGGCGATGAGATGATTTGGGTGGATGGCGAAGCCGAGCCCCGCATCCACGGCACCGGGGGCGAGGATTACTTCAACGGAGCCTGGGGATTTTCCAAGCTCTATTCCTTGCCGCTGGTCGGCCTCACGGAGTTCCACGGCTGGGAACCAGGCGCGCGCTTTTCGCTCTACCGCTGGCACTTGGAGGCTCCGATCCGCTTCCGAAAGTCAATCAAAGTGACGATCGAAGACGGCCAGGCCAATTTACGTTCCGATAACTTTTACTCCGTTGCTTACTGGTACCAGAAGGAACCCCACGCTCCCTTTCCGCCGCTGCCGCCGGTGGAAGAGCGCATTCCCAAGTTCAAGCCCACGGGAGGACCGGGACAGGACCCGAATATGAAGTGAACCCGTCGTAGGGGCGGCTCCGTCAGCCGACGGATGCCCGCTCTGGGGCAACCATCCGCCTCCTCCGTCGGCCGCCCTCTCCCTTGGGGCTGAGCGTGTCCCACATCTTTGGCTGGACACCGGGGGTAGATCTGATTCAACAGCCCTCTCCCTTGGGGAGAGGGTGGCCCGCTGCCGGCGCTTTCACCAGCCGGAGCGGGCCGGGTGAGGGGTAAGTTGGAAGGGGCTCGGAGCCTGGACTGAAGCAATTGTACAGGGCCCCTCAATTTGCGAATCCGGGTTAACGGCGCCCTGAGTGCGACCTATAGAAATGTCCACAGGCACGTGTTGAACCGTGGCCGGAGAGAAGGCGCTGGGCTTTCTGACATATCTTTGAGGAGGCATAATCATGTGGAGTCAAGAAGAGTTCAAAGGACGGGTAGCTGTGGTAACGGGAGGCAGCGAAGGGATTGGAGAGGACTTCTGCCGCGCCCTGTGCGAGGTGGGCTGCGAAGTGTATTTTTGCTCGCGCCACGCCGCACGCGGGCAGGCTGTGGCTCAATCCCTTGGACCGCTTGCCCACTACTTCCAAACGGACCTGAGCTCGCCCGAACAAATCACCGCCTTTGCCGCGCATGTTCGCGAACGCGCCGGCAGCGTCGATTATCTCATCAACAACGCAGCCAACGACGATCGTATCGCCTTCCGCGATATCACCGTGGCAGAATGTGATCGCATGTGGCAGCTCAATTTGCGCTCCTTTCTGCTCACCTCGCGGGCATTCTTGGAGTTGCTTATTGTTGGAAAGGGCAAGAGCATCCTGAACATTGGAACGTGCAACTGGATGGTGGGTGAGGAGCCCTTCACGGTTTACAACGCAACCAAGAGCGGCATCCTGGGCTTCACGCGCTCCCTGGCGCGCGAACTGGGACACGATGGTATTCGCGTCAACATGCTAAACCCGGGCTGGGTTATGACGGAGAAGCAACTTCGTAAGTACGTAACCGAGGACGACAAGAAAATGCTGCTGCGTGTCCAGTCGCTGAAGTTTCTGGTCCAACCGTGTCATATCTCTCCGGTAATGCTGTTTTTCCTCAGTTCTGCCGCCGGCGCAGTCACCGGGCAGAACTTGGTGGTGGACGGGGGAAGGATCTTCCAGTAGACGACAGGGCACCTCAGACCACGAGCACGTTCTTTCCGCGATCTTCGAGGTGCAACCGAACGGCGTCCTTGATGTTCGCGATCGCCTCCTCGTAGGTCTCTCCTTGGCTGTAACAGCCCTGGAGCACAGGACAGGTGACGAAATAGCCGTCTTGGTCGCCCTCGACGTTAACAGGAAGCGTCAAATGTTGCATGCCAGAAGCATATTTCTCCTGGTCGACGACGGCAAGCAACTGCTTGACTTGGCCAGAGTCGCGTCAAAGTCCGCGAAGTTCCCCGAAGGGGAGCAAGATCATTAGCCGTAGGTGAAACCTACGGACAAGAAGCCAAGAGATATTCGACCCCGCAGGGGTCGAATATCCACGCACGGCCTTTCCCGTGGGTTTCACCCACGGCTAATGACCTTCGGCCCCTTCGGGGCCGGCCCGCCGACGGGACCTTGACGCGACCCTGTTGGCTCGGCACCTTCATTGGCCTCAAGAGGAGGGCCACAATATTCCTGCGGCCGAACTGGCTCCCCGTCGGGGTTTCGATTGGACGATCATTTTTGCGCCAAAGTGATGAGAACGAATCGCGCTCCCAACCTTTGCTGCACCCGAACGGCGAGACCGGCATCAACGATTAGTGCTCGAATCTGATTACGGCTCCTGACCCTCTCACGAAACAGTCTGGCAAGCAGCATCGTAAGATCGGCAATACAGAATAATCCCCCCGGACGAAGTACCCTGGCAATCTCTTGAAGGCCTTTTGATTGGCTGCGCCAATGGTGAAACGATAAGCTGCTTAAAACCACATCGGCGGCTTGGTCAGGAAAAGGAAGCGACTCAGCCCATGCAACCTTAAATGTGGCTCTCGGATTAAGCCGGCTGGCTTCTGAAACCATCTGTTGGGCTGGATCGACGCCAAATAACTGCGCCTCTGGCCAACGAACAGAAGCGGCGCGTAATAGGCGACCCGTTCCGCAACCAACATCAATAATACAACGCGGCGGATCCTTTAGTTCTTGCACGAGCAGGTCAAGCATCTTGGAGTGAATTGGTACAAAGAATAATCTTTGCATGACCGACTGGTCGTATGTTGCAGCCCATCGGTTGAAGCTTCTTACATCACGGCTAGTCCTCGGAGGCGTAAATTCATAGAGTTTCACAGTCTGATAACCCCGCACCCTTAGCTTGCACACATTTAGTGTGGAGGTCAACCTGATGCGATGATCCAAGAAACGCGATTGAGCGGTGTAGCTGGCGGGTAGCGCCTACATTGCCCTTAATGTATGCGCTACCTGCGAGGCGCCAAAAACTGTTTCCGAGGTCTTGCAACGGGAACACATTTGGAACAGAATAGTGGCCCTAAGCGGAGAAAACGTCATTAGGAGCCGACCATGACAAGCTATAGATGGTGCGGGCTGCTGCTCGGCGGGTTGCTGATGGCGACGCAACTTGTGCGGGCAGATCAGCCCAAGCTGCCTCGGGTGGAATTCACCGACCAAAAGCTCGAGAACGGCCTGCGCGTGATCATCGCGGTGGATCGCACGGCACCGCTCTTTGGCATTGCGGTCAATTACAATGTGGGATCGCGGAATGAGCGGCCTGGCCGCACGGGCTTTGCTCACCTCTTTGAGCACATGATGTTTGAAGGCTCAGAAAACGTGGGCAAGGGCGAACATTTCATCCTCATCTTCAACAACGGTGGCAACATGAACGGCACCACCAACGAGGATCGCACGGTTTACTTCGAGGCGCTTCCCAAGAACCAGTTGGATCTGGGCTTGTTTTTGGAAAGCGACCGCATGCGCGCGCTGGCCGTCAACCAATCCAATCTCGACAATCAGAGAAACGCGGTTCAGGAAGAGCGCCGGCTGGGCGTGGACAACCAGCCCTATGGCAAGGCCTTCTTGGACATCGACAACCTGGCTTACGATAACTTCGCTTACAAGCATTCCACCATTGGCGAGATGGCTGACCTGAACGCCGCTTCGATAGACGACGTGAAGGACTTTTTCCGTATCTACTACGCGCCCAACAATGCTGTGCTGACGCTGGTGGGCGATCTCGACCCCGCCGAAACGCTGGAAAAAGTGAAGAAGTACTTCGGCAGCATTCCCTCGCAGCCCGCGCCTCCGCCGGTCGACATGACGGAACCCCCTCACTATGGCGAGAGGAGAGAAATCATCAATGATCCGCTGGCGCGGACTCCGCTGCTGATAATGGCGTATCACATTCCGCCCGGAAACACCCCGGCTAACGACGCCCTCCACGTGCTGGCGGGTGTGCTCAGCCAGGGAGAAAGCTCCCGCCTCTATTTGCTCCTGGTCAAGGAAAAGCAATTCGCTACCCGGATTTTTGCCCAAGCCGATGAGCGCCGCGGTCCGAGCATGCTCTATGTTTACGCCTTCCTGCGGCCGGGGGTGAAGCCGGAGGATTGTGAAAAGGCCATAGGGGATGAGATCGCCGCGGTTCAGAAGGACGGTATCACGACGGAGGAACTCGAGAAGGCTCGCGTGCAGTTTTTGCGCGGGCAGATTCAAACCCGGCAATCGGACCTATATACTGCCATCCGGATCAGCCAGTACGCGGTCTATTTTGGGGATCCCAATTTGATCAACACCGTCGTGGACAAGTTTAATGCGGTAACCGTGGACCAGGTGAAGGAAGCCGCGCAAAAGTACCTGGTCCCGGAGCAGCTATCGGTGGTCACGGATCTGCCGGCCGCGCGCCAGGGAAAAGCGGCGACGGCTCAAAAGGAGGGAAAATAACCATGACGGCGAAATGCAGATCTTCTATCTCCTTTCTGGCGGCGCTCGCCGCCGCGATGGCGGTGGCCATGCCCGCCTTCCCGCAAGAACAGCACGCAGCCGAACTCTCCAAGGTGGTCCGCCTCAACCGTGCCCCGGTGAGCAATGAAACCCTCCAGGTGATCCTGCCGAGGCCGGTGGTGACCAAGCTCCCGAATGGGCTTACCGTATTGGTGCTCGAGCGGCACAAGCTGCCCACGGTCAACTTTATGCTCTGGGTCGAAACCGGCGACATGTCAGATCCCAAGGATATGCCCGGTCTGGCTAGCTTCACGGCCGGCATGCTCCGGGAGGGCACCACGCACCGCACGAGCGCGCAACTGGCGGCGGACGTTGATAAGATCGGCGCCACGCTGAATGCATCTTCCGACTTCGGGTCCACTGTTTCCTCGGTGATGGCTTCCGGCCTGGCGCCCAGCGCCGGCCAAATTCTCGAATTGATCGGGGATGTCGTGCTTAACCCCACCTTCCCCAGCGACGAGTTGGAGAAGTATAAACAGCGGCAGCTTTCAGATCTCGAGCAAGATCGTTCCCAGCCGGGCGTGCTGGCCCAGGAGCGATTCCATCAGGCGCTCTACCAGGACTTCCCGGCCGCGGTTACCCTGCCGACACCGGAATCCATCAAGGCCGCTACGCCGGAGCGCTTGAAAGAGTTTCATGACCATTACTATGTTCCTGGCAACGCCATTCTGGGCGTGGTCGGCGACGTCAAACCGGACGAGATCATGGGGCTTATCCGGAAAAGCTTCGGCGACTGGAAAGGTCAGCCGGTGCCAAAGACCGATTGGAGTCACCTGCTGCCAGCCGCTCCCGCCAAGATTTGCCTTGTGGACCGGCCAGACTCTGTGCAGACGAACATCGTCGCCGGCGACTACGGTGCGCGCCGCACCGATCCGGACTACATCGCGCTTTATGTGATGAACCGGGTGCTCGGCGACGGCCCGCAGGCGCGCCTGTTTCTTAACCTCCGCGAAGTCCACGGTTATACCTATGGAGCTTATAGCAGGGTGGGCGATGACGAATACCGCGAGGCGTGGGCGGCCAACACCGAAGTTCGCAACGCCGTGACGGACGGCTCGATGGAACAATTGATGGCGGAGTTCAAGCGCATCCGCGACCAGAAGGTGCCGGAGACGGAGCTCAACGAGGCGCGTCATTCCATTGTCGCAAACTTCGCCCTGTCCCTCGAGCAACCCCAGGGAATTTTGTTTCGCTATATGCTCGTCCAGAGCTACGGCCTGCCCATGGACTACTGGGACCGCTACCCGGTAGAAGTCGCCCACACAACTCCGGACGCCGTCCAGGCGGCGGCCCGCAAGTACGTAGACCTTGACCACCTGCAAATCGTGTGCGTTGCCGACCCCAAACAGCCAGGCAACGATCAGAAGCAGGCCATCCGTGACGTGCTAAAGAAGTATGGGACGGTGGAGGTTTACGATACGAATGGAAAGAAGGAGGAGTAAGTCGGTAGCGCGGACCCCCGCTTCTGGGGTCCGCGGTTCTTCTTTAGCTAATTCTGGAACCTTGATAGCGTGACTCCAAGGAAGAGCCGCAGACCGCAAAGCCGGCGGTCTGCGCTACCCTTGCTTTAAGCTGGCATTGTGCCTTTTTCCATCATGCTACGCGTTCGCCACCAAAAGGGAAAACTCACAGTCAGAACTGCACTGAACCCACTACGGCCCCGAAGAGTCGCCGCGCCAGGTGCCTGGGCCACCATAGTAGCCAATAATGCCGGGCGTATTTCACCAGCCGTAGTTCGTATCCGTCCTGTAGACCCATTGCGGCGAGGCCAGGGATGTGCTGGGCAGGACGTGAAGGAAGGTTAGGATATTGGGGCTGATTGCGAGGCGGTCTTCCACTGGTCGGGGAGCAGTTCGGCGATGCG
>Ga0326728_10003186_pt1 | contig 51871 bp, 39 predicted proteins | sample MB3enrmetagenome_FD_207602 | JGI IMG/M metagenome (GOLD analysis project Ga0326728, IMG submission 207602) | Lab enriched peat soil microbial communities from McLean, Ithaca, NY, United States - MB31MN | ecosystem: Environmental > Terrestrial > Soil > Wetlands > Peat | place: USA: New York... | reverse complement strand
GGGGTGAAATTTTCTTACTCCCTGCAAAATCTTTCCGCACTTCTAACTCCGCCTCTGTCAACGCATTCAGCGCCTCCGACACTACCTTCCCCGCCGGACCCGGTCTGTTATCGGCGAATTAGGGGCCATTGATTTCCCTTGCAATTCACAACGCCATCGTATAGCATTGCCCTTCTTTCTATCGCACGATCGATGCGGGCTCGCACGGGGGGCAGGCCACTATGCGATCTGTTCCCAAACGCGGTGGGGGAGTAATCCCGGTCTCGGTCACCTCAGATAGTCTCATCGTCGTCTCCGGCATCACGGACGTCCTCAGGAACAATCGCGACATCAAAATCGTTCCCGGGCGCTGGAGGACATCTCACGGAGGGGAGGATACCAGGAGACTGGTATTGATCGTGGACCAGGGATCAACTCCGGCCCCCACCTCACAATACCTTCAATCATTAAAGCTGAGATTTCCGAATGCGAGGGTCCTGGTTGTGGGGAAGCGGTGCGCAAGGGACGAGTTGTGCCGGCTCCTCATTCTCGGCGCGCAGGGGTTTGTCGCATACGACGAACTCAAGAAATCGCTGGCGCGGGCGGTCGACGCCTTGTGGGCTGGGAGGCTATGGGTACATCCGCGAGTACTGCACCGCCTTGCGGGGCGCGGTACGGAGGGCAGTAGCACCGGGGCGAAGGTTGGGTTGGAAGCGCTCACCCCCCGCGAGCGGCTTGTGGTGGAGCTACTTCAGCAGAGACTCTGTAACAAGGAAATCTCTGCGCGACTCAACGTGAGCGAGGCAACAGTAAAGTTCCACCTGGAAAACGTCTTCAACAAACTTGGCGTGCACGACAGGCACCTCGTTGCCGACCAGGCAGCACTGGGCCCTCTCCCGAAGCGTTTGGCCGCCTAGCGTGCCCCACTCCCGGCGTTAGCCCTAAAGACAGTGTTCCGAACCAGCCAAGGCCGAAAAGTGTCCCGCCTTGTGAACCCAAAGGTGTTAAGCAGTGGCTCCCGGCCAAGCAACATGCTCCAGCCAAACACAAGGCAGAGATTTTGTGCTTGACAAGTTCCTGCCAATGAGCTAGCATGCTAGCGTATGATTACGGTCGGGAATGCCCGCGAAGACCACATGCGCCTCAGTGCCTTGGCCTGTCCTGGAGACGGAAGGCCCCCGGCGTCAGGGAAAATGATTTGTTGGCAGGCGTCTTCTGTCAAACATCAACTCTTGACAGTAGGCGGCAATTCAGGAAGAATTCTTTTTTGAGCGAACGATGCGGGAATGTTATTGAAAACAAAGGATCGCTGTGGAAAACTTGTGGGCTAAGCTGGAATGTTTTTGAAAAGAAAGGTACTTAGCTCTATAAGGCAGGAATGTTGTTGAAAAGAAAAGGGGTTAAGGATGGCCAAAGCAAAGGCTAGCGATTGAGATAGACAAATTGTCTATATGACCCCGCTGGTGACAGTCATTCCCGCGAAAGCGGGGAATCCACTCCGAAAGCCTTCCAAAGTCCGATGTCGATGTGCTGGATTCCTCCCCCAGAGCGGGACGGGAATGACCGGCGTTTCGAAAGGGTGCCAAGCGGGCTTTTCAGCACGTGAATGGGTGCTGAGGAAAGTGAGGAGAACCCTTTGAGGGTAAAACCGTTTTGGTGGGTCATCATTTTAGTGTGCGGAATCGTTGCTACTACCTCGTTGCAATATTCTTCTGAAAACCAAAGTGCCCCTAAGCCTGCGGACACGAAATCTGCTGCGCAAGCCACCGCACTTCCTCAAATTTGGAAGTCCGCGTCGACTGGCAAGGAATACCGCGTAAAGATTGATGGCGACCGCTTTACTGCGGAGTGGTCAAACATCCCACCCCAGGCTGCCAAACAAGGCGCATACATTCGCAGCGAGTGCCGCCGCAGCGGCACACGGTGGATCGGCACATCCCGCATTCTTCTGCCTTGTCCCCTGCCGGATGGAAAGACGAAAATGTGTCCTATGATCCTTCGGTTTGAGGTGGACTTCATCTCCTCCGACAGCATCACCGGAGGCGGAGAGATTCTCAGGGATTTTGACTGCGGCTCCTGCGAGGTGCGGAAGACGGGCTGGGGTCCGTTTAGCTGGGCGCCGAAAGGCAGTGACAAGTGACGAGGGACGGGCACGCTGGGCTTCTTGCTTGTCACTTATCACTCGTCACTTGTCACTAGCTTGCCTTGAGCTTCTTGATTTCCTCCGTCAAAGCCGGGACGATTTCGAAAAGGTCTCCTACAATGCCGTAAGTTGCGGCCTCAAAGATCGGCGCTTCCTTGTCCTTGTTGATGGCCACAACCGTGTGCGAACCCTTCATCCCCACCATGTGCTGGATGGCGCCGGAGATTCCCAGCGCAACATACAGTTTGGGGGCTACGGTCTGCCCCGAACTACCTACTTGACGGTCCATCGGCAGCCATCCGTTATCACAGATCGGGCGGGAAGCGCCGATTTCCGCGCCCAGTGCTTCCGCCAGCTTCTTGGCCAGTTCCAGGTTTTCAGGAGCCTTGATGCCGCGCCCTACCGCGACGATGATCTCCGATTGCGACAGATCCACTGCTTGCTTGGCCTCACGAAAACGCTCACCAGGCCGGGTCCGGATTGTATCCGCTGAGAGAGTGATTGGGACCGATGTGATCTTGGCGGAAGCAGTCCCACGTCTTACAGAGTCCTCTCGGAAGGCTGCGGCCTGGAAGGAGACGAAATGCGGCGGCTCCCCGGCAAACTCCACATCGGCAGCAAACTTCCCCTGGAAAACCTGCCGCACGAAAATCAGCCTCTCGCCTTCACCACGATAGCCCAGGCAGTCACTCACCAGCGCCCGATTCAGCGATGTGGCCAGCTTAGGAGCGAAATCGCGGACCTGGTAGGTATGGCTGAAAACTACGAAACGAGGCTTCTGTTGCTGGACAACCTCCCGGAGCGCGTGCGCGTAGCCGTCCGCCGTGTAGTCGGCGAGTAAGGGGGAATCCACGCACAGTACCTCCTGGAGCTCGAAGGCGGCAAGTTCCGAGGCGAGGGGCGCAATATTGTGGCCCAAAACCACCGCAGAAACCACCCCCCCAAGCTGCTGAGCGAGTTGCTGCCCGGCAGCCATTGCTTCCCATGTGGGTCGGCTTGACTTGCCCGCCTGGTGCTCTGCGAAAACCATAACCGATTCAGCCATGTTTACCCGCCTTCAGCGGTCGAATCCGCAACGCCCGCGCCAGGACTCGCAGACTCTGTGGGTTGTTCTGCGTTCTTTTTGGTCTTCGCTGGCCTGGAATTCTTCTTGGGCTTTCGGGCGGGCGCCCCGCCGAATGAGCCCAAGCACTCGCACACCAGCTCGAGTGGAATCGTCTTGTAGAATTTGCCCGCTTCAAACTTCCTGATCTGTTCACGCCAGACAGGATTAGTTCGAGCCGCTTCGAGGGCTTTTTGGTCTCGCCAGAAGACCACCCAGAGGTACTCAGGCTTGCGGGCCTCGAAGACCTTGATAAAGTAAGCCTCCTGGCAGCCATCGATTTTCTTAAGGGCTGCCAGCGTCACTTGCCGTCCGAAGCTCTCGTAATTCTTAATCTTCTTCTTCCGTGCGCGCATTCTCCAAATATGGGCAAACATGGCAAGCCTCCTTGACAGTTAAATCACCCGAGACTCATTCCTTAGTTTATCGACCAAGCGTGCGGCAATTTCCTTGGGGCTACCTTGCAAAAATTGTGTTTGAGCCGTCTTGGCCGGCACGTACACCTTCAAAACCCGTTGTCGTGGGGCAAGGTCGCCCGAGCTCAAACCCAAGTCGGCTGGAGTTAACTTCCGGATGGGCTTCGTCTTTGCCGCCATGATTCCTTTGAGCGTGGCGTAGCGCGGCTTATTAATGCCCGACTGGATCGTCAATAGCGCAGGGAGAGGCATTTCAATCCACTGAAACCAGCCGCCTTCAAGCTCCCGCTTCACCTTGAGCGCCGCACCGTCCACCTGGATTTCCATAAGGATGGTGGAGTGGGGCAGACCCAGCAACTCCGCCAGGATGACTCCGGTCTGAGCGAAACCGAAATCGTCCGACTGCAGGCCGGTCAAAACGAGATCCGGATTTTCCTTCTGAATGGCCCTTGACAAGGCGAGTCCGACGCCATAGGCATCGAGGCCTTCAAAAGCAGGGTCATCCAGATGGAGGGCCCTGTCAGCTCCCTTGGCAAGCGCCTCTTTGATGGCCTGCTGCGCGCGCGTGGGACCCAGGCAACAAAGCACCACTTCTCCACCCTGCTTCTCCTTCAGGCGCAGCCCTTCCTCGAGTGCATAGATGTCCGGCTCGTTGATTTCAAAGCCGAGGTCGGCTTCCTGAATCCAGGTTGCCGCTTGGTTCAGGCGGAGGATAGAGTCACGTGCAGGGACCTGCTTGAGGCAAACGACGATTTTCATGGGCGCTGATTAACTCCTGCGAGAGTTTGCGCACAGTCTAACCCTCATAGCGCTTGAAAAGCAGTGCAGCGTTCGTCCCGCCAAACCCAAAGGAGTTCGACAGGGCGTACTCGATAGGCGCCTTGCGAGATTGGTTCGGGACGTAATCCAAGTCACAGTCCGGATCGGGGTTCTCGAGATTGATGGTAGGAGGCAGGATTTGATCACGAATCGCGAGCGTCGTGATGCCTGCTTCCAGTCCCCCCGCGCCACCCAACAAGTGCCCGGTCATCGATTTGGTGGAGCTGACAGCAAGTTTGGCGGCGTGCTCACCGAACACTTTCTTGATGGCCAGGGTTTCCATCCGGTCGTTGTAAAGTGTGGATGTGCCGTGCGCGTTAATGTACTCCACCCGTTCCGGCAGCAGGTTGGCATCCGCCAGTGTGTTTTGCATGACACGCACCGCGCCATCGGCATCTTCCGCCGGCTGTGTGATGTGGAAAGCATCGCCGGACATGCCATACCCTACCACTTCCGCCAGAATCGCCGCGCCCCGCTTCAAGGCAAGGCCCATCTCTTCCAAAATGATTATGCCGGCACCTTCACCGATGACGAACCCGTCGCGGTCGCGGTCGAAGGGGCGGCTGGCTCTTGCAGGCTCGTGGTTGCGGGTCGAGAGCGCCCGCATGGCCGCAAACCCGCCTACCCCCAGCGGCGTGATAGCCGCTTCCGCGCCTCCACAGATCATCACGTCCGCAGCGCCGCGCTGAATCAGCTTGAAAGAATCCCCCACGGCGTGAGTACTTGATGAGCAAGCAGTGCAGGTGGCGGAATTGGGGCCCTTGGCTCCCCACCGGATAGACACAAATCCGGAGGCCAGGTTGACGATGGCAGCGGGAATGAAGAAGGGAGAAATCTTCCGAGGTCCCCCGTGCATCAGCGCAGTGTGTTCACGCTCGATCACGTCAAACCCGCCGATGCCTGACCCAATGTACACACCCGCGCGGTCCGCGAGCTCCGGAGACACCTTGAGTTGGGCCTGCTCCATGGCGAATTGGGAAGCCGCCAGGGCGAACTGAATGAACAGGCCCATCTTCTTCACTTCCTTCTTCTCCACGTATTGCTGTGGATCGAAGCCTTTGACCTCCGCCGCGATAGTCGCCGCGAAACCCGTCGTATCAAAATGCGTGATGGGCGCAACGCCGCTCTTGCCGGCCAGAAGGTTTCGCCAAGTCTCCTCGGTGCCGACTCCAACCGCGCTCACTAATCCCACGCCTGTAACGACAACTCGACGCGTCAAGCTTTACTCCTTCTGCGGAGGCTCGCCCCGGCTGGGTCAATTCTTCGAGGGCTTAATGTGAGCCTGTATGTAGTCCACAGCGTCTTTCACCGTTTGAATCTTCTCAGCGTCCTCATCCGGAATCTCAATCTCGAACGCCTCTTCAAAAGCCATCACTAGTTCCACGATGTCGAGCGAATCCGCTCCCAGGTCATCCACGAAATGTGCCGTGGGGGTAACCTCAGATTCATCCACACCAAGTTGTTCGACTATGATTTGTTTAACTTTCTCTTCGGGCGATGCCATCGCTCTCTCCTCCTCCGATTACTTGCGGGCGGTCATTCTAACAGTGACAAGCGGCGAGTGACAAGTGACTACAGATGCAGGGTCCACCACCTACCCTCTTCACGCCATGAACATCCCGCCGTTAATATTGAGGACGTGCCCGGTAATATACCGAGCCTCCTCCGAAACCAGGAATCGCACCCCGGCGGCTATCTCAGAGTCCGTTCCCATGCGTCCCATGGGGATAAGGCTCAACATCTTCTCCTTGACCTCGGGAGGCAGATTCTCCGTCATGGAAGTGGCAATAAAGCCCGGCGCCACCGCATTGACCGTGATGTTCCGGCGCGCCACCTCCGCCGCCACGGCTTTGGTCAAGCCGATAATTCCCGCCTTCGATGAAATGTAGTTTGCCTGCCCGACGTTTCCCGCCTGAGCGACAACCGAAGCAATGTTGAGGATGCGCCCGTAACGCTGGCGGACCATACTAGGCAAAACCGCCCGGATACAGTAGAAGGCTCCGTCCAAGTTGGTTTTCAAGACGGCTTGCCAATCGTCTATCTTCATCCGCAGGACAAGGCTATCTCGAGTGATGCCGGCATTGTTCACCAGGATATCGACCTTTCCCCAGGCTTCCAAGGTCTGGTCCACCATCTTCTGCACGGCCTCGAGGTCAGTAACGTCCACACAGAATCGAATCGCCTTCCCGCCTTGGCCCTCGATCTCCTTGACGACCTCATCGAGCTTGGAGGCACGTGTATCCGTCAGCGCGATACTGGCTCCGCCTTCCGCCAAGTTAAGGGCAATGGCCCTTCCAATACCTTGTGCGCTGCCCGTCACAATTGCCACTCTTCCTTCCAGATTAAACATAACCTTCACCTGCTCTCTGTCAAGCATTGGCGGCGCCTAGCCGCGCCAGCACCTCGTTTAATGTGGCCATGTCCTCAACTCGCAGGCACTCGGCTTGAGGATCGATTTGCCGGAGTAAACCCGAAAGTACTTTTCCAGGTCCCACCTCGATAAACCATTGAACGTTCGCGCCTCGCAAAACCCGCATCGCCTGGTCCCACCGGACAGGCGCGGTGACCTGGCGTTTCAGCCCCTCGCGGACTTGAGCTGCCGACCGGACCAACTCCGCGTCAACGTTGTTCGCCAGAGGAACCTGCGGGTCGCGGATCTGCACGAGGTCAAGATCTTTTTCAAGCCGCTCCCCGGCAGATTTCATCAGGGAACAATGAAACGGCGCGCTGACGTTCAGCATGATGGCGCGCTTGGCTCCACGCCCTCTGGCCAATGCAACGGCCCGCGCGACGGCCCCCCTATGGCCGGAGATCACGACTTGTCCGGGGGAATTAAAATTGGCAGGAGAAACCACCTCCCCCTGCGCAGCCTCCTGGCAGACTTCTTCAACTGCGGTGGCCTCGAGCCCCAGCAGTGCAGCCATAGCACCTTGGCCAACCGGCACAGCCTCTTGCATGTACTGGCCACGCTTGCGCACCAAACCGACAGCCTCTTCGATCGAAAGACTGCCGGCAGCAACCAGGGCGGAATATTCTCCCAGGCTGTGACCCGCCACAAAATCCGCTCGGATGCCTTTCTCGCGTAAGACCTCCGCCGCTGCCACGGACATAGCCAGAATCGCGGGCTGGGCGTTTGCGGTAAGCTGCAAATCTTCTGTTGACCCTTCGAAGCAGAGCTTGGAAAGGGAAAAATTCAGCGCTCGGTCGGCCGACTCGAAGGCGCGCCGTGCGCGGGGAAACTCCTCCGCCAGCTCGCGGCCCATGCCGGAATACTGGGAACCTTGTCCGGGGAAAAGGAAAGCGATTTTCCGCACGATTCAAACCCAAGAAGTCAGAAGTTCTGACTCCTGCTATTCACCAGCGCATCAGAACAGCGCCCCAAGTGACACCGGCTCCGAAGGCAGCCATCAGGATCATGTCCCCTCTCTTAAGCCGTCCAGAGCGCACACACTCGTCGATACAAATCGGGATGGAAGCCGACGAAGTGTTGCCGATGCGGTGGATGTTCGTGTAAACCTTTTCCGGGGCCACGCCCAGCCGCTCCCGAACAGCCTCGGTGATGCGCTGGTTTGCCTGGTGCGGGACAAAGAGGTCGATCTGGGTTGCGCTAACGTGCGCCTTCTCCAGGACCCGCCGGGACACCTCTTCCATGTTCCGAACCGCCACCTTGAATAACTCATTCCCCCGCATCTTGATGTAATGGCCGCCCCTCGCTATCGTCTCGCACGAAGCCGGAGACGCGGTACCTCCGGCGGGAATGTACAAGTGGTCCGCATACTGGCCTTCCGTATGCAGGTCGGAGGCCAGTATACCGGAGGGAGGGGTGACCGGCCCGAACACCGCCGCTGCCACGCCATCACCGAAAAGCACGCACGTTTCGCGATCCTTGTAGTCTACGAATCGCGAGAGCAACTCGGCGCCGATGACCAGGACATGTTTGCACCTGCCATTACGGATGAATTGTTCGGCCACCGTCATGCCGAACAGGAAGCCTGAGCAAGCCGCCGCGAGATCGAAGGCACAGCACGACCGCGCGGCCAGGTCGCGCTGGATTAGCGCCGCAGTGGAGGGAAGGGGCATATCGGGGGAGATGGTCGAGCAAATGATCAGGTCCAGGTCCTTCGGAGTTATTCCCGCCATCTCCAGGGCTTTTCTTGATGCGATTACCGAAAGGGTGGAAGTGGTTTCATGGGGAGCGGCCTGACGGCGTTCTTTGATGCCGGTTCGTTCCGTAATCCACTGGTCCGATGTCTCAACCATCTTCTCGAGATCGAAATTGCTGAGCACTTTTTCCGGCAGCGCAGAACCGGTCCCCAATATTCCAGCCGCAGGTTCCATAGAAACTCCCAAATCAAGCTTAGCTGTTTACCGACTGTGTGCGGGCAGGTTGCCTTGCGTGGGCTCCAACACCCTGGGCGTTTTGGGCACGCCCGAGCGCGGTGGCGGCCAAGTGACTTTCAATCTTTTCGTTCACCTGGCCTTCCGCAAACTCTGCCGCGACGCGAATGGCGTTCTTGATGGCGTTCGCGTTGGAGCCGCCATGGCAAATGATGCATACGCCCCGGACCCCCAGCAGAGGGGCGCCGCCGTACTCTGAATAGTCCACACGCTTCTTGAACTTCTGGAAGGCTCTTCGGGACAGTACGTAGCCTACCTTGGCGCGCACGGTGCTCGAAAGCGCCTCTTTCAAGAGGCTCGAAACTGTTTCCACCAGGCCCTCACTGATCTTCAACGCCACGTTGCCGATGAAGCCATCACAGACGATAACTTCCACGCGCCCGTTGTAAAGGTCCCGCCCCTCCACGTTGCCGACGAAGTTGAAGGGAAGCAGCTTGAGCAGCCCAAAGGCTTCGCGGGTCAGGTCGTTCCCCTTATGTTCTTCCTCACCAATCGAGAGCAATCCGATGCGCGGCCTCTCCACACCAAAGATCACACGGTAGTAGACCTCTCCCATCACGGCAAATTGCTGGAGGTGGTAGGGCTTGCAGTCCACGTTTGCGCCTACGTCCAGCAACACCGCAGCCCTCCCCTCTGAGGTGGGAAAGACCGCGGCCAAGGCCGGCCGGTCCACGCCGGCGAGGGTTCCCAGCACGATCTTTGCGGTAGTCATTACCGCGCCAGTATTGCCAGCGCTGATCAATCCATCCGCCTTATGTTCGCGAACCAAGCGGGCCGCCACTCGGATGGACGAGTCTCGCTTACGTCGGAATGCCTTGGCTGCGGCATCCTCCATGGTTACGGCCTCGCTGGCATGGACCAACTCGACGGGAAGGCCGCGGGCATCCCGGCGGGCCAATTCCCGCTTCAGGACGTCCTGCGGTCCGACGAGCAAGACCTCCGCGAGCCCCTCACGCGCTGCCTGGACCGCTCCCTCAACCTCCGGCCCGGGCGCGGAGTCTGTACCCATGGCGTCAATGGCGATGCGTCGCATGAAACTCAAATCAATCCGTGGATTGCCGCTGCGGGATAAGCAATGCGCGCCGCTCGGGTGCCCCGAGGATTGTCGCGCCGCAACTTAGGCTGATTCCTTCACCAGAATGACTTCCCTGCCGCGATAATAACCGCAGGAGGGACAGGCTTGGTGTGGCATTTTCTTCTCGTGGCAGTGGGGGCACTCCGCCAGCGAGTGCGCATCCAGGAAGTCATGAGCTCGCCGGCGGTCCCGCCGTGCCTTGGAATGTCGTCGTTTGGGGTTTGGCATAAAATCTCAACTCTCTTCAGAAAAGTCCTTGAGCGGGAAAATGAAAACTGCCTGACACCTCTCCCGGCTTGACCATGTATTCCGGACCGACCCGGCCTCGCACCGGTTACCCAACTGAGTAGCTCATCCGCCTAGCCTTCCTTCAGGATCGCAAAGCGGGAGTTCGCCTGGGTGGGCAGGCAGCCGCATTTTTCAAAGTTCAAGTTTGCCCCACAAACAGGGCAAAGACCGCGGCAATCCGTTTGACAGACAACCTTCATGGGCACAGACAAGATCACTTGCTCTGTCACGACGTCGGCCAGTTCGATTCCGTCCCCGGAAAAGAAGCCGACCTCAAGCTCATCCTCGGGAAGTTCGACTTCCTCCGCGCGGGCAATGGTCGAAACAGGCCGATAGAAGAGGTCGAAATCCTGCTCGACCGGAATCGCCACAGAAACCAGGCAGCGGTCGCAGCAAGCCTCCAAGCTTGTTCCCACGCGCCCACGAATGCGGATTTCCGACCCCATTAATTCTGCGACCACATCCACCTTCACGGGGGCAGCCTGCTGGAAGTCAGCTCCGTGGAAGTCGAGTGTCCCGGACGCGTACGTTTTGGAGACCGCAATCGGGTGAAGTTCCAACTCCTCCACTGTTATCCGCACCGCGGCCTCCAAGAAGGGAAACGTCTAATTATAGCCAGACGCTCAAAATTGTCAAGAAAGCTCGGAAGGTCAAGTACTTGCGTTCAACCTTCTGACCAGTCGGTCGGTCTGCTTAGGGTGTTTAAGGCCCTCCGGAAGTCGCTCGCGCCGGAAAGCTGCCCCCAGCCAGCAACCTCTATCCAGTGATTCTGCGATCACTGTTCCCCGCTCAGGGCACTAAATGAACGCGCAGGCCTCCAGCCAGTTTTCAAACATACTCCGGGCATAGGAGTGCAACGCCTTTTCCTCTCGGCTGACCTCACCGACCACCTTCGTTGCCGCGCCCACGCCCAGCACTCGCTCGAGCGCTGCCTTATAGGCCGGCACTTGGGACCATTGCTTTGCCACGTCAGCCGAGATCTCCACATGGAATTGGACTCCATAAGCCTTCTTCTTCCACCGAAAGGCTTGGTTTGGATAGGCCGGCGAAGTTGCCAGAAGGACCGCGCCCTCGGGCAAGTCAAACGTTTCCCCGTGCCACTGGAAGGTGAGAAGCTCACGGGGAAGACCGGAAAAGACGGCATCGTCATGGGCCGCAGCAGTCAAATAGACCGGCATGATTCCGACTTCAGGCTTCGGCCCCGCATAGACACGCGCCCCCAGACTGGTGGCAAGGAGTTGAACTCCAAGGCAAACCCCCCAGTAGGGCTGCCCGGCGAGCACGGCTTCCCTGACCCAGCGCTTTTCGGCGGTCAACCAGGAGAGTGTGGCGTCGTCGTTCACACTCATGGGGCCACCCATCGCAAGGATGGCGTCAAAGCCTCGCCAATCGGGGAGTCGCTGCCCTTCGTCGATTTCAACCCGGTGGATCGAGGCGCCTTTCTCAACCAGGATGTCTTCATAGATACCGGGGGGTTCGCACGAGATATGTTGCAAAACTAAGATCCTCAAAGTCGGTCCTCCTCCCAACAAGATTACCTTAGAAGAGTGAAAACTCTCACTCAATTTCCCACGCACAGTTACACCGAGCCCTGTGGCCTTTGACTCACCAATATCTCGCTGAGTTGGTAAGTTGTTTAGAATCAATGGGTGGCAGCGCGTGCTTTGGAGCCAAAGTTGCTTAGCAATAATGCCCGTGTTGCAAAATACGGGCACGAGCGGAGGCGGTGATTAGCCGTTCATTGGCTGCGTGGCTCCGGTCTGCCTATCTTAACTAGTCGAAGGAGTCTGGTGTTATGGCTTATGTAATAACAGGGGATTGCACGAAAGATGAGAAGTGTGTGGACGTTTGTCCGGTGGACTGCATTCACCCGCGCAAGGACGAACCCAAGTTTGCTGAGACAACGCAGCTTTTTATAAGCCCGGTCGAGTGCATTGACTGTGGCGCGTGCGTTCCGGTTTGCGAGGCTTCGGCGATTTACTCGGTGGACGAGCTCCCTGAGAACCTAAAGAACTACACCGAGATGAACGCGCAGTATTATCAGTAGATCGAGGACGCTGCTCAAAGGCGTCATTCACGAGCAACCTTCACCCTACAGAGGCGCCACGAAACGAAGTGCACTGCGGGTTTTCCCCTCCTTCCCGATTGATTTCGTTTTGCGGCGCCTTCACTGCCCCAAGGCGCTGTGGAAGCAATCCGCCGTTGCCGCCTTTCTTCACTTAAGCTAAATTAGAGCGTCTGATTTTCCGCGGGCGCGCTGAGCTCCGTGGCGCCCGTTTGGAAAAGCAGGCTCCCGTCAGGAGGATGGTCCCGTGAAAATCACTGCTGTCGAGCCGCTGGTCCTGGGAACGAGCTGGCGAAACATCATTTTTCTGAAAGTCAGGACCGACGAGGGGCTGGTCGGCATAGGAGAATGCACGCTTCAGAACCGCGAGGAAGGTGTGCTCGGATACATTCAGGGGGCCACGCGCCGACACGTCATTGGCTCGGACCCTTTTAACATTGAAGATCTTTGGCTGAGGATGTACCGCAACGAATTCTGGCGCGGGGGCGTGATCGCCACCACAGTAATGAGCGGGATTGAGCTCGCCTGCTGGGACATCGTGGGCAAAGCCGTGGGGCAACCCGTGTGGAAACTGCTGGGCGGGCGGTGCCACGAAAAAGTCAAAGCCTACGCCAATGCCTGGTACACCGTGGAGCGGAAGCCGGAAGAGTTCGCGAAGCGCGTGAAGGTGGTGCTCGAAAAAGGGTACAAAGCCCTCAAGGTCGATCCCTTTGGTCCAGGATCGCTCGAATTGACTCGCCAGGAGAAAGTCCGGTCTGTGGAACTGGTAGCGGCCATTCGCGAAGCGGTAGGCCCGGACATTGAGATCTTCGTTGAGATGCACGGACGCTTCAGCGCCGCTACGGCCATCGAGCTGGCTCACATGCTGGAACCTTACAACCCCGGCTGGATCGAAGAACCTTGCCCGCCAGAGGACGTGCCCTCCCTGAAAAAAGTCGTGGACCACGTCAACGTTCCCGTGGCCACCGGCGAGCGCTGCCTCACGCGTTACGGCTGTCGCGAGGTGATTGAGAATGGGCAGCCGGACATCCTCCAGGTGGACGTCATCCACACGGGCGGAATCATGGAGATGAAAAAGATCGCGGCCATGGCAGATGTGCGGTCTATGGTGATGGCGCCGCACAACTCCAACGGCCCCGTGTGCACGGCGGCCAGCGTCCATTTCGATTTCTGCACCACCAATGTCAAAATCCAGGAATGCTTCGACGACTTCTCGGAGACTTGGGTGGTGGATGCCGTGCCGGGAACACCGCGTCCGAAAGATGGCTGCTTCGATCCGCCAGAAGGACCCGGCTTGGGCGTCTCGCTGAACGAAGACCTCATTAAGGAGTACCCCTTGAAAGAGGGCTTTTTCAACATGTGGGAGGCCAACTGGCACATGCGGCAGTCCATCAAGTAGCGCCGCTCTCCGGGCGGCACTCTTCGCTGCGCCAAGACCCATCCCGCCTCGCGGGACCGGGGCAGGCGTCGGCGCCGCCGCCGAGATGTCACTGCAATTTGCAATCCCCAAACAAGTTGTCGGCCCCAGAGAGGCTGAGGCGGCCACAAGATGACGGTAGGAAAAAGACCCCCCAAGAGCAGGCTTAGCGAAAAACCCGCGAGTGCACCCCGCCCTCGGCCAAGCCGCGCCGAGAAATCGATTAGCAAGTACCTTAAAGAGGTCAAGCCTCTTAATAGCGAGCACAAGCGTGAGCCTTGTACTGAGAACTTCCTCCTGGATTTTGGACCCTCCAGTCCAGCCTTCCGGTCTGCATCGTCCTTGTGGTTGGAGGCCATCGCCGCCATTGGCGAGCAACGCGACTACAAAGTGATCTACGAAAACTGGCGGGGATACTTGCGCATTGCCTACGGCGCGTCGGTGGGTGACGAACACCTCTTTGTCCGTCACACTTACCTGGCAACGCTGGCCAAGCTGATTGCCTACGTCCGCATCACCGGGGTGCAGACGGCGCCGCAAGAGGCCCAGACGCAAGAGATCATCCAGGGGACGTTCTTCGAGAAGCAACAGATCATGACTTTCCTCGAGGAGGATTTCTTCTCGTGGGTGGCATGTGCTCCCATAGTGAGCTGCACACAGAAGATCGCGTCCCGTTTGGCGAACCTGCTCTTCACGTATCAGCTACGCGAACTTTCAGAAGATGTTTTGAAAGAACTTTACCAGACTCTCGTGGACCCCAAAGACCGACATGACCTAGGTGAATACTACACCCCCGACTGGCTCGCCGCCCGCATGTGCAACGCTCTTCTGAGCAAGTCAGGCGAGGACGTCGTTCTCGATCCTGCCTGCGGCTCCGGTACATTCCTTTTCCAGGCTATTCAGCACAAGAAGAAACGCCTTCCGGCCACTCGACAATCCTTGGAGAGAATTCTCGGCAGCGTCGTGGGAATCGACATTCACCCCCTGGCTGTCATCGTTTCGAAGATGAATGTCCTCCTGGCACTCGGGGATCTGCTCCAGAAGCGCTCCGGACCGGTTTCCATCCAGGTTTACCTTGCCAATTCCATCCGTCGTCCGACCAAGCAGCCTTTCATTGGCGCCGGTGGTAAACCTGCTGAAAGCCAATACAAACCCGCCTTTCTCACCAAAAAGTTTGACGTGGTCATCGGCAATCCTCCCTGGCTCTCGTTTCGCTTTGTGGAGAAAGGTGAGTACCAGGATTATCTGAAGCATCTCATCGTGAAGGAATTTGGGTTGCTCGAGGGCGCAGGGCACCTCATCACCCATCTTGAGTTGGGGACTTTGTTTTTCGCGCGCTGCGCCACGTTGTACCTCAAGCGTTCCGGCAAAATCGGCTTTGTCCTCCCTCGCAGCATCTTTACCGCCGACCAACACGACCGGTTCCGCCGCTCTTACGGCATGTGCAACACAACCCTGAGTCAGGTATGGGACCTCGAAGAAGTGTCACCGCTGTTTAGTGTCCCGGCGGCGGTTGCCTTCGGCGATCTGATCAGCGACGCCTCCAAGATCCTGCCCGGCGAAATCCTGTCCGGACAGTTGAAAAGGAAGAATGCCTCATTCCAAGAAGCCAAAAGAGACCTCAAGAGTGAGACCACGGAATTCCACGTCGTCCAGCGGGGTAAGCGGAGCTTCCTGAGCACAACCCGGAAGAAAATCTCCAGCCAACGCAGCTTCTATCAGCCTCACTTCAAGGAAGGCGCCACAATCGTCCCTCGTAACTTCTGGTTTGTGGAGTTCAAGCTCATTCCCGGCCTTGGCGTGGACATGTCGCGACCCGTTGTCGCCACCGATCCGCGCGCCGAGGCCGAGGCCAAGCAACCTTACAAGGGCACACACTTCGAGGCCCCCATCGAAGCTGAGTTCCTTTACGCAACGCTCCTTTCGACCGACCTTCTACCGTTCGGCCATTTCGATTTCCGCCGCATCGTCCTTCCACTGATCGAAGACGCCCAAGGGTATAGGCTCCTGAGTGCTGACCAAGCCCGCGCCAAAGGCTACTTGAAGCTACCCGAGTGGCTGGAAAGTGCCCAACAAAGCTGGGAAAGCAAGCGGCAAGAAAAGGCGAAACGGATGAACATCCTACAGCGGCTCGACCTTCAGCGGGGGCTATCTGACCAGAGCCCCAAAGCCAAATACGTAGTCATTTACCCAAAATCAGCAACCTTCCTCTGCGCCGCTGTGGTCAGGTCGAAGCCCATTGCGTTCCGGGTAGGTTCGCACAAGGTTGGGGCTCGCGGGTTCTTGGCCGACTATGTAACTTACTTTCTCGAGACTTCAGATATCGAAGAAGCCCGCTACCTTTCGGCAGTCCTGAATTCGCCGGCCATCGACGCCCTAATCAAACCGATGCAGGCCCGGGGCCTTTGGGGGCCGCGCGACATTACCAAGAAAGTGTGGGAACTCCCGATACCCGAATACAACCAGCACAGCCAAAACCACATTAAACTAGCAAGAGTCGCCGAAGCTTGCGAAGGGAAAGTAAAGGAAATGCTTCCCGGCTTGAGGAAATTGTTCGAAGACGTTCGCGGTCCGCACGCCATTGGACGCGCCCGGACCGCTGTTCGCGAGGCCCTGAAGGACGAACTCGCCGAAATTGACGCCCTTGTGCAAGAAATTCTGGAGTAACATCACGGGCGGCGTTCAGAGCTTCTAGCCGGCCTCTCGTCGTATTTCAGAGCGGAGTAATTCCCATGAAATCATCCCGAAGGCAGTTCATTCAATCCACTTTGGCGGCGCCGCTGATTGCCCGCCTGGGCATCGGCCACTCTGGCGGTGCGCGGGTTGAGACCCTCATGGCTTTGCCAGCCCAGATGGAGTTCGATAACCCGCATATCATCCGGTACGACTCGAGCTGTTTCACGATCTTCCGTAAAGACACGATCATCTTCAGCGGGGCGTTCCATTACCCGCGTTGCCCCAAAGCGCTGTGGCGCGACCGTCTGACAAAGTTCAAGGCGGCGGGCTTCAACACCATTGAGACCTATGTCTTCTGGAACTATCACGAGGCGGAGAAAGGCAAGGCCAACCTGACGGAGTTTGAGGACTTCATCAAGCTTGTCCACGACATGGGCTTTTACATGATCGCCCGTCCCGGTCCCTATGTTTGCGCGGAGTGGGAGCGCGGCGGATTCCCCTCCTGGGTAGCAGCGATGCGGTTCCCTCTTCGCACTAATCACCCGGAGAGCATCAAGACCTCGCAGCATTGGTACGACCAGGTTTTACCGGTGATTCAGCGGCACCAGATCACCGTGGGCGGCCCCATCATCATGGTGCAGGTGGAGAACGAATACGACTACAGCCTCCCCATGCCCGACGCCGACAAGCGCGAGTACATCCGCGCTCTGGCCAACATGGTCTGGGGAACGGGCATCAGCGTGCCGGTCATCACCTGTTGGACCAAGCAGGCGCGTGAGAACTCGGATCCCGATATGGCCAAAATCATGGATACGTGCAATTTCTACCCGGGCTGGAACATTGTGAAAGAAGTTGTTCCAAGCCTCCAGGAGCTGCGCAAGGAAGAGCCTTCCTCCCCGCTCGCCATCACAGAATTGCAAGGCGGTTGGTTCAGCCAGTTCGGCGGGAAACTATCCATAGACCAGGAAGGAGTGAACGCCGAGCAGCTCGACACGCTCACCAAGACCGTCCTCGAGCAGGGAGTAACCTCCTTCAGCTACTACATGGGTTATGGAGGAACGAATTTCGATTGGGCTGCCAAGACCCTCACTACCACTTACGATTACGCTGCGCCGATTCGCGAGCCCGGCGGCTTGTGGGACAAGTATTACGCTGCCCGTGGGATCTGCCAGTTCCTGCGCCTGCATGGGGATGTGCTGACCCGGGCACAAGCGCTTGAAGGCAGCGCCGAATCCACCAATCCCAACGTTACCGTCACGGAGAGGGTCAACGGCCAGAGCGCGGTGGTCTTTGTACGCGAAAACGCCAACGCCGAGCAGCGCTACAAGATGGCCTTCGTAGACCCGAATAGCCCCACGAAACGCAGGATTAGTGTGCCGCGCGAGGGCGAACTGGCGATCGGTCCCCGCGAAATGAAAATGCTGGCCGTGCAGGTGCCCATCCCGGGCAGCCAGCTCCGGTACTCGACAGCGGAGGTGCTGGCTAACGGCCTGAACCTCGACCGCCATTTCCTCATCCTTTACGACATGCCGGGGCGTGTGGCGGAGATCTCCCTGGCGACCAGAGACGAACCCCATGTGGAAGGCGACACGATTTACCGCTACTGGGACCCGGAATATGAATCGGTGATCTTTGGCGTGCAATTCGAGAAGACCGAAAAGCAGCTCCTGGTGAATGATCACCTTCTGGTTATCCTGTTACCGCGCGATCGTGCCCTGCGGACATGGGTCGCTGAATTCCCTTCCAAGGTTGTCCCCTGGTCGGAGGAGATCAAGTCCTTCTCTGTTCCCTTCATTGCGGACAGCTACATGTTTGCGGGTAGCGGTTCCCACGCGAGCCGGATATGGGCCGATTTGGATTTCCAGCCCGGCGAGCACGAGCTGACTCTGTTGCTTCCTTCCAAGCCGGGCAAGTGTTGGGTTGATGGCGTGCTCACGGAGCTTGCCTACGAACGCGAGCGTCGGACTGCGCGCCTGCACATTACGACTCCGCCGCTACCCTATAAGCCGTTCGACTTGAGCAACGGACAGGCCTGGGTGGAGAGATTTGACACTAGCTCCGGCCATTGGCAGAGCAACGCCCCTGGAGCCCTGGAAGACACGGGTCCAGCCCCCTATGGTTACGTGAAGTATAAGGCTCAATTCAACTACATTAACGAACTGAAGATGTTCATTTCTACTTTTGCGGGGGATGAGATAAAAGTCTTTATCAACGGGAGACCGGTTGAAGGTGCATTGAAGCCGGCAAAAGGCATCGAATTCGAACTGACAAAATACGCGAAAGCGGGCACAAATACGCTGGAAATCGCCTATGAGGCCTTCGGGGCGTACAACGGCGATAAAGAGATGGGCGATTTGAAGGGCATCGAATTTGTGCGCATTGGGAGCGACGCTCAAAGCGGCGTAGCCGTCGCTTCCTGGCAAATCCAACGCTCTGCCGCCCCGATGCGAGGACGGGATGTAGACCCGGATTTTGCCGGCGCTGGCTGGAGTCCGGCGTCTTACCAGGCATCCGGCTCAGCGGACCAACTGGTTCCGGCATTCACGTGGTGCCGGACGGAATTTGCGCTGCCTGGGGTGGAACCGGGCTGGCTGGCGCCCTGGAAGCTGACCTTCGAGGCTGACCGCGACGCTCTGATCTATCTGAATGGCAAGTTTGTCGGGCGCTACGTGACCGTCGGACCACAAAAGGAGTTCTATCTTCCAGAACCGTACTTCGCTCCCGCCGGAAGGGAAAATATTCTGACGTTCGTTCTGGCCTATACGGATCGGCCGGGACACCTCCGGACGTTGCGCGTGGGGCCATACGAGGAGTTCTCCGCCCGCCGCGAGCACGTGGAATTTCAGTGGTAGGGGCACCCCTCGTGGGTGCCCTGGTGCCCGCCTGGGCGTGCCCAATCTGAAGCTGTGACATGACTCACCGAAGGGCAAAGCGTTTCACGCAAGAGCGCAAAGGACGAAAAAAGAGCGCAGCAGTTCGACAGGATTGCGAGCCGGATTGACGGACTGGGAAGAAAGTGCAACAATGAATTTTTGGGGTGCTGTGGGACCGGACTCCGTTGGCTTCCCCCCTGGATTAAGCCCCATCCCATTCCATTTGAAGGATTTCTCTCATGAATGCCAATGATATGCGGCCAGGTATGGTCATCCGACACAACGGCGAACTCTTCACCATTCACAAGGCTGAGCACCGCACGCCGGGAAACCTTCGCGCTTTCGTTCAAGCTCGCATGCGCAACCTGCGCACCGGCGCGCTCATCGATCACCGCTTCCGATCTGAGGACACGGTCGAGAAAGCCAATCTCGATGAAGTCGAAATGCAGTACCTTTATTCCGACGGCGATTCTTTTTTCTTCATGAACACGCAGAACTACGAACAGATCGGCCTGCACAAGTCCGTGATCGAGGATCGAGCGTCCTATCTCGTTCCGGACGTTGTCATTAAGGTGCAGTTGTTCGAGGGAAGGCCGGTAGATATCGAGCTCCCGGCAACCGTGGACCTGAAAGTCGTGGAGACTGAACCTGGAATGAAAGGGGCCTCCGCCACCAACGTCACGAAACTGGCCAAACTCGAAACCGGCCTCACTGTACAGGTCCCGCCCTTTATCGGTGAGGGCGAAGTCATCCGCGTGGACACTGCAGAGGGAAAGTATCTCGAACGCGCTGCCGGCTAAGTTTTCCGTTTCATAAATTTAGTCGATCCGCTTTATTGGGGTGTCCTTGCCACCCGTGTGCAGGATCATCGTGGTTGCTCGGCCTTGGCTGTCGACTTCGAAGGTGAACACATCGTCAGCCGCCTTCGAGAAAAAGTCCCGCGCGCTCTCCGGAAATAACTCGTCCTTCGGCTCGTCGTTTTCCTGTACGAACAGGTGGCTGCCTTCCCGCGTGACGGTCAGGATAAGATTCGGCGGTACCCCGTAGCGGCCAACATACCCCTCGAACAATTTGGGATCGACGGCAACCTCCTTGTGCTCCTTCAGGGGCTGACGTGGGGGCAGCTGGTTGTAAGGGATAAAACCTTCCCACTCGATGGGCGTGAAGGTGTTCTTGAGCAACGTCTCCAGAAGCTCCTTGTAGATGCCTTCGCCGTTCGAGCTATTCGTCATAATGACGATGCCCGTCTTCTGCTCGTCGAAGCAGACCGTATAATTCCGCCAGCCCTCGGCATGGCCTTCCTTGAAAAAGGCCTTGCCAAAGGGACTCCAATAGAGACCCCAGCCAAGTCCGTAGCTGAGGCGAATGGGTTTGTTCTCCTCCGTGGTTTCGCCGGCCAGCGTCGGGAATTCGTGCTTCGATGAGATCTGAATCTGCGGGCTGAGCATCAGCTCTCGGGTCTGTTTCCGCAATCCTTTGCCTTGCATCACGGCCTGCACAAACCGCGTAAAATCGCCCAAAGTCGTCTGCATCGAACCCGCCGCCTCAGCTTTGTGCCGCCTCTCCGCACCCAGTGAGCGGCCCCACTCGTCATAGCCATTGGCATAATCACTTTCGAACCGGCTCTCCCAAATCATGCTGGTGCGGGTCATGCCGAAAGGCTGAAAAACTCGTTCCACCATCAGATCGTTCAGTGGCTCTTTCGTGATGGTCTCAACCACCAGATGCAGGAGATCAATCCCTTCGCCTGAGTACGCATACTTCGACCCCGGTTCAAAATTGATATTCAGCTTGCGATCATCATTAATCCACCGCCAATTGGGAAACCCGCTGGTGTGACTCAGCAACATTCTTGGGGTGATTCGTTCATAGCGCGGGTCATCGGCCAAGTCCTTGTACGCAGGGTACTCCGGCAGGGGTTTCGGTAGATACTGGACTACCGGCTTGTCGAGGTCCAGGACCCCTTCCTCGACGAGCTGCATCACCATACATGCAAACACCACTTTGCTGAAGGAGGCCGCGTACATGACAGAGTCTTCGGCCAGCGGCAGGTTGTTTTTTTTGTCTCGAAACCCGTATGCCTTTTCCCAGACGATCTTCCCATGATTGATAACAGCGACACCTGCGCCCGTGACCTCTGCTGCGTGCATCAGGCGCGTAACCGTCTCGTCTATTTTGGTTGACGTGATCGTGCTGCCGTCCAGGCGCTTGACAGTTGACTGCTCCCCTGCTGCCGGTAGCGCCCCCAATGCGGCCCTCACTGCAAGTAACAGAAGTACACCACGCATTAGTTTCTCCTCCCGCCAAAGAGTAAGACGAGACTGTCGGGAAAAGGTTCAAAATATAGTTATTGCGTTTGGAGAGCATGCGGCACTGGAGTGTGAGGTACTACGCATTTTCCAGGACTCCGCCCGGAAAACATTGCTGGCGCGGAGCGCTTTGATAGAGGGAGGGAGAGCGAGATACGCTCCCCCTCCCTCCGAACCGGACGGGCGATCCGCTAGTCCGGCTCGGAGGGGAACCTGCCGGTTCTCCTTGCCCCTATCGTGCCAAGTGCAGGCCGAAGCTTGCATCTGGCGCCTTGCCTTTACTGTTCGCTAGGCGTTTTTACCGCCGGCTCGTTGCTAGTGGAGGGTCTGCCACTCTTGATCGTATAATTGGGCGGCACCTGGAAGAGTGCCGCGTCGGGCTCCGCGCGCACGATATTCGTCAACTGGAACGTCGTCTGGCCAAACTGCGGATTGACTTGCTTGCGCATCACGTCAGTTTGTAGCTCCGGCGAGTACCAGCGCTCGATCGTGATCACCAGGGGCGCCTGGTTGCCGAGCTGCCCGGCGGGAACGGTGCGCGTAATGCGTGTGCCTTGCGCCGTCACTCCCCCGATCACTTGCGAGCCGAGGGACTCGGTTTTGACGTTGGGGTTCTCAGGCTTTTGCCGTGCTGTTCCAGCACCCGCCCGTACTCCCGCGTGCGCTCGGAACGGCATCTGGCGCGCTTCCTGCGTATCAGGGTTCAGCGTGTAGAGGGATCCCCCGACGGGATCGGTAATGGAGATCACCTTCCGAGGCGTCCCTTGCGCCGCCCAGGGGCCGATGGCGCCGATTTCCTGCTCGCGCCGGGTCCGTCCCTGGGTGTCGCGGTAGACGTTCGCAGTGGTCGTGGTATGAATGGTGTTCCCATCCGGCAGGGTCTGGGTGTGCTCGGTGACCGCTTGCGCGGAGTAAGGCGCACCGGTCACGACTTTGCCTCCCAAGAAGGACTCTGCACCTGCAAAGCGCGACCTTCCGAACCTACCACCCTGGGCTGGCGGATTTTGTGCCCCGGCGTTCGGCAAGATGGCCGCAGCCAGAAACACCAAGCACGCGCCCACCACCCAAATCATCGTAATTGTTGAGTTCCTCTGATTCACTTTCATCGTCGCCTCCATGATTCATCCGGTAGGTAGCAGGTCGTAGGTGGTAGGTAGGGGGAACTCTTTCTGTCGCCCGTCACTGCCCTACCAGCACCCAGTCCCCCCGCCCCTAACACCTGGCGCCTGCTCTTCCCCCACCTGCCACATACCACCTACTACCTGCCGTTTAATTCACAAACCGTATCGCGAATGGAACTCCGTCGCTCCCCAAAGCGACGTCAGCCTGGACAAGCGCTTCCGGAGCATAATCGTTGTCCAGCGCGAGCCCGAACGCCAGCAGCGCCTCGGCAGGGAGCGTCACACGGACGAGCGTTGCATCATCCATGCATTGGTAGTCGTCACAAGTCCCAAGGGAAATGAAATCCGTAGTCACCTCGCTGGCAGATTCGTCCAGCGCAGCACTCTCCGGTCTCCCATGGAGAGAAACCTGCCCCCCTGAGTGTTGCTGGTGATGGTCGAGAAGCGAAGCCTGGAGTTTTCGGTTCGTCGAACTTCGCCCCCCAGGTTCATCGCTCTGCCGTGCCGCGATGTGCGACTCGGCTCCCTCGCTTTGGGCTTTCACTCGCCTTTGCCCTTCGCTTTGCCCGGGCGCCAGCGGGTGCTCTTGTTTGGCCTGTGAGGCTTCGGACGACACCAGCGGCTGGTTGTTCGCGCCCTGTGCTGTGGGGGCACCCGAGCGTAGGTGAGGACGCGGCCACTGCAAAATGACTACCCACGCTGCGGCTACTGTTGCGGCAAATACCAATCCCCAGCTCAGCCCGCGCCAGAGTCGCTTCCCCGCAAGCCCGAAACGTGGTGCGGTGGCCCGCGAAGTTCTTTCGCGAAAAGCCTGGACCAGCGCTTCTTCCACGCGCACAGGGGCGCGCTGGGCATGAAGGGTGCTCGCGAACGCTTGCAGGCTTTCCGTCAGCTTGGTCTCTTCGTCGAGGCGCAGGGCGCACCATAGACAATGGCCGGCGTGCTCCAAAGCCTCGAGCTGCTTTGTCTTGTCAGCCATTCGCCGGCTTACAATCTCGTGAATCATGATCTCGAAATCTTTGCAGTTCATGCCAGACACCCGCTGGGATCAATGGCCTTATTGCCGGCTTCGGCCTTCTCCCCACCCGTGAGCTTCTGAATGAGCAAGGCGCGCCCGCGGTGCAAACGCGAGCGCACTGTGCCCACTGAACATCCCAAGACCGACGCGGCATCCTCGTAACTCACTTCATTCAAGTCGCACAGAACCACAGTTTCGCGGTAGTGCTCGGGCAAGCTCAGGATCGCTTGTTGCACCGAATGGATCGTTTCCCGGCGGCTCATCGCGGAGTGCGGGTCCTCCGGAGAAAAAGGGGCCAGATCTCCGCTATCCCTCGACCCGTCTTCAATGGAGACATACGTCCGGTCGCGCTTGAGAAAACGCAGCGTGTGATGGCGCGCCATTCCGAGAAGATATGCGGCCAGCGAGCCGCGCGAGGGGTCGTAGCCTCGGTTGTCTCGAATCAGCGCCATGAACACTTCCTGTGTGACGTCCTCGGCGAGGGGGGCGGAGCCACTTATCGCCAGTACAAAGCGGTAAATGCCTCCTTGACGGCGCCGATACAACGTTGTGAAGGCGTCTTCGTCCCCAGCCTGCATCATCCGCAGCAACTGCTCATCTCTAATCTCAGCGAGTCCGGCCATCGTCTGCTGCTTTCATGGCGTATTCCGTTTCCAGCTCCGAAAAGTTCCACAAAATGCTTCCACCTCGCAACCCCCAGTCTTATGGACGTTTCCAGCCACCCGCAAGTTGCGCAGCAAGCGTGGCGCCAGCCCTCCGACACGTCGGGGCGGCCCTTGAAAGGCACTAAGCAGAGAGCAGTAGGCAGTACGCAGAAAACAGAATGCAAAAGGCAGTAACGTAGACCTGTTCTCCAGGGGTCCACAGGATATAGTGGCCCGCGAACCGGTCCTAATTCGGTTGGCGGAATGCTACCCGAGGTCGCCGGCGTCGAGCGGACTCCTAGTCAAACTTTATTTCCTTGATCCTCGGGAGGGGCAGGGAGAAATCGAACACTTGTTGGCTGGCCGGATTGTACTGGTCGGTAATGCCCAAGAATCGGACCTCGGCGGGCTGGTTGGTAGGCATAAGGAACTTGCCCTCTTTAACCTCGCCAATGCGCAGGGTCATCTTCAAGCGGTCGCCCTGGACCTGAAGGCGGTCGATCTTGGAAATATCGACCTCATCTGCGCTCCCGCTATCCATGAGGATAGTGAAGCTGGTGGTGGGAGGAATCGACTCCAACAACGAGCCGCGCCCGCCGGGAGGGTAGAAATCCAGGTAAACGTCGAAGAGGTGGGTGTCTTTCCCTGCCAGGTCCGTCACCGTGGCCTTGAAGCCGAAGCGCTTCCAGATATCCACGATCTGCCGCCGGGCGTCAGGGCTGGCCGTTTCGACACTGTAGGGCAGGCTTCCCTTGTTCAGGCGAACAATTTCCACCCGCCGGTCTTTCAACTCGAAGTGCTTGTAAACCAGGAAGGAGGAATCCTCGCTTACCACGATGGCGTCACGCTGCACCACCACCTGCCGCCCCTGGGCATTCATCTGGCAGATGGTGTCCGCCGGCGAGGTCGAGGCCAAGCTCACCAGCAAAGAGAGCAAGGGCAGGGTGATTCTCACAGAGGCACTCCCGCAAATGAATAGGCCCCGCCGCGATAGCACAGCAGTCGCTCTACAGGGCCCCGGGATCTCGTATCGAGACTAGCTCTTCTTCTTCGTCTTTTTATATTCGGTCGGCACCTTGCCTTGGATCGAGTCCAGGCTGGCTTGCGCGGCTTGCGCATACTCGCCATTGGGTTGCAGCTTCAAGTAATTCTGGAACGCTTCAATGGTCCCGGGAACCACATCAACTGTGCCATCCGGCTTTGTCCCCGCCTTGCCGAGCAGAGCCATGCCGTACCAGTAGATGGCGTTGGCATTGCTGGGATCGAGGTCCATGGCCTTCTTAAGGGCCGTAGAAGCTTCGTCCATCTTGCCCTGATTGACCATGACGACGCCCAGATTGTAGTAATAGCCGGACGCTCCGGCGGGGTTGAGATCAGCCGCTTTCTGGAACTCCCTCTGTGCGTCAGCGACCTTGCCCATTTCCGCGTAAACGCTGCCCAGGTTGTTGTGAAGCGCGGCATCATTGGGGCTTATCTGCATGGCCTTCTGATAAGTGTCGACGGCCTTTTGCTGGTCCTGCGTTCGTGCGTCCCTGTCCTGCTCCTGCTTTGCGGCGTTCCCGTAAGCATCTGCCAGCCGGGCCAGCACAATGGGCACGTTCTTGTCCTTTGCCAACGGCAGGGCCTGCTCATACATCGCCGCCGCCTGGGAGAATTGGTGCTGATTATAAAGGAGAGTGGCCTGATCGAACGTCGCCTTTAGACCGGTAAACTGCTTCTGCTCCTTTGCCGCCTCTTCGACTTTCTTCGCCGTTTCAGGGTTGGCCATCTGTTGTTTGTAGGAATTGGCCTTTTCCTTGGCCATGTCAAAATCGACTACCGTGGGGTCTCCGATTCCAACATGATCGGTGACGTTAAAGACCTGCTGGCCGGTAGGACTGAGGAGTGTGACCTTGTAGGTCCCGGGGGCAAGGCCGATATACACATACTCGCCCTTCTTATTGGTCTTTGTGTGTTGAGTCCACTTCATTTCTTGCCGGTCCACCTGGATTGTATAGCCTGCCAGTGGTTTTCCATCTTCACCCATGCACTTGCCGGTCAATCCACCGGTTTGTGCAAATGCGGAAACCGTAAACGCCAAAGCCGCCAGGAGAATTACCACTCCAGTCAGTCTCCGCGTTAATGAACTACGCATAAGTCCCTCCTTCATTCATGTTCAAACACCCCATTCTAGCGCCATTGGGGAATCCGCTCAACCCCATTCGGAAAATTATGATAGCGCAAGAAACTCGAAAATCAAGTGGAAGGCGCAAGGAGGTCAGGGCGTGGAAACCTCTCGCCGGCCGTAGTGTGGGCGCTGGGCATAGGGTATGGGATCTTCAATCCCCGCCTCTTCGAACGCCCTCAGGCGCAAAGCACAACTGTCGCATACGCCGCAAGCCACATCCTCCGCTTGGTAGCATGACCAAGTGTGCGCGAACGGCGCGCCCAGCTCCATCCCGCGCCGGACGATTTCGCTCTTCCGCATGCGGATGACCGGCGCAACGATTTCAAGCTGTGTTTCCGGCTTCGTGCCCGCAGCAATCACACGGTTGAAGGCCTCGTAATACGCAGGGCGGCAATCGGGATATCCGGAACTGTCTTCCTCAACCGCGCCAATAAATATCTTACAGGCGCCCAGGACCTCCCCCCAGGATACGGCAATTGACAGGAAGTGCGCGTTGCGAAAGGGCACGTAGCTGGAAGGAATCTCCTTGCGGTCCAGATTGGCCCGCTCCACAGCCAGGGCTTGGTCAGTCAAGCTTGAGCCGCCAATCTGCCTTAGGTGGCCCAGATGACACACCAAGCGATGTTCCGCATGATAGAAATCCGCCAGCGCGTTGAAGGAGCGAAGCTCGCGTGCTTCAGTTCGCTGGCCGTAGGCAACGTGCAACATCGCCAGGCGGTAATCAAGGTTTGCAATGGCCGTAGTGACGCAGCTATCCATTCCGCCGCTGGCGAGAATGATGGCGAGAGGTTGGTGCGTGGTCCGTGGTCCGTGGTCCGTTGTCATCCCTTACTGCCTACTTCGGACTACACCCCCCGGGCGTCCGGTTCCCAAATGAACTTGTGAAGCTGCAGTCCCAGCCGTACCTCCAGGCCGTCGCGGAGGATCCAGGCAGCGAGGCTGCGGGGGGCCAACTGGGCGAACACAGGCGAAAAAATCACTTCATCGACATGCCGATGCAAGTTGTGCCCGGCTAGGAAGCCTCGGGCGTACCGGTAGTCATCCTCATTCAGAATTACGAACTTGATCTGGTCTTTCCGGTCCAGCAAAGCCAGGTTATCAAAACAGAACTTGCCTTCCTCACCGCTTCCGGGGCATTTCACGTCAACCACTTTAACGACCTGGCGCGGCAATTGAGCAAGGTTGCGCTCACCGCTGGTTTCAACCAACACGCGATAGCCCTCGGCAAGCAGGTGGTCCGTCAAGGGATAAACTTCCTGCTGAAGAAGAGGCTCGCCGCCCGTCAACTCCACCAACTTCCCGCCCAATTGGCGTATCCTGGCAAGCACATCCTCAACCGACATCTTCTGTCCCCCGTTGAAAGCATAAGCGGTGTCGCACCAGTGGCAACGCAGATTGCAGCCCGTAAGCCGCACGAAAAGGCAAGGCAGGCCGGCGTATGTGGACTCGCCCTGGATCGACTTGAAAATCTCCGTGATTACCATCCTCTCCCCGCCGGTACCCCCGGAAAAGGCTTCTTTTGTCTAATCCATTTTACCTGATTTCTTGCCGCCCTGCGGGTACTGCGTCAGAGCACCAATCCTCCCAAAAATGAGAAGAACTTTACTCGAATGAGGCCTCTGGAACGCAGCGGGTGATAATTTGCGAAAAACATGGCATAATTGGTTTGCGGGCGAGTATTCTTCTAATCAATTGATGTGGCTTCGTTTGAGGCTGGGGGAATCTTTATCATCGGGTGAGTGTACATCTTGGCATGATGATTGCATCTAAATGGGCAGGCGCGCGAGGAGCGGTTTATGATGACCCACGACGACCTGGGAAAGATCCGCGAACAGAACGAAGCTGAAGACACTTGGCGGCAATACTCGCGCCATGTTGTTGCGGACATGTTGGAGGGTTGCGCGATTTGCGGCAGCATCCGCGAAAAGGAGCGCTTAGCCCGCTGCCGCTGGTGCGAAGACGTCTACTTTTGCAAGCAGGGCGTCTGCTCCCAGCAGCACCACGCTGAGATGCACCCCGCTGTTGCCTTCTGGACCTGGTAGGCTGAAGAACTGTGACGAGTGACGAGTGACAAGTGACGAGCCAACCTGCCTGCATTGCTCACTCCTGCTCATTACTTGGTCACTGCCCTTGTTCAGTGTTCTTGCCCGTCACTGCCTTGAAGAACGTTCTTGCTCATCACTCGTCACTCGTCACTGTTTTTGGGGCGGTAGGTGGCAGAAGTCGTATCTGTTTCCCAAACCGTAACACCATGCACTTGTAATCCCTGATTCCGCGCCCGGGGTTCGATTCCCTCGCAAATATATTTGGCGAGATTTTCGGCCGAAGGGTTCAATTGGTCGAAGGGCGGAATATCGTTTAGGAAGCGGTGGTCGAGCTTTTCGACCAGCCCCTTAATTTCGCCCCGCAAATCAACAAAATCCATCAGCAGCCCCGCGGCATTGAGCTTATCCCCGGCAAGTGTCACCCGAACCTTGTAGTTGTGTCCGTGGATGTTCTCACACTTTCCTTTGTACTCGCGCAGGGCATGACCCGCTGCGAAGGTGTATTCAACTGATATTTCGAACATTATGCGGTTCCCTGTTCCCTATTCCCTGTTCCCCATTCCCTGTTCCCTAATTCAAGATTCTCGCATGAAACCCTTCACGTCATCCAGCCGATTCGTCATGCGGTAACGCGGCAGGCTCTCCAAGAAAGTCTTCCCGTAAGGTTTGCGCATCATGCGGTGGTCCAGAATGGAGAGGACTCCGCGGTCTGTCTCGCTGCGGATCAGCCTCCCAAACCCCTGCTTCAATGCGAGGACGGCCTGCGGTACCTGGTAATCCATGAAGGCATTGCCCCCCTCTTCGTTGATCTGCCGGATTCTTGCGGCGATGACTGGGTCCGAGGGGACGGCGAAGGGGAGCCGGTCAATCACCACGGCGCTCAATTGCTCGCCTTGGACGTCCACGCCCTGCCAGAAGGAACTTGTGCCAAAAAGCACGGCGTGGGGCGTGTTACGGAAGCGCTCGAGCATCTCAGTCCGGGGCATGGAGCCTTGAATCAGCATGGGATAGCGCAACTGGGGGCGCACGCGCTCGAAGACCTCGCGCATCTGCTGGTGGGAGGTAAAAAGGACGAACGCCCGCCCGTGGGTGGCCTTCAATAGTTGAACAACCTCTTCGGCCGCCAAGTGCGTGAAGGTCGGCGCGCGAGGGTCGGGTAAATGCAGGGGGGTATAAAGCAAAGCCTGGCGCGGGTAATCGAAATGCGAATCCAGGATTCGCTCCTTGGCATTCTCAATCCCCAAGCGCCTCTTCAGGAAATCGAAGTTGCCGCCCACGGCCAGGGTGGCGGAGGTCAAGATCACCGTGTCCACGCTCTCAAATAACCGCTGCCGCAGGATGGGCGCAACATCGATTGGCGTGGCCTCCAGGAAAACGCCTCGTCCGCGCCGCTCCCACCAATAGACCACGTTACGTTCTTTGCCTTCCATTACTGCCTGGAACGCCTGCCGAAGCTCGACGCCGCGCCTCATCAGGTTGTTGACTTCCTCCGGCCGGTCCTTCAAGCGGCCCAGTTCGGTCTCCAGGCGCACCAGGGCATTGAGCAGGCTGCTATAAACGCCCTCGTGCGTTTTCAGGAAGCTTTCCCGGTTATCAAAGTTGGAGCGGGTTTCCGCGCTCGGGAACAGCTCAAAGAAGAGGTCCGCGCGACGCCGCAGCTCGGCGACGGCATGCAACACCTCATCGCTCTTTAGTGCCTTCAGCTTCAGGGTCGCTTCCGTGTCGCGCGCCAGCTCTTCGACGCGATAATTGCTTACCTGCAATCCGAAATATTGTGTGGCCACGTCTTCGATGTCGTGCGCTTCATCGAACACCAGAGCTTCATAATCGGGGAGCAGGCTCGCGACCTCCGTTCCCCGCAGGGCCAGGTCGGCGAAGAAGAGGTGGTGGTTCACGATAATCAGGTCGGAGGCGGCGGCGCGTTGGTGCATCAAGGTGATGAAGCAGCGCTCGAATTGAGGGCACTTCTGCCCGGTGCAGGTCTCGCGCCGGGCGTCCACCTTTGCCCAGAGTTCGCTCGAATCCGGCAGCCAGGAGAGTTCTGCGCGGTCTCCCGCCTCAGTCTTCGCTTCCCATTCCCGCAGCCGGGGATACTGCGCCACTTCATCCAGCCCGTTTAGTACAGGCTGTTTTTCAATGTCGTAGAGCTTCTGCCGGCAGAGATAATTCTGCCGCCCTTTCATCAGGGCGACGCGGACGTCCGGGAACAGCTTTCTCAAGAACGGGATGTCCTTGAAGAAGAGTTGTTCCTGAAGGTTCTTGGTGCCGGTTGAGATGACCACGCGCCGCCCACTTCGCATCATGGGAACGAGATAGGCCAGCGTTTTGCCGGTGCCGGTGCCCGCCTCCACGATCAGGTGCCGGCGGTTTTCGCTTGCGCCCTCGACGCTTTCGGCCATTTCGAGCTGGCCGGGCCGGTGCTCGTAGTTCGGGTGACGGCGCGCCAGCCATCCACCCGGACCAAAGACCCGCTCGAGGGGAGCCTTCTCAGTCTTCGTATTGTTCGTGACAGCCATCGTGTTGGAAGTCGAGGAGTCGAGAGGTTCTTAACTCCTCGACTCTTGACTCTCGACTTTTGACTCTAAAGGATAACACACGCACGACAGGGGCGGGCACAAACGCGAGCTCTTGAATTTGCGATTATCGATTTGCGATTGATGATTGCGCCCTCTGACCGCGTACGATACTCACCCCCGGTTCCTGACCTGCTGCCTTATCACCGACGAGCCTATACAAGTATGCCGTCACCTCGGGTCTCGTATCATTCTGAGCGTGTATAGCCGAAGACCGCTATCCATGACGTCAGAAACGGAGTGCACCACAAATAGGTCTGCCCTCTTCCGAGGGGAGAGGGTGGCCCGCCGCCGGCGTTTTCCTCAGCCCGTCAGCCGACGGGGCCGGGTGAGGGGGTTCGGCAAGATCGGGTTGTCAGCGATTAAGCGTGACAGGACACTGGACTCGCGAACTCAGGCCGAGTGCAGGGCAGTTGGAGGGATCGGGACAGCCCAACCAATGGGTTCATAATAATGTAAGGCTGCATGGACAAATTGACCGTAATTTCCCTCTTGCCGAGTCGAGACTTAACCATTTATTTTCAACAACATTCCGTCTACTTGAGGCTAAGTATATTTATTTTCAAGCACATTCCAGGTTAGCCCCGAGTTTTCTACAGTGGTTCTTTGTTTTCATAGAGATTCCAGCTTCGTTCGTTCAATTTTGAAGTTACCAAGCTCTTTCAAGGGGGTTGGAGGGACCGGGACGGCCCAACCGATGGGTCCACAACAACGTAAGGTTACCAGGACAAATTTACCGTCATTTCCCTCTTGCTGAGTCGAGCATTAACCCCTTTTATTTTCAACCACATTCCGGCTGCTATAGGATAAGTACCTGTATTTTCATGCATATAACAGCTTATCCCTCGAGTTTTCCACAGTGGCCCTTTGTTTTCATAGAGATTCCAGCTTCGTTCGTTCAATTTTGAATCACTAAGTTCGTTCTTTGTACGTCCCAAGCGACATCTTGTCTCGGCCCGTTGCGCGTGCCAAAGTTCCTGCCAACTCCGGCTGCCCTCACATGGACTACGCGGTAAGCGGCGCCCAAAAGGGACCCGACCAATTCACCATTCCCTGCTTCCTGTTCCCTGTTCCCTGTTCTTTGCCCCTGCCCTTCCACCTCCTGAATCCTGAACCCTGAATCCTGACTCCTATCGTTTACTATCCTAGCCTATCTTGTTCCGCCTGTCAAGAGACAGAAAGTCTGTTTCGGTCCACCCGCGACCGCAAGCCAGCGGAATCGCATCGGATGCGCACGTAAGAAACGGGGGAGGTAAAGGCCGCGGGTGACCCTACGGCGGAAAGTTCATCCGGCGCAGGAGGTCCTGGAAGCGCGAGTCGGAGCGAACTGAGTCCCACTCACGGAGTGTTTTCAATTGGACCATTTGCCAGTCGTGCTGCTGGTAGGCTTTTTCTAGCCAGGCAACTGCCTGACCTGCATTGCCGAGGTGGGCATAAACCAGCGCGATTTCATAAGGGGCGTTGCGCCGTTTGGCCTCTGATAGTTGCCACATCCAGTAACCTTCAGGTCCCGATTGTTGGTAAGCGTGTTGGAGCCCGGCTAGTTTCTCGGGAGGAGCTCCCCGCAATGTCACCACTTTTTGAAGTTCCGCAATGGCTTCTCCGTACATCTGCTTTTGTTCGTAGATCGAGGCCAGGAACCCACGGGCTCTGGAATCGTCCGGCTCCAGTTCGGCAGTGCGCCGCAACTGCGCGATGGCCCGGTCGTCCTGGTGCGCCAGGAAGCAGACACTGCCCAAGGCGAGGTTGGCGGAAACAGAAAGGGGATCGCGCTCAACTGCGCGCTGTGCCTCGGCCACCGCGGCGGGGAAGCGGCCCATGTCGGACAAAAACCAGGCGTATTCGAATCGGGCCTCGACCAGGCTTGGATCGAGGGCCAAGGCCCGTTGAAATTCCCGATCCGCCTCCTCCCAATCCCAGCGGTAGTAGAACGCGCTCGCGGCCATGGCGTAGCGCACCTCGGGATCGGCGTCATCAATGGCGAGCGCTGTTTTCAGAGCTGCCTCGAATCGAGGGAGCGCTTCCTGGGGTGGCAAAGCGCCCTCAATCCAAAGCCAGCCATAGGTAGTGGCGAGGCCCGCATAAGCCGGAGCCCAATCCGGATCGGCTTCGATCGCCTTCTGGAAGTACTCAATTGCCTTTCGAAAACCGTCGGGCGTCCACTTGTAATAGTGATATCGGCCCTTCAGGTAAAGTTCGTAGGCCTCGGGCTTGACCGAGCGCACCGCGGCCAAACGACTGGACTCTGCCGGGGAAATCGCAACCTTGATCTCCCGCGCCACGGCCTGGGCCACCGCACTCTGCAAGGTAAGAACATCGCCCAAGTCGCGTTCGTAGGTTTCGGCCCACAGGTGGCGGTCAGTCCTCGCTTGGACCAAGTTGGCCGTGACTCGCACTCGGCCGCCCGAACGCCGGACCGTCCCTTCCACGATCGCGTCTACGTTCAGCTCACGAGCGATCTCCGGTAACGGCTTCTTCGACCCTTTGTAGCGCATTATGGACTGGCGGGAGATTACGCGCAGCGCACTGACCTTGCCGAGGTTGGTGATCAACTCGTCTGTCATGCCGTCAGCGAAGTATTCTTGCTCCGGGTCGTGCGAGAGATTCTCGAGCGGCAGCACGGCGATGGATTGGATTTGTAGGGGCGGTTCGCGAGCCGCCCTTACGGCACGCAAGGTCCGTTCACGCAGGTCGGCCACGTTGAGTGCCAAGAGCGCGGCGACGACGGCGACCAACCCCGCACCTGCCAGCGCAACCCGCTGCCAATTGTGGTGGCGGCCGGTGCCTGCCCCGACCTTGCGGGGGACCGCCGTTCTTGTCGGCGGTGGGGACAGCGCCGCTACAGAAACCCCCGGTGAGGACACCGGCGCTACAGCCTCCACTGGTCCAATAAAGCGATAGCCGCGCCGAGGCAGCGTTTCGATGTAGCGGGGATGTTCGGTGTCGTCCCCGAGCGTTTCGCGCAGACGCTTTACCGCCGTGTTGATGCTGTGTTCGAAATCAATGAAGGTGTCCTCGGGCCAGAGCTTCTCTCGGATCTCTTCCCGGGTCACCGGCTCCCCAGGACGCTCCAGCAGCATGGCGAGGATTTGAAAGGGCTGGCCGTGCAGCTTGACCTTCATTCCCTGCTTGCGCAGTTCTGCCCTGCCAAGGTCAACTTCCAAAACACCAAAGCGCCACAGGCGCGGTCGAGCGTCGCTGTCGTTCATGGGGCCAACTACCACCAAGTGAGGGCAAGTATACCACTCCAGAGGCTCCCTTGAAAGGCAAGCCACTCAAAATACTTTATGGGGCAAGTCGTCTCTGCTCAGGAAGTTAGCCATGTACAAACATTTCACCTCGTTTTTATCTGCCGTGCATTGACGTTCGGGAGCACTGAGCGCGAAGCTGCACACCACGTAGCGGGCGATTTAAGCCCGATGCGACTTTCCCGAACCAAGAGAGGACAAGAACCATGACGAAATGGCTTATTCGCATCTTTGCACCAATCGTTATCGCCGCGTTGGTGATCGTACTCGTTGCCACCACGCACGCTCAAATGTGGCATGAACGCTTGCCTCGGAATCCCTCCCAGACCCCAGAGGTGGCTGTCAACTTAGGCGTGCCTCGGTGCTCCATCGCGACCATCGCTGCAGCCTGGGCGTTCACTACTACTGACATAATGTACAACTCGGACGGGACAGTGGGTGGCACCGCTTTAGGAGTCTTCAAAATTGATGCGGATGGCAACCTGACCGGCACGTATGACTCGACGTTCCTGGGGCCCGGCGACAATTTCTACCCCGCGACTAATTATGTCGGAACGGTGAGCGTGAATCCCAACTGCATGGGTACCCTTAGCTTCTACGATGTCGACGACCCCGCCGACGTGATCGTGCAAAGCATAGTCATCGCTCGTAGCGGGCGTGAAATCTTGGGCATGTTCCAGCATCCTTCAGACGCTTTGGGAACCTTTAGGTGTGAGAGGATCACCGAGCCTCGTGACTGAGCCGTGCGGCAGCACTGCTCGAGCTGAGCCTTGCAGCGAACTTTAACGGCACGACACTAGTGGTCTAGGCAAGTCAAAACCGTGGTCAGCAATTCCCGCGGTTGCCAACGAGATGGGCATTTCAGGTCGAGGCCTGATATGAGTCCATCCCAGTCGGCAGCCTTCGTCATCATTTGGAGGTGAATCTATGCATAAATTATTCAACATTCTGTTTTCGTCGGTCTTGCTGCTGATCGGCAGCGCACAACTGACCTTGGCTCAAAAACCGAACGTCTATGAACTCGGCACATATCCCGGCGGAACCTGGCTTGCCGCAGAGGGCGTCAATGATCTTGGCGTGGTAGTTGGCCTTGGCGATGTCCCCCCGGTCGTCTCCAACGGCGCTGGCTACACCCACAGCTTGGCCCTACCCCTGTTTGGGCCGAATGCTGGCACATGGATCGACCTTGGCACGTTGGGTGGGGAGCAGTCCACGGGCTGGGAGGAACCCTTGATCCAGATCTCGAACACCGGGCTGGTCGTCAGTCACTCCACCGCTCGGGACGGGTATGTGCATGGTGTGGCCTGGACCCAGGAGTCCGGTTTGGTTGATTTGGGGACTCTAGCGGGTACGGGCGGCCCAGCGTACGCAGACTACAAATCCAGTTGTGCGTACGCCACGAACAAAAACGGAACACTGATCGTGGGTGGGAGCGCCCCGTACGGAGATATCAATGTGGGTTTCCTCGCGCCCGTTGTCTGGACGTCATCAAATGTGTGGATGAACGGAAAGTCCGTCACGAAATGGCAAATCCACAAGCTCGACACCGCAGAGTTTCCTGGCTTCGGGTGGGATATCTGGGGGGTGAACGACTATGGTCAGATCATTGGCGTAGGAGGGAACGGCTACCCCGCGACGATTGTAACTGGTGCGCTTTGGAATCCCCGCGCTGACGGAAAAGGTTGGGAAAAGCTCATGTCCCTCCCAGCGCCCCAGGCCTACCCATTCGCTGACCCCTATGGCATCAACGACATGGGTGAAATCGTAGGCATTGTCGCTTCGGCTGACTGGAACACAGAACTTCCCGCGCTTTGGGAGCCGCTCAACAAGACAAGAACGGCGTACTCCCAGCCGATTGAGCTTCCCTTGCCCGAGGGTGGGTTCACAAGCTGCGAGGGCGTGGGCATCAACGATCTAGGCGACATTGTGGGCGATTGCTGGAACGAAGACTACACAGTGGATTTGCCGGTGCGCTGGAGCACAAAGGACCCGACCTTTTCTAAAATTATTAAATTCCCTGGTTCGTGGGGTTTTTCTGAGAAGGTGAACAACAACCGAATTGCCACGGTCACGTACGGTGACAGCAAGAAGTGCCCAGCCGATACGTACGCCTCATGCGGAGGCGCAACAGCGCTCCACTGAAGGTAGAAAGAGCTGAACCGGAGGCTAGAACTCTCTCGTTGCTGGAGGAAGGGTCGCCCGATGTCTGGGCGGCTTACCTGAGGAGGTACTGCGTACGCCTCGGGCTGGCTTCCTGGGGATTCCGTAAGCCCGTAGGAGATTTTTCCGGCAGGTAACCCACGACGAGCTATTTGCTCACGCTGACGCACCGCACGGCTGCGCAGATTCCCGACGCGCAGCCCGCAGCCAGCCAAACCGCTCAGAAAGTCGCAAGCGGGAGTGGCGGCGTGCAGGTCTGCGTTATCCTAATCGTGCTCATTCGCCTCTAACAGGGCGGCATTGTTCATTGTGCGCGCCACCAGCGGCCCATTGCTTCCGCTGTGGGCCACGCTATTCCCCCGCTGCCGAGAGGTCAAAGGCTTGCGGGTTCCGTTTAGCTTGCGCCGACGATGGGAGGAGATCATGTCATGCCAACGGGTATTTCTGAACCGGGTCATCGGGTGTGTGGCAGTGCCGAGCCTGAGCATATTTCTGGCGGTTGTTCCGGCGATAGCCCAAACCAGCAATAGTAATTACATCCTCCTGGTGGGCTCGGGGTTTCTTTGCGATTCCGGTGACTCCGCCACCTGTCCGGCGGTGGTCAAGTCAGCCAATGGCGACAGCTACGAGATGAACGGCGCAGGCACGCTCAACACGCAAAGCAAGTCGGTCACCGCCGCCGGAACTTTCACCCACAAGTCCTCAAGTGGAAATGTGCTCGAGACGGGCGTCTGGATTGCGAGCGAACTCGTCAGTTTTGATTCCTACGGTATCGCGCCGGGTGCGCTCATGCGCGAAGGCCGGGCATTAGGCCCCCCGCAGTTCGGCCCCAGGCGTTCGCGAATGTTTTCTGGCTCCATGGCGGCAGGCGGTCTGGCCGTTTTCCGCGTCCGGCTCTTGCCGGTGTGGGGGTTATCGAAAAACGCGACGCTGCAAGTGAACTGCGCTCTCGGCAAAGCGCCTCCCGAACACCAAGTGGAAGGGGTGAGGCTGGCATTCGAGGGAGGCGGTGTCGAATTCGATGAGGAAGTCAGCGGGCGTACACTATTTCTCCTGACGAGGCCCGGAGCCAGCACTGCTGCGAAAGCGCCAGTTCCGGAGGTCGATACGAAACCTGCGCCCACTGAGGCGCCGCAGTGATTCAAATATGTGGGAAACAAAACTGAAGCCAGCAGAAACAGGCGTTTATTCCAGCCAACCTGCCTGGGTCGAGAATTCGGCCCGTCCGCTGGGATTGTCGGAGGTGACAGCGCCGCGACTACGGGAAGTGAAGAATGGCTGCCCGCTTACTTGACTGGACCGAGGTAGCGGTCAAGCCAAGCCAGGGTTTCCTTGATGAATTCATTTCTGGGGGGGATGTGGTCAGTTTCGTACAATTTCTGCTGCTTGTTGGGAGCCGGAGTTCCTAAAAGGTCAAACATAGGCTTTGATGATGTCTCGAGTGGCAAAACCGTGTCGTATTTGCCGTTTAACATCAGGGTTGGCGTTTTCACTCGGGTCACATAGGTGAATTGATTTGCTTCAGGACGTGCAAGTTGCCAGAAGCCTCCTGCCAACAAGACACTGGCTTTGAGGCGTTCCTCCACGGCGGGGATGATCGCTCCGAGCGTCCCTCCCAAACTCATTCCGTAATAGGCGATCTTTTTACTGTCAATATCCTGACGGGTCTCCAGATAGTCGATGCATCTTTTGAAATCTTTGACATCTTGAATGAGCAACTCCGTGTATTGATGAGAACTCCCGTCACCCTCGAGGAGGGCAGCCAGCCTATCATTTCCGCGCTCGAAGGTCCCCTTATAGACAGGATAGAGTGCAGCTCGACCGTTTTTCACGATAAAGGAGAGGAACATCGGAAATTCATAGTAGCTTTCGAGGTCTTTGCTCGATCTTTGATATTCAGAAGCGCTGCCGGGGAAATAGATGACTGTTTGATAGGGAGGCGCTGTATTCTTAGGGAGAAAAAGACAGGCAATGACCCGCTCACCGCCATAAGCGGCATCGAAGGTTATTCTCTCTTGAATCCACTCAGAGGTTTCTTGCCTCGATTCTACGTGGGCCTTCAAATCAGTCTTGTCGTAGAAAAATTGCTCCTTGTAAACCTGAAAAATAGGGTCTGGGACCGGTTTTTCTCTATAAAAATCTACTGTTTTGCCGAAAAACGGAGCGCCCGTTGATTTTGCCATCTGAAACGCTGATCCGGGTATCTTCTCAGGATCAGGATAGAGAGCGCATCGGAATCCACTCTTGGCAGAACGATCCACGGGAGGAGCTTGACTCAAATCATCGAACTTATAGGTGTTGTCGTCCCAAGCGCCACCCCTGATCAATCGTCCTTTCGGGGTTTCGTTCCAGCACCATTCCCGCACATTCCCCGCCATGTCAAAGGCCCCATAGGACGTTATCCCCGGAAGGCTCCCCGCCGCGACGGGACCTTTGCCTCTAAAGTTACTAAAGGGCGCGAATATGGCGTAACCTCCGAGTTGAGGTACCTGAATCAGTGTGGTATATCCACCCCTGGCCATATTCCAATGGTACCCGGTTGGCAGGTTCTTCCCGACAAATTCTGCATACGCTGCTGCCTCGTACCAACTGATTCCTGAAACCGGATAATCACCCTGCCCCTCCGGATAATCTCCCGCCTGCCAGGTCGCGGGGCCGGGTCGACCCGTTTGGTCTATGAATCCCTTGACCGCCTTTTCCCAAGGCAGTTCTCTTCCTTCGTTCATGAGTTTCTGTTTCCAGTACTTCCTGTTTCTGTATCCGCCGCTGTTGATGAATTCCTTGTATTGTTTGTTGGTCACCTCATACTTGTCGATGAAGAAATCACCCAATTTCCCCACCTCGGTTTCCGCTCCTTGTACCCGTACCATGCCGAGCGGAATGCTTCCTTGCTTATCTAGCACTCTCACAAGATCGTTTGGGATGATGATATCAGGTTTCGTAATATCGACATTCCAAGTAGAAGATGCAGCCAGGACTGTCTCGAAGCCATCCTTTTCCATTTTCCATCTGAAGATTCCGACAGGCACTCTGATCTTCTCGATCGGCGAGACACCCAGATACTTCCATTCGCTATCCGGAGCGTTGTATTCCTTCATATAGATCTTTGCCCCGGAGGGTTCGGTCTTGATGTTGATGTTCAAGGAACACTTTGAGAAGAGTTCGGCCAGCTTGGGATCATGCGGAATGTATTCTTCCGCTTTCCCCGCAAGGCTGTACGCATCAGTCAAATTCCGCCAAACATCGTTGTTCCCAATACGCCGCTCGATCTCCGGAAGAGCTTCTTCCCTGGCCCAGCGGACCTGGGCACTTCGATGAATCCACCATACTGCGCCGGCGGCCAGGGCAAGCAGAACAAGAAGCGCGGGAATCGTCACTCGTGGCTTTCGGAGCCTCTGACTGATAGCCCCGGCGGCTGACGGGACTGAAATGATCCGCTGCCGCAGACGCTTGAGGTCGGCTAGCAGGTCGGCGGCGCTCTGGTAGCGCATTGAGCGCTCTTTCTCCAAAGCCTTGTGGATGATGCGCTCCAGCTCCGGCGGCAGTTCGGGTCTAATCCGCATGGGCGAGATCGGCGCGCGGTTTAGGATCCCATCGAAGATTAACCCGACCGAGTCGCCCGCAAAGGCGCGCCGCCCGGTGGCCATCTCGTAGAGCACCGCACCGAAGCTGAACAGGTCCGTGCGGGCGTCGACTTCCTCTCCCCGCGCCTGCTCCGGCGACATGTAGGCGACTGTACCCATCACCGCCCCGGGGGTAGTGAGTTGCTCGGGCTCGATGGAGGCGGTCGGCATCGCTTGCAGGGTTTCTTTCCCCAGCCCCCCGCCCCTAGCACCCAGCCCCCGTTCTTCCCGCGCCAGCTTGGCCAAACCAAAGTCCAGGATCTTCGCCTGGGCCGTCCCGCCTCGCGGGATCACGAAGATGTTCGCCGGCTTGATGTCCCGATGGATGATGCCCTTCGAGTGGGCACTGTCCAGCGCATCGGCAATCTGGATGGCTAGGTCGAGCAGGGTGTCGACTGGTAGGGGCGCCCCTTGTGGGCGCCCTAGGGCGGGCACTAGGCCCGCCCCTACCTCAATCCGCTGCTTCAGGGTCTGTCCCTCCAGCAACTCCATAGCGATGAAGGGCCGGCCCTCGTGCTCATCAATGTCGTAGATCGTGCAGATGCTGGGATGATTGAGGGCAGAAGCAGCACGGGCTTCGCGCTTGAGCCTCTCCAGGGCCTCATGATCCTTTGCCAATTCCTCGGGCAGGAACTTGAGCGCCACGAAGCGGCCGAGCTTGGTGTCCTTGGCCTTGTAGACGACACCCATGCCGCCGCCGCCCAACTTCTCCAGGATGCGGTAGTGCGAGACGGTGGTGCCGATCATAGGGAGGGAACCGCCTTCGAGGTGCATCTTAGGCCGCAACCACGGGCAAGTCAATGCGCAACTACAATACGCAACTACGGGGGGAAATTCATGCGGCGCAGGAGGTTCTGGAAGCGCGGGTCGGAGCGCAGAGGGTCAAGAAAAGATTCGACCTTCAAGAATATCATATTTGGGTCGCGTTCCTCATAAGCCTTTTCCAGCCAGTTAAGCGCTCTCTGGTTCTCGCCCAAACCTATATAGAGGCAGGCAACCGACCATAGGGGAATCTCCCCTGGCTTCAATTGCTCCCTGGCTCGGTCGAGTATCTGCACGGCTTCAGCTCTCCTCCCCGCGGCGGCGTAAGCGAACGCTAGCCCCAGTGTACGGTTACTGAGTCGAGCATAATTCTCATACTCGGTGATGGCTTCCTTATACATCCCTTTTCCTAGATAGGCACCACCGAGATAGGCGTGCGCCAGGGCGTAGTTCGAATCGAGCTCGAGCGCCTTCCGGCATTGCTCTATATCTTCATCGTAACGACGCGCGAAGATGCAAACCTCGCCTCCGATGACAAGCATGAGAGGCGAGAGCGGGTCGAGCTCCTGAGCCCGCTTGACCTCGGCGATGGCCCTGTCGTGACGTCCCATCGCACTCAGATATTCCGCGTACCAGTGGTGACCGACGACATAGCTCGGGTTGAGCTCAATTGCACGTTTCAGTTCGCTTTCCGCGGCCGACCAATCCCAGTCCCAATACAGCAGGACAAATCCCAGGGCGGCGTGGGCTTCCGCGAGCGAGCCGTCAAGCTCGAGTGCCTTCAGCGCGGCCGCCTTGGCCTTGGGAAAGGACTCTTTGGCCGATGCCCCACCGTAGAAGGGGAGGATGCCGTAGCTTTCGGCAAGCCCCGCGTAAGCTAGAGCAGAGTCGGGATCCTTTTCGAGCACCTGCTGGAAAAGCTGAATGCTCTTATCGAATGCGGGGAGGGTCCTCTTGCTGAAGTAGTAGCGGCCTTGCAGGTAAAGGCGATAGGCTTCCGGGTTGACGGAGCGGCCGCGGACGAGGCGCGCCTGCTCCTGGGGCGTCAGCTTGACCTTGACCTCGTTCGCAATCGCACCCGCCACTTCGCTCTGCAAGGCCAGGACGTCACGCAGGTCGCGCTCGTAGCTCTTGGCCCAGAGGTGCTTGTCCGTCACGGCCTGAATCAACTGCGCCGTGATCCGTACTCGATCCCCCGAGCGCAGTACTGAGCCCTCTATGACCGCGTCTACGTTTAGCTCGCGTGCAATTTGCGGCAGGGGTTTCTTCACCCCCTTGTACTGCATCACCGACGTGCGTGAAATCACTCGCAGGGCCTCAATCTGGCCCAGGTCGGCAATCAGCGCCTCCGTCATCCCATCCACGAAGTATTCCTGCGCCGGGTCGCCCATAAGGTTTTCGAGCGGCAGCACCGCCAGCGATTCGATGCGCAGAGCGCTGGCTCGACCGAGCACACGGTCGCGCCACCCGCCTACGTTTAAGCCGACAAGGAGCGCTGCCAGGAGAGCCAGCCCTGCCCCCGCAATTACCGCGGCACGCCACCCGGCGCTGTAATGGCGCTCTGCGAGCGCAGGTTCGCCTCGCCGATCATAGACCGCCCCGACAGCAGGCGAGACGCCCGCGCTGCGGCCCGAGTCGGTATCCCGCTTCAGGCGCTTCAGGTCCGTCCGGATATCAGCGGCGTTGTGGTAACGCAAATCGCGGTCCTTTTCGAGCGCTTTGTTGGTGATGCGTTCCAACTCGGCAGGACACTCGGGATTCAGCCGCAGTGGTGAGGTCGGGGCCTGGGTGAGGATGGCCGTGAAAATCATCGCGGAAGTGTTGCCCGCGAAGGGCTGCCTGCCCGTGGCCATCTCGTAGAGCACCGCGCCGAAGCTGAACAAGTCTGTGCGTGCGTCGAGTTCTTCACCCCGCGCCTGCTCCGGCGACATGTAGGCGACCGTTCCCATCACCTCGCCCGGGCTGGTGAGCTGCTCGGGTTCGAGGGAGGCGGTGGGCATCGCTTGCAGGGTTTCTTTCCCCAGCCCCCAGCCCCTAGTACCCAGCCCCCGTTTTTCCCGCGCCAGCTTGGCCAAGCCGAAGTCCAGAACCTTCGCCTGGCCACGTGTCGTGACGAAGATGTTCGCTGGCTTGATGTCACGATGGACGATGCCCTTGGAGTGGGCAGTGTCCAGCGCATCGGCAATCTGGATGGCCAGGTCCAGCAGTTCGTCCGTTCGTAGAGGCGGCTTTATGCCGCCACATTCGGGCTGGCGGGGTAAACCCGCCGCTACCGCCAGCCGCTGCTTCAGGGTCTCGCCCTCCAGCAACTCCATGGCGATGAAAGGCTGGCCCTCGTGCTCATCAATGTCGTAGATCGTGCAGATGTTGGGATGATTGAGGGCAGAAGCAGCGCGGGCTTCGCGCTTGAGCCTCTCCAGGGCCTCATGATCCTTTGCCAATTCCTCGGGCAGGAACTTGAGCGCCACGAAGCGGCCGAGCTTGGTGTCCTTGGCCTTGTACACCACGCCCATGCCCCCGCCGCCGAGCTTCTCCAGAATGCGATAGTGGCCGATGGTACGGTCAAGCATGGGAAGAGACCTACTTTCAGGCGAATGTTAGACTGCGTGTGCAGACAAGTCAACGCCAAGCTGAGGGTACATCCGGGAAGAGGTTCAGGAGGGGAGGGGGTTCGCGGAAGGGGGGCCCGGAGCAAAACCTCTCAGTGGGGGATCGACTGCGGAGCGGCCCCGCAGCACTCCAGAGCTTCCCCGAATAAAGCCCCCTGCGAACCTGATGGGCGCTGCGGGTTTCGCATCGGATTCGGAATGAAAAGTCGGCAGTCATGAGTTCAATGGGATCGAGCCGCAATGTCTTGAGAACTGGTGGACAAGGTCGGCTCGACTGCAAGAGTCGCAAATTGCCGGCTTGGAATCGCTTGCAATCACTACAAAAGGAGATTAGAGTCGCAGGCGAGAAAAAGTTGACAAGGCAGGCTCTTGTGATGAAAAGGGGCATACCGGTTCTCATCCTCCGGACAGCTTATTTCCTGACCTTGCTCCTGATGCCGGCGGTTCACGCCAGCGCGCAGATGCGAGTTGTCGCGGTGGGCGATTCGCACGGCGCCTATCCCGAGCTCGTCGCCATTTTGCAGCGAGTCGGATTGATCGGTGGCAACCGTGAATGGATCGGTGGCTCGAGCGTTCTGGTACAGACCGGCGATGTTATCGATCGGGGAAAAGGATCTCGCGAGTGCCTGGACCTCCTGATGGATTTAGAGCGTCAAGCGGCGAAACAGAACGGACGGGTGATTCCACTCCTGGGCAATCATGAAGTGATGAACCTCATGGGTGACCTGCGCTACGTGGTGGCCGAGGATTATCAAGCCTTCTCGACGGAGCAGTCAGACAAAAGGCGTGAGGAGGCTTACCGCGATTACAGGAATTTTCTGACAAGCCACAGCGCTCATCATCATGCGGCGTATTCCGACGACGATGCTGGGCGCCAGAAGTGGATGGCCGATCATCCGCCGGGCTTTTTTGAGCGCCATGACGCCTTCGAGGCGCAAGGCCTGTATGGGCGCTGGATCCGCAGTCACGCCGCGGTGGTGCAAGTGGGTGACGCGCTGTTTGTGCACGGGGGCCTGAATCCCGCGACACACTTTGAAAGCGTCAAGGAATTGAACGAGCGCGTTCGCTCTGAGATTGCCGGCTTCGATTCGCTTTGGGAGTCGCTGTGCGATAAGAAGACTATTTGGCGCTACATGAAGCTGGAAGAAGCCATCCGGCAGGTCCAGGAGGAGTGGATGTGGATTCAGGCGCGTGGCCAAGTGGAGGACCGTGAAGCCGCGCGGCAAATGCAGGAACTGTCCGGCGTTCAGAATTGGCTGATTGTTTCTCCCGATGGCCCGCTCTGGTACCGCGGCCTGGCTCTGGAACCGGAGGAAACGCTGAAGCGCCCCCTGGAAGCGATGCTGGCGCGGCTGATGGTGCGGTACATCGTGGCCGGCCATACAGTGCGGCCCAAGTTCGATATTACGCCTCGCTTCGACAATCATGTCTTCCTGATTGATACTGGAATGCTGAAAGAAGTTTACAGCGGCCGAGGCTCGGCGTTGGAGTTCCGCGATGGAAGCGTCACCGCCTATTACACGGACGGAGAGCCGCAGGTCCTGGTGGCGCCGGCGGGCGGAGCGACTACCCCAGCGTCCAGCCACGATGAAGGTGGCGGCAAGCCAGAGTCATGATCACCCACATGGAAAGAATGTTCAGCATGCGCCGCGACGAAGTCGGCCCGGCGTCGCTGCTGTTCTTCTACCTATTCCTGATCATTGGCGCCTACCTGATGGGGCAAGCGGTAGGTGACTCCCTGTTTTTGAGCGTCTTTCCCAAGCATCTGCCTCACGCAATGATAGCGTCGGCGATAACAATCGGGGCCTTTGTCTCTGCGTACATACGGCTTTCCCGCCGATTGCGGCTGGAGCCGCTAATCATCGCCACTCTGCTCTTCTTCGCGCTGTGCTTCGCCTGCTTCTGGTGGCTGACGCACTTCACGTTCCGCTGGGTGTACTTACTGGTTTACGTTTGGGTATATGCGGCGGGGGCGATGGGTCCAATGATGGGCTGGACACTGGCCAACTACGTACTGACCACACGTGAGGCGCGGAGGATTTTCGCTTTCATCGGGGCGGGAGCCATCCTGGGTGGAACGTTCGTGAGCTTTTTTACGGCCGACCTGGTGAGTCGCGGCCACGTGCGGCCGCAAACCCTGTTGCTGGCGATCTCCTTCATCCTCATGGTCTGTGCGCTGCTGGTTGGAGTGTTGTTTCGGAGCGGGCGGGAGCGGTTGGCCGCGGTAAGCCTGGCCCCTACCGCCGGCCACAGCACGCCCAAGAACTTCGGCCAGAGCTTCAGGGTGATCCGCGGCTCCCGATATTTGTCGTTGGTCACGGCACTGATCGCCATCGGATGCCTCGCCACTTGCATTCTGGGGTATCAATTCAAGCTGATTTCCAAGGCGGCTTATAGCGGCAATCCCGCGGCGCTAACCGCCTTCTTCGGCCGCTTCAACGGCTATATGGGACTGGCCTCGCTGGTCTTCCAACTGGCTCTCACCGGGCCGCTGTTGCGCGCCTTCGGTATCCGCGTCACTCTTTTCGTGCTTCCGGTTGCACTCATGGGCAGCAGCCTGGGTGTGCTCCTTGCCCCGACGCTGCTTACGGCGGGCATCCTGAGAGGAAGCCACTACATCCTCCGTTACTCCCTGGACAAGTCTTCCACCGAACTGCTCTATTTGCCCGTGTCCCCCGAGGTCAAGAACCAAGTCAAGTCCTTCATCGACACTTTCGTGTGGCGGTCGGCGGACGGCATTGCGGGGCTTACGCTGTTGCTTTTTGCTAACGTGCTGAAGTTCAGCCCCAGCCAAGTGGGTCTGGTTAACTTGGTTTTTCTAACGGGTTGGATCGCCATCGCCTATGGTGCGCGCCGCGAGTATCTGAACGTCCTGCGGTTGGCTATTGAACGCCGGACCCTGGACCCGGAACGAACCGCCGCTTCGGTGCTGGACTCTACCACTACGGAGGTTCTGGCGCAGGCTGTGGAGAGGGGTGGGGAGCAGCAACTTCTTTACGGTTTGAGCCTATTCGAGATGGGAGGCGAACCGCGTTTTCATCCTGTAATGCGCCGGATGCTGGACCATCCTTCGCCTGCCGTCCGTCAGCGGGCCCTGCGCCTGCTCAACGACGCTGGCGACCTGGAGATCCTGCCTCAGGTCGAAAAGCTCCTGGCCGACGAAAGCCTGGAGGTCCGCACTGAGGCGCTACACTACTTGGTAGTTCATGCAGGGCGCGATCCCCTCACGCTACTCAGCACCGAGCGTGATTTCCCCGATTACGGACTTCAAGGTGCTGTGGTGGGTTTCTTGGCGCGCACCGGAGAGCCACAGTACTTGGCGGCGACGGAGCTTATCCTCCGAGGCATGCTCGCACGCGTCGGCCCCGATGCCGCACACTCGCGCGCCGAGGCAGCGAGGGTGCTGGGCGTGATTCCCCCACCCTGCGGGCTGCACTCCGAGTTATTAAAGCTGTTGCGGGATGACAATTTTGAGGTATTGGAGCAGGCCCTCCTAAGCGCGGGCAAAATCCAGGGCAGCGAGTTCCTCGCTGAGGTCATTGAGAAACTGGGGGAGCCGCGCCTGAGGGGGACGGCGCGCGCCGCACTGGTCCAGTACGGCCCCCAAGCGGTGCACACGCTCCGGGACTGCCTGAATGACGCCACTGTGCCGCTGGCCATCCGCAAGCAGATTCCGAGAGTGCTGGCCCGCATCCCCAGCGCCGATTCAGCCGACGCTTTGGCCGAAAGCCTGATCCAAAGCGATCCGGGAATGCGCTTCGATGTGCTGAAGGGGCTGAACAAACTGCGTTCCACAGATCCCGGCCTCGTGCCGCCACGTTCCGATGTGGAAGACATGCTAAACGCTGAGCTGCTGGGCTACTATCGCTCTTTCCAGATTCTGGCCGCGATTGACCCGAACGCCGGTACCGCGATTCCCGGACTGAGATCACGGGGCGACGAGTCGGTGCTGACGCGAGCTTTGCGCGAACGCATGGCTTACGAACTCGAGCGTATCTTCCGCCTCCTGGCTTTGCTCTATCCGCCACGCGACGTCTACAATGCTTTCTTCGGTTTGACCATGGGCACGTCCCAACGCCAAGCCAATGCCCTGGAAGTGTTGGAACACCTTCTCCGGGCGGAACTCTACCGGCGGCTTGTCAACGCGCTCGACTCGGAGATTCCCTTTCAAGCGAAGGTGAACTTCGCCAGCCGCCTCTGCGGTTCCAGCGTGAAATCGAGGAACGAAGCCCTACGCATTCTGCTCCACTCGGAGGACGGCTGGATATCCGCCTGCGCTCTTTATGCTGTTGGGAAGGAGTGCCTCACGGAATTGAACGATGAGGTAAGTCGAGTGCCACACGCTGCCGATCCTCTGCTGGATGAGACTTGGCAGTGGGCCAGCGCGCGTTTGAAAGCCGCGATCGCGGCTTAGGACCTTATATGCTTACGGTAATGGAAAAAGTTGCTCTTCTGCAAACTGTCGAGGCCTTTCGAACCGTCCCCACGCAAAGCCTCGCCCGCGTTGCGGCCATCGCCCAGGAAGTTGATTACCAGGCGCGTCAAGCGCTCTACAACGATAACGAGGCCGCCGACAACATGTTCGTTCTGTTGGAGGGCGAGGTCGTCCTGCTGCGCTCGGGACAGGGAGGGAAAAAACTGGGGCCCGGGCAGGTGGCGGGTCTTCTGGCGTTTCTGGCCGGCGATCCCGAACCTGAATCGGCCATGGCCACGCAGCCTGTACGCGCCCTGCGGCTCGACCAGGAAGATTTTTACGACGCAATGGCGGAGGACTTCAACCTGACACGCGGCATCCTCCGGGCTGTCGTGAGATGGGCGGCTGGCACACGATGACCGATACCGCAAATCTGATGACATCTGTTCAGAACTGCACGGCTGCGCTCGGAGGCCACCTCGCCCTTCTGACCGGGCGAGGATTGAAACACCCTCAACCCGATTTACTTCGCTGCCGTGTACTCGTGGCGACCGGCGGGTTCGGCCCGTTCTGCTTCCCTGCTTGGGTCCCTAACTGCATGAGCAGGTCGAGGCACTGGCGAGTTTGAGTCCCACGACTAGTGACATCGCCGGTCTGCACGAGAATGGCTGAGCCGCCGATCCATCGTCGGTTAGAGTTCATCGGCCCAACCTGCTGAAGAATTCCGGCGAAGGGCGAGAAAGAACCATGAACATCACCAATGGCGACGATGCGCTCCTGGGCTGCGCTCGGGCACACAGAAGCAAATGCGACGAAACAGATAAGTGCGACCCGGACGGCAATGGATGTCCTACGCGTGCGGTTCATCAGCTTCCGCCAACATCTGGGCAAGGCAATCTTGCACCTATTACCTGGTGATGCCAAGGTTCATACGATTGCCACTTCCCGCCTAGGTTTATTGAACTGCTGTTGATTTTGAATTGGCAAAGTTCTACCCTATGTGCAGTTCCATCCCGAGGACTTTAAGGAGGCGCTTCATGCGTAAAGCACGGCTCCAAGTGGTTTTTGGCATCGTCGTAGTGTGCCTAGCGGTTCTTTCTCAAGCTGCGGCGCAGGAACCTAATCTCACCGAGCAAGAGATGAAGCAGTTCCTGCTCCAAGCCAAGGTCATCAATTCCAGGCATACCTCCAATGGTGTGACCTCGCCGTGGCGGCTTACCCTCAGCGACGGCAAGCTGACTCATGATGCATGCTTCCAACCTATCGACGAGAGCAATAGCAACGTGCAAATGGAGGGGGGCACCGAGCCCACATTTCGCGATTCGTACCATTTCAATATTGCCGCCTACGAACTCGCCAAGCTGCTCGGAATCGGTGACATGATCCCGGTATACGTCCAACGGAAATGGAAGGGGGACAGTGGCTCATTGTCCTGGTGGGTCCCGTCAAAAATGGACGAGGCGACTCGCAAGAAAAACCATATCCAGCCACCCGACCGGAGCGCCTGGAACGAGCAAGTAAACAAAATGTGGGTGTTCAGCGAACTCGTTTATGACACCGACCGTAACGCAACCAACATGCTGATCACAGAGGACTGGAAACTCTGGATGATCGATTTTACCCGAGCATTCCGCTCGTATCATGACCTGCTGGAGCCTCGGCACTTGGGGATGTGCGACCGCCAGTTGCTGGCAAATTTGCGTCAGCTCAAAGAGGCTGATGTCCTGGAGAAAACCAAGCCCCATCTCAACAAGGATCAAGTCAAGGCGTTGATGGCGAGACGCGACAAGATTGTGGCGTTTTACGACAAGCAGATTGCCCAAAAGGGAGAGAGCGCGGTGCTCTACTGAACTAGTCGACCGGAAAAAGTACACCCTACCTCCTCTCTTCAAACGGCAATTTACACAAAAGAAGTCACGCTACCGGGTCTATCGGGAGGAGTTCAAGGTGGGGTCACGGAAGTGGCATTTGCAGCAACACCTTTCCGTGCTGGGTCGACAGTGAAGTGGTCCCGGCTGCAGACCAAGATTTCCCAAGGGCTCCTGTGCGTATTCCGGCGATGGGCACACACAGAATGGATTGGCAAGCCTTCCCGTCAAATGGCATCCGTCCTGCAGATCCATTGCGGCGAGGCCAGGGATGTGCCTAGGGCAGGACGTGGAGGAAGGTCAGGATGCAGGGGCTGGTTGCCGGGCTGTCTTCCGCTGGTCGGGAAGCAGCTCGGCAAGGCGGCTTTGGGGATGGCTGCTGATGCGTCTGAAGAGTTCGCGAAGGCAGGAGCCCTCAAGCTGCTTAGGTCGTGGTCAAAAGCCTGTAGCCAATGGACCAGCGAACCAGCGGCAAAATGTGATTTGCAACCCCCCTGAAAACAGCCACTTGAAATTTCGAGATCTTCACCTTTTTGGACCACCCGCGACGGAAGCCGGTTCACAGCCATTTCAACCTTCCTCCCTCGGGAGCCGCGCCCGCCGCAGCGGCTGGCCCTCGGCGAGAATCGGGCGGCGGAAGGCAAGCGAGTTGTTTCCGAGCGCCATCAACTGGGCACAATCGCAAATGTGAGAGGGAAGAGCGCATCTGCGGTTTGCCGACCAAACGTCCGCTTCTATCTGGCTCGGCTTCGCAGCTATTGCAGCTTTGCGTACTCCGCCTTGGCTTCTTTCAGGATGGGGATGTCGGGGTCGGCATCTTTCCAGAGCGTGAGGAAATCCTGATAGGCGGCGCGGGCCTTGGCGAGGGCGTCCTGTAGGGGCACCCCTTGTGGGTGCCCTCGGGCGGGCACCGATTGTATCGGGGCGGGCACGAGGGCACCCACAAGAGCTTGCCCTGAACGCAGTGAAGGGTGTGCCCCTACACCGGCTTCGAGGGCGTAAGCGCGTGCCAGTCCGAGGCGAGCCAGCGCACCCCAGGGAAAGTTCATCACCACCCCTCGGTGGTCAATGAATTTCTGAAATTCCGCCGCCGCTCGGTTGCCGTCGTGGAGCATGAGATAGGCTTCCCCACGCACATAAGCGGGGCACAGGTATATCGCGAGGCTCGCTGGTACGCTAAGTTCGACCGCGCTCGCCGCCTTCAATAGTTCGATTGCCCGGTTCGGGTCTTTGCGCTGCAAGGCGACCCCCGCCCGGATGGTGGGCAGCCAATACCTCTGAACCAGCGTGCTCAGCGGGAAAGCATTGTCGAGTTCGGCGGCCAGCTTCTCCGCTCCTGCCGTATCCCCTGCCCGCGCCAGGGCCAGCGCCGCCACGGCCCGCACATCGCGGTTCGGGGCCAGCTTCAACGCCGCATTGGCCTCGCCACGCGCCTGCTCTCGGTTTCCCGCTTCCACCTCGCGCAGCGTCGCCTCTGCCTGATAGACTGCCGCACTCTCCTTGGCGTCGTTGCGCTGGGCTGAATCCATCGCCCGCCTGGTCAGTTCGTGCGCGTTCTTCAGCTTGCCGTACCAACCTTCCGTGTCCGCTTGCATGGCCAGCAACCAGTCTTCAAAGCCCGGCTTTCCTATGGCGGCAGAGAGCAACTGCGCCATCTGCGGTGCATCGCCCTTCAGAAACGCCACCCTGTAGCGGTTCGAGAGCAGAATCGGGCTCTCCAGCTTGCGCTCTTCCGCCTGCTTGAACACCGCCTCCGCTTCGTCCAGCCGGTTGAAGGCCGTGTAGGCGAGGCCGAGGTCGATATAGTTGCCCACATTACTTGGCTCCAGGCGCAGCGCCTCTCGCCATTCCTCCAATGCCTTTTCCCAGTTTCCAAGAATGGCGGAATCGAATCCCAGCTCCATGTAAGGCACGTCGTCTCTTGGGTAGGTCTGCTGCCACAGTTCGTAGGTCTCCGCGGCCTTTTCCAGCTCTCCCGTCGCAGACTCATAGTAGTTCCCCTCGATCCAGAACCGCTCCCGTTCGCTTACCTTGCCCCGCAGCTCGTAAGCCTTGCGTG
>Ga0326728_10003183_pt1 | contig 51910 bp, 47 predicted proteins | sample MB3enrmetagenome_FD_207602 | JGI IMG/M metagenome (GOLD analysis project Ga0326728, IMG submission 207602) | Lab enriched peat soil microbial communities from McLean, Ithaca, NY, United States - MB31MN | ecosystem: Environmental > Terrestrial > Soil > Wetlands > Peat | place: USA: New York... | reverse complement strand
ACTATACGCATTACATCGAGGCGGTACGTATAGCGCAGACCCGACACGTAGTGAGGGTCCACACAGTGAGGGCTTGAATGCGATTTCGTATAAGACGGCTGGAGAAACCATGCACGGTGATCCAGCCGTCGTCGTTTTGATCCGTGAATGCGACGGTTCAAAATGAGCCATACCCGGTTTTGTTCCCTTCTTGTTTTATGTCTCCATTCCTAATAAAATTACTTTTTAATTGGGAAAAACGCGAGGATTGGGTCTTGGAGACACAGGCAAAAGCCAGAAAGAGCACCTGCTGCTACAAAATCCTTGGGATATCGGTTCGAGCCACCCAGGCGGAGATACGGAGTGCTTTCCGTTACCTGGCCATGAAGCTTCATCCGGACCGCAACCCTGGCAATCCGGCAGCCGCCGCGCGTTTCCGGGAAGTTCGCAAAGCGTATGAAACGCTGAAAGATCCGGCGTCGCGCGGAAAATACGACAGACTCAGGGGCTACAAAAGGTCCAAAAGGCAGGTTTACGATTCTCCCTGGACTGACTTGCACAACGAGGGCGGAGAGGCTTCTTCGTTTGACGAGATATTTCAGGACCTGTTCGGGATAGGCAAACGTGAGGTTCGAACGAGCCGAATCTGCGATATCAGGTTCGACCTGCAGGTTCGCAGGGGCGCTCTGGTCAACGGTGGCTTTCACGAAGAAATCAGTTATGTGAGGACGGTTTTTTGCCGAAACTGTAATAATGGCGCCAGGAAGTCGGGGTGTGAATTGTGTGGCGGCGCGGGGGAGCGTGAGGAGACCTGCTCTCTGCGAGTCTGGATCCCGGCTGAAGTGGTGGATGGTACCAGGATTCGCGTGGCCGCCGCCGGTGACTTTCTTTTTCCGGCCCTGTCGCCCGGCGATCTGATTCTGCTGGTGCAGGTAATAGAGGGGTGCTGAGAGCAAACGATGTCTACCGGAGAACTGAGCCATATAGATTCGCGCGGCCGCCTGAAAATGGTGGACGTGAGTGAAAAGGAGCCGACTCGGCGGGAAGCGCGGGCGGAGGCCCATGTCAGCCTTGCGGCCGATACCCTGCGGCGGATCGGTTCCGGAGACATGCCCAAGGGCAACGTCTATGAAGCCGCAAGGCTTGCCGGAATAATGGCCGCAAAGAGGACCTGGGAACTTATCCCGCTTTGCCATCAGATCCAGTTGAGCGCAATTGAGATCGATTTTTTCCCTGACGAGCCCAAAAGCGAAATAAGAATTACATCGAGTGTCAAGACAACCGACAGGACGGGCGCCGAGATGGAAGCGCTGGTGGCCGTCACAAGCGCGGCCCTGACAATTTATGATATGTGCAAGGCCATTGACCGTGGAATCACTATCCGCAATGCGCGCCTGATTTTCAAAACCGGGGGCAAGAGCGGGCTGTTCGAGCGTGATTGATGCAATTTATTACCTTTACTCTTGGTGGCGATTATGTTAGTCGATAGCGTTCAAAATCTGCCAGCGGAGTTTGAAAATGGATAAGGAAACCCAGGCGCATTTCAAGGAAATTCTTTTGAGCAGGCTGGATGAGCTTTATTCCGAGGCCGAAAAGACAGTGGCCGGGATGACGGACAACGAGGAAAACTTCCCCGATCCCACGGACCGCGCAACTCTTGAATCGGACAGGAACTTCGTGCTCCGCATCCGTGACCGTGAACGAAAGCTTATCGTCAAAATTCGCGAGGCGCTTCAGAGGATCGAGGAAGGCAATTTCGGACAGTGCGAAGAATGTGGCGATGATATCGGCATGGAGCGTCTCACAGCCAGGCCGGTCACGACCTTGTGCATAGAATGCAAGCGCAAGCAGGAAGCAGTGGAGCGCGCCAGGGGGGCATAGCCGCCAAAAAAGGCGATCTTAAATCGCTCCGTGGACGTGCGAGACGTCTCCTACCCAGATAGTTTGTTCCGATCCATCTTTTTCAAGGAGCAGCAGCGCTCCTTCGGCATTGAATCCCTGTACCTTTCCTGTAATTTCACGGTTGTTGCATGTTACCGTGACGGTTTTACCCAGTACTCCGGAGTGCGCTTCAAATTCCGGAATCAGGGCCGACAGCCCTTTTTTGAGGAAGAGATCGTAGTCCCGCTCGAATTGTTTCAGGAACTGCAGGAGCACTCTTTGTCTCTTTACCGCGAAACCCACTTCGATAGCTATCGAGGTCGCCGGGTAGCGGAAGGGGCCGGCCATTTCCTCAACGTTGTGATTAACGTTAATTCCCATTCCCATTACGCTGAATCGCGAGAAGTCCTGGTCTGACTGGGTTTCGGTAAGGATTCCGGCCGCTTTTTTTCCGTTTATCAGTACGTCATTGGGCCACTTGATAGAGGCGGTGATGCCGAACTCTTCACGCAGCATCTTCACAAGGGCAAGGGAGCAGATATAGGTGGACTGGGGAGCTATCCGTACCGGAAGAGGATTTTTCAGCAGGATTGACAAGTAGATGCCCCGGTGCGGCAGGGATATCCACTCGCGCCTTAAGCGCCCGCGCCCTTTTGTTTGTTCCTCCGCCACGACCAGGGTCCCGTGCGGGGCTCCCTCAGCCGCCAGCTTCAGGGCAAAATCGTTTGTGGAGCTTATGGTTTCGAGGTAGTGATACGAATGCGCGAGCCACCTGGTTTCCAGGTTCGGGACGATCTCCTTATGGGCGAGCGAATCGGGGACGGCAACGAGCCTGTAGCCTGTCCTGGATTGGCTCTGAATCTCGTAGCCCATCTCCTTTAGCTTGTTGATGTGTTTCCATACCCCGGGGCGGCTTATTCCGAGCCTTTCAGCAAGGCCCTCGCCGGATACGAAGTTGCCCTCGTTGTCCTTGAGGATTTTGAGTATTTGCAACTGCCTGTGCCTTGTAGATACCATCGGTCTATTTCCCCTTAGTGGAGAACGCATGCTCCAATTGCGAGCACGACTATTTCGCTCACCTCGTTTAAAGCTCCAAGCACGTCGCCCGTGATTCCGCCCAGGTATTTTTTCGAGATAAATTTGAACAGGATTACGCATCCGAGGACCGGCACAAAGTAGAGCAGGGCCTTCAAACCTGCCGGAAAAGCGATCAGCACGGTGAAAACGGTCGCAACGGCCAGGTGCTCTATTTTCAGGTCTTCCATGAAAAGCTTGCCCAGCCCGTCATTTCTTGCGTGTTTGCCGCCATAGGTCATCGCGGCCAGCGCAAACCTGCTGAATACGGGGGCGAGGACAAGCGGGAGAAGATAGCCTGCGGAGACGAGGGCGTCGATCGAGGCAATCTTGAAAAAGACTCCCATTATCAGCGCCAGGACCCCGAAGGCCCCGCTCCGGCTGTCTTTCATTATTTCGAGGCGCCGCTCGGGGGTAGATCCACCCCAGATGCCGTCGGCAAAATCGGCCAGTCCATCGAAATGAAGGCCCCGAGTCAAAAGGGCTGAAAGAGAAACGATCAAAACGGACAGGAGCAGGCTTGGAACACGGCCGTTGAGCACCATAGCCACGCCGTAATAGATAAGGCCCAGGACAAGGCCGGAGAGCGGAAAGCAGGCAACCCCGGCCACCAGTTCCGCGCGGCTGGTTACGGGCCCGGCGAACGGCACTCGAAAAATTGTAAGAAATGTGAGTGCGGCGGAAAAGCTTCTAAACATAGTATTCAGCTCTGATACACAGGGAGTCCGGGACATCGTCACTTCAGCCGCATGGGCAAACCCGCTGTTACCAGGTAAACCGAAGCGCAGATTCGTGCGAGCCCCTGGTTTGTCGATCCGGAAAGGTCCCGGAATTTTCGCGCGAGCGGATTATCCGGCACAATGCCGGCCCCCACCTCATTGGAAACTATCACGAGAGGATAGTCCACGGCCTCTATGACCTCGTAGAGCTCCTCAACGGCCGCCTCAGGCTCCGTGGACTCCGAACACAACAGGTTGCTCAGCCACAGTGTTATGCAGTCCAGGAGAACAGCGCCGCGCCGGCCGTTGAGGCTTTTGAGCGTGTCCTGGAGACCGGTTGGGGATTCGATGGTCCGCCACATTCCTTTGCGGCTTTCCCTGTGCCGTTCTATTCTCAGCTTCATTTCATCGTCAAGAACCCGGGCGGTTGCAACATATATATATGGCGGCGCAAAGCCGCGCACGACTGATTCGGCCCATGTGCTTTTTCCGCTCTTTGCGCCCCCCAGGACAAGCAAAGGCGTTTTTGGATCGGAGACGGTGACTGCCATTTCAGTCCTTTTCCGTGTGCGAAAGAGGGCCGGCATAATTAGGCAGGTGCTCGGTGACGAGCCGGTCGACCATGTGAGGGAGGGGTTCCCTGATGGTCCCGACGATCACGACGGGTTCCTGGGTAAGCGGCAGGAGCAGTTTGGCGGCTTTCGATTCGCCTATTGACCGCACCATCGAGGGCGTCATTTCTCCCATCATGGAATTTGAGATCAGAACGGAGATGGGTCCGATGATTACGTCCACCTCCGCTACACAGTGGCGGATCGCATTTTCACCGGTAGCCCCCTTGTTTGCTCCGGCCCTCATCATTTGCGCCGTGGCGATAGCATTGGTCCCGAGCGCCCACACTTCGGCCCGCTCACCATAGACCTCCTTGATTCTCTTGATTATGGTGGTCCCAATACCGCCACCCTGTCCATCTATGACGGCGATTCGGATCAAAGGCCTTTCCTCCATTAGTTGATAACCATTGCACTGGTGGATCACACCCGGATGCTCCAGGCCCGAAAAAACTCATGATACCTGACCAGGAATATCTCACCCGAGTTGGTTAGAACCCGGAAATAGAGCATGGGCATGCGGGTCGAATCGACTCGTCCTTCATACCACCTGTCGAGAACCCGTTCGATCAGATGTTGTTTTCCGCGCCATACAAAAGAGACGGGTTGCTGGGCCTCCCGGTATTCATCGCGGGTCGAAACCTCGATGCTCTCGAATTCCATTTTTCTAAATCTTGCCAAATGGTGAGCCGTGCCGTACCGGCGGGGTCAAGGCTCATGCCGGTCGCCCGGGATCGTCGCATTGCCGTTTCTGAAGACATTGCACACGATAAACATAGGCCGGCCGCGAACCTGTTCGTGCATACGGCCCAGGTACTGCCCTATAATCCCCAGCACGAAGAGTTGAATACTGCCCATCACCGTTATGACCATCATCATGCTCGCCCAGCCTTGCGGGGTCTTGCCGACATATAACCAGGAATACAGGATATAGCCGAACAGAACCAGGCTGCCGGCGGCAAATGCCAGCCCGGCATAGCTCGCAAGCGCCAGGGGCCGCGTGGAAGAGGCGATTATGCCGTCCAGCGCCAGTTGCACGAGGCGCCAGAAAGGATATTTGGTTTCGCCTGCAAAACGGCCGTCCCGGTCATAGAGAAACGCCACCTGGCGGAAGCCGACCCAGCTAACCATGCCGCGTATAAACCGGTGGCGCTCCGGCATCTTAAGAATCAGTTCCAGCACACGTCTGGATATCAGGCGAAAATCCCCGGTATCGACTGGAATCGGAATTTCCGACAGGCCTCGCAGAAAACGGTAAAAAACCGAGCAGGCCATGCGCTTCAGCATGCCGTCTCCCGGGCGGCTCCGTCTTTGCGCGTAGACGACATCGGCCCCCTGATCCATGAGTTCGAGCATCTGGGGCAGCAACTCGGGCGGGTCCTGCAAATCGGCATCCATGATGAGGACCCGGTCCCCGGAGCAGTAGTATAAACCGGCGGTTATCGCCAACTGATGGCCGTGGTTGCGCGACAGGTCCAGTACTACCACCTCCGGGTCCTGCCGGCTCAATTGAATCATCTGCTGGAGCGTATCGTCGTTGGAGCCGTCGTTTACGAAGACAATCTCGCAGGCGTTTCCGAGTGATTCACTTACCGCTCTTACACGGCGATAGGTTTCCACCAGCACCGCCCCCTCATTATAGCAGGGCAATAGAAAACTTACAAAAGGGCGAACGGGATTTTGCGGATGCGTTACAGTCATATGGAAACCCTCACTGCGCCGCGGGCATGCCGGTGAAGGGGCTGTCCCGACGCAGGACCCAATAGGCCAGCATGGCAATAAAGACCGTTGTCATCACCGGGTGCCATAGCAGCGCAAAGTAATTCCCGAATATGGGGCGCAGCAGGTTAGGCAGGATAGCCATCGATAAACTGACGCATCCCATCAGCCATCCGAACCCGCGGGTTGCGACCGCCACAATCGCAGCTACTGCCCAGAGACCAAGGGCCGGCGCGAGAATCACGTAACTGTTGGACTCGTTCATCGGATTGAACAACATCAGGTAAGATGTGCTCAGGGCCAAAAGCCACATGGCCCGGAACGGCTCGCGGAGCCGCCTCGACCCAATCAGCCACAATCCCAGCACTACCCCTCCCGCTGAAACGCGCACCAGTTTCGATATGCCCCGGGGCAGCTCGCATCCAAAGGTCCGAAAAACACCGCCAATATCGGCAAAACGGTGTTCGGTAATTGCCGCGCATAATTGAATGTTGGCAAGAAATGCCCTGTGCTGGGCTATCACATAGTCAGCGGGGGCGAACAGGAAAGGGAACAAAAACAGTGTTGCAAGCAACGGAACAAGGCGCCAGCGCAGGGGCGCATAAACCGTCACGGACAGCAACAGCAGCACGATGCCCAAAGGTTTTACAGCCAACGCAAGAACTATCAGGAGCGCGGCCGGCCACCACTGCCGCCGGGGCAAACACGCCACGGCATGAAGAGTGAGCGCCGCAAACATCGCGTTTGCCTGTCCGTTTCGCAGCGCACCGAGACATAGAGGCATCGTGAAGAGCGAAGCATAAAAAAAAGCCAGGGTAGCGCCGCCGCCGGATTGCTCCTGCTGAAGGCGCCAGACGCCGGTTGCCAGCAGCAGCGCCGTACAGAAGCGCCAAAGTATATCTCCCGCCGGCACGGGCAACGAATGAAAAGGGGCGAATAATACCGGGAACTCGGGCAGGTAGTTCATTCCGCCCGGGCCGTGGTAAAGGTCTTTGCCCGCCCACCAGTTCTCGCTGGCCTTATGGTAGAGCGGGGTGACATTTCGGTGCGGGGGGTTCATCGCCACCAGAACGCTGATAACCAGGAAGGGCACGAGCCAGATCAAAACTCCGAGTCTTAACTGCAGGTGTTTATCATTTAGGCGGCCGGGTGCTTTTAACTGGCCCTGCATAACTATCTCGGGCATGTCCTTTCCTCTGAAACCTTCGTTTTGAAAAACGCAGCATGGCCGCCGGACAGCAATACGTAAAATCGAGAGTTCGTTTACCGGGGCTGATGCGATGTCTTGTCAAGAGAGCAAGGCGCCTTTCTTCTAACATGCAACGCGGCGCCAAGCAATGGATAAGGCCGATCTTCCCTTCTCAGGGACCGGTGCGACATGTTCCCGCTTCGATTGAGAAAACAGCTTCAGGGAAGATGGGTAAAGATCAGGTGCTCTCAATACCGGAGGTATTCGAAAAATTCAGGTTGAATGCCTGGCGACTCTATGGCGAGGGCCGCTGAATAATTCGGTCCCGGCGAAAATCGAAATATATCCCGGCGGCGAGCGGCAGGTTGCTCACCATCAATGTCAATCCAGCCGAGGGGACCTGTATCCGAGAACCTCACGCCGAACCTATCGAGAGGGTGGGACAATCCCTTGTCAATTGGAGATTGATGCAGTTCAAAATCGATGACTCCGAATTTTTGATAAAGAAATGGTCTCCCGCGAAAAAACGCGAATCAAAATTGATGGAGGTGTGCATCTTCCACGCGAGGATTTTCTCACGGGTCACCTTCGGGTCGGACAGTCCGCCAAATGCGGTGATCGGACACTCAAGGGGCGCATCTTCCTTATATATGTAATTTTCCGTCATTTCGAAATCGGCCCTGAGCGCCGGAAGGAATATTTCCATCAGTCTTTTGTTATGCGCCAGGAGGTCCGGGACGCCTCCAAATTGACGGACACTATCGATAAATTGGATATCGGGCAAATGCGAAAAAGGCGGCCGCGAAGGGGACAGATGCGGCGCCCTGAAAGCTGCAACGAAAAGGTGCAAAGGCAAGGGATAACGGCGCCTCCGAAGCTCCCTGGTCAGCTCGAATGCGAGCAGGGCGCCCATACTGTGACCGTAGACAGCAAACGGCCGGTCCATCAAGGCGACCAGTTCCTCCACAAGAGTTTCGACCAAGGGTCCAATCCGATTGAAAGGAGTCTCCCTGAGCCGGCTTTCCCGTCCCGGGAGATTCACTCGGACCAGTTCGACATCGGGCAGGATGCGTTTGGTCCACGGATAGTAGGTTACAGAACCGCCACCGGCGAAAGGGAGGCAGAAAAGCCTTCCGGCACCCCTGCCGTGTGAAGGGCCGATTGTTACCCACGGGGATTCGGCAAGTCTTCTTTCAGGCGCCATCGAGTACATTACAACATCCTCAATAATACGTTAAGGATCCTTCCCGCTTGGCACGCTAAACTAAGTAAGCACGCGAAGGCTGATCGGCAAGAGAATGAAACAGAACATGAAAAGTGTGGCGATCTCCGGGACCACGTCCGTTATGGTCTTTCCCGGCAGCAGCGCCAGGCGCAAATCGATTCTGATGCCGAAAGGCTTTGGCGCGCCTGCCTCTCGGCGCTCGGAAGGAAAGCTGAAATCCGGTATGTAGTTAAGCGCACACACTGCTGTCTGTGAAAGCCTGCAATTAACCTGGTTTTTGCCGCATCGCCCAAGGCCGGTGCTAATTTTGATAGTTTTGGCATGCAAGTTGCCTTCTCGCATCTCAGGCATTCGGGTGTGCCCGCGCTAAATTCAGACCCGGGGAATATCTGAGTTTTCGGTAACCGCTCAGGTAGATGCTCCGGCCCGGTATTACTCATGCTTGAGCCCAATTGCTCCGAATTATTCCATACGAGTAGGGGACTGTCGTTCTCTTCTTCGTAGATTTTGAACCGGGATGGTGATCCATAATGAATAAGGATGAAAAGCCATAACCAGAATCCTGATAGTCGATGATGATGAGGACTTCCTGCGCCTGATGGGTGAATACCTGGAGTTGGTGGGCCTTGAACATGATTCGGCCTTAAGTGCGGAACAGGCTCGCTATTGTCTTGAGCGCGCCGGGTATGATGTGGTCGTTTCAGATTTCAGTATGCCGGGAGAATCCGGCCTGGATCTTTTCCGCTACGTCTCATCCATGCACCCGGAGATCCTCTTTGTCCTGATGACCGGGTGTGACGACTCGTGGATCAAACGGGAAGCCACCAGGAAGGGAGTTCACGCATATATCAAAAAACCGTTTTACCTGAACGAACTTCGGCAGACCATAATCAACCTGGTAAGGCACGACGAGCGCAAGGGGGTCCCAGCTACATAGTGGGCCCGGTCCCATCCAGCCGTGAAACATGTTTGCAGCTCTTATCGGTTGGTTAGACACAACTCCGGGGAGGTGCGGCCGCCGGCGTCATGAAGCGTCGAAATCAGGGACGCAGCCTTGCCGTCTTCGTTTTCCCGTTGTTCATGGTGAATGCCTACACACGTGGTCACCGGATTGCCGCAATAATCGCCTGGCGCGAGCCACCCCTTTCGTTTTCCGATCTTCACCCGCATCCAATCCGCCGAGCATCCTGCCAGCCTGGCTTCCGTTTCTCCTGTGACGAATTCGATTACCGGGCTTGCGGCATCAGGCTTGCTGTAGAGAGGAACCTTTCGACCGCTGGGATGAACAGCCGTGACCGCGAGAAGGGGCGCATAGATCCAGCCCTCTCCTTCAAACCGGAACCCTGAAGTAACCCCTTGAGCTGCATGGATTTCCACCCAGTCCTCAAATGAAGCGGAAAGGTCTACCACTGTTGACTCGGAATCATTGGGAATCACGATGACAACAGGCGAGTTCTTATGAGGCGCAGATCGAACGTTTGTGCCTTTAGGATCGGGATCGACCGTGTAAACATGACCTGCGCAAGAGACAATACCGGATTGCGGCTCAGCGGAAATCGCTCCAACCACGGGATAAATTGCAAGGAGCGCTATTGCCGCCATTATCCCAGGGACGACCGTTTTCAAGTTCATGCATTTCACCGACTTTTCCGTTTTGGTTGGCGTTCGATGACACTTGTTAACCCGACTTATCGCCTGGCTCGCACCTAATCCGAAGGACGACAGAGCAATGCGTCGCCCAGCGGTTTGATAACGGGCGCCTCGCTGCCCAGGCTTGCCTCAACCTCATAAACGATGACGGTGGGGGAATCGTCCCATTTTTGCTCCGCGATGAGCTTCAATTCTTTATCTATGCACGCATTATCCTTATCCGATTGATATTGACAACGCATCTTCGCCATTTCTTCTTTGGCCGCCTGATAGCCTGCGGCGCAGGATGAGAGCGATCCGGTCGAAACACCGGTGTCCTTTGCGATTATGTCCCGGCACTGCGGACCTCCTGTAACAACGGAGCAGCCGGAAGCGAAAACGCGCTGATAGCGAAGCTTGAGAGTCCCGTCTTTAATTTCAATGGACCGAATGCCTTTTTCCGCCGTGTCTTCGAACAGTTTTTTCCTGTCGGATACCCGGAAAACCATGAACCCAAGGCCGCCGTTTATTCCATCGGCGGCATTGAAGAAGACGTAGTCTGACTTTACCCCTTCAAAATAGCCGCTCCAAGAATCGCCGGGGATGACATATTCGTTTCGTTCCCTGGCTTGACGGCACCGAGGCATTGCCCCGGGCGCCGTGGGAATGACGGAGAGCCGATCGGCCCCAACCTCGCCAAGATCTACCTGCTTTACGGTAAAATTCGGGTAAGTGAAGCATGAAACAACCCTTTTGGCCTGAGGATTAAGAGGATCGGGCTTCAAGCCAACATGGCGCTCCACCGGATTGTCGTATAGATTCTCCGCGAGGGCTTGCTCCTGCATTCCGAAGATCGCAGCGAGAAAAACAATCGCGCCGAATAATGCGCTATAGCGGATCAGTTTGTCCGCCATGCGTCCGAACCGTATTTCCAGGTGGCAGGATTGCGCCTCAACAGACCGCGTGTAAAACTCCAAAGCCCGAAAAACCATACCATTTCCAATCGAACATGCAAGTGAGAGGTCATTGAGACTGATCGTCATCGCATAATCTGCCGAGTGAACTAAGCCTGGCCACTCAGTTCTCAGGTCCGCTTACGCCACCATTTGAAAGATGGAATCAACCTCGGCGTTCGGGCGCGGTATTCATCGTAGTCGCTGCCGAACTGAGAGTGCAGCAGCGCTTCTTCCGAGCGCATGCGCGCGAAAAGAGGCGGAATCATGAGCGCCGTGAGCAGGACGCCGACAAACGAGCGAAAAGCCAGGGACCAGCCCAGCGAGCCAATGAGCAATCCCAGGTAGCTGGGATTACGGACGACCCCATAGATCCCATTGGTGACCAGTTCATGTCCCGGCTGGATGGCCACTAAACCGCTGAACCGCCGGCCGAGCACGAAAACCGGCCAGAGCCGTAGCGCGGCGCCGGAAGTGAAGAGTACAACGCCAAGCCAGCGAACAAGATTACCATCGAGAGCCCAGAATTCCCTGCGATCCGTGTAGGGGGCCAGGTAACACATCAGAAGCCCGAGCAGGGCCAGGGTCGGGATGACCCAACGGTTGGCGCGGTCCTCGCGCACCCCCGGGCTAAGATTTCCGCCGCTGAAGAACGAAATGACGGATATCGCGAAAAATGCAATTGCAAGGACGATCAGCGGCGAAAGCGAAAAGAAGGCAACAAATCCGCCTCGTCCGAGGATAGCCAGTCCGAGATACACCAAGGTCATCAAAATATTCAAGTACGCTAAACTTGGTTTAAGCCTCACGGCGGCCTCTCATACAAGTTCTTTGCGCCGAACGCCAATCTTTGGGCGAACCAGCCTGGAAGACAAGCCGGGCAAGCCTACTCCGTTCCTCTTGGCTTCCATTCCTTAGCAAGGCGCCTGGCTTCGGCGATCTGGTCGGGCGTCATTTTCTCTGAGATCGCTTCTATGCAGTTTTGGGCTTCGGAATAGCCCTGCTCGGCCGCCAAATTCAACCACATGCAAGCCCTCACATAGTCCCGCGGCACGCCCTGGCCCAGACCATACATCGCCCCAAGATTCGACTGCGCCACGGCAAGCCCCTGCTCGGCCGCCTTGCGATACCACTTCAGCGCCTCGGCATAGTCCCGGGGCACCCCATCTCCCATATCAAAAATGACAGCCAGGTAATATTGCCCCTTGGCATTTCCCTGCTCCGCGGCAGCGCGATACCACCGTAGCGCCTCGGCATTGTTCTTGGGCATGCCACGGCCTTTGGCGTACAGCGTTCCCAAAAGGCATTGCGCATCGGCATTCCCCTGCTCGGCCAAAACCTTGAACTCCTGAGCGGCTTTGACATAATCACCTCTGTCATACGCATCTTTAGCCTCATCATAGCTGGCATGGGCAATGGCAACACATCCGGCAAACAAAGCCACGACGAGCAAGAACTTGAATTTTAACACTTAAGCCTCCTCTATCCGGCGGGCATCAGGGTCGGTAGGGTCATAGCATGTGACCCCTGCGCCGAAAGCATATTACAGTCACCTTTGCGTTTCGCAAGGATATTCTTGGCCGAACGAGAGTGAATTCAGCGTGCAGGACGGGCGAAGAGGGCAGGGGGAGCGGTTATCTTAGATTTGTCCTACAAGTGCCATCGACCTGTCACTTGAATGTGGTATAAAGAAATTGTACGGTCTTGCTAACTGTGTGGTTGCTCGGAAAATACTTCCGGACAAAATCCAACCCGTGAACTTCGATCTGACATGTGTATATATGTGGGTTGGCGCGGATCGTTCATTTGAAATTCGAGGGAGGATTCTTGGGGATGGAATTAGGGAGAAACGCCTCATGGGGTTGGATATGCTTCTTGTTTGCCGCGCAGGCAATCGGTTCGATGGCGATCGCCAAATTGTTCCGGCTGGATCTGCGGGAATTGATCATTCCCATTGTGATTCTCTGTGCCGGCGTATTTGTGAGCGCAATTTTCCAGCAATCCGAATCCGGCCGGTTCGGTAAGTGGCAATGGTGGGTCCCTGCCCTGATCTATGCTCTATTTATCTTTGCGCTTTCAGACCGTGCATACCCCGATGCCAAGCCCGTTTTCAGCACCAAGGTTTTTCATCCCGTCGAATACTTCGTGCTTGGTTTTTTCATTTCTCTGGCGCTGCTCCCGGGCTTCAGGAGGAAGGGACTTCTGGTATTCTCTTCAAGGGTATTCTTGCTTGGAGTTCTTTTCGCCGCATCGGATGAGATCCATCAGGCATTCATTCCCGGCAGGGGACCCAGTTTAAAAGATGTCCTCGTTTGGGATTTGATGGGAATTTGTTTGGGTTGGGCATCAATGCTGACCCTGCGGCGGCTTTTAAACGCGGTTGATTCCACCGATAAGGCTGGTTGACCGCGCCTCGCCTGATTTCCAAAATCTTGAAGCTGCTGAAAACCTGCACAAAGACCTCTTTACAGTGAGCGGACCCAATCGCCGTTCCACGGGCTCACCGGTCTGCTCAATTGCAAACGGGCGGCGCGAAAATAATGGAGATAACCTGGCGAGCAAGCCCGCAAACCGGTTCATAAGTTCATAATTAGATTGCGAAGTCTTCGCTTTTACCGTAGTCTTTAGTATTTAGCACACGGAAGATAATAAGCCGTCTCATCCACTTGAGGTTAGCCGGGCCGGCCGGGATCGCAGATCTTCCCATGGAGGTGATCTAAGATCCCTGAGAGAAGTGCTTGCTGTTTTTTTATTTCTCATCGGGCCGGGTGTAATCTCTTCGCCTTCAAGCGCAACGGTCTTGTGCGAGACCTTTGCTTCGTTGGTTTATGCGGATGCATTCGGATGCCCGTGGATGCTGCCGGCCTGCCGCGAATTGTATGAGTGTTCTGTTCTCAATTACATGACCTAGAGGTATCTGCTGATGTCTAAGATTAAATTTTACCGCGAAGAAGATTATGTGCCTGTGGAAATGCATAAGGTCAGGATCGTACAAAAACTTAGCCTTATTCCCATTGAACGTCGTTTGGAAGCGGTTACCGAAGCGGGGAACAATACATTCTTGTTGAATAACCGCGATGTCTTTTTGGATATGCTCACCGACAGCGGTACTAACGCCATGAGCGACAATCAACTGGCGTCCATGATGGTGGCGGATGACAGCTATGCCGGTTCGGAAACATTTACAAGGCTGGCGAGCAAATTGCAGAAGATTTTCGGAACGAAATTTTACCTGCCGGTCCACCAGGGAAGAGCGGCTGAGAATATATTGTCCCAAATATTTGTAAGACCGGGCTCCGTGGTGCCGATGAATTATCATTTTACAACCACCAAGGGTCATATTGTTTTAAATGGAGGAAGAGTTGACGAGCTCCTCATTGATGAGGGTCTGAAGGTGCAGAGCGATTATCCTTTTAAGGGTAATATCGACATTGAAAAGCTCAGAGCACTTATAAAAAAGACCGGCGTTGACAAAATTGCCTTTCTCCGGCTTGAAGCAGGAACCAATCTGATTGGCGGGCAACCATTCTCACTGGAAAACATGACCGAAGTCCGTAAGGTATGCGATGAATTCGGTATTCTGATCGTTCTGGACGCCAGCCTTTTGGCGGATAATCTTTATTTCATTAAGATCCGCGAAGAGAAATGTAAAAACATGAGCATCCCGGAGATTACCCGGGCCATGGCAGATCTTACCGATATCATTTATTTTTCCGCGAGGAAGCTGGGATGCGTCCGCGGGGGAGGCATTTGCACCAGTAGGGAAGATATTTATTTGAAAATACGAGACTTACTACCTCTCTATGAGGGATTCTCCACATACGGGGGAATGTCCGTTCGCGAGATGGAGGCCATGGCGGTCGGCATGGAAGAGACCATGGATGAAGATATGATCAGCCAGGGTCCCATGTTTATCGAATACATGGTGAACGAGCTCGTGAAGAGAGGGATACCGGTCATAACACCACCCGGCGGTCTGGGGTGTCACATCGATGCCATGAGGTTTATCGATCATGTGCCTCAAAGTCAATATCCAGCCGGTGCGCTTGGATCGGCGGTATTTATAGCAGGCAGCGTCCGCGGCATGGAAAGAGGAACTATGTCGGAGCAAAGGGACGAGAATGGCAACGAGACCTTCTCTAACATGGAGCTTTTGCGCCTGGCAATGCCGAGGCGTGTATTTACTCTTTCGCAGGTTAAATATGCCATTGATCGTATCACGTGGCTCTATGAAAACCGCAGGCTGATTGGAGGATTAAAATTCTTGGAAGAACCTAAAATCCTCCGTTTCTTCTTCGGTAGGCTGGCTCCGGTTTCGGATTGGCAGACCCGGTTGGTGGCCAAATTCCGGAAAGATTTTGGAGACGCTTTGTAACGGAGAAATGCGTTATACGCTTGTCGATAAACCGAATCTAATTAAGTAAAGCCTTCGTGTGCTCCCGGCGAAAGCCGGGGGTACTATGAAGAATTGGATGGTCTGATCGGAACTGCTAAAACAAAACGCCGCCAACCGGAGCATTTTTTTCTCCGGCCCGTTCCATTCCCACGGGATCACATATAAGCCGGAATATCGACCCGGTGGCCCGGGTTCCAGAAAAAACAAAATCCCAACAAATCACCAGGTAAGCCCGGAGTTGTTTCAAGTTCGACGGGTCGGCCTATTTGTTGCGGGTTTTGTTTACAGTGATGGTGAGATCCATTGACACACACGTATCATGGTGGTTGTGACAATGGGAAAATAGTGCAATTGCGAAGCCGGAAATCTCAAAATAGACATGCCGTTGCTAAATGTACAGATGGAGAATCATCCGTCGGAATTTATCGGTAGGATGCCTTCAGTATGATAGTCTTTCTCTATGATCTGACCATCAAACCCAAGGTGACATGCACACCGGCACGCCGATCCATCTACTCTGTTTTAAGATAATGCGTTTCCGGTGTCCATCAAATATGAGCGACATTGTTGAAGCGTTTGAGTGCGGATCTGCCGGCGCTGGTTTATCGAAATTGGAATTTCGTCACGATTATCAAGCTTCTAATTCGAAAATGTGGTACACTAGAGAACTTCGGCGTGGAAAGGGTGTTCTTCTTGTTCAGCCGCTTTCGGACCTTCATAAGCTTCTGTGTTTATCTTTTGAGGGCTCAGATATGCATGACGAAGCCAAAACAAAAGAGCAACTCATAATAGAATTGTGTAGATTGCGCGAACGGATTGCTGAGTTGGAGAAAAACCTGCCTGAGGATTCATTCGGCGAGACCGGGCTTCAAGAAACGTTGCAGCGTGACAGGGAAGTTCCGACGAAAGGAGAGGGAAAGTTCATTCCTGAAGAACCCTTTACAGACGGTGACGCCACCGATGAAAGATGGGCCGAACAATCACAAGGGAAGAGTGAGCAACGGTTTCTAACGGTAGTGAAAAATTCGCCAAACCCCATGTTTATAATGAAGGAGGGATGTTTTGCTTTTGTAAATGATGCTGTTATCCGGCTGTATGGGGCAGAATCGGAGAAAGAATTATTGGGCCGGGACGTCATGGAACGAGTCCACCCCGATCACCGGGCAGGAATGAGGAAGCGAATCCGGTCAGCTTGCGAACTGGGGAAGCCCACCTTGGTGTTGGAGCAGAGACACCTGAAACTCAATGGGAAAATCATGGATGTCGAAGTAAATCTCTCGCACATCTGCCACCAGAAGAGTGAAAGTGTGCAGGTATTTGTCCGGGATATCAGCGAGCAGAAGCGGACGGAAGACGCTTTAGGAAGAACCTGGCTCTACACCCGGAGCCTTATCGAGTCGAGCCTTGACCCGCTAATGTCGGTTAGCCTGGAAGGAAAAATTACCGACGCGAACAAGGCTGCCGAGATGGTCGTTGGTTGCCCTCGCAAACATCTGATCGAGAGCGATTTTTGCGACTATTATACCGAGCCGGAAAAGGCGATGGAAGGCTTCCGGAAGGTTATTTCCGATGGTTTTGTCAAGGATTATCCCCTCACAATTCGCCACACGTCGGGGCGCTTGACGGATGTGCTCTATAACGCCACAGTATACATGGACGAATCGGGCCAGGTGCAGGGAGTGTTCGCCGCGGCCAGGGACATCACGGATCTGAAGCGTGCAGAGGAAGCGCTGCGGGAGAGCAGGGCTTATCTTTCCGCAATAATGGAAAATATTCCCTTCGAATTCTGGGTTATGGGTCCAGATGATCGCTACACCATGCAAAACCGCACCAGCAGGGAGCGCTTTGGCGACATTGTCGGGAAAAGAGCAGAGGATGTTTGCCTGAATAAGAGCATGTTGGAAATCTGGCAAAGCTGTAACCGTCGGGGATTCGCGGGCGAACTGGTCGAGGAGGAGGTGGTGTATTCCTTCGGGGATGAAGAGCGATACTGCTTCAATGTTGTTGCCCCGATTAATGACACAGGCGGAATACTCGGAATTCTCGGAATTTGTGTTGATATCACCGATCGCAAGCGCATCGAGGCGGCACTGGAACGAGCCAACGAGAAGCTCGAAAGCCTGGTTGAGGAGCGGACGGAGGAACTGAGCTCAAAAAACCGACGTCTTGAGGAATTTAATGCGGCGCTGAAAATTTTGCTGACACAAAGAGAGGAAGATAAGAAGGACCTTGAGGAAAGCATCCTTGCCAACGTGAAGGGGTCAATCATACCTTTCCTGAAAGAGCTCAAAAAGACCAGGTTGGATGAAAATCAGGAAAAATATCTCAGGATTGTTGAAACTCGACTCGAGGAAATCGTCTCGCCATTTCTAAGCCGTCTGTCGTCAAGATTTACCAATCTCACGCCAATGGAGATCAAGGTCGCAAAATTTGTCAGGGAAGGTATGACGAGCAAGGAAATTGCGCAGATCCTTGGAGTTGCGGAGCAGACTATCCTGACGCACCGCAACAATCTTCGAGCAAAGTTAGGGCTCAGAAATGAAAAGACCAATCTTCATTCCCACCTAATGAATCTCAAATGAATAGGTAGTTTTTCTAGATACTATCTAGTTGATTTTTCATTATCGGCCAATTCTCAATTCCTGCCGACTTATTTCTCCAAACCGATCGAACAAATGCAGCTAAATCGGCTTGCTCGTCTTCTACATCATGGAAGCGTTGCATTAATCATGGGCTTTCGATGTTCAGATTGGGACTAATCGAATGCGAATGATCCATTTATTTTAGTTTTCCAGGGAGAAATTGCATGGCCGATAAAGTTGAAATCTGCATATGCGAAAAGTGCGGGAATGAAGCGGAGATGACCATCGCCAGCAAGTGGATCATTTTGAAACCTTCCGGAGAAATCAGGATGAAAAGAGAGCGAACCTGGAAATGCCAGGTATGCGGCAATGAGACCGATATGCTTATCGTTTTCGAGACCAGCCAATCACTCAAAGTTACTCAAGGAACCTGAAATCACCAAAATGCCGAGGGAGCGAAGATGAAAAACATGAAACTGGGAATGAAGATAGGAATGGGTTTCGGAGTGGTAATCGTAATCGCACTGATTCTGGGCGCCGTCGCGATCTGGAACATGAAAAGCGTGTCGGGATTGGCCGAAAAACTGGACACCCAATTTGTGCCCGAATCGGGACTCGCAACAAGTATTGAAAGACATTATCTCAGCGCGATGCTTGAAATACGCGGCTATGGCTTCTCGATGGACAAAAAATATCTCGATAAAGGGCTGAGGGAAATCGAACAGATCAACAAAGACCTCAAGGATACCAAAGAACTTGCAGCAAAGTCGTCTGAACTTACGAAACTCCGCGAGCAGGTGGAGAAAATTGTTGAGAAGACAGCCGAATGGGAACGGCTGGTTGCGGAAACATCGGCCAGGAACGAGAGTTTTGTCAGAATTCGACAGCGGTTGTCCGAAACAGGGATCGATCTGAAGAAGAATATCGATGAACTTGCAAACGATCGGAAAGGGAGCGGTAAGAGTGAGCTTGGTTCCGGCGGCGAAGCGGGCAGAGGGATGTCGGACCTCGCTAGACTGGCCCTCATTAATGAAATGGGCGAAACGTTCGTCGGGATGCGCGTTGCAATCTGGAAAGCCCAGGCGGAACGGGACATGAGTCAAATGCAGGAGGTCCTGAAGGGCCATGAAGAGATAAGCAAAAGGCTGGAGTCCCTGAGGACGGGCAATACACAGGAAAGCCAGCTCAAACTGATGGAGAATATCAAATCGGATCTGGCCACGTATAAATCACTCGTAAACGAGTTCGATTCGAGCTGGGCCGCCGCCGATGAAATCGCAGCCAAGCGCGCCAAAGTGGCGTATGAAGCCATGGATATCGCCAAAGCGGCCGCGGACGGCAGCATGCGGGACACGAAGTCGGTGGCCGCCGCAACCGTGTCCAAACTTTCTTTTGCCTCGACCCTGATGGTGGTGGGCCTGATTCTTGCCATCATCCTGGGCGCCTGTATAGCTCTTTTCGTGACCCGCACCATCGTAAATCCGCTTCTCCGTGCTCTGGACATCTCCAATAAACTGAGCGAAGGCCACCTCGAACTGAAAATAGACGTGGACAGTACGGATGAAACCGGACAACTGCTCACGGCCATGAAGCACATGGTGACAAAACTTCGGGAGATAGTCGGTGAAGTCAAAAGGGCGGGCGACAACGTCAGCGCCGGGAGCCAGGAACTGAGCGCGTCCGCCGAGGAACTCTCCCAGGGCGCAACGGAGCAGGCCGCATCCGCTGAAGAGGTATCCTCGTCGATGGAGCAGATGGCTTCAAACATCAAGCAAAATGCGGACAACGCGCTTCAGACCGAAAAAATCGCAATCAAATCGGCCGAGGATGCCCGCAAAGGCGGTCAGGCGGTAAGCGAAACGGTATCGGCCATGAAGGATATCGCAGGAAAGATTTCGATAATCGAGGAGATCGCCCGCCAAACCAACCTGCTGGCCCTCAATGCCGCAATAGAGGCAGCGCGCGCCGGCGAACACGGAAAAGGTTTCGCGGTGGTTGCATCCGAGGTCAGAAAACTCGCGGAGCGAAGCCAGACGGCTGCCGGAGAGATAAGCAGACTTTCGACGACGAGCGTCGATGTCGCGGAGAAAGCCGGGGAGATGCTGCTACGGATCGTTCCGGATATCCGGAAAACGGCCGACCTGGTCCAGGAGATCAGCTCCGCGTGCAACGAACAGAACAGCGGGTCGGACCAGATCAACAAAGCGATTCAGCAGCTCGACCAGGTGATCCAGCAAAACGCATCCGCATCCGAGCAAATGGCTTCGACGTCCGAAGAACTCTTGAATCAGGCGGAACAACTCCAGAGCACCATAGCGTTTTTCCGGACCGACGATGGCGCCGGAACGGCCTTCGAAGACAGGGCAGGCATACGGGGATACGGCGGGCCGAGGAAAAACCCGGCGTCCCTGTCCAAATACGCCGTCCCGATCGCCAAGGCCGAGCACGGCGGCAATTTTGCGGAGAGTGGGTTTGCACTTGAGTTGGGAAACGGCGAAGTGGATGCGGAAGACCACACATTAGAAAGACACTAGGAGGAAGTCTCATGAGCGTGGCATCAATTACTGAGACGGGACAATACCTGACATTCAAGCTGGACAGCGAGACTTTCGCGATTGACATATCCAGGGTTCGCGAGGTGCTGGAATTTAAGACGGTAACGAAAGTTCCGCAAACTCCGGATTTCATGTTGGGCGTTATCAATCTGCGCGGCAGCGTTGTGCCGGTGGTCGATATGCGCTTGAAATTCGGGATGAGCGGAATCGCGGTTACCGTCAACACCTGTATCATCATCGTCGAGATGGAGTTCGACGGTGAAACCGCGGTGCTGGGCGCCTCGGTCGATTCGGTCCAGGAGGTTCTGGAACTCGCCCCGGACCAGATATCGCCGCCGCCTCGGATCGGCGAGCGCCTCAATAACCAGGTCATCAAGGCAATGGGCCATCATGGGGCTCAATTTATAATGATTTTCGATATGGATAAGGTCTTCTCAGCCGAGGAGCTTGCTGCAGCGCAGGAAATGGGAGTTGAAACCCCGACCCTGGAGGAGGTCGCCGTGTGATACGGCATCGAAGACCACTTTATGAGTTACTCTCAATAGAATACTGCCAACCACACCGTCTTTCGCACCGGGTCGGTCCATTCCACCCGGTGCTTCACGTGCGCCGGAATATCGATCCAGTCGCCCGGATTCAATAGAACGAGCTCCTCTTCCAGATCACATTTCAAAGCGGCGCTGCCCTGCAGTACCAGCACCCATTCGTTTTGGTCCTGATCGTACTGGAACCCTTCCGGAGAGGCATGAGCTTCGGATATTATCCTTTCGATCCTCACGCTTCCCGAATCGACCAGGGTTTCGAAAATCTCTTCGGGAGCACGGTCCGGGACCGCCGCCAAAATGTTTCCTTTTCGCACGATCGACCCTCTCATGGAAATCCGTCAAAAAAAATCCTTCGGAGGCGGGAGTTGCCAATGCCTCCGAAGGATGTTCAAAAAGCCGCGTCCAAACTCAACCTATATGTCGAAGTAGAGCTTGAATTCCATGGGGTGCGGCCGCATGCGAACGACGTCCACTTCGTTCAGTGTCTTGTATTCGATCCACATATCGATAACATCCTGCGTGAAGACGTCACCTTTGAGCAGGAACTCGTGGTCTTTTTCGAGCGCCTTGAGAGATTCCTCAAGAGAACCCGGGGTCGAGGGGACCTTTGCCAGCTCTTCGGGACTCAATGCATAGATGTCCGCATCGAGAGGCTCGCCCGGATCGATCCGGTTTTCGATGCCGTCAAGAGCGGCCATAAGCAGCGCGGCGAAAGCCATGTAGCCGTTGCACGACGGGTCGGGGAACCGGACTTCGAGCCTTTTCAGCTTCGGAGACGGCGAGTACATCGGAATACGGATGCCGGCGCTCCGGTTGCGGCTTGAGTATGCCAGGTTCACCGGTGCTTCGTATCCGGGGACCAGCCTCTTGTAGGAGTTCGTGGTTGGGTTGGTTATCGCGCACAACGCCGGGGCATGTTTCAGAATACCGCCCGCGGCCCACAGAGCCATCTGGCTCAGTCCGCCGTACTTGTCGCCTGCAAACAGGGGCTGTCCTTCTTTCCAAATACTCATATGGGTGTGCATGCCTGTGCCGTTGTCGCCGAAAAGCGGCTTCGGCATGAGGGTAACCGTCTTGCCATATTTTCTGGCCACGTTTTTCAGGACATATTTGTACCATGCAAGGTTATCGGCCATTTTGAGCAAAGGGGCGGCCTTCATATCTATTTCAGCCTGACCGGCGGTGGCGACTTCGTGGTGCTGACATTCCGTGCGGACACCGACCTGCTCCAGCGTCAGAATCATCTCGGAACGGATGTCCTGCTGCGAATCTGTCGGGGGCACCGGGAAATAGCCTTCCTTATACCTGGGCTTGTATCCGAGGTTCGGGTTCTCGATTCTTCCCGTGTTCCACTGACCCTCGACTGAGTCGATGTAGTAGTAGCTGAAGTTATACGAACTGTCGAAGCGAATGTCGTCAAAGATGAAGAACTCTGCTTCCGGTCCGAACCATGCCATATCGCCGATTCCCGTGAACTTGAGGTACTGTTCGGCTTTCTGGGCGATGTTTCTGGGATCGCGCGTATATTTTTCCTTGGTTACGGGATCGACTATATTGCAGATCATCGTAACAGTCGGAACGGCCGTAAACGGCTCCATTACCACCGTATCCGGGTCGGGAATAATCAGCATGTCGCTGGCGTGGATCGGCTGCCACCCGCGAATGCTGGATCCATCGAAACCGTAGCCGTTTTCGAAGTCACTTTCACCCAACTCTGCGATCGGAACTGAAAAATGTTGCCATATCCCGATAAAATCCATGAATTTGAAATCAACTATCTTGGCGCCGTTTTCCTTTGCAAAAGCCACTACTTCCTTCGGGGTCATAATTTCCTCCTTAAGTTTTCAAAATGCGTATTGAACGCCAACCAGCAGCGTGTAGGCAAATTGCTTGCCAAAGCCCGCGCTTCCCATGCCGCCTCCACTCTCTCCCTTTTGTCAAAAGCCTTCCATGAGGCACCGATCCCTTTTTTGAAGCCGATCCGCGGCTTCCGGGCACCGGATAAAAGCACCCTTTACCCAGAAGGGTGCGGCGCCCGCCAGGGTATTCGATGCAAACCAAGTCTAAGAAAATAACATTTTCGTTACGAAAAGAGGGCCAAAAATCCCAAAAACCAAGAATTGACAGAAATCAATACTCTAATTATCCGATAATCCAGCCTAAATTGGTCTTGAAAAGACCGGCCCGGTTTTGAACAAAAATGTACGCACGGCACGCGACTCCCGAAATTGGGCAAGCAACAACTATCAGCACACGACCGAAAGGCTTTCCAGGAGCTTTTTTCTCACCTCTTCGTGCCTGTCGTGGCTCATCAGCTTTTCGCCGCTGAAGTCGGTGACATAGAATATATCGACGACCTGTGCCCCGGGCGTGGATATCTTGGCAAGCTGAATATTTATGCCAAGCTCGAACAGGGAGTTCGTAATCGTGTGCAGCACTCCCTGCCGGTCCCATGTATAGACTTCGATAAGGCTGTAGAAATCCGACGCTTCCTCGTCGATTATCACCTTGTCGTCTTTTCGCGGATGGCACCTGGTGTTCAGAACAGACGGTTTGCGCCTGTTTTCAAGTATCTCGTTCAGATATGTCGGGTCGGCTAGACCGCGCACCAGGTCACTCTCCACTCTGGACCACAGTTCCTCCGGATGCAGAGGGTCTGGAAGCCGCTCGACGCGCAAAATATCGCAGGCGACTCCCGGCTCCCTTGTGTAGATGTCGGCCGAAAGTATATTCAGCCCCCTGGCCCACAGGACCCCGGTGATAAGCGCGAAAAGCCCGGGCCGGTCGCGAGTCACCACCGTCGTCTGCCACATCTGGCCCTCGACCGGTTCCGCCCTGAAGCAAACGGAGCGGCCGGCGAGTTCCTTTTCCATTTCGTAGTGCTTGAGAATATCCCGGGCGGGCTGTGAGAGCAGGTACCTGAAGGGCAGCTTTTCCATCCACCCGGACAAATTTTCAGCCTCGGCCCTTTCGGGAAGCAGGGCCAGCACTTCTTCCTGTATCCGCTCGGTGCGGGCTTCGATGTCTTCCGGTTCCAGGTCTCCCCGCAAAAGCAGCCTGTCAACCCTGAAAAAGAGCTCTCTCAGAAGGGATGCTTTCCAGGCGTTCCACGCTTCGGTCCCGGTCGCAAGGCTGTCGGCGACCGTAAGCATGTACAGCAGAAGCAGCCGGTTGCGGTCCTTGATGTGCACGGCGCATTGGGCTACGGGCTTTTCATCCATCAAATCGCGTTTGAGCGCGGTTTCGGCAAGAATCAGGTGATGCTCGATCAAAAAATACAGAAGTTCCCTCTCCCTGTCACTCAAACCCATCCTTGCCCCGATTTCCCAGGACATCATGGCGCCGCGCATGGAATGATTTTTCCCATGCCCTTTCCCGATGTCGTGAAGGAGCGCGGCCAGGTATAAAATGCGCCGATCCTCGGGACTTATGATTTCCCGGGCACTGTTAAGGGGTTCTTCGCCGTTGGCCTTTCCCGCTTCAATAAGATGGAGTTCGTGCACCGTGCGCAGCAGGTGCTCATCAACCGTGTAGACATGGTAGACGTCATTTTGGACCCGGTAGCGCACCAACGCGAACTCCGGGATAAAAGTCTGAAGAAAGGCCGTTTCGAGCATAGTCTTGAGGACCCGAAAAGATTGTTCCGGATCCAGCAGGATGTCGAAAAACTGTCTTATCACCTCGGGATTTCGCCTCTCACGTTCTCCGAAACCTCCCAGGTTTTCCCGGATTATCCTCCCCGCGTTGTGGTGGAAATGAGCTTTGGAGCGCGCCGCCTGCCAGAAGAATCGCATGAGAAGAACCGGGTCCTTGTTCGCCCATTCAGGGTCCATGAAGTGAAGGCGCTTTCCTTCGAGCAGAAAGGGACCGGACAGGATGCGCTTGCGCAGGCTGAAGCCGCGAAATCTTCTCTGGGACGCTTCGATTCGTTCAAGAAAAAACGAAGTAGTTCTGCGCACCCGCGAGGTATAGCGGTAGTAGAGGCGCATGAAAGCCTCGACGGCGGATCCCTCCGTGCCGTCCATACAGCCCATCCGGCCCGCAATCTGTTCCTGATCGGGAAAAAGCAGCCTGTCCTGCCTTCTGCCGGATAACTGATGGAGTTGAAGCCTTACCCGCCACAGAAAATCATAAGACTGATCGAGCCAGAGCTTCTCAGCCTCCATGAGCAGCTCATTCTTGATCATCGCTTCCGGCGATGAATCGTGAAGGTAAACAATTCCAGCCCACCTCATGGTATGCAGGTCACGCAACCCCCCCACGCCGTCTTTTACGTGAGGCTCAAGCAGGTAGGGACTTTCTCCAAATTGCCGGAGCCTTGACTCCCTGTAGACGGTCAGGTGATCTAGAAACCTCCGTTTGCTCAGGTTTCCAAATAATTTTAAAAAGGACCTCTTCCATTCATCGAAAAATTCCGAGTCCCCGGCAATCAGCCTGGTTTCCAGGTAGTTGGTCAGGATGGTGAAATCATTTTGAACCATATCGCGCACGGCCGAAACCGAAGCCGTCGCATGTCCCACTTCAAAGGCGCTGTCCCACAATCCGTAGACGAAATCATGAATCAATTCCGGCAGAAATGAAGGGAGGCGTTTTTTGTAGAGGAAAAGCAGATCGAGATCGGATGCGAAGCTGAGTTCTCCACGGCCGAAACCGCCGACCGCCACGAGAGCCCATCCTTCATTCGGGACCGAATCGCCGTTGAACGCGCCGCGCAGGGCCTCCTGCATATTGGTCGAATAAGTGCGCGCTGCCAGCAACCCCGGTATATCCGCGCGGCATTCACTTGCGAAATGGTCTCGAAGCTCCTTCAGTTTTCGACAAGAATTTGGACGTTGGGCCATACTTTTTCTTTAAGCTCCGGCTCAAAACGGGCCGAAGCGTCTATATCTTCACAAATGCGATTGCAATAGGGCATTGAGCCTGTTTCACGGACCCGGAAGAGACCGGGTGTAAACAGCGGGGAATTTCGGAAAGCTGTGGAGCCCGGATTTTTGGGGCCCCCTTCCCGATGCTTTCCGCCCTAGAGAGCATCCTCTCCGGTCTCACCGGTCCGTATGCGAATACACTCCTCGACAGGTATAACAAAAATCTTGCCATCTCCGATTTTGCCCGTATTTGCCGATTCGCGGATGGCGCTCACCACCTCGGCGAGCTGCCGGTCCGGAACGGCCACTTCTATTTTTATTTTGGGAAGAAAATCAACTACATACTCAGCCCCGCGGTAGACTTCCGTATGCCCCTTTTGCCGTCCGAAGCCTTTTACCTCGGATACCGTCATTCCTTTGATTCCGAGGCTTGCCAGCTTATCTTTCACATCATCGAGTTTGAAGGGCTTGATAACCGCTGCGATTATTTTCATTGCTTCCCCTCTTATGGAATCAAACAAGTTTTAGAAGAGGTTTTCAAAGAAAAGGTTACAAAAATGTTCTTTAGCCTTCCACGTATCCATGAGCGATCGGGTTTCGCCTGCCTATTCCGAACGCTTTTGTCGTTACCCTCAATATGGGAGGCGCCTGCCATCGCTTGTATTCATTGATTTCAATACGCCGCACGACCCATTTCACGGTCTCCGGATCGAACCCGTTCGCAATTATTTCCTTTACGGAAAGGCGCTGCTCGACATATTGCGCCAGAATAGCATCCAGAATTTCATAGGAGGGCAGCGTATCCTGGTCCGTCTGATTCGGGCGCAACTCAGCCGATGGCGCGCGAGTGAGAATTCGGCCGGGAATCCATCCATGCAAATCGTTAAGCCTGTGGGCCAGATCGTAGACCATCGTTTTCGGAACATCGCCGAGCACGGCGAGTCCCCCGTTCATATCGCCATAGAGCGTGCAATATCCGACGGCGATCTCCGATTTATTGCCGGTGCTCAGGAGCAACCGGCGGAACTTATTCGAAATGGACATAAGGACCATGCCCCTGAGTCGGGCCTGCAGGTTTTCTTCGGTAAAGTCATGGGGCAGGTCGCCGAAAACCGGCATCAAGGACCTGAGCGTCGATGAGAAAAGCTCTCCTATGGGAACCACCAGGAAGCCTATCCCAAGTCTTGCGGCCAGTTCGCGCGCATCGGTCAGGCTGTCCGGCGAATTGAACGGCCCCGGCATCGCGACCCCCACGACGTTATCCGGGCCCAATGCAAGCACGGCGAGGCAAGCGGTAAGCGCCGAATCCACCCCGCCGCTTAGCCCGATCACCGCTCGCTCGAAGCAGCATTTGCGCGCGTAGTCGCGAAGCCCCAGGGTGAGCCCACCAATCAACTCGGAGATATCGTCCCAGTCGGCGGCATGCAGTTCACAGCCGTCGGCGCCGGTGTCGCAAACGACGAGATCCTCGGCGAAATCGGCCCCCGTTGCGCGAACGCGGCCTTTTTCATCGATGAACACGCTGTGGCCCTGGAAAATGAGTTCGTCATTGCCTCCGACCTGGTTCACGTAGAAAATCGGGGCCCCCGAGCGCACGGCATGTCCCTTCAACAGTCCCCCGACCCATTTGGACTTTCCGACGTGATAGGGAGATGCGGACAGGTTTACGATCACATCGGCCGAGGCATTGCACAATTCACATATCGGATCGACATCATAGAGCGGACCCGGAAGATAATTCGGTACGTTCCATACGTCCTCGCAGATCGTTATGCCGACCCGCCGCCCTTTGAACTCGATCAGGCCGGGGGCTTTTCCCGGTTCGAAATACCTTTCCTCGTCGAAAACATCGTAGGAGGGCAGGAGCATCTTGTGGGAAATTCCCAAAAGTTTGCCATCGTCAAAGAATACCGCGGAATTGTGATACGGCTTTCCGCTTCCCTTGTTGACGGATACGGCCCCGAAAAGGACCCCGATGCCTTTTGCGGCCTTTGCTATCTGATCCCAGTAACCTATACTGTTTGCGACGAAACCGTGTTTTTCGAGAAGGTCGCGTGGCGGGTATCCCATGATGGCCATTTCCGGGAAAACAACCAGATCCGCGTTGGCTTTTTTAGCTTTCTCGATGAAATCGCATATCTTAAGCGTGTTGCCCGCTAAATCCCCTATCAGGGGATCGATCTGCGCCATTGCAATACGCATCTCCTGCTTCCTCCCATCAGCTTTTTTGCACCGAGTTCCCTGTCAGCCCTCGCCCAAAGCCACCCGCGTCTCGTCCGGTGATTCCGGCCGATGCCAGACAGGCGCAAGCATAAGAGCATATGCCATATTTTGGAATTAAATACATCAATTCGAAGCGCGGGCCGGCAGCCTTCAGATCCCCCAATTCGGTCCTTCTGAAAAAGGGGCAAGTCTTCAGGTGAAGTCCCGCAGCCGTCCATGCCTGCTATATGCTCGATTTTACGAATTAAATATTTTAACTTATTCCCGCCCCGCCCGCATTAAGTAATCCCTTTTTTCAGGCCGGTGTGCTATAAAAAAACCAGTTAATGTCACGGGCAAGATCCCCGGAAAAGCGTACCGGTAGCTTCAGGTTTGGCGGAGAATCAGATTTTATGGACCTGTGGAGTTCGCGAGTAACAGAAAAAAAACGTGACGCACATGAAATTCTCCTCGAAGTTTTGCACGACGGAAACAGAATATATATCGGGTCCGGCTGCGGAGAACCTCAATACCTGGTGCGTGCGCTGACCGAGCTGTTGCCGGAACACCGCGACATCGAGATAGTTCAGAACCTATCCTATGGGTCTCTTCCGGAAGACTGGAAACAATTCAAGAAGCGCGCGCGGCTCAAGACCTTCTTCGTAGGCCCTCGGTCCAGGCAGGCGGTCAACGACGGTCTTGCCGACTACATTCCCGTCTATTTCTCTTCGGTTGCCGGCATCTTAAGAGAAGACCCCCTGTGGAAGCTCGATGCCGCGCTGGTGCAGGTGAGCCCGCCCGATGAGCATGGCTTCTGTTCCATGGGCATTTCGGTGGGCATGGATAAAAGCGCCGTCGAGTCGGCCCATGTTGTCATCGCGCAGATAAATACGCAGATGCCGCGAACGATGGGGGACAGCTTTCTTCACCTGTCTCAGCTCGACTACCTCGTGGAATATGACGAGCCGCTGCTTGAGATCGTTTTCCTGGAGCGCAGCGCCGTCACCGAGAGGATAGCCAGATATGTCGCCACGCTGATCGAAGACGGCTCCACAATTCAAGTGGGGGTGGGCAGGGTCCCCAATTCGGTGTTGCAATACCTGGAAGACAAGAAGGACATAGGGATCCATACGGAGATACTGACCGACTCACACCTCAGTCTCATCGCAGCGGGCGCTGTAACGGGTCTCAAAAAGACGCTGAACCAGGGCAAGATTGTGGCGAGCTTCTGCATGGGAAGCAAACGTCTCTACGACTTCGTAAACAATAATCCGGAAGTTGAAATCTATCCGATAGAGTACGTGTGCAACCGCAGGGTAATAAGCCGCTTCGACCGGATGGTCGCCATCAATTCAGCCCTGGAGATTGACCTGAGCGGCCAGATATGCGCCGATTCCATAGGCCACAACGTCTATAGTGGAATCGGGGGATATGTGGACTTCATGAATGGCGCATCCAGTTCGAACAGGGGTAAGCCTATCATCGTGCTGCCGTCCACGAGTCCCGATGGACGCAAATCGAGGATTGTAAGCCATCTGACCCACGGGGCCGGCGTGGTCAGTCCGCGCAGCACGGTCCGGTATGTCGTAACCGAGTTCGGTATTGCATATCTGCACGGCAAAACCATCCGCGAGCGTGCGCTTTCCCTTATCAGCATAGCCCATCCTCGTTTTCGGGAACGGTTAATCGTGGAGGCCAAGAGCCTCCATTACGTCTATGAAGACCAGATCCTTCCGCCAATCTATGAACCCCTTTATCCAGGCCAGTGGGAAACCTACCAGGTTTTTCCGCCAAACCACAAGCTTTTCTTCCGTCCGATAAAACCCACGGACGAGCGAGCACTTCAGGAGTTTTTCTATTCGCTCCCGGACCAGGACATCTACTATCGCTTCCTTTCCGCCATGAAGGTGTTTCCGCACAGAAACACCCAGGCCATGTGCAATATCGACTACGAGCACGAAATGGCCATTATCGCCGTTACCGGGGAAATCGGCGCCGAAAGGATCATCGCAATGGGCAGGTACATTCTCGACCAGAAGAGCAACGTGGCCGAGGTGGATTTTGCGGTATTATCCGAATGGCAGCGCAAGGGAATCGCCAGCTTTCTTTTGAGCTTTCTTTGTGAAATCGCCAAGACCAAAGGCATCACAGGATTTTCGGCCTACGTTCTTGCCGCCAACAGGGTCATGTTGAACATCTTTAACTCTGTCGGCTACGCCATACATTCGAAATTGGACGAGGGTGTATACGAAATCTCGTTCCGTTTCGACCAACCCGCTCTGACCTGTCGCACGGAAGAATATCAATGACAATCGGACCCTCCTGCCCGATAGACCCCGGCATGCTTGCCTTCGACATAGACGGAGTGGTCGCCGACACGATGGAAATATTCGTAAGGCTCGCCCATGAAAAGTACGGATTCACCCATATCTCGAAGGAGGACTTGCACTGCTATAATCTCTACGAGTGCCTGGACCTGGAAAAAGAGATCATCGACGACCTCATCTGCCTGACACTTGACGACGAACACACGATGCAAGTACCCCCCGTTGCCGGCGCGCCGGAAGTGCTCACCGAACTAGCCTGCGCTGCCCCGCTTCGATTCGTCACTGCACGCATCTGGCCGGAGTCCATTACTGAGTGGCTGTTCACGATTTTGCCCGACGTGCCTCGCGAAAGAATAACGGTTCTAGCTTCAGGGGCTCCGGAAATTAAGCTCGACATTCTGAACGGACTTGCGATCCGCTACTTTGTCGAAGACAGGGCCGAAACCTGCAGGCAATTGCAAAAGGCCGGAATTCAAACCTTTCTTTTTTTGCAGCCCTGGAACCGCAACGAGTCGGTGGACGGTTTCATCAGAGTGGAGAACTGGGGCCAACTGAAACAATGGGTATTGCCCTCCGGTACGAACTTGAGGTAAAGTGCTTTCCTCTTGGGGGAAACGCATCCGCCTTGAATCAATCGCTCGGATTACACATCTAGTTGTCTTTACTGCCTTTTTGGCATTTTCAGGTCCAATGGGCAAACGCCATGTCCCTAGCCGAAACGCCGCCTGTAAAATTGAAAGCCGACCGGAACGGGTTAACCCTGGTTCCGGACTCGGCCGCTGACTTCGAAGCCATTACGGCGTTTATGGACGAACGGCTTGCGAAATCGCGCGACTTCTTTCACGAAACGCGTATGGTCCTGGATCTCAGGACCAGGCCGATGCGTACGGACGAAATCTCCGCGCTCTGTGAAAGGCTCTACGCGAAATCGAAAGTGAAGGTGGTGGAGATCCGACTTAGCGACGATCTGGCATTTTCAGTCGAAGGTGATGTGAGAAAACCAGCGGTCCCGAAAAGAGACGGCCGGGAGCCGGAAAGCCCCGCGCCCGTAATCGTGCGGAATACCTGCCGGTCGGGAGTGAGAATCGTCTCTGCATCGGACTGCGTGATCCTAGGGGACGTAAATCCGGGAGCTGAAATCATTGCGCAGGGTGACATCGTGGTTTTCGGCACTCTAAGAGGCGTGGCGCATGCCGGGGCAGGGGGCGAGCGTACGGCGCGGATTTGGGCGTTGAGTATCCAGCCGAACCAGATCAGGATCGCCGATCTGGTGGCAGTGCCTCCAAAAGGGGAAAAACCCGCTTCGAACAGGTACGAGGTGGCGGAAATTCAAAACGAGGTGATCCAGGTCATCACGATGTGAGAATGTGGCGCTTGAGATCTGGAAAAGGGATATTGCAGGGCAACCGGTTTTTCAGGAAAGACGGGTGACTTATGGCTGGCAAAACGATTGTCGTTACTTCCGGAAAGGGAGGGGTCGGCAAGACTACTACCGTAGCCAACATTGGCACAACACTGGCAAAAAATAAGCACAGTGTCGTAATGATCGATACGGATATAGGATTGCGCAATCTCGATGTTGTGATGGGGCTGGAAAACCGCATCGTCTACAACCTCGTTGACATCATCGAAGGAAAATGCCGCAAGGAACAGGCGATGATCCGGGACAGGAAGCTTTCGAACCTGTTCATCATTCCTGCGGCCCAGACCCGCGAAAAGAATTCAGTAACCCCGGAACAGATGAAAAAGCTGTGCTCCAACCTGGCCGCCGAATTCGATTACGTATTAATCGATTGCCCGGCGGGGATAGAACAGGGATTCAAGAACGCCATCGCAGGGGCGGATAACGCCCTGGTGGTAACCACGCCTGAAGTCTCGGCGATCAGGGATGCCGACCGGGTGATCGGGCTGCTGGAAGCCGCGATGCTCACGCAAATCAGCCTCATTATCAACCGGCTCAATTTGAAAATGGTCAAAAAGGGAGACATGATGTCGACCGAGGACATCATTTCCCTGCTTTCCGTCCCGCTCCTCGGGGTAGTTCCGGAAAGCGACGAGGTGGTGGTCTCGACCAACCGCGGGGTGCCGCTCGTTCACGAAAAGAGCAGCAAGGCCGGGGCCGCTTTCAGGCGCATAGCCGCTCGCCTCAACGGTGAAAACCTGCCGCCGGAAGAGGACGAGTCCAATGGGTTTTTCGGCCGCATGAAACGGCTTATCTGGAATTAAGAAGGAGAGAGGCCAATGCTGTCTTTTTTGCGGCGCTTCCTGGGAGACAAACAAAGCGGGCAGATCGCGCATAAACGCATGCAGTTCGTTTTGATGCACGACAGGGTGGACATTACGCCTGAGATTATGGAAGCAGTAAAGAATGATATAATCAAGGTGCTTTCCCGGTACATGGAAATAGACAACAAGTCCATCAAGGTCGATCTGGAAAAGGGTGGCGATTTTATGGCTCTTATATCCAATGTCCAGATCAAAAGGGTTTACAGGCACGTTTTATCGAACTGACCGATTATTTCGGCAACCTCAAACAGGTCTTGTCCGGTAGCGTTGCCGCCCGGAAAAGACGCCATTTCGGTTTTGAACGAGCGGGCTGCCCTTTTCACGGTAGCGTGTGGGGTCAGGGCAGCGCCGAAGCTTCGAGTTTCGATCTCCTGCCTTAATCTCCGTAGCGATCCAGGCCAGTGCGAAATTGAGAACCGAAATTCTCGTATGACAGACTTATCTAGAGCAGTGGACAAAAATAATCCGGTCGTGGACGCCCATCGACGATGAACATAGCGGAGCGTCTTCTATTGTTCCTCCAGCGCTTCCTTGAGTTTCTGCAAGCCGGTCTCCAACTCGGAGAAAAGATCCACCGAAAGGGTCAGTCCTTTTTTGGAGGGATGAAAATCTCCGTCATCGCCTTTGTAATAGATTCGAATGTCCACATACTGCTTTCCTTTGAAAAACGTTACCGACGATCTGACTTCCTCCAGGGGATTCTTAGGGAAGCTGTGCACAATCTGCGGTTCTTTGGCCATTTGAATAATCCTCATAAAATAACTTAAAAAAAGACAATTTGTAGCTAAGTGCATCAAAGGAGAACGGCGCCCGAAGACACGAAAAAAAAGAGCTTTCGGACTCTTCATTTTCGATGGTCCTCCGTCCCATGCCCTCCGTCTTACGCCTGCCGGTCTTATTTTCATGAATTAAGTTAAACATCAACAAAAAATACAACAGGCCGGAGCAATCCCGCATTGAGTCCTCGAATTGGGACGGCGTCGGTTTGCTTGCCGAACTTCCCGCAAGCCATTATCTAATGACTGGGCGTAGTTACGTCCAGCGTCCTGACTTTCAGTTAACTGAAGCAAATGCAAGGTTTCAATTTTACAGGAGGAATCCAAGTGGATGACAACATCGTTCATAGAGACATAAACGAACTTCACCGAAACCTGGGATGGTTTATCGCGCTTGCGATCGCAATGATGATCCTGGGTGTTTTCGCCATATTAGCGCCGTACGTGGCGACGTTCGCCGTCGAACAGATGGCCGGTATCGCCTTTGCCGCCGGCGGAATTATCCTGGCCATACATGCGTTCAAATGGAGAATATCCGAAAGGTTTTTTTTCTCATTCATACTCGGACTGCTCTATTTCGCTTTCGGCATCTATCTGCTCGCTTATCCGCTCCCGGGGGCACTGGCCCTTACGATGGCTTTCGCGGTATTCTATCTCGTGGTGGGAGTATTCAAGGTCGTAAACGCATTGCGCTATCGTCGGTCCTCGATATGGGGATGGATGCTTATTAGCGGGTTGGTATCGATACTGCTCTCTGTCATCATCTGGGCCGGAATGCCGCTGACCGTTTTATGGGCCGTGGGTCTGATAGTCGGCATAGATCTCGTGTTCAGCGGCCTGGCGTTGCTGATGATTATGCTGGCGGTGCGGAGCGCCTTCCAGAGGAAAGAGACGTTCTGCATCGGAGGTGAGTGTTTTTCATTTTGAGTAATTTCCGTCCGAATCGGAAACCGTATGCTTCATGGAGGGCGAGGGCGGGTATAACGCCCTCGCCCTCCTCATGCTCGGATGATTGGCTTTGGTAGGGCTTTCCGCTGTTTTTCCGTTTTGGGACTTGACGTGAGGATGAACTTATCGTAATCGTGAGATTTGTGAAAGTAATCACCCGTTGATTTTCCCTTTCCCTTTGAGTTTTGTTCGGCTCCAAGACTGAGGAGATAACGTTTAACTTCTGTGGAGGTCAAGAATGAAGCAAAATTGCCAATCGCCAATCTGCAAAGTATCCTCTCTAGACGACAAGCAAATCAGAGACAACGAGGAGTTTAGCTGGTGGGGTCTTTCTCCTGAAGAAGCCAGGAAAAAGATGGTGAACAAGCCAAAAGGCCTCATAGACAAAAGAACAACAACTAAAGATGCCGTGGCCAAGTACGTAAAGGACGGGATTTGCCTTGGCATAGGCGGATTCGTCAATACCAGGCCTCCGGTCGCCCTCGTGCACGAAATCATCAGAAAAGGGGCGAAGGATTTGAGCCTGGCGTTTCAGTCCAACTCGATCTGTCCCGAACTGCTTGCCGGGGCAATGCTCGTGGCCCCTGACCACCTTTCCATAAAGCGGGTCGAACTTGCGTGGTGGGGATACGAGGTAATCGGCATCGCTCCGCTCTTCCGGTATCTGAACGCAAACAGCCTGATCGAAATCGACGACTATACCAATTATGGCATGTCCGCCCGGTTCAAAGCGGCTGCCATGGGGCTGGAGTTTTTGCCGGTGCGCGATCACGGCGGGGCCGACATGGAGTTGACAAACCGCGGCAAGATGATCGAGAGCCCGTTTTCAGGTAAGCACACCTACCTGGTACCGGCATGTTATCCCGACGTCGGAATCCTTAACGTATCGGCGGCCGACATGTACGGCAATTGCCGCATTTTCGGCGCCCATTGCACCTGTCCGGAAATCTCGATGGCTGCGGGCAACACCATAGTTACCGCCGAACAGGTAATTCCAAACGAGAATATCCGCACCTTCCCGAACCTCACTGAAATTCCCTACACGGCGGTCGACGCGGTTATCGAACAGCGTTTCGCAAGCTATCCGGGAGCGTGTTACGGCAACTATTGGTTCGACATGGAGCATATCCTGATGTTCCGTAGTGCTTCGGACGAATTCAGGAAATCCGGCAGTACGGACGCCCTGAAGAAGTACTATGACGATTACATCTTCGGCTGTGAAACCTATGACGATTTCCTGGCCAAGATTCCTTACAAGACGCTGAAAAAAATCAGGGATATGGACGGCGGCCAGCCGGTTATCCTATCCTGATGCGGTTTTCCCGGTTAAATGCAGTAAATTATGGAGGAATAAAACATGCCTGAATATACACCGTTTGAAATGATCGCCTATACTGGTTCAAGAGTGCTTGAGGACAACACCATCGTTTTCGTCGGCACCGGTCTTCCAATCATCGCATCGATCCATGCCCAACTTACGCACGCGCCCGGTCTCGGGATTATTTTCGAAGCCGGTCCATTGACCCCGATCCTTGAAATGGGCATGCCGCTATCCGTAGGCGACACCAGGGCTTGCCGCAAAGCTTGCTTCCTGAAAGGGCTCTCGGCGGTATTCGAACTGACCCAGAGAGGCCACGCGGATTTCGCCTTCATCGGCGGCGCGCAGATCGATATGTACGGCAACGTGAACTCAACTTTTGAGGGCGGCACCTACAAGGCGGCCAAGACCAGGTTTCCGGGCAGCGGCGGCGCCGGCGCAATGGCGGCCAACTGCGAAAAGTCGATCATCATCATGGCCCTGGAACCAAGAAGGTTTACCCCGAAACTCGACTTTCTGACCAGCATCGGCTATGGCGACGGCTCGCCTGATTACAGGGAAAAATCAGGCGTTATGGGGTCCGGTCCATACCGGGTCATCACGAACGAAGCCCTTTTCGGTTTCGATGACAAGACCCACCGCATGATGCTGCTGGAAGTGGAAAAAGGCAAGACCGCGGAATATATTCAGAAGAAGGTGAGCTTCGAGCTGCTTATTTCGCCGGACCTGAAGGAAATGGAAGGCCCGACTGAAAAGGACCTCAAGCTTCTCAGGGAAGAATGCGACCCGGATGGCTACTTCCTTGCAAGAAAACTGAAGTAATCGTCCAGCTTATCGGAGTTTTGAAACCTCCTCTCGCAAACGAGAGGAGGTTTTCTTATCGATTTGATCTTGAGCCGACAAGATCCTGATCTTTCAACTCCTTGCGAATCGAAATATAGAAGGTGATTCCATCCGGGGATCTTGGATCAACCCAGACTTTTCCGCCATGCTGCTCGGCTATCTCCTTTATTATTGTCAAACCGAGTCCGGCGCCTTTGACCGACCTGGATGACTCATGGCGCTGAAATGGGGCAAAAATCTTTTCGCAATCCGCTTTTTTCAGCCCCCTGCCATTATCGGATACTGAGAAAATATGAAAATCCGGTGATTCTTCGTGTACGACTGAAATTTTGCTCAGATGCTCTCCGCCATATTTGAGCGAGTTATCGATGAAATTCCTGAATACTCGCTGAAGCGAAAGCCTGTCGGCCCTGATTGTCGTATCGCGCTGAGGCGCGGACCAGTCGATTCGGCGCAGTGTGAACTCGACCGCGAACTCATCTCTCAAAACCCGCAGGACCTCCCTTAAATCAATATTTTCGAAAATAGGACGATTAACCTTTGTAACGATGTAATCATTTATTTTATCGACGAGCGCCGCGATATGTTCAGCCGTGCTTACGAGGTTGTCACAGTAGCACCTTCCGGTCTCGTCGAGCAGGTTGCCGTATTTGCTTCTCAGGCGGTTCGTGAGGCCATGGATGCCAACCGCGGGGCTTTTGAGATCGTGCGCTATCGAGTAAGCGAACAGCTTCAAAGCTTCTTCCGCCCGTTCCCGCTCCTCTATTTCAAGCCTGAGTCTGTCGTTCACATCAGCAAGTTCGGCCGTGCGCTCGTTGACCAGTTCTTCGAGGTGGCCGCGGTATCTGCCAAGTTCCTCCTCAACCTTCCTGCGCTCGGTTATATCCCTCACCACACCGCACAAAACCCTGCCGCCCGGCAGGACGAACGTGCTGGACGATATCTCGACGGGGAATACCGTCCCGTCCTTTTTCCTGTGATACCTGAGAGGCACAAAAGCCGCCGTTCCGGCCAGCGTTTCTTTTATTGAAAAATCAGACAGATCTTTCTCTGCCGAAATGTCTGCATGTTTCAGCTCCAAAAATTCATCGCGCGAATAATCGTAAAGGCCCAGGGCCCTCTCATTTACGTCGATGAACCGGCGGGTCTGTGCGTCAAATACGACAATGGCGTCCGATACGGTTTCGAACAGTTGCCGGTATTTTTCCTCGCTTTGCTTTAGCGCCTGTTCGGCCAGCTTGCGATCCGATATATTGCGAATAGACTGGATAAATCCGGTTATGCTCCCGTTCCTGTCAAGGAGCGGGGCCGCCGTCGACCAGAGGTAGGCGCCTTTGCCCTGGTAGGCCCCCGGCACGAACACCTCGCTGCAGACGGTTCTGCCAATTCTTTCGATAAAGTCATATTGCCCTCCGATCTCCGACCCTTGACACATTACGAGATCGATCAGCATGGGTTTTCTTTTGCCGTAAAAAGGGACCGCGTATATGTAATCGCCTTTGCCGAGGACTTCGTCCTTGCGGAGCCCGGTCATCTCTTCCATGGCATGGTTCCACAATATGACTCTTTTTTCCCGGTCAATGACGACAGTGGCGTCAGGCAGGAACTCCACGATGTCCTGCAGTTCCCTGTGAGTGGCCTGAAGGGCCAGTTCCGCTTTCTTGCGCTCGGTTATGTCTCTGATGACGCCCACTATAAACTTATTTTCGGCCTTGTCGTAATAGCAAATCTTCTTTGTAACTATAGTGCGCGTGCGCCCAAGAGCATCGGTTATCTCTTCCTCGTTTTCGTTCTCCTCCCCCGTTTGAAAAACTATTTCATCCTTATTCCAGAAGATATCGACCTGTTCTCCGGGGAAAAAATCATAATTGGTCCTGCCCAGCACGTCTTCACGCCGGCGGCCCGCAAGAGCGCACATGGCGTCGTTGGCCAGGACGTATCGGTGCTGCCTGTCCACCACGTATATGGGATCGCTGATCGAATTCACTATCTTTTCAATAAATTCCTTTGACTCCTGCAAGGCTTCTTCCGTCAGTCTCTGGGCGGTAATGTCCTCCACCAGGCCAACCGCGCCAAGAAAACTGCCGTCGTCGGAATTGATCCTGCTGCACATCGCCCTGACCGGTACGAGTCTGTTGCCGGTCACGCTCAGGTAATCCCCTTCGAAATAGTTGGGCTTTCCTTCGAGACCGGCATTAATGGCCGACCGCATCCTTTCGTCCCGCAAAGATTCCACCAGGTTGAATCCGATGAGCTTGTCCATGGAGGAGCCCATGATCTCGACGAATCGTTCGTTACAATCAATAATGCGGCCATGGCTGTCGAAATGAACAGTGCCCAGCGGAGAATAATTGAAAATCATTCGGTACCGTTCTTCGCTTTTCCGAAGCATCTCATCGGCCTGATTGCGCAAAAGAATTTCATTTTCGAGTTCTTGAATTCTTCTTTTCAGTTGCCCGCAATCCTGTTGAGGTTCCACGGAAATCTCCTCGTATTACGGCCCTGTGTACAGAGGTGAACAAGAAATGGCGGCGTTGGTGAAATCGTACGTGATCGGCTCATATCGTTACATACTTAATAGCACAGTACCTGCCAGTTGCAATTCTTAAAGCAAGCTTCAAGCAAGCGATTATAATACAACAAAAGGGTGGGGGAGAAGTGGGATGCAGGGTGAAATCATGGCCTGTTCCAAGAATGGTATAAAGCGCGGCACGCCTTTGTTCATTGCGGGCGATGGAAGGTGCCCCGGGGCGTCTTTTGCCGCTCAAGGGGTTTTCAGCTCCCGGGCTTATCGCTTGTGTCCGAGAGCGAATTCTTGATATACGTGCCCTGTTTAGCGCTCCTCGAGTGAAAAGGAGTCTTTAATTCACCGGATTTCACTCTGGTGAAAGGCCTTGGCATCGACCCGAATCTCGAACCGACAATGAACAATCTCAAATTGACCCAGGCCACGGATGGTGAGCAGTGAAAAGCAAAATCGAACGGATTGCGGAACTGGTCAGGAAGTTTTTTCAGGGAGACAGATTTGCACATAGCGTCGGCATTGAATTGCTCGAAGCTTCGGAAGGAAAGGCCAGGGCAAAATTGGCAATCAGGGAGGTTCATTTGAATGCTTTCCACACGGTGCACGGAGCAGCCATATACGCTTTGGCGGACTTCGCAGGGGGAATCGCCGCCAATTCGAATGGAAACTCCGCCGTGGCCGTTAATTGCAATATTTCGTTTCTGAAAGCAGTATCAAAGGGCGATCTTTTTGCCGAAGCCTCCGAGATCACGAACAACCGCAAACTTGCTTCCTACATTATCAGGATCACGGATGAAAAAAACGATTTGATCGCCATCGTCCAGGCACTGGCTTACAAAAAAGGGACGCTACCCGCTGCGAACGACCCAACCCTGGCGGCAGAGATTCGGTAACCGTCGGCGCCCCGGTCTTCCGCTTGGGTTCGAGGATGTTTAGGTTGTGCCCGAAGGAGTGTAAAATGCCGAACGAAACCATCCGGGATCGCGCTGTAGGCGCCGTTATGGGTGCCTTCATAGGTGATGCGCTGGCATTGGGGCCTCACTGGTACTACAACCTGGCCGAACTTCGCCGGGATTACGGTGATTGGATCGATTACTATACCGATCCTAAACCCGGCCGGTACCACTATGGACTCAAAGCAGGTCAGCTTTCGCAGGCCGGTTTCATCCTCGCGCTCACGCTTCGCTCCCTTGTTGAGCGCGGCGGCTATGATGAAGCGGATTTTTGCCGCCGGATGGATGAGGAACTGTTCCCGCTCCTGGACGGAACACCTGTGAGCGGGCCGGGAGGATACACAAGCCAGTCGATACGGGAGGCGTGGCGGCGTCGCGTGCTGCAGGATCTGCCCTGGGGACAAACCGGAGGCCACGCGGACACCACCGAAGCAATAGAGCGCACCCTTGCAATCGCCGTACGCTATGCGCTGGCCCCGGCTAAGCTCGCATCCGCCGTGGCGGGGAATACCATCCTTACCCAGGCGGACGATCTCGTGGTCTCGATGACTGTCGCATTCGGCGCGGTTTTGAGTCTTCTGGTGCAGGGGTACCCTCTCGACGCGAAGCTCTCGGCCAAACTAATGCAACTGGTAAAAAAAGGTGAATTGCCCTTCCACGCAGTGACCAGCGACGACTTGCAACCGCCGCGCCGCGGTGATCCCGATCCACCCCGCGCCGGCCTGTTCGCCTCGCCTGATGCCCTGCTGTCGCCGTCTTACATGGCTGAAGCCGCGGTAGATCCCGGGATCCGCATAGAGCCGGCATGGAAGGCATCAATCGTTTACGGCATGCCCTGCGCCATTTACCACCAGCTTCCGGCGGCTTACTACCTGGCTGCGCGGTTCCGCGACGATTTCGAATCGGCCGTGCTTCATGCCGTCAACGGCGGAGGGCAAAACCAGGCGCGCGCCATTCTCACCGGCGCTCTCTCCGGCGCCCAAAGCGGTTTTTCGGGCATTCCGCAACGCTTCCTGGACGGGCTGGAAAGATCGGGAGAACTCAAGAAGTTGGCGGAAGACATGGCTGAAGAGCTCGAAAACCCCTGACCCGCTGACATAGCCCTGATAAATTATCAGGTGGTGCGGCAATATGGTCAATTGCAGCTCAATGCCCCGGGGGCGATCGATCATTACTCGTGCCGTGTGAAACTGGCGCCTGACCATTGGGAAGCAGATCGGGCGATACGAGAATTGAAATTCGATATCAAGGCTTGAATGGAAAACAGGGGTATTAAGATATTCCTGTTCAGAGAAGAGATTCGCAATTCACTCCATTCGTTTTATATTCCATTCTCAAAATTCTTCCACTACAGGCAAAAAAAAATCCTTCATGGTGTGGATGATTCTTCCGATAGATATCTAGGCCGCTTTCAGCGTGTCGAGGATTCTTTTGGTCAAAATCGACCTGAGAATGCACCTCGGGACTCGCTGCTGATCAAATTGACGTTTTCATTCAGAATTGCACCGAACCGGCTAGCCTTTCTCCATGTTAGCGGGACATTGAGGTTTTGATCGCTTTGCCCCTACAGAGACAGGAAAAAAGGATTAGCGGCTATGACAGAAACAAAAGAGACGATTCTTTCAGAACGCGACAACGGCAACTCAAGGGAAGGGAAGTACCTGAGTTTCTCTCTCGGACGCGAGGAATACGGGATAGGCATCCTCAAGGTGAGGGAAATCATCGGAATGATTCAGATTACACCGATTCCGCAGTCCCCTGAGCATGTAAAGGGAGTGATCAACCTACGGGGGAAAATCATTCCCGTGATCGATCTCAGACTCCGGTTTGGTTTGGACTCAATCGAGTATACGGATCGAACCTGCATCGTGGTAGTCGAAATCGATTCGAATGCCAGAGGTCTGCATATCGGGATAGTTGTCGATTCGGTGTCGGAGGTGCTCAACATCAAGGGTGCCGATATCGAAGACACTCCTTGCTTTGGAGTCACCTTTGGCACGGAATACATCCTGGGAATGGCCAAGATGACCGGAAGCGTAAGAATTTTGCTCGACATAGATAAAGTGCTCGACACTGATGAACTGGCAACGCTGGACCAGGTGGCTTGATAGATCATGGCGAATTCCGGCGCAAGATAAGGCGCGTACAGCATTTCACCGAAGAAAGGTACTGCCCGATGAAACGACTCAATATGGCAGTTGGAAGCAAGATTTTCACCGGCTCTATAGCTCTGGTGCTGATAGGAGCGATTATAGGAGCTGCCGGATTTTTGAGCCTGGGCAACGTTACGACCGCCGGGAATGTCAACGTATCCTCGGAAGAGGTTCGAAGCAAGATCCTGGAAGCGAGAATCCTCGAGAAAGAATATATTCTCAAGAGGGACGAACAGGGCTACAACAAACTGATGCGCAGTCTGGATGAACTCGCCGTTCTCAGTTCAGGGCTGCAGGCCAGGCTGGGGGAGAGGGACGCGGTTGCCGAAATCGCTGCTGCTCAAAAAGACTATAAGCAGGCGATGGCTGCGATAAGAAAGCTGGTCGAAGATGATACATCCATAATAAAAGGCCTTGAAAAGGCGGGCAATGAAGTTGACGCAATCGCCGGAGAAGAAGCGGCAAATGCATCTTCCGCGACAAGACGGGAGATTCTCGATACGAATGAGAAAGTCCTCAAAGATTACTCCTTGAGAGAAATCCAAAATATTATTGCAGTCGGCTACGATGTTTTACAATTTTATCAAGATCAGGGCATGTCAAAAGAAGCGGCGCTTGAAGCGATCCGCAATCTTCATTTCGACGGGCACAATTACTATTTCGTCGTGCAGGAAGACCTGACTCTAGTCGCGCATGGAAGTGACCGATCCCTGGAGGGAAAAGATTTTGGAAAAATTCAGGACAAGAAGACCGGCAAGACCTTTATGAAAGATGTTGTGGAAGAAGCGGTCAAGAACGGGGAGTCTTTTACCGCCTACTTTTGGAACAAGCCGGGCATGGGAGATGCGGTTTTTCCAAAAGTGACCTGTGGAAAGTACTTTAAGCCCTGGGGTCTGGTTATTTGTGCCGGCGTGTATGTCGATGACGTTGACAAACAGGTTGCCAAAACAGGCGAAGTCATTGCGGCGGGACTCAATAAGTTACAGCAGGCAAACGACATCAAGGCGCTGATGCTGAGGGCCAGGCTGAACGCAACCGCTTTCGTGGCCTTTGGACAAAGGGCGGAAAAGGTGCCGGAAAACATCTCACAGTTGAAGGGACTTGCCGTATCGAATGACGGACTAAAACAGAAGGCCGATGTTTATCTCGAAGCCTTTAAGCGCCGGGTGCGCAACAGCGAAGCCCAGCAAAACAGCATAAGTCAGATCGACGAGTTGGCCGGGAAGACTTTGAAAATCGCCGGTGAGATAGGCGGCAGCGCAATAAGTGCGTTCACGGACAGTGTAGTCACCGGGCGGCAGTTTATCATCGGCTTCATACTGGTCGGCGTCTTTATCGGTCTGCTTTTCGCCGGTTTGCTTACCAGGTCGATCACCCGTCCCATCAAGAGAATTGCAGACGGGTTGAGCGAGTCCTCCGTGCAGGTTTCGACGGCTTCGAGCCAGGTCCTGGGCGCCAGCCGGGGACTTGCGGACGGAGCCTCGGAGCAGGCAGCCTCCATCGAGGAGACATCCTCATCTCTCGAAGAGATGTCTTCGATGACAAAACAGAATGCCGGCAACGCACACCAGGCCAACCAATTGATGACCGAAAACAGCGCCGTTGTCGGAAGGGCCAATGATTCCATGGCCGAACTGAATACGTCCATGCACGAAATCTCCCGGGCAAGCGAGGAAACCTCCAAAATAATAAGGACGATAGACGAGATAGCATTCCAGACCAACCTGCTGGCGCTGAACGCGGCCGTCGAAGCGGCTCGCGCCGGTGAGGCAGGGGCCGGATTCGCAGTAGTTGCCGACGAGGTCAGAAATTTGGCCATGCGAGCGGCCGATGCAGCCAGGAGCACCGCCGACCTTATCGAAGGCACCGTAAAGAAAATTAGGGAAGGGTCTGAAATAGTTGAAAAAACGAGTGCCGAGTTTTTTAAAATGGCATCCAGTTCCGAAAAGATGAGCGAACTGGTCAGCCAGATAGCGGCGGCATCCAGCGAGCAGTCCCAGGGCATCGAACAGATAAACAAAGCAGTAAGCGAAATGGACAATGTTGTCCAGCAAAATGCCGGGAATGCGGAAGAATCCGCATCCGCCTCGGAAGAGATGAACGCCCAGGCCGAGCAAATGAAAAGATTTGTTGAAGATCTGGCAATGCTCATCGGTGGAGGGTCTATTGAAACTGCTGCAAAAAGCAAAGCTCGGATAAAGAAAAATATGAACAATGGACCGCTTTTCGCATCAACAGCAAATGGAGCCAATGAGAATGGAAGTTTGAAGGGACCGGAGTCAGGTGTCAGACCGGACCAGGTAATCCCTTTAGAGGAACACGACTTGAGCAATTTCTGATCCGCTATTCAAAAAACATATGTTCACACTAAAAACTATGATCTTTGAAGGCGCACGCCAATGAAAAACTTAAAATTCAGTCTCCAGATAAAAATCGTCGTGTCTGTTGCCGTTCTCGTCCTGGTCGCGCTCAGTTCAATAGTTTTAGTAAACATTTTCTCTCAACAAAAAGAAATGATGCAACAGTCCCAGACATCAACCGCGATTCTGGCCGATGCCGTTTATAATGCAATTCTCTACCCTATGGCGATCGGCGACAGCGAAACTATCAGGCAACAGATGGCGGAATTTGAAAAGAATAACAACAATGTCAAGGTCCACGTCTTCGGATTCGATAAGCTGATCACCTACACAACGGAACCCGGCAGGGAAAATGCTCGATTATCCGAAACCTTCAAATCGCAGGATCTCGTTGGCGGGCTCGATGAAATGATCGCAACCGGAAAAGCCCCGGCAACCGCCTTTGAAGACTTCAGGGACGGCAAACACTGCCTGAACCTGCTTCGTCCGTTTCTAAACGAAAAGCGCTGCCATCACTGTCATGGATCGAGCCGAGCGGTGCTGGGCGGCATGATGGTCCAGCAAAACAGCGACAGTATGTTCTCGGCCGTGCAGGGCATGCGTAACAAGAATATACTCATTGGACTCGTTGCCTGCCTCACGGTTGCCCTGGTCCTAATTTTAATGGTATCCAAAATGGTCAGCGGGCCCATCCGGCAAGTGATCTCAGGTCTCAACGAAACGGCTGGAAACGCCTCGGAGGCCTCCGGCATCGTAGCCTCTATCAGCCGGCAAATGGCAAGCGGCACGGCCAGCCAGGCAACGGCAATCGAGGAGACTTCCTCTTCGCTCGAAGAGATGTCCGCAATGACGAGGCATAACGCCCAAAATGCGACCCAGGCCGACAAGCTGATGAGCCAGATCGAAGAGATCACATCCAGGGCCAGGGATACAATGAGCCGGCTGACGGATTTCATGCACGAGATTTCGAGGGCAAGTGACAAAACTCAAAAGATTATAAAAACTATCGACGAGATAGCCTTCCAGACCAATCTCCTCGCGCTTAACGCGGCCGTGGAAGCTGCACGAGCCGGAGAGGCCGGGGCCGGGTTCGCGGTTGTGGCTGACGAAGTGAGGAACCTGGCAATGCGCGCTGCGGAGGCCGCCAGGACCACAGCGGACCTGATCGAGGGCAATGTCAAAATGATTTCGTCGGGCGCTGATCTGACGGAAAGCATAAGCACTGAATTTTCGGAAGTCGCTTCAAGCGTTTCGCAGGCAAGTGGTTTGGTCAGGGAAATTTCGGCGGCCTCACAGGAGCAGGCGCAGGGGGTGGACCTGATAAATAAGGCGGTCGGAGGAGTTGACAAAGTGGTCCAGGCAAATGCGTCAAACGCCGAGAAAGCCGCCTCCACCTCGTCCCAGTTGAAGGGACAGGCAGACAATATGATGAATTTTGTAAACCGTTTGATATCTTTGATTGAGGGACACGGGAAAGGTCCAGGCGCACAATGGACAGCCAGCCTATAAAGCACGCCGCAGAGAGAGAAGACAACGGCAGGTGCATGATTCCTTTGCAATTGGGGTCCGTGCTCGTTCTAAAATCCACCCTAAATCCGGCGCTCAAATCGAAAACGACCGTCTACGGCGCTGTGCCCGGCCAGATGATCATAATCGACGAGCCCTTGTTTTCCCTCGGCGAGCGCTTTGCAGGCCGCTCCGGAGAATTGGTATGCGCCTTCCTGCATGGCAAGCAACTACTCAAGTTCAAGAGCAAATTTATCAAACATCTATTCAAGAACGTGATCGGTATTGATTACCCAACCGAGGTAGAGCGGTTTCAAATTCGTTCGAGTACGAGAATACCTGTTAACATCGAGACTGAAGTTGTCACGGGGACGGGGGTTGGGACCATTTCAGGGCGCATGGCGGATATAAGCGAGGGTGGGTGCCGGTTGGAATTTAGCCGGATAATCCAGGTGCAGAAAGGAGCAAAACTCCGCCTCGGTTTCACATTACCCGACAATCAAAGGATCAATAGCCTGGCCTGTACAGTTATGCGCGTGAGACATCATTTTAACAATACCGTATTTGGATTACGTTTTTCCGGGCCTGCGAAAGCTGTCGGGAGGATTGAAAAGTTCTGTAAAATATGCGTTACCGCGCTGGCCCTGAGAGAGCGCGGGGATGATTGTTTTTGACAAAACCGATTTGCAATTCGAGACAAGCAAATTGAGAACGGCTTTTCATTTTATGCGATAAGCATAATCCACGTTGAGTGAGGCCACATCAAATTCGCTTTCCACCAAGCCGTGCAGCAGATAAGCATGGCTCATATCCAGGTCCTGGCAAAATCGTCTGAATGGTTTGGGGAAAAAGACCGTCTCAAAAATTCCGGTTTGATCCTCGAAAGTAAAAAATTCCATTTCCTCTCCTTCCCTGGTTAAGACTTCTTTCCGGGTGACCGGCCATCCTTTCATGCGGATTTTTTTCCCCACGTGCGCAGCCAAATCGGATGCCGGTACGATGTTGTTTGTGGCAGGCTTTCGTTGCGGTCCCGCTGTTCTTAACGAGCGGAAAAACGGCTCGGCCAGTTCAAGAGGGTGGATCGAGAGAGGAAATCCCAGGGTTTCGGATTCATGCGCCCATTTCCGGTGGTCGGGAAAATCAGGCAGGTCGGGCATCTTTATGGGAGAGCGCGAGCGGAATGCGGATATCTGGGCGCTGTTCGGATGGAATCCGTTCAGCCTGGCTACGGTGAACCAGAGGATTTGCGGTCGGTTAAGAGGGCCGGAAATGGAGTCCATGGCGCCGCTTTTTACAAGAATAGCGGCATCGGCGGCTGATATTGGGAGGTCGCTTTGCACCTTCACACGCTCGATAAAATCCTCTATCGATAAAAACGGTCCACCACGGTTTCTTTCTGTAAGAATGGCTTCGATGGCGTTCTTTCGTATTGCCTGTAGCTGTTGGAAGCCTGTCCGGATCGTTTTGTCCCTGCCGGTGTAAGGCAGCCGGCTTTCGTTTATATCGGGTCCCAGAACCTCAATCCCCATGCGCCTCGCTTCCGAAATATAAGCGAAGGTGCTGTAATAGCCTCCTCCGTTGGATAGGACGGCCGCCATGAATTCCGCGGGATAATGCGCTTTAAGATAGGCGGACTTGAAACTCACCAGGGCATATGAGGCCGAGTGGGGCTTGCAGAACGAATAGCCGGAAAAAGAGGTGAACATATCCCAGACTTTTTCCACCACCTCGGGGCATATCCCATTCCGGGCGCACCCTTGCGCGAAACGCGCCCTGTAGTTTGAGAGCTGCTCCCTGCTTTTTTTGCTTATCACTTTTCTCAACCTGTCCGCCTCGCCCCATGAAAAGCCGGCCATGGCCATCGCAGCCTGCACGACGTCTTCCTGATAGACCAGTATTCCGTAATTTTCAGCCAGGATGTCCTTGAGGCTTGGATGAAGCGGCTCATACGGTTCCCCATGAAGCCGCCGCAGGTATTGCCTGATGAACCGGTTTGCGGCTGGGCGGATAATGGACGAATGGATCACGGCATGCTCGAAGTCGCCGGTCCCCGCCTTTTGCTGGAGAAGCCTCATGGACGGGGACTCCAGGTAGAAGACCCCCATTGTCTTTCCACGGATGATGATCTCACGGGTCTTCGGATCGTCAATCGGATTAAAGTTCGGGTAGTAGATGCTCGTTCCCGTATTTTCCCGGATCGACTCTATGGCATCCCGGATCACGGCAAGCGAACGGTTTCCGAGAAGGTCTATTTTGACAAGGCCCGCCTTTTCGGCCTGGTCTTTTTCCCACTGGATGATTCGGGCCCCCTTGGCGCTTATCTGGACCGGGACATACCTCGATACCCTGTCCGGAACAAACACCATCCCACCGCAGTGGGTCCCGATATTACGTGGAAGCGACTCCAGGCGCGAAGCAAGGTCGATGATTTCCGGCCATGGCGGATACAGAGGAAAATTGTTGAATTTCGGCGACGATTTTATATGTTCCCATATCCGCTCCCCATGCGAGGACCAGTAATTCATTCTGCGGGTTACTTCCTTTATCTCGGAGGCGGGAACACCGTATACCTTCGCCGTTTCCCGCACCGAGGCCCTGGCCCGGAACCCGACATGATTGCTGACCATGGCCAGCCTCTGAGGTCCGTAATGGGCCATGATTTCTTCAAAAAGACCGTCGCGCTCGTCCCACGGAAAATCCACGTCAATATCCGGCAGGTCCTTGCGTTCGGGATTTAGAAACCGGCCGAAAAGGAGATTATGCCTGATGGGATCGACATGGGTTATCCCCAAAAGATAGCTGACCAGGCTTGCGGCCCCGCTTCCCCGCCCACAGTGGATCGGACGGCGGCGTACGATATCGGCCACCACGAGAAAATAATCCACGAACCCCTTCGAACGTATAAGATCGAGTTCCTCGGCGAGACGATCTTCAATTGCCCCGCCGGTCTTTCCGTAACGCCGGCCTATTCCCACGCGGCATTTGGAGAGAAGCAGGGCGAAATGGTCCTCGTCTTTATCGAGATAATGAGGGAAAACGGTCTGGAAACGGTCCCACGAAGTATGGCAGGATTGCGCGATTTTTACCGAGTTGGCAAGTGCTTCCGGGCAGTTGGGGAAATGCGCGGACATTTCGCGGGCTGATTTCAACCGCCTGCCCGGGTCCACGGTGTCTTCCGGCGCAAGCGATCCCATGGTTTTGTTCAGGGAGATCGCCCTGACAAGCCGGTGAAGAGGATGGCCGTCTTCGGCGGCGAAGTGGACCGCATTTGTGGCTACAGGCGCAATGCCGATCTCTTTTGCCGTTTTAAGGAGTTTTCGGTCCGATGGACCGGGCACTATTTCAAAAAAACATTCCAATCTGTTGCGCAGTGCCTGTATAAGTTCCGGGTCCGTGCTGAGGAGCACAATATCGGAGCTCTTTTCAGGGAGACTTCCAGGAAGCGAAAAGTCATCCTCGGTATGGCGGCGGGTGATAAGGTCCGATAGGATTTCGTATCCCGCGGGGGTCCTGGCGAGTATCACCGCACAGGTCTGCCGGGTTTTCAGTTCCGCCCCGACCAAAGGTTCGATTCCATTTGCACGCGCGGTTTCCAGAAAATTAACGAGCCCGTAAAAACCATTCGTATCGGTCAGGGCAAGATGGGTAAAACCGGCTTTCCCGGCCTCCATACACAGGGCTTCCGGCGAACTTACGCCATCCATCATGGAATAGAAGGAATGAACATGGAGGTGAACAAAATCCGGGTTCATTTCAGTAACCGTAAGTTCCACTGCAGAGACGCAGAGGGCGCGGAGAAAAGCATTTCAATCTTAAGCTACCCTTCCCCAGGCAATTATTCCTTTGCCGAATTTCATGCGTATCGAATCCAAGCCCTTCTGAAGATTGCAGTCTTTTGACGAGGTTTTTTGTTCCCATGTGAAAATCGGAAGTTGAGAAAAGGGCATCTGGAGGTCCGAAAATTCCAGAGCAAGCCTTCGGACGGCCATGCGCCTTCGGAAAAGCTTATGGAAGACGGGAAGAGCCGACCGGAAAAGAAGCCGGTCAGCCCGGACGGACCCCGGGAAAATCCGCTTTTCCACGGATGCCGAAACGCCGTCAGCATACCTGATCTCCAGCCTGAATGCCCCGGAACAGCGGTTATGACGGCGCAACTCCCACCCAGCCTCTTCAACCAACTGGAACAGAACGGATTCCATCCGCATGTTGTCAATTTCGTCCCGGTCCAGAATTTTTGTCACGGATACTCGCGGGACCTGCCGTGCCGGAAGTACCGGGGAAAAATCCAGGCCTTTTGCAATCTTGAGAAGACGCTCCGCGCTCCTGCCGAAAACCCCCTCAAGCATGTCAAGGGGTAGAGAGGCGAGCTTGCCGATTGTCAAAACATTGAAGTCGGATAGCTTCGAAGCGGTTATTTCACCCACGCCGGGAAGGAAATTCACGGACAGAGGGGCAAGAAACGATTCTTCTTCTCCATGAAAAATAAAACCGAGATCTCCAAGATCTATACAGTCAGCGGCAACCCGGCTTACCAGTTTATTTGACGCAAGCCCGATCCGTGCCCGAAATCCCATCTTTACGTACAACTCCTTTTCCATCCGGCAGGCAAGGTCCGGTTCCGGCCCCCAGAGGCGGCGGGTCCCCGTAATATCTATGAAATAACTCCCGGGCCGGCTTCCTTCGGCAAGCGGTGAAAAAAATCCGAATTGCCGCACGATATCCCGGTGTTTTTCCCGGTAGTGATAAAAGTCAGGCGGCATTACATGGATACGGCGGCACAGGCGGCGCGCCCGGCAAAGCGGCATGCCCTCCATTATGCCCTCTTTCCAGGCATTGCCGTTTACACCCTGGATAACGGCCCTTTCGCCCGATTGCGCCAAAACAAGCGGAAGCCTTTTCAACTCCGGTCGTCTCAATTCCTCGACTGCCGTATAAAAATCGGAAATTCCTAGATAAACTATGTTTCGGGACATAAGATTTCCGCCTGAAAAAGGCAGTGCGTCGAAAATTTCAAAAAGTTCAAAAACGCCAGGGCGCCTTCGGGTCAATGTTTGCGGTAATTGCGCAACAGACCCATTACGACGCCCACCACCTCGGTCTCTTCGGCTCGAGTCATGATCGATTTCATCCGTGAATTGGCCGGTTTCAATTCGATTTCGTTTTCTCTTCGGTAAAATTTCTTTACGGTTGCCTCCCCGTTCACCATGACCACAACCGTTTGCCCGTTTTCGGCCTGAGGCTGCCTGGTGATTATCAAAATATCGCCGTCCCGGATTCCGTCTTCGATCATTGAATCTCCGCGGACCCGCAGGGCGAAATTACTTCCGTTTCCGAGAAAATTTTCCGGAACCTCTATCGATTCCGACGTTTGGACCGGCTCGATCGGTATACCGGCGGCAACCGTTCCCAGGAAAGGAATGCTTGCGGCCCCGATTCTTACGCTCACCAGGTCGAGGGCGCGTTTTTTGTTGTTCCACGGCGAGCTGAGATACCCGCGTGCTTCGAGTTGCTTCAGGTGCTTGTAGACGGAATTGAGGGATTTGAACCCGAGATGGAGGCGCACCTCATGGTAAGACGGAGAATAGCCGTGAAGAGCGATATATTCCCGCACGAACCGGAAGACTTTTTGCTGCGCCGGTGTAAGCCCTGGCATACTGAACTCCTTTTGCGAACGTTTAATACGAAATCGCATTCAAGCCCTCACTGTGTGGACCCTCACTACGTGTCGGGTCTGCGCTATACGTACCGCCTCGATGTAATGCGTATAGTCCAGCGCCCGATCTTTTGTGAGG
>Ga0326728_10003180_pt1 | contig 51959 bp, 42 predicted proteins | sample MB3enrmetagenome_FD_207602 | JGI IMG/M metagenome (GOLD analysis project Ga0326728, IMG submission 207602) | Lab enriched peat soil microbial communities from McLean, Ithaca, NY, United States - MB31MN | ecosystem: Environmental > Terrestrial > Soil > Wetlands > Peat | place: USA: New York... | reverse complement strand
CGCATTGAGTGCGTGCAAGAACACGCTCGTGGCGTGGTGACCCGCCGCATTTGTCCCCCAGATCTCGTAGCCGAGAAGGATATACAAGCGAGGCAACGGGTGATAGAACATGTCCGTGGACGTAAACGCCCATTTCACCCCGTTCCACGTCAGGCCGTTCCACCGCGTCGACTGCCGCAAATACTCCAGATCATCCACTCTCAGAAACCCGCAGCGCGTGCTCGGCCAAAACAGCCAGACGGTGACGGCAAAAATCACCAGAGCTATTCCGACCAATTTGGCGCGGGTGACATTCATGCCAACAAATCCAACCACAAACTGCATCCACACTCAACCGTCAACCCCATAGGCGAAGGTCTCTTCCATGGTCCCACAAGCGCGCCGACCGCTCACGACCGCCGGGAAGGCTGTCCCCGGCAACGCAAACGCATGTAAGCCGAGTCAGGCCGAGCCGCTGCCGTATGCGCCAATTTGGCTTCGTTTCGGTAACTTTTCCACACCGGCTTGCGTAGAATTGGGTTCGTTTTGCAACCCCCTCCCCATCGGGCCCTTCCCCTTGCAGCCGCGGGCGCCGACCGCGGTCCGGCCGTCCAGCCCCTTGCCGCTGTTTCCGTCCGGAGGGTCGGGCTTCCGCACGACCGTTGGCTGTAGCGTCGCCCGTCCCAGGCGAAACGCCGTGCCGCAGTTGTAGCCGCGTCGCTTTCCGTTTGTAGGGCAGCCGGCCCGGCTGCCGTCGTTGTAGCGTCGGCTGTCCCCAGCCGATAGCCTCTCACCTCTCCCTGGTCACCTCATTTCAAAGAGCGAATGACACCCCTTCCAATCGGAATACCGATATCACACCCCGATACCCAGGTCAACCCCGAAATCGCCTAATGATTCCCCATCCCACCTCCTCGCCCCTGTAGCCGCACGGCTTCAGCCTGCGTCCGCCTCTAGCCGCGTGCCCGTCCGTGCCCCCCTCCGAACTGGAGGGCGAACCTCCCGGTGAGCCGCGACCCCCATCATCCCCCACCACAACCACCGCCTGCGTCGGCGCTATGTTGAACCGAGGCGCGTTGTAGCCGCGAATCTCATTCGCGGGCCGTCCCTCGACCGCCCCGGGCCGTCTGTCGTGCCGCGACGGCAAATCTCTCACACGTCTTTCTGCACCCAATTCGCAGCGCGCCCATTGCAGACCAACTACTTTCCCCCCCCGCGCCGAAAGCAAACCGGTCGCCCGCCCTCATCCGTCCCATGGAACCCGCGCCGGCCACACATGAGAATACTTCTACCCCTCAGCGGACGTTCTGTCTGCCTGCCCCTTGTAGCCACGGCGCTCTGTCGCCGTGCCGCTTCCTGAGCGCAGTCGAAGGGCGCCGCCTTGTCTGACTCCGCCGAACTGCCGCCCAAGCTGCCAACTACCGGCTACCGTCCACTTGCCTCCCGCCCTGCGTTCCGAATTTCCCCATCCGCCTTTCGAGTTGTTCACGCGCTTCATCCCCTCCGTGCCAGCGCCAGCCGGTGCGTCTTGGAAATCGCCCGTTGCTGGTCGCTCGTAACACCTGCCTCCTTGGCGAATCGCGGCCAGCCGGCCACCGCGTCGCCAACTTGCTCCAGCAGCGCCTCTGCGTCCTTGATGCCGTGCTGCTCGGGAATCGTTAGCAAATCAGCCCGCCTAAACTCGTCGCGCTTGCCGTTGATCGTCATCTGGTGACGGTTCGTCCAGGTGCCACGCGGGCTGTACGACCAGATCACATCAAACGCCGGGGTCAACCGCCACCGACCGGTCTGGTCCATCAGAAACGCAATGTTGCGAGTGTGATCATCCTGGTCTCGCGCCAGCACATTGAACACCATCCGCCGGTACATTTCGCGCAGCGTGTCGTATCCCAGGTTCAGTTGCTGGATCACCGAAAACGCCTGCTCGTAACCGTACTCCCCGGCCGCGTTGAAATCGTAGTGCCCCATCGCGCACAACGACTGGACATGCATCTTTTCGCCGCGTGCGTCCCGGTCAAAGCGGCGCGTCATGAAATGCGCGCGTCCCGATTCCTCCAGTAAGCGGCAATCGGTCATCGCGATTCCCGCCGCCACCGCCATCCGGTGGTAGGCATACTCAATCCGGCCAAACCCCTTTGGATCACCGAGTGTGACATCATTCACGCCATCGAATTTCAAAATCCACGGCTCAAATCCAGGCGGTGCCGCCACCTGTCCCGAACGGACCTCGTGGGTCCGCGGATTCCACGCGATCACCGCCTTCGCCCGATTCCCGCCCGCCGAGGTGCCCACGCGGATGATCTCGGTCAATGCCTCCGCCTGTTCGCCCTTGAGGCTTACCGCCCAATCCGCCCGGTGCCGCAGTATCTCCGCCGCCAGCTCCGTCAATTCCTCCACCTCAATCGGAACCGACTTGCCCGGTGCCGGCCCAAGGGCGGGCTTGAATTCCAGCGCGCCCATCCCGCGCGTGCCGATGTAGCACAACCGCTCCACCGGTGTGAAATCCCCGGGCGCGCGGCCCTGCCGCGCCAACCAAAGATCAATCAGCCGGTTCCCGTACCGGTCGGGCAGCGCGTCGGCCAGCAGACCCGGCAAGCCGTGAAACGTTTCCTGTTGGAGCGACGGAAAGGAGAAAACACCGGGCCGCACCGGCATCGTTAACGGCGCCAGATTCCACCCTCGCTGCACAAACGCCGGCGCGTACTCAAAATTAGCAATGCCCCGCGCCTCGTCCCACGCCACCGCCCCAACTTCCCGCCCCCACAGGCGGACTGTGGCGACGGTAACCCTGCGTAGTCGCGTAGCCATGGATCAGCTTCCCCCGACTTTGCGCCGGCCCCGCGGGACGAACGCTCGCCGACGCTCCCGGCCTTTCAGTTTCGCCAGTTGAATCGGGCTCAACCCCGGCTCCGGCAGCAGCGCTTCGATCTGGTTGAGCTTCCCCATCGCCCGCAATACCCGGATCAGCAGCGATAACGTGCAGCCCCGTCCACTCTCCAGATTCTGCAAGGCCCGGCGGGAGACACCGGCACTGCGGGCCACCTCGGCTTGTGCCAGATTCGCATTGAGACGCTGCGTCTTCACCCGTTGACCCAATTCCTCCAACACCGCCTTCTCACTCATGGCCTCGAAGTTCATCGCCACAGTCTAAACGCACTTTTAAGAGTTGTCAAATCATAACGCGCATTATATTGCGCTTAATATAGAATTAATGACTGTAAAGCGTATTATAGTGCTCGTAGTAAACATCGTAAGACGATGGAATAAGCTTGATATTTCGCCAGTACAAGAGAACCGGGCTCAGATTTCATGGGCCTGTTGCCCAAATGCTTCGGACACCACAAGAGGCTCCATTTTCGAATTCTGACATCGCGAGTTTCCTCGAAAATCGAAGGAGGTGGATCGAGAAAAACATTCGGAAACCACAATTCAGTGATTTGGGCAACAGGCCCTCAAATAAAAGGGGTCAGTCATTGACAGTTGACATTGCGGAACGACCCGCGGTCATTTCCATTCACCACGCAATCGCCGACGCGCCCCACCGCCTCACCATTCACGGACCAGACGTTCCCACAGCTTGCCCTGAGCGCAGTCGAAGGGCGCCGCCTTGTCTGACTCCGCCGAACTGCCGCCCAAGCGACCAACTACCGGCTACTTGCCTCCCCCTGCGTTCCGAATGTCCCCATCCGGCGTTCGACTTTCTCCCCATCTCATTCCTGACGCTGTCGCCCCGCCCTCGTCCTCTTGCATGATGCATAGGTAACATATGCATCCACCCGGTTCCGACACCATGATGCATACCTTTGATATGTACCCGCCCCCATCGTGACCTTCGCGCTTACCAACCTCCTCAACCGCCCTCACGCCTTCTCTGAACGGGCATCACCCATGATACCTTCCACTGGAAGGTGTCCCGTCGCCCCACACGACCCTCGAAGAGAACCGGGATCAGGTCCACTCATCCTGCAACTGCCAACCCGCCCACCGCCTCACCATTCACGGACCAGACCTTCCCCCGCGCCGAAAGGAAACCGGTCGCCCGCCCTCATCCGTCCCATGGAACCGGCGCCGGCCAAACATGCCAACACACCCCGCCCCGAATTCGTTTCGGGGTTCCCTGTCCGCCCGGCAATTTCAAGCCCGCATGCGCCAGACCACGGACCATCGTCTCGCCCTCCTCCGCCGTACCTGTCCTGCCGACTAGCCAGCGAGCAATTCGAGACAGACATCGAACGAGTCAGAAGCATTTGCGTCATGAAGGTCGGGTCGATGCGGTGTCGCCGCCACTTCACGGAGAGGAAAGCCGCCTCACGCCGATGATGTAGCCCTAGCCAGCGGATTTGGGTGCTTCGGACAGGCGGCCTCTCAGATCCCGCACCGTGACGATGTACTGGTGCAGACGGTCGACAGGATCGGAGATGTGGCTGGTGCGCAACATCGCTTCGACGCAGGCGAGCAGTTCATCGATCTGCAGGGGTTTGACCAGGAAGTCATCGGCACCCGACTTCACGCACGCCCTTGCCTTTTCGCTGTTGGTTTGGCCCGTGATGACGATGATGGGGATCCGTCGGGTGGTGGCCATCGACTGGACCGCCATGCAGAAGGTGAGTCCGTCCACCTTGGGCATCCCGATGTCCAGCAGGATCAGATCGGGGTTGGTCTCCACGGCCTTTTGCAGACCTTCTTCGCCATCCGATGCGGTATGCACCTCCACGCCGTCGGTCACGAGGATGCTTTGAAGCACATCCCGGATGCCCGGGTCGTCGTCGACCACCAAGACCTTCTTTTGGCTCACCTGCAACATGGGTAAAACAGCATAAAATGAGCCGATTTTGGTCGCCCCTGAGGTGGGGTTCCCAGGACAGACAGCCGTAGCGCAACGCCGCCGAGGGACCTCCCGACGTTTTTGGTGATCCCTTCCACATGATTTTTTCGCCACCCCTGGAAGCCCTGTTTTTCTTGCCAGTAGGATTGATGCAGTGATACTCTGGACCCTCAGCGAGACTGACGTAGCCAAGACGCTCGCCAGCCTGTTTTCGGGTTCGAGTCGGAGGACGAACGTACTCGAACCATAGTTCCGTCAGCAAGGGCGTGTCCAGTGCTGAACGCCTCTCGAAGTCCTGTACCCTCTTACCTGATCCAGATTCGCGACGAGTGCGCCGTCAGCGCTCGTTCCCCAGTTATCCATCCACGCAATTCAACACGTGCCTGTCGCACGCCAGGAGAACACCACCATGAAGAAGTCGCTCGTTTCAGTCAACCAACCATGCGGGTTGCATCGGAAAGCGGTTCAACACAACGCTACTGCGACCCCTCATACCCACCGAAAGGAGAATCGGAAGATGAAGACCACAGTTTTGGCTATCACCGCAGTCATGGCGCTGGCGTACACGGCCAGCGGGCAAGCCTACAATGAGTTCGGGCTGGGCGCCGGCAACGACACGTTGACCGGTTCGAATAATACGGGCATTGGCTACGCGGCGCTCGGGGCCGTCTCAAGCGGCAACGACAACACGGCCAACGGCTACGAAGCGCTCTTTGCCAACCATAGCGGCTCGTACAACACGGCCAACGGCTACTATGCGCTCTATTGGAACATGGGCGGCGCCGGCAACACGGCCAACGGCTACATGGCGCTCTATAGCAGCGCGAGCGGCTCCTGGAATACGGCCAACGGCTTCGAGGCGCTGTATGACAACACGAGCGGCTGGCAGAATACAGCCGACGGCACCGAAGCACTCCTAAACAACACGAGCGGCTCCTACAACACGGCCAACGGCGGCGGCGCGCTTCAGTATAACACGAGCGGCTCGTGGAACACGGCCGACGGCTACGAAGCGCTCTATAACAACACGAACGGCGCGGAGAACACAGCCGTCGGCGACGACGCGCTTCAGGGCAACACGGACGGCAACTTCAATATCGCATTAGGATATGACGCGGGCGGCTATCTTCTCTCGGGTGACTACAACATCTATATTGGTAATACGGGTAATTACTACGAATCCGGTACCATTCGTATCGGCACGCTAGGCACCCATACGAACACGTTTATCACTGGGATTTATGAAAATTCGGGTTTGTCGGGCGGCGCGGTGGTCGTCGTGAACTCCGAAGGTCAACTCGGTACAACAACCCTTACCGCCGGCCCGCCAGGACCTGCAGGAGCGACAGGAGCTACAGGCGCAACGGGCGCTACAGGCTCACAAGGACCGGCAGGAGCGACAGGCTCACAAGGACCGGCAGGAGCGACAGGCGCACAAGGACCCGCTGGCCCACAGGGACCGGCTGGCCCACAGGGAGCGACGGGAGCCACAGGAGCTACCGGCCCTCAAGGCCCCGCGGGTCCCGGACTGGTCTCAGGTGCGTATCTGACTCTGCCGTCTGGAACCGCTGCCCCTTCGGGTTTCACCATGCTTGGCACTACGTCCATGAAATATACGTATAAAGTTGGGAAAAAGACCAAAACTGTAACTATAACTGGCGACCTCTACCAGAAAGATTAGCGTCGCAGACCCGTTAGTCGTGTGCGACATCCGAATGAGCCCCGCCGAGTTGCGGGGCTCGTTTTTCGTATCCGGCTGAATTGGGAGGTCACGCCGCCGTCCATTCGCCGGCGCCGCTCGGAGGAAGGGGTTGGGGGCAACGCCGTCGAGGGACACCCCCGAAGGCGACTCGGTACTTGGATTCGGACTCCAGAAAGCCAGCAATTTACTGGCTTGACAGGCACCGGGGTGGAGGCGCAGACTAGGTGGCCATTCGTTCCGTGCAAACATCGCTTCGGGTCGCACGGAGGTAGAGGTCATGTTGACAATAGAAGGTTTCGGAGCCGTCCACCAACGTGCGTCCATCGCCGCGTTCTCTCTTGCCACCGTGCTTTTCGTGGCTCCCGCAGCCTGTCGCGCTGACGTACTCTATGTGTCAGCCAGCGTCAATTCCGTCGAAGAGTTCGATACGGTCACTGGAACAGACCTCGGCTCTATCCCCGCCGTCAATCCTTCACTGGATAACCCGTCGGGGTTGGCCTTCGACAGCACGGGCGACTTGTACGTGGCAAACTTGGGCGATGGCCACATCGACAGGTTCGCGCCAGGAGGCACCGGCACGGTGTTCGCCACCGTCTCGACTCCGGAAGGCTTGGCCTTTGACAGTGCCGGCAATCTCTTTGTGTCGAGTGAAAACCCGGCCAACTCAAGTGACTCCACGATCGTTAAATTGACTTCCAACGGCACCGCCTCCGTATTCGCGAGTGGCCTGGACTTTCCAAACGGCTTGGCATTCGATAGCGCAGGCAACCTGTATGTGGCCAACACCGACAACAGCACGATCATGAAATTCGCTTCGAACGGCACCGGCTCGCTTTTTGCCCGAACACCCTATCCAGACGGCTTGGCCTTTGACAGTGCGGGCAATCTCTATGCCTCGAACATTGAAGGTGGAATCAGCAAGTTCTCCCCGACGGGTACGGGTTTGGGAACATTCGGCACCGTTTCGGGCGTTGGTGAAGGCCTGGCATTCGACAGCGCAGGTAATCTCTACGTGGCGAGCGGCCAAACGATCACGAGATTCACGCCGAGTGGGGCTGGCTCTGTCCTTGCCACCGGCGGCACCCTGGCCGACCCTCAGTTCATCGCCATCCAGCCCGGTCTCGTAGTTCCCGAGCCTGCAACCTGGGAGATGGCTGTCCTCGGACTACTGGCACTGCTCGTCTTGGTCCGCCCCAAGGCAAAGGCTTGAGAAGGATCCCCGCGTCGGCTAACTCGCGGTGCCGAACGTGGGTGCAACGCCGCCGAGGACACTCCGGCGACTACCATGACACGCTCAAAAACAGGGGATTCACCAAGCATAATGGATTCTTGCGTTTAATCGCTGTCAAAAGCGAACAGGACACCGTGTAGGTCCGGCCAACGTGAAACTCTTCGGGCCGAAAAATCGAATCCAAGGCCCGCGTAACAGGGTCAGCCGAAACCTTGGCTGGCCGTATTAAATCGAAGTCGTAATGCCTGCCGTAGGGCAGTCGAAAATCCTGATCATCACTCTTCGCAACTAAAGTGAATGCGTGCGAAGGTCGAACTTTCGGGTCAGCCAATCTCGTTTCTACCGGCCACGAATGCCTACCAACTTTCCCTTCCTGAAGACCTATTCTTGACGCCGGCGGTTCGCTAAGTACGGTTCGCAATTGGACGGTCGGAATGCTGAAAAATCGAAGAGAGTCCCCGGAGGAATTGATCTGCGCCGTGGCGGTTGTTGCCATCCCAACGCCTACCATGACCAGCGCTCGACAAAAGACCACAGGATTCATAAAGCGGTCGTCCACGGCCTAACGTATGTATTCGGCCATACTCATTCGCGAATTGCAAACATTTACCAAGACCGGGCACGACGTAAAAGGGATCAGACCTATTCATGACGTCCTAACGGACGCGCCCACCGCCTCACAATTCCCGGACCAGCCGTCCCCACGCGCGGCTTGTCCTGAGTCCGTCGAAGGGCCCGTCCGCCTCCTGGCTACTCGGCTACTCGGCTACTGACTCCTGCCCCTCATCCCGTCTCGCGCTTTTTTCTCGCGGCAGCGCCGTCCTTTTCCTACTCTCCGGGACGTGCGGATCCTCGACAAATATCTGCTGCGCGAATTCGCCTGGCCGTTGTTGTACTGCTTCGATGTGTTCGCGATGCTGATGATCGTCATCGATTTGTTCGGGACATTGGACGACTTCATCCAGTACCACGCCCGCTTCGGCACCGTCGTTCACTATTATCTCATTCTGTTTCCCGAAATGTTCGTGATCATCATGCCCATGGCCCTCCTGCTCGGACTGTTGTTCTGCCTCGCCAACCTCAGCAAGTGCAACGAACTGGTCGCCATGCGGGTCAACGGGATCAGCCTCCTGCGTATCGCCCTGCCGCTGCTGGCCATCGGCGCCGCGGCCACCATCGCCGTCTTCGTCGTCAACGAACTGTTTGTCCCGCACGCGCATGAACGGGCGGATGCGTTGCGGGCCCGCGTCAAGGGCAAGGGCCAACCGGATGTCCTCGAGAATTTCTTTTTCGCCAACACCATCGAACGGCGCGATTGGTATGCGCGGCGCTTCGACACGCACCGGTCCGAAATGGACACGGTGGAAGTTCACAACCGGAAGGACAACGGCGATCCCGACATCGATGTCTATGCCGACAGCGCGCGCTGGATCAATCATCAATGGCATTTCTTCAACGCGGACGTGTACGACCACAGCGAGACCAAGCCCCCGGTTGTGCACGTGGCGGATACAAACTTCCCCGCGTTCAAGGAGACGCCCGCCCGCCTCGCCGTCGAAGGCAAGAACCCCGATGACCTGACCACTCGCGAACTCCGCCGCTATATTCAGACCCAGCGGGTTGCGCACCACTTCGTCGGCCTGGCCAAGTACGAGGTCAAACTCCAATCCCGTTACGCGTTCCCGCTGACCTGTCTGCTCGTCGTGCTCATGGGGATACCCTTGGGAATGCGCGTCAGCCGCAGTGGACCGTTGCTCGGCGTGGGCACGGCGCTGATCCTCGTCGTGGTGTTCTATTTCCTCAACAACATCACGCTCGCGCTGGGAGACGGCGGCCGCATACCGCCGTCGGTCGCCGCCTGGACGACGAACGCCATCTTCGCCTGCGTCGGATCAGTGTTACTGTATCGCGCCCGTTGACGGCGCGTGCCCGACGATCACGGCATGCGCCGCGGCGTAGTCTTTGCAATGGGACAGGCTGACGAAGATGGCCGTGACGCCGCGCGTTTTGGCCAGGTCCGCACCTTTGCCGTGGAGTGCCGCGTACGGTTCTCCGCTGTCGCGCTTGCGAATCTCCATGTCTTTCCAGCCGAGGTGATGTCCGATGCCCGTGCCGAACGCCTTCGAAATGGCCTCCTTCGCCGCGAACCGCGCCGCGAAATGTAACGCCGGAAATCTCATGCCGTTGCAGTACGCGACTTCCTCCGGCCAAAAACAACGGTTCAGAAACCGCTCGCCAAACTTGTCGAGGGAATCCTGAATCCGCGCCGTCTCGACGATGTCGACACCGGTGCCGAGGATGTTCGCAGTAACGGTCTTCATTTCGGCGGCGGCGCCATCAACGCCAGCATTTCCGCGATGGCCTGCCGCAGCCCGACGAACACGGCGCGGGAGATGATCGAATGGCCCGTATTCAGCGTCTCCAAATGCGGGACCGCGAGGATCCCCGGCGTATTTTCGTAGTTCAACCCATGCCCCGCGTTCACGCGCAATCCGAGCTTGTGGGCCAACTGCGCCGCCGCAGTCAGTTTCCGGATCTCAGCGGCTTGCTCCGCCTCGCCGCGCGCGTTCGCATACGTGCCCGTGTGCAACTCGACAATGTCCGCCCCGGCATCCGCGCTCGCCTTGATTTGACGTTCGTCGGGATCTACAAACAGGCTGACCGCAATCCCCGCCTTCTTCAACCGGGCGACGGTGCCCGCCAGCGATTTGGATGCGCCCGCCACATTCAACCCGCCTTCGGTGGTGACTTCCTGCCGCTTCTCCGGCACGAGGCAGACTTCGCCCGGTTTCACTTCCTCGGCGATGGCGACAATCTCGGGCACGTCCGCCATTTCAAGATTCAACCGCGTGCGGATGGTCTGGCGAATCAATCGCACATCGCGGTCTTGAATATGACGACGGTCTTCCCGCAGGTGCATGGTAATCGCGTGCGCGCCGGCCAACTCCGCCTCGACCGCTGCCCAGACGGGATCCGGTTCGGGAATCGCGCCCAACGGCTCGTGGGCAGAACGGTAGCGTGCTTGCCGTAGTGTGGCCACGTGATCGATGTTGAACCCGAGCTTGAGCATGCGGATAGGGTACAAAACTTCACGCCTGTCCGCAATGCTGCATTGCTCAGAAAGAAGCACGCGTCCACGTACTCCCCATGGATGGAAGCGACGTTAGTTCAGGCAGTTCTGGCTCTGAAGCGCTTCTTGCACGAAACGATTCCAACGGTCTCGTTTCCAATCGGGGAAATGATTCTGCATCCACTCCCGCGACGCGCGTTCCCAACCAATGTCCCGACCGACCTTCTCGCTTTCGATCCACTTGTACTTCTTTATTTCCTCTTGCTGGGATCGAACAACATCAGCGAGAGGATCTGATTTTCTGCGACGTAACGTCATTTGTACCCCCTCCTTGAAGGGTGAAAAACTTGCGCTACAGTAGCCCAACACCGTGGTTTGTCAACTGCCCCACGGTGACAAATTGGCAGCAATATAGTGGCTTAATGTCAAAGCACTTGCAACGAAGGTGTTTCAACTTGCCCGCATACGGGTTGTCCCCTATTGTTGCCTCGTGAGCGAACTGGGCTACCTCGATAAAGTGCTTCGGCATGCCGAAGAACGGCTCGTTCTGAAGTCCGGCGCACGCCCGGCGGAGATACTCAGCCTCTACAAGAAGTTCCTGAAGGTCGAAGAACACCGCCTGCGGATGTTGCATCGCGCGGGGGGAGGGGGCCGCGAGATTGCCCAGGGCCGAGCCCAGATGTTGGATGTGGTGCTCCGCCATGTGTTTCAAGCCGCGCACGAGAACTATCACCATACCCACCCCGATGCCGCAGACATTTCCGTGGCCCTCGTCGCCATTGGCGGCTACGGGCGGGGTGAGCTCAGCCCGTATTCCGACATCGACATCATGTTCCTGCACGATGCTTCATCGCGGACCACATCCTACGATCCCCACCTCAAGGAAATGGTCGAGCAGGTCTTGTATATGCTCTGGGACGTCGGCCTCAAGGTCGGTCATTCAACCCGCTTGGTCGGCGAGGCGGTCACGCAAGCCAATCAGGACATGCAGTCGAAGACCTCGATGATCGAATCCCGACGGCTCGTCGGCGACGAGAAGATTTACGAGGCGTTTCAGCAGGCGCTGGTCAAGTCTTGCGTCAAAGGCCACGAGGACGAATACATTGCGGCCCGCATGGAAGACCAGCGGGCTCGCCACGAGAAATTCGGCGACACGGTGTACCTGCAGGAGCCCAACGTGAAGGCCGGTTGCGGCGGGTTGCGCGATTTCCAGAACCTGATCTGGATGGCGTTCTTCAAATACGGCTCTCGGAAACTCTCCGAATTGCGCCAGCGCGGCTTCGTCGAACCGACCGAGCAACGCCAACTCGATACCGCTTACGATTTCATCCTGCGGGTGCGCAATTCGATGCATTACATGACCAATCGCTCGTGCGACGTCATCGGGCTCGGGCTTCAACCGCAAATCGCCACGGAATTCGGCTACCGCCACCACGACCTGCTGCGGCGCACCGAAGCGTTCATGCGCGATTATTACACGCACTCGCGCAACATTTTCCTGCTCACCAACGCGCTCGCCGACCGCATGGCGCTGAAGCCGGCAAAATCATCGCGATTCAGATCCTTGCTCCGTCGTTCGCGCAAACCGGAGGAGGTCGACGGCTTCCTCCTGCGCGACGGCGTGATCTCCGCAGGCGCTCCGACGGTTTTCAAACAGGACCCGTTGCGCCTGATTCGCGTGTTCCATTACGTGCAGCAACGGGACGTGGAGATGAGCCCGGATCTGCGGTCGCAGATTCGGCAGAACCTGAAACTGGTCGACCGGTCATTTCGTTGCTCGGAGCAGGCCCGCGACGTGTTCCTGGCCATCCTGCAACACAAGGGACAGGTCGCCCGCATCTTGCGCCGGATGCATGAGGTCGAGTTTCTCGGCAAATACATTCCCGAGTTTGGCCGGCTCACCTGCCTGGTGCAACACGAGTTCTTTCATCGTTACACGGCGGACGAACACACGATCCAGGTGATCGAGAACCTCGACCGGATCATCGATGCCACCGAACCGCCCCACGCCAGCTACAAGAAGATTTTCCAACACCTCGAACACCCGCACGTGCTGTACCTGGCGCTGCTGCTGCACGACGTGGGCAAGGCGGCCAATGTCGAACATCACGCCGAAGCCAGTCTGGAAATGGCCCGGCGGGTCGCCCAGCGATTGCGGTTGGACGCCGATGAGGACTCGCAGTTGCTGTTTCTCGTCCGCGATCATCTTAAACTCTCGATGCTCTCCCAGCGCCGGGACCTCGACGATCAGTCCACCATCGACGCCGCCGCCCATATCGCGAAAGACGAGGTCAACCTGAACGCGTTAATGTTGCTGACATTCGCCGACGCGGCCGGCACCAGCATCAAGACATGGACCGAATGGAAGGAAGCCCTGCTCTGGGAACTCTACCGGCGCACGAAACAAACGCTCTCGGGGGCCGAGCGCGTGCGCGACATTCTGTCCCGCCGCATCGAGCAACTGTATGGCGAAGTCAGCGCCGAGCTCAAGGACAAGCTGCCACTGGAGGAGATTTATTCGCATTTCGAGCTGATGCCGGCGAGCTACTACATCAACACCAGCGCCGCCGAGATCACCCGCCACCTGATGGTGATCCACCGGTTCCTGACGCGCCAACTCGAAGTCGAGGAAGCCGAGGACGCGCTCGTGCCGGTCGTCGACTGGCAATCGTTCCCCGCGCAAAGCTATTCCCAGGTATCCATTTGCACGTGGGATCGCCTGGGGTTGTTCTCGAAAATCTGCGGCTCGTTTGCGTCGGCGGAGTTGAACATCCTGCGCGCCAACATCTACACGCGCAGCGACCACGTCGTCCTCGATATGTTCGACGTCTGCGACAAGACCCTCGCCGCCGTCACGGACCAGCGGGCCATCCAAACCGCCGAGGGAATGCTCGAACGCATGTTGAGCGACCGGGAACACATCCAGTTCGCCGACATGCTCAATCGCCTCCGCGCCATTCGCGGCCCGGTACCCGCGATTCGCGAAGTGCACATCCCGACCCTGATCAGCTTTGACAACGAGACCAGCAAAGGCCGGACCATCATCGAGATCCAAACCGAGGACCGTCTCGGGTTGCTCTACACGATCACGCACACGCTTAGCGAACTCGGCCTGGATATCAGCGTCGCAAAAATCTCCACGGAAAAGGGCGCGGCCATCGACACGTTTTACGTGCAGGACCAGCTCGGCAACAAAGTCACCGATCCCACCCGCCTGTCCGGCATCCGCGCCAAACTCGAAACCGCCATCAACCTCCTGGCGAGTTGATTAGAAGTGGTCTGGGCTTCGTTATAGGCCGCGTTGTTGGATCGTTCCCAAATTGTCACGAGTTACATCTTGACTCTCCCGTTTGCTCGGTTCACTCTGCACCAAGCTGGTGCGGTGGCCTTGGAGGAGTTATGGAGAGGCGGAGGCTATTGGCCCGGCTGTTTTTTACTATCGGCGTTCACGTTGTCGTTCACGGCGACACGGGCGCAGGTTTTGACTGTTTCGACGAATCTGCCCTCTCAATCCTTTGGCTTGGGACAAGCGAGCTGGAGCGGACTGTCGCTCCAAGGCGTCAACCTCCAAGGCACCAACGCCACACCGCGCAGCGGCAACCTCAATGCACTCCACACCGCAACGGCTACGATGCTCGGCCCGATGGCGTCCTCGCAATCCCTCACAAATCCTCCACCGGCCGGCCTGATTGTCTGGTGGGTGTTCGATGAAGGCAGTGGCACAACCGTCGAAGATGCCAGCGGCAACGGCAACAGCGGCACGCTGCTGGGCGATCCACCGCCCACGTGGGCTAACGGAGTCACTTCCGGCGCGCTGACTTTCGACGGCTCCCAGAACTACGTGCAGAGCGACCAGGCCTTCAACCAAACCATCAGCGCCTTCACCATCGAAGCGTGGTTCGCCGCCACCTCCGCGTACGGCGAGAACCCGGCCATCGTTTCCACACTCGGCGATGATATCGGGTACAACTACCTGGCTGACATCGTCATCTACACCAACTCAATCTTTAACGGCAATTCGATCGGGCTAAACACACGCTGGGATATGCTGTTCGCCCCCCTGGGTTTGGTCGACGGCAATTGGCACCACGTGGCCGGTACATGGGATGGCACCAACTCCAGCCTCTACGTCGATGGCCAATTGGTCGCCACACAGCCCGACGCGTATCCAGCATTCACGTGGACCACGCCGCTGCGGCTGGCCTACCGCGACACCAATGGCGGCTGCAATTACGGCGGGGAAATCGGCGAGATCCGCATCTACAACCGCGCTCTCTCCAGTGACGAAGTGGCCGCCGACTACAACACCGACACGGTCGGTGACGGCATCCCGGATTGGTGGCGGCTGAAGTACTTCGGCAGCGGTACAACCACCGATAGCGTGTCCTGCGCCTCCTGCGACCCCAACGGAAACGGGATTCCCAACTCGCTGGAGTACACAAACGGCACGAACCCTCTTCTGCCGAGCGGGCTTACGGTGCCCCCGAATCTGATTGCTTGGTGGATGTTCGACGAAGGCACCGGCACGTTCGTCGGCGACGTCAGCGGCAACGGCCACAGTGGCGTCCTGCTCGGCGACTCGCCTCCTGCCTGGACCAACGGCGTCACCTCCGGCGCACTGAACTTTGACGGCCAACAGAACTATGTCCAGAGCCAGTTGCCGTTTCACGAAACCATCAACGCCTACACCATCGAAGCGTGGTTCGCCGCCACCTCCGCATACGGCGAGAACCCGGCCATCATTTCCACGCTCGGCGATGACATCGGATTTAACTACCTGGCTGACATTGTCATCTACACCAACTCCTTCTTTCACGGCAATTCGATTGGGCTGAATACACGCTGGGATGTGCTGACCGCCCCGATGGGCCTGATCGACGGCAACTGGCACCACGTGGCCGGCACGTGGGATGGCGCCAACTCCAGCCTCTACGTCGACGGACAATTGGTCGCTACCGAGGCCGATACCTATCCCGCATACGCATGGCTGACCCCGTTACGGCTGGCCTACCGTGACACCAATGGCGGCTGCAATTACGGCGGCGACATCGGCGAGGTCCGCATCTACGATCGGGCGCTGTCCAGCAATGAAGTCGCCGCCGCTTACAACACCGACACCGTCGGCGACGGCATCCCCAATTGGTGGCGACAGGAATACTTCGGCAACGGCTCAACCACCAACAGCTACTCGTGCGCCTCATGCACGAGCACCAACCCGTGGGCGTACGGGCTAACCAACCTGCAACTCTACCAGAACCCCAGCGTTCTGATTTCCAACAATTACACAACCTTTAACGACGGCATTCCCGATTGGTGGCGCGTGATGTACTTCAACACCACGACCACGAACAATCTGTCGTGTGCCGCTTGCAATCCCGCTGGCGATTTCATCAACAATCTGCAGAAGTACGAGTATGGCCTGAATCCACAGGTCGCGTACACGCTCGATGTCGTTGTCAACAATGGCAACATGTGGGTGACGAATCAGACCGTCACCGTCGATCCAAGCGCTTTCCCGTTTCCGTTTCTCAACGTCAGTCTCGATCCGTCGATGACCAACGCGGTTGTGCTGACCAATATGAGTTCCACACTCACCTATACATTTTCGGACCAAGGGGACGGCGTCTATGACCTCTACTTCCAGTATCTGGACGCCTGCGGCGCCTCTGTCGGGCTCATCCTGCACAGACAGATTACTCTGGATCGTGTAGCACCGGTCGTCCTGATCACGTCGCCGACCACCAACGCCGTGGGCACCGGGAACCAGGGGTTCGTTGAGTTGGCGGCGACCGTCTACGACCCGGACCCCACGGATCCCCGCTCGCCCGATTCCCCGCGACCTGTTTCCATCTCGATCAACGGCCAGCCCTATTGGGGTCGGATTGCCGACGCCATTGACCTGCCTCGATTTCCTGTGAGCGTCGGAACAAACACGATCACAGTGGCGGCCCAAGACGAAGCTGGCAACCAAGGACAGGCCACGCTAACATGGATTGTTGATACAAGCACGGACACAGTCGCGCCGACGCTCACCAACGTGAACCTCACCGCCGACACGGGCTCCGGCGCAAGTGGTGGAATTACCGTTCCTGACACGGGCGAAATTTGGGTGCAAGGCGATGTGGACGATGCCAACGCGGTGGTCATGGCGACTGTTAATGGCGGAGCGCCGATGATGATGAACGTTGTCAGTAACCAGTTCGGACACTTCGTGCCGCTGGACGTTGGCACGAACACCGTGACTCTGGCAGCCTCCGACGCGGCAGGTAACACAACATCCAATACGTTCACCGTCATCCGTGCCGATCGTTTCACTGTGGCGATCACGAACCTCGTATTCGGCGCGTTTGCCAACGGGCAGTCGAATATCGTCAGCGGCTACGTCAGCGCGAGCATCGATGCCGGGCTTTCCACGGAAACCAACTTGGTGAGCGTGACCGTCAATGGAGTCGGCACGACATTGGGCGGTACGGATGACAACGGTAACGTGGGCTTCACGACCACGAGTCCCCTGCCGCCTCCGACGGGTGGAGAATTCGGCCCGATCGACATTCAGACCACTTGGGGCGACGGCCAGACGCACACCACCCCCGCCGGGATGCAAGCGGCTTACGAAGTCCTGGGCAAGACCAGCGTGGATGACGCCATATTCTTACCCGGTGACGCCGGAGGTGCTAACCGTCCCGGGGACGGTTGTGGGAGTCTCTGGAATATCGTCCGAATGGGCGACGTGATCACCACCAACGTGTACACATACCCAGGCGATCCGACTTTGATCAATGTGGCCCCCTACGCCAAAACGAACATAATCTGGACTGCCTGCGAGGCCAGCACGGAGCCGGACTTCTGGCCATGGGGCGTGTGGAGCGCGTTCCAACGGCAGGACACGTATCAAGAGGGGGTACGGAGCCTGTCCTTCGGCAGTTCGGTGTCCTTCTCGTATTACCGGTTTCCTAGCTATGGAACCGAGGTTGTGTTTCCCTTGCGCGACAACACGAAAGCGTCGCTGACGTTCCGCGCGCCCGTGCAGTACGACACCAACACGACCGTGATTCTTACGTTTGAAGGAGTAAATTACACCCGGCCGGATGGCGTGACGCTGGATCTGTCACAAGTCCAGTACCTCGGCCAAAGCCCGGTGTCCAACGACGCGAGCTCGGTTAGTTACCTCCTCACTGTGAACGGCGGCCAGACATACACGATCAGCCAGGACAGCTTCCAATGGCCAAGTTTCACCACCAACTACGCGGAGTTGTCCAGCTTTGATCTCTTCATCCACTCCGAAACCTTCCATTCGCTGTCGTGGACGAATTTCCATAATGCATACCCACAGATTATTGGGCCAAGTAACCTGGTTTCCACGGTTGATGCGGCCGGCCTGTCGGCGACGCTGACCGCCCAAGGGTATCTGTCCACCTCCACCTACCAGTGGTCAACTACTAGCCAGAACGTCCAGTTCGTCGGTCCAACTACCGGTCAATCAGTGACAGTCGCTCCAATTCAGGGAAGATGGACTCCCGCAGGCGCGGTTGAGGTCGTCACCCTAATCGCCACATTTGACAACGAGATCATCACCAACACATTCAACATCATTGTCCAGCACCCGACTTACCTTGTGGCCATGCCGACCGAGCCTGTGACGCAGGCGGGCAATGTACAAATGAACATCACGTACCAGATTCTCGACCAAAACAGCAACACGCTGCGATGCACAGTCCCCGTAGGCTACACGGTGGTCCGCATAGCAAACCTGCTGGCAAGCGAGCAACTCGCTTGGCAGTGTGGCACATCTTGCGGACAGGTGGGCCCGTACCCCAACGGAGCGCGGCATGACATGCCCGTTCGTGATGACGGAACGTTCGTCGACCTGCAAAATGCACCCACTCACAGCAGCGGTTGCCCGGGCTTCGTTCGTTCGCAAGTCTTGCTCGTAGGGATAAATAACTGGCCGTATCAGGACATCGTCACGCCGTACAAATGCATCTGCTTCAACGGAACCACACTCAGTGTCTTGGACGGCACGGCTGACCCGACTGCGTGTTGTGCCACGTGCGGATTTTGACTATGAAAACGCAAATGAGAAAATCACTGGGCAGGGCATTTGTGATTGTCGCTGCATCCGTAAGCGCTTCATTTCCGGCGCTCTCACAAACCGACACGGTTCTCAAGGCGGACCCGAACACCTCGGGTTCGGCGGGCGTGAGCCCACGGTTTCTATCCGAAACCACCACTCTGTTCAGAGCGGAAACCACCGTACCGGAAATCGATGGCCTGGACATTGGTGAGTGCGTCAAAGTGCTCAATCTCAAGACGGACTACCAGATCAACCTAGAGGCGCGGGAGAATGAGCAGAAGGCTCAGTACCGAATGGACTTGGCGGCCCTGCGCACACAGCGAATCGAGCAGGTTCTATCGAACTTGCTTATTGAGACGGGAGACTACGTCTTCGTCGAAACGAACAAGACGATAAACTTGATCCCGAGGGATCAGCAAGACAGAGTCGCCATTCTTGATGCGGTGCTCCCCGAGTACGATGTCAAGCAGCAGAGCCTAATCGGAGCCTTCGAGCCGCTGTACCGGAAATACCCTCAAATTGCGCTGGCGTTTCCGGTCACCGTAGGAAGCGACTCCACCCCCGCGCAGGTCGCCTTTATGGAACGATCCTTACTTGGTGGCCCGCCATTCTCGCTGAAACTGCGTAACGCATCGGTGCGAACCATCCTTAATGAGATCGCGAGCAGGAGCCAGAATAGCTTCTGGATTGAGGGGCACAGCGCCGGAATTCCCCCGAAATGGGCGTGGATTTCGATCTTCCGTAGGGATTACGGCAAGGATGTGCTCTATAAGCACGACCCCGGCTTACACGAACAATTCGAGCAACTCATGCGCAAGAAGATGCAGGATTACGAAAAGACCCACCCTGCTGATTCGGGGCAGTAATCGCCGTGCCTGCGCGGGCTGTGCGCACTCGCTGCTCCGCCACCAGATTGTCCGGCGCTGCGGCACGCTTTGCTTTCCGCAATTCCACCCGCCTGTGAATGTCGGGGGCGACGCCGGTCGGGATGCCCGCCGTTTCCTCCATAAATCTACGGGATCGTAACGACAACGGGCGGTACAATCCGTTGTGATTGCCCCGGATGCAGCCTGCAAAAACCGCGTGTTTCTTCCGTCCGGCTGGATTAGAATCCCGCGAACGAGCCGATTGACCATGCCACGCGCCGCGACGTCACAGGAACGGAAGCTCCGCCAGTTTGAGTTGCTGGCGCGGGTGAGCAGTGTCATCAATTCCACCCTCGACCCGAAAGAGGTCCTCAATCGCGTGATCGCCGAGGCTGTGCAGGCGATGCAGGCCACGAGCGGGTCGCTCGTGTTCATCGATCCGCACACGCAACTTCTCCAGATCGAAGTCGCCATTGGCCTGAGCAAGCAGGCGCAGGAGACACAGCTCGCCATTGGCCGCGGGGTCACGGGCTGGGTCGCCAAAATGGGGAAACCGTTGCGCGTGCCGGATGTGACGGCCGATCCCCGTTATATTTCGGTGCGCAAGGACATTCGCAGCGAGCTGGCGGTGCCGCTGCTGGTCGAAGGCACGTTGATCGGCGTGCTGAATGTCGACTCGAAGGAGCACGACGCCTTCAGCGCCGAAGACGAGGAATTGCTGGTCGCCATTGCCAATCAATCCGCCCAGGTCATCCAGAACTCGTGGCTGTACCAGGCCGTCGCCCACAACGCGCGCCAGCTCGAATCGCTGTTTTCCGTCGCGCACTCGATCATCTCCTCGCTCAACCTGCAGGAAATCCTCCAACAAGTCGCGCGCGACGCGTGCCGCTTGATGGACTCGAAGGTCTGCTCGCTGATGCTGCTCAATCCGGCGCGCGACCTTCTGGAACTTCGCGCCTGCCACGGCGCCGGCGCCGAGTACCTCCAGAAGCCGCCGTTGCCGGTGGACGACAGTGTCATCGGCTTCGTCATCCGCCGCCGCAAGCCACTCCGCGTCGACAACGTGCAGGAACACGACGAGTATCGGCATGCCGAGATGGCCCGCAAAGAAGGGTTGGTCTCGCTGTTGTCCGTGCCGATGCTGGTGGGAGACGCCCCCATCGGCGCGCTGAACGTGTACACCGCGGCGCCGTACCGGTATTCCAACCAGGACGTGCGGACCTTGTCCGCGCTCGCGAATCTGGCCGCCGTCGCCATCGAAAACGCGCGGCTGCACGAGAAGATCGTGGATGTTGAGGAGCAATTGCGGCGCAACGAACGGCTCAGCACGCTGGGTCTCCTGGCCGCCGAGGTAGCCCATGAGATTCGCAATCCTCTGACGGTCATGAAAATGACGTTCCACTCGCTGGACCTGAAGTTTCTGCCGGAAGACCCGCGCGGGCGCGACGCCGAGATCATGTCCGAAAAGATGGATCACCTGAACAAGATCGTCGATCATCTCCTGGGGTACGCGCGGTTCACCGAACCGACGTTCGATCTGGTGGATGTGAACGATCTGCTCGACGACGTCCTGCTGCTGACCCGGCAAAAACTGCGCCAACAACAGATCGAGTTGGTGAGGAAGTTCCGCGACGGCCTGCCCAAGGTGCGCGCCGACCGCGGCCAGATCGAGCAGGTATGCCTGAATCTCATCCTCAACGCTGCGGACGCGATGGCGAACGGCGGCACGCTCACCGTCGGCACGGCGCCGCATTCGTCAGCATTCATTCAGTTGACGTTCACGGACACGGGCCTGGGCATGGCTCCCGAGAAACAGAAAGAGCTTTTCGTGCCGTTCCTCACCACGAAAGCCCGGGGCACCGGCCTCGGTCTCGCCATTGTCCAGAAGATCGTCGAGGCTCACCGCGGGAGAATCGAAGTCAAAAGCGCCCCGAAACGGGGCACCACGTTCCGCATCTTGCTGCCGGTGTAGCGTCGCGACACCGGTTCCAAACCGGGTTGTTATTTCTGCAAATCCCCGGGCGAGGGCGAGACCGCGGCATCCGACAGCTTCTTCAACAGCGCGTCGAGTTGGGGATCGGCTGGCGCGCCGAGGTCGAGCGCCTTGCGGTAGTGATACTTCGCGAGCTCCACGTCGGGCGTGCGTTGTTTGGCGTAGATAACGGCCAGGTTGAAATGCGCGTCGGCGTATTGCGGGTTGATCTCAATCGCGCGCCGAATTTCCTGTTCCCCAGCGGCGCCCCAGCCTTTCTGGCTGAGGACGATGCCGAGATAGTTGTGCGCCTCCGCGTTGTGCGGATCCAGCGCCACGGCGCGGGTCAACTCATTGAACGAATCCTCGGTCAGCCCCTTGCGGTAGAACACGACTCCGAGCAATGACCGCGTTTCCGCATCGTTGGGTGCCTCCGCGACCGCTTTGCGCAAGTAATCCTCCGCCTCGTCGTAGCGGTTTTGCTGGTAACGGATCGCTCCCAGGCTGGAAAGGGCGACAAGGTTCGTCGGGTCGACGTCGAGTACGCTGGTATACTTGATCCCCGCGCGATCCAGTTGTTTGAGGGCCAGCGCGGCGCGGGCCTCGTTGAGCAACTGGCGCTCATTCGGGGCTGGCGGCGGCGGTGGTGGTGGTGGCGGAGCCACGACCGGGGCCGGTGCTGGTGGCGGTGTGGCGGCCACCGGCTTCGGCTGGGGAGTCGGCGGCGCCGGTGCGGGCGTCGCCATTACTGTCGAAACCGGTGCAGGCGACGGTGTGACTGCGGCTGTCGGAACCGGTGCGGGTGCCGGCGTCGGTACCGGTGTTGCAGCCGGTGGCGGTGCGTTTGTAACTGTTCGCGCCGGCGTGTTCGTCGAAGTCCGTGCGGGTGCTGGCGCCGGCGTCGGCTTGGGTGCCGGTTTGGGTGCCGCGGCAGGTGCCGGTGCATTCGTAACTGTTCGCGACGGCGCGTTCGTCACAGTCCGTGTTGGCGCCGGCGCCGGAGTCGGCTTGGGTGCCGGTGCCGGTTTGGGCGCTGGCGCTGGTGGCGGCGTCGGCTTGGAAGCCGGTGCCGGTGCGTTCGTCGATGTCAATGCGGGCGTCGGTGGTGGCGTCTTCTTCACCGTTACCACGGGCTTGGGTGGCGTGTTCGTCTGCGTATTCGCGGGTGGAACAGCCGCCGGTGCCGGCGGTGTCTCAGCCTTCTTCGGGGAAGTTAACGTGGCCACCAGTTTGCCCCGGCCAGATTCTTCCATGGCGGAGGCGGGCGTCGCTGTTTCCGGTTGGGATTGTTCCTTGGCCTGCGCCGTGGGGCGTTGATGAGGACGCCAGCCGCGAAGCTCGGGAATCGACGGCCCATTGGTGCTTTCTCCGCTTTCCCCGCCGACAAATGACGCGGAGGCCTTGCGTTCGGCAATGATTCGCAAGAGCGCGTTCTCTTTGCGCAACTGACGGATGATTTCGTCGTCCTTGTCGCCGGAAGCCTTGGCGGAGGTCAGTCGCTTGTTGGCGTCCGTAAGCTGGGCGATGACCGCATCGTAGGAGTGGCGCAACTCGGCGTTGTCGGCCTGCGATTTCGCCAGCGATTCCTTGGTCGTGTCCAACTCGACGCGCGTCTGCTGGAGTTCTTCCTTCGTCTGTTGCAATTCGCCGCGGGTCTGGGCGAGTTCCGTGCGCAACTGCGCCAACTCGGGCGATACGGCCGGTGGTGTCGGTGCGGGCGTTGGCGCCGGGGGCGGAACATGCGCGGCGCGATCGCGGGCCTCGGCGGCCTCCGTCTGCGCCGCCGCCAGTTGGGCCGCCAGCACCTGATTGGTCTTGAGAAGGTCTTCGATCTGCTGGTTGGTCTGCGCTGGCGCGACCTTGCCAAGTTGCTCTTGCAGCTTGGCGTTCAATTCGTCGCGCGCCACCTGCAATTGTTGGACTTGCTGACGGGCGCGCTCCAGTTCCGCGGTCAACTGCTTGACCTGTTCGTTCTCGGCTGGCGGCACGGGAGCCGCAGGGGTCATGGTGATAATCTTCGGAGACGGAGCGACGGCAAGAGTCGGTGCGTTGGTTGCTGGTTCCGTCGCGGGCGCGGTTGGAGGAGCCAGCACGACGGGCGTAAGGGGAATGGCCGGTGCTTCCGCTGTCGGGGCTGGGGTCGCGGGCGGCATTTCCGGCGCGGCGGACGCGGCCACTTTCGCCTTCAGGGCCGCCAAATGTTCTTCGACGTACTTCGTGCGGAACTCGATGATGTGCGGGTTCCATTCGGGATTTTGCGTCTTGATCTGGTCGAGGATTTCGTGCGCCGCATTGAATTTTGTGGTGGCCTTCAACCAGTCGCTGTTGTGTTCGGCGCTGTCGCCGTCCTGGATGAGAAAATAGGCCTCCAGAAATTTGTCGCCCGGGTCCTCGGCCGCGCGGACACGGGTGGTGCCACAAAGGCACACGGCCAACACGAGACACGACAGGAGTATCCTCTTCATTTTCATTTGGCGGGACTCTACACGAAAAGGCTTTCCGGTTGCAATGGTATGATATGCGTGCACTTGCATTAGTCCCACTCTCAGAGCACAATGCATACCCATCTATGGCCATGGACGACCTGAACCCCATCCAACGTGCAGCCCAACAACAATTTGACCGCCAGAGCCAACGCTATGGCAAGGGACACATCCTGTCCGATGTCTCCGATGTCAGGGATGCGCTGGGCCGTTTGACATGGCTGAAACCGGGACGGGCGCTCGACGTCGCCACCGGCGCGGGTCACACCGGCTTGTATCTGGCCAGCGTCGGCTGGCAGGTCACCTTGGCGGACATCTCCGCCGCGATGCTCGAACGCGCGTCCGCCACCGCCCGGGAACGCGGGCTTCGCGTCGACACCCGCCAGCACGCCGCCGAAACACTTCCCTACCCGGACGGCGCGTTCGACCTCGTGACCTGCCGCGTGGCTGCCCATCACTTTAGCGATCCGCCAGCGTTCGTGCGCGAAACCGCCCGCGTCCTCAAGCCCGGCGGCGCGTTCCTTCTGATCGACGGGTCGATCGAGGACGGCCAACCCGTGGCTGAGGAATGGGCACACAACGTCGAGAAACTCCGCGACCCGAGCCATCACCGGTTGTTGAGCCCGGGCACATGGACGAAACTGTGCCAGGCCGCCGGCCTGCGCGCGGTGTTTTCGGAACTCCAGCCGTTCAAGCAGCCGGACCTGAACTGGTATTTCGAGACCGCCAATACGACCCCCGAAAATCGTGCCGCGGTCTTGGAGTTGATCCTCAAGGCCCCGCCCGAAGCCCGAATACTTTTCCGTCTCGGCGAGGAAGACGGCAAAATCGTCTGGTGGTGGCAACGCCTCGTTCTCGCCGCGCTCAAGGCGTGATGGCAAACCGATAGAACCCTTGCGGCCCAGCGGCTCCACCGAAATTGGTCAACGTTAGTAGAGCCCCAATACTGTTGGTGACCGATACGCCCGGGACATTTGACCAAATACCGGAGGTCAGATCCGTAGTGAACTGCAATTGATACGTCTCGCCGACGACGGATGGGACGGAGATGGCGAGGTCGTTACCTGCAACTTGGACTGCGGAAATCTGATTGGCTGGAGGATTGAGAGGAACGGTTATTGTGAAGACGCTACCGGTGCCATAAGCGTTAGCGCAATCGATCCCCGGCCCACCGGCCCAGGTCGTCCCGTAAAAACTGCCGTCGCTCCCCTGCACCAGTCCGGGGATCAGTGAGGGATACGCGTCACATGGCAAGCTGGCAAACGAACAAAGAACCGTCTCGGTGCCGCTGGGGCTGACCCGAAAGGCGCTGCCCGCAAAGTTCGCCCCGCCCCCGGCGGTCGTGCCGTAGAAACTCCCATCGCTACCCTGGACCAGCACGGCCTCTGGACTCCAGCCATCGAGAGGAGTACTGCCAAACGAGTACAGATTGGAATAGCTACCGTCGGGACTGATCCAAAACACGGTTCCCTCGCCGTACGTCCCACCTGTGCCGGTCGTCCCATAGAACTTGCCGTTGCTACCCCGCACCAGCCCGGTCGGTCTTGTGCCATCGGTGGAGGAGGCGCCAAAGGAGTACAGACTCGTGTAGGTGCCGCTGGGACTGATTCGGAACACCGTGCCCATGTTCGTTGTCCCGCCGGCCGGGGTCGAGCCGTAGAGATTGCCGTCGCCGCCCTGCACCAGCGCGGGCTGCGGACCTAATCCAGGGCTATTTGGATTGCCAGAGAGGGAATACAGATCGGTGTAGGTGCCGCTGGGAGTGAGCCGAAACACTGTGCCCATGCCGTGCGCCCCTCCGGAAAAGGTCGTCCCGTAGAAATTGCCGTCGCTGGCCTGCACGAGTGCGCTACATGGAGCCTCCCCAACGAAGGTGTCTGGAAGGCTGACAAGGGAATACAGCATCGTGTAGGTGCCACTGGGACTGATCCGAAATATCGTGCCGATGCCGCCGCTCCCGCCTTCCGCAGTCGTCCCGTAGAAATTGCCGTCGCTGGCTTGGATGAGTCCCGCATATGGCTCCCGCCCATCGAGGGAACCACCAAAGGAGTGAAGATTCGTTTCGCTGCCGCTGGGACTGATCCGGAACACCGTGCCGTGGTCGTTCGTCCCGCCGAGCCTGGTCGTCCCGTAAAAATTGCCATCGCTACCCTGGACTAGTAAATTTGGGTTGAATCCATCGGTTGGGGGGCCGCTAAAATAATAAAGAATCGTCAGTGTCTGTGCGTTGGCATGGAACGCTTGACCAGCCAAAATCAACAGGATAATTGGGATGATAGAGCGAACTGAGTTCGCCAAGGCAAGCCCGACCAAACTCCGCTTGTTCATACCCGACGTTCCTCTCCCAGCCGTTGCCACGCTGCGATCAGAACCCGAGCGACTCTCGCCAAGACGGAAATCAGACTACCATTTGGGCCAAAGGAAGTCGAGCCGTTTCCAGCCGCCACTACCGCACATCAGCCCCCTTCCGGGACTGCTAATCTTTGCCACTGGCGGGCTTGAACTCTTTCTGGCTGATCTCGCGAGTCTCCGACTCGCGAATGGTGATGGTGGCCCCGTTGCGGGCATCCACGAACCGCGTGGCTCCGCTCCGGACCGTGTCCCAATCCGTCGTGTAGTAGGTCTTGTTACTGGCGGATCGGTGACGGCGTAGTAGCTCGTACACCGGGCTGCGAACGGTGCAATGCAATATGCAGAAGGCAGGAGCCGTGTGTGTGGCGCCAAAAATCCGGCTTTGGGATGGAAATAATTAGCTTGTGAACACTGTCAGTGGCAATAAAATGAAATCCAGCAAACCTCAACATCGTGCGATTGTCACAAAAGCCGATCATATCGAAGATATCGGTGCACTTGGCGACAGAAAAGGAGAACGGAAATGGCAAGACGATGGTGTCTCAATGTGTTGGCAGCACTCATCCCCGCTGTGTTGTTCATCACCGGCTGTGGAACCACCCCGTACGAGCGTGCAGACTCGGAGGCGGACGAAGGCTATAGCGACTCGCAACTGCAACCCGACGTATTCCGGGTAAACTTCAGAGGCGATGAGGATACGCCGAAGGGACGTGCCTATGATTTTGTCCTGCTGCGGGCGGCGGAGGTTACCCGGGAACATAATTTCTCCTATTTTGCGATCATGAAATCGGGCAATCCAGCCGCCGCCAACACCTACTACAATGCGGCGCAAGCCTACGATTTCTATGTGTTCAACAAGCCCCTGATGATCCGTTGCTTCACGGCAAAACCGGATGGCACCGACGCGTTTGATTCGGCCTTCCTGGAGAAATCGCTCAAGGAAAAATATCACATCGCGACGCGGCATTAATCAGCCGCCGGCATGTATACCCGTTTGACGGTCACCCAACCGACGGCGTCCGGGTCGACCCCGATTATTGCGGCCGGTGAATGAGCAACGGCTTGCGCGAGTGTCCCGCGCGGAAAACGGGATCGATAATGGTTGTCACATCCTCGGGCGTGACCCAGAGCTCGCCGCGCGCGTACAGAACCGGTGTGTTGAGCCGGCGCTGCACTCCGTTGATTTGAATCTCGCGTTGGTTGGCTTCCAGAGTCAGTTGCTCGCAAACGGCCTGATACATCGCTCGTCGGCGTGAGCCGCTCCGATTGCGTCCGAGTCCGTAGTAGTACGCCACATCGCCCACGACAACGTATTCGGCTCCGGCGAGATGGTGGGCGTTCAAGGATGCATCTTCCGGCCACGGTGTCCCGGCGAATTCCTCAAAGTCTCGAGGGAGTCTGGTCACCGGGGTCAGATGGTATTGCCGCGATGCCCCATTCAGTTCGTCGAGTGTGACCTTCCCGTTTTCATCCACCCGGTAGACGACGTTGCAGTTCCACGACCGTAAATGGAACAGGTTGAATCCTCGTGAGGAGTAAGACCATTCACTGCCTCCTCGCGCCTCGGTAATTTTGTCAGGCGGTCCCAAACGACGGAGCAATTCGTTTCGGTTGTCAATGTGTTGATCCGTCGCGCTCAGGATCCGATCGCTCGCACAACCGCTCAGATAGATCAAACAACACACAAAAATGGCGCGCGCCCGATCTCGCATCGTGGAATTCAAAAACACCTCGCCCCCACTACTGCTTGTCCGAGCGCGATGAAACCGGCGCAGAACCCACCCGGACCAACGTGGAGGCCGTCGTAACGACGGACTCCACGTTTTCACCGGTCATTAGAAGGAAGGCTGAAATCCTGCTGACGCGACGATCACCTCATATCCAGCACGTCCTGGATGGCTGGTCTCTTCGACTCCTGGAGAGTCTGGGTGAGAGTCATGGTGTCGTGAGTTTCCTTGCTCCCATCAGGATGGGTGATGGTGGTCATCTGTCGCGTCGCGATCGTGGGGGTGCAGCCGACGGCCAGAACAACAAGCCCTAGGGCGATCAATACTCTCATGGGTCTCCTTTTGAGATTCGGTTCGTGCCGGCAGCATTTCCGGACACGGTTAGTAGCCTCTGGAAAGAGGTGACTACCAAAGGGCAGGCCGTGATGCAAGCGCAAATGACCGGGCGTTGTCACGGCAGCAGTGGAACGCGCTCCCACCCCAGCATGCAAAAACACCGGGCTCTCCCTTTGGATCCTGATCTTGGACAGTCGTTATTCCAGATCCTGATCCACATCCTGATCAAGGTGCAAGCTTTCCATGTGCTGGATAACGTCCGAAGCGTTGTACAGGATCGCCGCATGCTCTAACGACTCCTTCTGTTGCTGCCAACACACCACCTCATGATCAACCTCACTCAGTAGCTGCACGTGCTGGTATGCGGCCATCATCAGGTTTCTGTCCTCTGCGTTCGATTCGGAAACGATTCCACACTCGTAGTAATACGCCACGCTTCCACCCGCCGCATGGCCCGATCGACCACCCATCGCATGGCCCGATCCGCCCCCACCCTTGGCGTGGCCCGAAAGCGGCACGGCAACAGCCACGAGACCAACCACAACAGCATTTCTCATCACGCTCATATCGACCTCCAAACTTATAAGAACCAGGTTTCGCGGAGGAAAAAGCAAGTTAGACCGGCAATTCTGTTGCGAGTTCCAGCGACTGATACCGCCCCGCGGCCAGACTTTGCGTCGTCAACGGAAACCACAGTCCCCGAAAACGCTGATTAGCCATCCTCCGTCTCCGCGTTTGTTTTCGCTGCGCTCCATCAGCCCCTTTATACGGAGGTAATTATAAGGGCGGGCCGCACCCAGTCAAGAACTGCCTCTCCGCGCAAAGCTCCTTTTCGCTGATCTCGCTGATCTCCCACTCGCGCCTGCTCTCGATGACACCGTTTCTGGCGTCGACGAACCGCGTAGCTCCGCGGCCCAAGTTCCACCGGTTTTAGCGGTGGCTACTCCGCCGCACCGGCGACCGCCACCGGCTGGCCGGCGAGCAGGGCTTTCGCGGCGTTGTACACATTCTCGGCGGTAAACCCGAAATGTTTCATCACATCCTTGACCGGGGCCGACGCTCCAAAGCCATCGCGACCGACAACCGCCCCGTCCAGGCCAACATATTTTTGCCAACCCAACGTCACGCCCGCCTCGACGGAGAGACGTTTGCGCACGGACGGCGGTAATACGAGGTCCCGATACTCGCGCGGCTGACGGTCGAACAATTCGAACGATGGCATGCTGACCACCCGGACCTTCACGCCTTCCGACTTCAACTTCTCGCCGGCCTCGACGCACCACTGCACTTCCGAGCCCGTGCCGATGAGGATGATGTCGGGTTGCCCCGCGGCATCGCTCAGGATGTACGCGCCCCGCTGCAATCCGGATGCCGGGCCATATTTCGTGCGGTCGAGCGTCGGCACCCCTTGCCGCGTCATTGCAAGGGCGATGGGATGTTTCTTTTCTTTCAGGATCACGCGCCAGGCCTCGGCGACTTCGTTCGCGTCGGCCGGGCGGATCACGATCATGTGGGGAATCGCCCGCAGTGACATGAGTTGTTCGACGGGCTCATGCGTCGGGCCGTCTTCGCCGACCCCGATGCTGTCATGGGTGAACAGGTGTAACACCGGTATTTCCATGATCGCTCCGAGCCGAATCGACCCCCGGGCGTAATCCGAGAAAACCAGGAAACCGGCGCCGTACGCCCGCAGTTTGCTGAGCACCATGCCGTTAACCGCGCCCACCATGCCGTGCTCGCGGATGCCGAAATGAAAATTGCGGCCGCTGTACGATCCTTTCTCGAAGTCGGCGGCGTTGGCCAGCAACGTCTTGGTGGATGGCGCGAGGTCAGCGGCGCCGCCGAGCAACCACGGAATGTTCTTGGCGATGGCATTGAGCACTTTGTTGCTCGATTCGCGCGTGGCGAGCCCCTTCGGGTCAGCCGGGAAGGTCGGAATGTCCTTGTCCCAACCCACCGGAAGATCGCGGTCCTGGATCAGCTTCCACTCCGTGGCAAGGGCCGGATTGGCTTGGGCATACGCGTCGAACTTGGCCTGCCAATCTTTTTCCAGTTTCCGCCCGCGCCGGAATTGCTTGTGCATGTGCTTGGCGACTCCCTCCGGCACGAGGAACTTCGCATCGAGGGGCCACCCGTACCGCTCCTTGGTCTTGCGAACCTCTTCTTCGCCGAGCGGCTCACCGTGGGCCTCGCGCGAGTCCTGTTTTGTCGGCGCGCCGTATCCGATGTGGCTGTTGAGAACGATGAACGACGGTTTGTCGGTTTGCTTGAGCGCCCGCTTGATGGCGCGGTTGATCGCCCGCAGATCGTTGGCATCGGTCACGTGCTGGACGAACCAGCCATACGCCTTAAATCGCGCCCCGACATCCTCGCTGAACGCCAGCGACGTCTTGCCTTCGATGGTGATCTTGTTGTTGTCGTAAATCCACAGCAGCTTGTGCAACCCGAGATGGGCCGCCAGCGACGCTGCTTCCGAACAAACCCCTTCCATCATGTCGCCGTCGCCGCCGATGGCGAAGACGCGGTAATTGACGATCTCGTGACCGTCGCGGTTGAAATGTTCGGCCAGCCAGCGCTCGGCAATCGCCATCCCGACGGAATTGGCGAATCCCTGCCCGAGCGGCCCGGTCGTCGTTTCCACGCCGCCGGTCAGGCCGTATTCGGGATGGCCGGGCGTGCGGCTGCCCAGTTGACGGAACCGCTCCAGCTCGCTCATCGGCAGGTCGTAGCCGGTCAGGTGCAACAGGCTGTACAGTAACATCGAGGCGTGCCCGCCCGACAACACGAACCGGTCGCGGTTCGGCCAGTGCGGATTGTCCGGGTTATGCCGCAGGAATTTCTCCCAGAGCCAGTACGCGACGGGCGCCAGGCCCATCGGCGCGCCGGGATGTCCCGAGTTGGCCTTCTGCACGCCGTCCATCGCCAGCGTGCGGATCGTGTCGATGCACAACTGGTCGAGCAGCTTGGTTTTGGGGTTGTCCAACGCCACTTCAAATGTCGCTGATGTCGTCATGAAACTCTCCTGGATTGCTTGAGCAATAGGCCATTCTGCGTCAAGACGGCCCCGTGCGCAAGTCTCCGTCGCGCCCGGTCGGTAGCTCTATCTCTCGTGGTGCGTAGCACCTTTTGGATCGGTGGCCGCGGGTTATTCCACAAAAGAAAAAGGCGCCCCGATTGCTCGGGACGCCTTTCGGCTAAAAACCAACTTCTGAAAAAGTTAGTACCGGCTGCCGGCGAACTTGCCGCCGCCACCGCCACGGCTGCCGCCACGGCCGCCGCCGAAGTCGCCACGGGGACGCTCTTCACGGGGCTTGGCTTCATTGACCGTCAACGCGCGACCATCCAGTTCCTTGCCGTTGAAATCGGTGATGGCCTTGGTGGCCTCTTCCTGCGTGCCCATCTGGATGAAGGCGAACCCACGGGACTTGTTGGTGAATTTGTCCATGATGAGCTCGCAGCTGGTGACATTCCCCGCCTGTTTGAACAGGTCGAGCAAATCCCCTTCGCTGGTATTGAATGACAGGTTTCCTACGAATAGCTTGGTAGCCATTATGTGTTTATACTTTCCGCTGCGGTTAGGAGGTCTCAGTGACTGTTCCCGATTTCGGGTTTCGGACTGTCACCGAGCATACAAGGCCTGACTGACAATCTACCAATCTCACTGCAACTGCTTCTATCTGCTAGCAGCCGAACACTACCCCATCCCGCCAGGATAGCAACAACTAAATCACCCCAACCCACCCTGACCGCACCCTGTCTGCACCCTCCCAAAACCCCTCCCCACCTCGCCTCAACCCGCCTCAACCCTCGACCTACTCGCTCATCTCTAACACCTTCCATCCTGGCCACTTGCACGTCTATTGCCACGCAAAACATCCCTCCGCCGCCAGTTCCCGCCCGCCCGAACCCCGCCCCCGCCTGACCCGCTCCACACACCGCCCCGGATTCCCTTGTCCGCCATAGCCTCGGCGACGGCGGATCGCCAGCTCATGCCCCCAAGCCGAAGCGAAGCGAAGCCGAGACAAGACGCGACCCACTTGTCTCCCAAGTCGCAAACGCCGCTCCGATCCGTCGCGGCAATCCGCACCACCTTACCGACAGTCCGCCATAGCTTCTTGTCCGCCGAAGCCTTGGCGAAGGCGGACAGCGACGGCGGAACCCCCGCTTCCGCCGCAACGCCCGACTCTCAAACTTGTCCCGCGCCATCAACCTCCGCGGTCCTCAGCTTTTCGTGTGCGCAGCCCTTGCCCGGCAAAAATGAAACAGAAAGACTGCGGCACGAAGCCGATACTTGAATCTACGCCACTTCCGCATGTGGCAGCGGCAAAAAGAAAACGAAAGAACCCGCCACACCACCGTTCCGGTGCTCAACGGGAAGGGTCCGCGCAAAAAACATGGAGGTGATCGGAATCCGCAAGTATGCTATACATGTTGATATGCAGAGAACATCAGGGTCAAGTTGGTGAACGTTCGTTTTCCAAGGAGGTCGTTATTCATGAAGAGAAGCACGCGCACGCTGGGCATACTCTTGACTGGTCTATTCCTGGCCACGGCGGCAGTTCGCGCGAAATCAAAACCGCGATTCAACGCGAGTGGAAACGTGCTTCTGGTCGACCAGTACAACAATCGTGTCCTCGAGATCGACACCAACACCGAGACGATTGTCTGGCAATATGAAATGACTGTGACACGGGCCGACTCGCATTTCGTGACGAATTCCATCGTCGGCCCCCGCGACGCCGAGCGGGTCAGCGGCCGCACGCTGATCGTCTCCTGCGGGCTGCCCGCTGGCGTTGACACAAATTATCCCGACGGGTATGCCGACAACCGCGTGATTCTGGTCAACCGCCAGGGACACATCCTGTGGCATTACGGCCAGACGGGTGTGATGGGCTCCGGTCCCGACCAGTTGAACAATCCGTCGACCGCGATGTGGCTACCCAGTCAAAACGTGCTGATCACCGATCAGGGCAATCACCGTGTTATCCAGGTTAATCACAAAGGGGACATTGTCTGGCAATACGGCACCGGATACAGCGGCAGCGGCAGCAACCAGCTTAGCTCTCCCGCCAGCGCCCAGCGGCTCGGCAACGGCCATTATCTCATCGCCGACACCGGCAACAACAGAGTTATCGAAGTGGACCGCAAAGCCGATCTGATCTGGCAATACGGTGATCCGGGCGACACGAATGTCCTCAACGGTCCGACCTACGCCTGCCGTCTGCCCAGCGACAGCGACACCCTGATCACCGATTCGCTGAACAACCGCATTCTTGTCGTCGACAAGACCGGCAGCAATGTGTTCACCTACGTGACGTCCGCGCGGTCCGGCAGCGCCGCCGATCCGCAACCAACGCACGCGGTCGCGACCAAGCACGGCAATTTCCTCATCGCGGACCAGTTCAACCACCAAATCATCGAGATCAACCCGTCCGGTGACGTCATGTTCAGCTATGGCACACTGGGAGTGCCAGGAAGCGCCGACGGTCTTCTCTACGCGCCGTGCGATGCCAAAATCGTTGGCGACTACATCGGCCTGACCGCTCCCCACGGCGGCGGTGGCGACAGCCTGAGTGCTTGGGGTTTTCTTTTTTAATGCCGTCACATCCTCCGTAACGTATGATATATGGCACTGCCCTGTATCATCGTTTTCCCCTTCGCGCCCTTTGCGTGCCCGCCATAGCTATAGCGACAGCGGGTGCAATTCGTGTCTCCTTCGTGTTCCTTGTCCGCCGTAGGTCCTCAAGCACCGACAACCAATGCGCTAGTCGGTTACTTGGAACACACGCCAGATGCCTGGCGGACCCGCGTTGGTGAGAATGATCGTGCCTTCGCCGGACAGCACAATGGGAATCGAGTACAATACGTTGGTCGGGGCGGCAGCACCGTCGCGGACGCGGGTGGGCGGCGACGACCAGCCGGACAGGATCATGCCCGTCGGGGAGCTACCCTCGGCCATCCAGAGGAAGGTGTTCGTGCCGAACCTGTACTCGTAGAACGGCCAGGAGATCGATGCCGCGGCGCACGTGTTGGCGCCGATCAGGTTTTCGAGGTTCAGGATCGCTTGGGCTGCGGCCGTCGGCACGCCATTCGAGTACGCCCCGTAACAGTAGCAGCCGTTGTTCGGGGTGTTGTCGGTGCACCAGATGTAGGGGTCGATCACCTGGACCCCTGATTTGCGCATCATCAATATCGTCTTGACCGTGCGATCGGCATACAGGGCGTTGGTCACGGCATTGGCCGAATCGAGCAGCCCGAATTCGTCCACGATCATCGGTTTGCCGAGCGCGGCGATCCCGTCAAAAATCTGGTCGGCCCGCATCGAACAGACGGGGAGATAGCTCGGCTCGTCGACGTCGGGCGGGACCACGCCGATGCGGTACTCGTGGAACCCGATCCAGTCGCAGTCGTTCAGCAGGCCGTCCGGCACGAGGTTGTTCACCAATGGCAGCCAGCCCGGCGAGGACAATTCCGCGCCGATCAGGCCGACGCCCGCGGCGTGCGCCACGGAGACGCACGAGCTCAGTATCATCGTGTGGTAGTGCAGATCGGGGGCGGTGAGCGGCGGTTCGTTGTCCATGGCGAGCAGGCGGATCTGACCCTGGTAATGGTCGCACACGTTCGAGCAGGCCACCGCCAGCGCGGCCATCTGCTGGTTCGTGGTCAACCCCGCGAACCAACCCGGCACTTGCGACGAGCCCCAGTAATGCAACAACCGCGCCTCGCGCTGGCTGCCGTAAGGCGTCAACAGCCTGTTGGTGGCCAGCACCGCATCGGGGACCGAAAAATCGAACACGTTCTGCGTGGCCTCGATGTCCGACCAGGTGATGAACAGTTCCGACCATTGCGGCTGCAGTACCGCCGCGCGCGCCACGTACTGCGTCACCCCCGCCCCCGCGTTGGCCGGGATCCCATCAAATTCTACCCAGGAGGTACCACCGGGGGATGACGTTGCGGAGGCCAACCCGCAGGCCAATAGAAGCATCAACATGACGAGGAGGAAACGCAGCCAAGTCATGGTGTTAGTAGAGCAGGTTCTCGGCCATCAAGCTGTTGGCGTTGAAATAAACCGACATTTCTCATACGAGCTACACCCTGCGACCATCACGCGACATTCCATCAGATTCATCCACACTCGATCCTCTCTATCAAGCCTTTTTGCGGCTCCAAGACCCGCGATTCACCGCTTTTCAGGACCCCGAAGAGAGGTTTCAACCGCAGCCATCACTTCTGGGGCTGCTCCAATTACCCTCGCTGCCGCCACATCCTCCCTAACGTATGATACATGGCACTGCCCTGTATCATCGCTTTCCCCGCCTTCGCCGAGCAGGAGCCGAGCTCTCGAGACATCACCGTGCCGTGGTCGTAGTTTACCCCGACCCCCGGGTCGGGGTGTTCTTCGTGCCTCGACGATTGCCTTTCCGTCTCTCCGCCGTTACGCTCCCGCCATGAGCGCGTTTCCCGTCACCGAACCTCAGCCACCGATTCCTGAATCCAAAACCGCTCTTCACTGCGTCCCACTGGCTAACGGACAAGCCACATGAAACACGCTTTCAAGAAAGTCATTCGTGCCGCCATCTTTCTGGCAGCGCTGTCGCCGCTCTGCGCCCAAGCCGCCGTAACGGTCTATGCCGACGACACCGTGAGCAATGCCGCGATCTCCACTCCCCAGCCTCCAGCGGCGACCACACCCCATCCGACCGAACCACCCGCCACCCCACGCGATGTTCGCTACGAGAGCGCCGGCGAAACCGACTTCTCCAAATCGTTCACCGTCGGCCCGGGCGGCAGCTTGACCGTCAATGCGGACCGCGGCGACATCCACGTCGTCGGCATCGACCAAAACGCCGTCCAAATCCGCGTCCTGCGCGACGTCACCCACGCCAGCGACGCCGAAACCGCCAGGATTCTGAAGGAGCATCACGTCGTGCTCCAGCAACATGACAACGATATCTTCGTCACCGCCGAGGAATCCCGGCCTTTCGGGAGCGTTTCCTGGTGGCGTTGGTGGGGGCAGCCCAATCTGAACGTCCATTACCAGATCACCGTGCCGCGTGCCTTCGGCGTGCGCCTGAAAACCGAGGGCGGCGACGTCGAGGTCGCCACTCTCGATGGCAACGCAACCGCCAGGACCGAAGGCGGCAACCTGAAATTCAACGGTATCGAAGGGAAAGTGAACGGCGAAACCGAGGGCGGCAATGTCGAGGCCGTCGCTTGCCACAACGAAGTACAACTCCTCACGGAAGGTGGAAACATCACCATCGAACAGTTCACCGGAAACGGTCTGCAAGCACGCACCGAGGGCGGGTCAATCGTCGCCGAGTTCGCCGTTCCCCCTCGTTCCGATTCCACCCTGCGCACCAGTGGCGGCAATGTCACCGTCAAAATCCCGGAAACCGCCGCCGTCAACCTCGACGCCCACACCGAGGGCGGCACGACCCGCACGGATTTGCCGGTCCAGGTTCAGGGCGAGCAGGATCGAGAAACTTTGCGCGGCACCATCAATGGCGGCGGTCCTCTGCTAACCTTGGCAACCGAAGGCGGCAATATCCGAGTCCTCAAACGCTAGCCGCCGCCCCGACAACCGACCAGTCAACTCAATCGCACCGACCACACAAACGCAGGCAGGCGATTTCGCTTCCACCTGCCTGCCTTGCCTTTCCGTCTCTCCACCGTTACGCTCCCGCCATGAGCGCGTTTCCCGTCAGCCCGGAAAAAGAAGCCCAGCTCGCCCAGCGCATGGCCGCGCTCGGCGTCCGCGAAGCCGACATCGACGAGTCATTTGTCCGCTCGGGCGGTCACGGCGGTCAGAACGTCAACAAGACCGCCACCTGCGTGATGTTGCTCCATGGGCCAACGCGTCTCCAGGTCAAATGCCAGACCACCCGCTCCCAGGGCCTGAACCGCTACCTCGCCCGCCGTCTTCTCCTCGATAAAATCGAAGCCCTCAAAAAAGGTTACGTCGATGCCGAACGCTCCCGCATCGAAAAAACCCGCCGCCAGAAACGCAAACGCAGCCGCCGCGCTAAAGCCCGCATGCTGGATGACAAGTCCCACCACGGAGCCAAGAAGGAGTCGCGCCGGTTTATTCCGTCCGAATGACTGCACCCATCGTGTGCGACTGGCCGGGCGCCAGGGTAACGCCGAACTCGCGGACATTGCACGTTTCGATGCACAACATGGCCGGCCACTCGTTATCGCCGAAATCCGGCATGGCTTTCGACTTGGCGATCCACGGATTCCACACCACCGTCGTGTTCGAGCCCGACTTCTCCACCACCACGCGTCGTCCCCAGCCGGGGTCGTCAACGACGCATGTCGACCGCGTATTCAGGTAAATCCGATCCGTCTCGGCCGTGATGCGAATTGGCGCAGAACCTTCCGTTTCCGTGTGTGGTGTCCCAACCCGATCCGAATACGTCACACCCGCCAACCCCTCGATGCTTACCCGCTTCACGTCGCTCACCGCCAGATACGTATGCAACGCCTCTTCGATACGCATCTCTTGGTTGGACGTATTCCGCACATCTAATTTCAGACTCAGCATTGCGCCGACCCTGACGGTGTAATTCAACTCGAAATCTCCCGCCCACTCCTTGCGCGTGGCTTCGCTCGATACGAGACGAAGATGAATCTCGATGTCTCCGTTGCCAGCCTCTTCCGCGCCCGTGAGTTCCCATTCCAGCAACCGCGCGAATCCATGCGGCGGACCCGGCCGGCCGTCCTCTCGCGCGCCAAACCACGGGAAACAAATCGGCACACCGCCCCGAATCGGTTTTCCCGCCTCGAAAGAACTTTTCTCGCTCATGAACAACACCGGCTTCTGTCCGCGCGGTTGGAAATGTGTCACGTGCGCCCCGTGCCGATAGATCTCGGCCTCCGCCTGCGGCGTCTCAACAATCACGCGCCACAACCCGCCCCGCCCGGCGTCGATCCGCACCGCGTCTGGCAGCTTTTGCATGGTTCTATCCTACTCACCACCTCCGCCTCTGCAAATGATTTTTCGGTATTGTCCTAATCTGCCGTCTGGAGGGACGCGCTCCCGCGCGTCCGCAAAAGGCTTTTCTGATTCGAAACACCAAACGAGTGAGCGACTCCCACGGAAACTTCCGCTATGCTGGTCCGAATGGCGTCATCAACACCCGCATTGCTCTCGGCCTTTGAACTGGCCCTGGCCTACGGTCCGGAGCATCTGCTCAAAGCCGTCACGCTCTCGGTGTCGCCGGGCGAGAAAGTCGGATTGGTCGGCCGCAACGGATCTGGAAAAACGAGCCTCTTGAAGATTTTGGAAGGCGAAACCCAGGCCGACGGTGGCGAGATTTCCCGCCGACGCGGCTTGCGCATCGGTTATCTGCCCCAGGAATTTGAACTCGATGGCACGAAGACCGTCCGCCAAAACATCGAGGCGGGTGCGGCCGATTTGATGGACTGGTTGAGCCGGTACGAATCCGGTCACCGCACCGAGACCGAGATGGCCGAGCTGTTGCACAACATCGAACAAGCCGACGGCTGGAACCTGCAATCCCGCATCGAGGCCAGCGTCACCGCGCTCTCGGCGCCGCCACTGAACGCCATGGTCGGGCCGCTGTCCGGCGGCGAGAAACGTCGCGTCGCTCTCTGCCGCGCGTTGGCCGCGCAACCGGATTTGCTCTTGCTGGACGAACCCACCAACCATCTCGACGCCGAATCGATCCTCTGGCTCGAGGAATTCCTCCAGAAATTCCCGGGCGCGGTCATCTTCGTCACCCACGACCGCTATTTTCTCGATGGCATCGCCACGCGCATCGTCGAGTTGGCGGATGGACTGTGTTATTCGCACCCGGGCAACTACACAGCCTATCTCGAATCCAAGGCCGCCCGTCAACAAATCATCGAGCAAGCCGAGCGCCGCCGTCAGCGCTTTTTGCGGATTGAATTGGAGTGGGTCCGCGCGGGCGTCCGCGCCCAACGCTCGAAATCGCGTCATCGGTTGGAATCCTTCTACAAGGTGCAGGGACTGGAAGCGCCACCGGAAGAACGTGAGATGGATCTCCTGATTCCTCCGCCGCCCGAACTGGGCAATACCGCCGTCGAATTGGAAAACGCCGGCGCAAAAGTCGGCGAGGGCGCAACCGAGCGCTGGCTGTTTCGTCATTTGAATTTCACGCTAAAACCCGGCCAGTGCACCGGCGTCGTCGGTCGCAACGGCGTGGGCAAGACCACGCTGCTGCGCATCTGCATGGGGGAACGCAAACCCGATGCCGGCACGGTCAAGATCGGGAAGCGAGTGAGCTTCAATTACATTGACCAGACCCGCATGCAGCTCGACGACGCGAACACTGTCATGGCCGAGGTCGCGGGCGGCGGTGACACGGTCCTGTTCGGCACGCAACCGATGAGCGCCCGCGCCTATCTGCTCCGCTACCTCTTCCCCGACGAACGCCTCCGCGAACCCGTCAGCCGCCTCTCGGGCGGCGAACGCGCGCGCCTCATGCTCGCGAAGGTGTTGAAACGCGGCGGCAACGTGCTCGTGCTCGACGAGCCGACCAACGACCTCGATCTGCCCAGCCTCCGCATGCTCGAGGAAGCCCTGGCTGATTTCGAGGGCAGCGTCCTCGTCGTCAGCCACGACCGCTATTTCCTGGATAGAATCTGCGACCAGATCGTCGCGTTCGAAGACTCCGGCGTGTTCGTCCAACCCGGCAATTACTCGTATTACCTGGAGAAACGCAAAGAGAGGGAAAAAACGCGCGGGAAACAAACCGTCGTCGCTGTCACTACGCCTTCATCCGCGACTGCACCCACGCCAGCAAAGCCCGCTCGCCCTCGCAAACTGACGTTCAACGAGCAGCGCGAACTCGCCGGCATGGAATCCGCCATCCACGCCGCCGAAGCCCGCGTCACGGAGTTGGAAACCACTCTCGCCGCGCCAGATTTCTACGCCACCCGCGCCAAAGATGCCCCGGCCCTCCTCAAGGACTTGGAAGCCGCTAAGAGTGAAGTCACCCGCCTCTACGCCCGCTGGGAAGAACTCGATAAAATCGGTAAGTGAGCGCCGCAGAGGACGGGTAACCTGTTTTCACTCCGCTTTACGCGCCCACACTAACCAGACGGCCAGCTTTGCATTTCTTGAGCGCGGACAGGATGGCGGGCACGAGCGATTTCAGGTCGTCAATCCGGTTGCTGCGTGACCGAATCACGAGTACGGCGATGTTGTACTTGGGCAAGTGTTGTTGGAACGACAGGTTGCGGTCAACGGTGACGAAGACATCAAACTCGCCTTCGGCGAGCGCCAGCAATCGCCCGTTCTTGATGGTGGCCCATCCCATCTGAGGGACGGTCTTGACGGCATGCCCCCTGAGTTCTCTGGCAAGACGACAGTCGATGCACTCGTCGAGAAGTAAATTCAAGTTAGTGCGTGGTGGCGGCGAGCAGGCTGTCCTTGGCTTCTTCCATGAAGGCAATGACCTGCTCTCGTTTCACGGTAGGAAACCCTTCCAGAAAATCATCAATCGAATCGCCCGCTTGCAAATAATCGAGCAGCGTTTGAACGGGCACGCGCGTGCCAGTAAAGCAGGGTGTGCCGCCCATCACGTCGGGGTCAACGCTGAAGATTCGTCGCTTCTTCACACCCAAATTGTACGTGGAAATGGCCCCGAAAGCAAGGCGGGTTACGGATCGATCATCCCGCCTTCCGCGCCCACCTTAACTTGGCCGGCGAGGAACGCGGGTTGTCGTGGCGTTCGGAGGGGGTGGGGCGGATGACTTCCTGGGCGATATCGGCGTAGAGACCGTCGCGGAGGCCGGCTTCAAACGACTTCTTCACGCGGCGATCTTCGCCGGAGTGGAACGTCAGGATGGCGACGCGACCACCGGGATTGAGACACCACGGAAGATTGCGCAAGAAACTGTCCAGCGCGGAGAATTCGTCGTTCACGGCGATCCGCAACGCCTGGAACACGCGGCGAATCGAGTTGTCGCGCTCCTCGTCCGTGGCCGCGCGTAACAGGGCGCGGTGGACAGTATTGGTCAGCGCCGTCGTGGTCGGAAACATCTTGCCCGCGAGCGCATCGGCCAACACGCGGGCGTGCGGTTCGTCAGCGTTTTCTTCCAGCAGTGCAGCGAGGGCCTCAGCGCTGGTTCTTTCCAGCAACACCTTCGCGGGCTGACCGCGCGACGGATTCATCCGCATATCGAGCGGACCCTCGAACTTGACCGAGAACCCGCGTCCCGGATCGTCCAGTTGCATCGATGAAACACCGAGATCGGCGAGCGCCATGTCGGCGCCGGTGAGCTGCTCAGCAGCGAGTATCTTGCCCAGTCCGGCAAAATTGCTGCGGTGCGCCACGAACACGTCCGCGCCAAACCCCAGTTCGCGCAACCGCGCTTCTGCCTTTGGCAATTCGATGGGATCAACGTCCAGCCCGATCAGCCGTCCGCCGGGTTGTAGTTTCGGCAAGAGTTCGCGGGCATGTCCGCCATACCCAAGTGTGCAATCCGCCACGACCTCTCCCGGTTGCGGCTTCAACACCTCCAGAATCTCCGCCACCATGATCGGACGGTGTGTGCCCGCGGGCGTCTTGCCGGAAGCGAGGACTTTCGCAACCGTCTCACCATAACGCTGCGGATTATGTTCCTTGTATTTCTCCTCGAACCGACGCGGATTCTTCCCGGAGTAACGCGGACGCCGCCGGTGCGGCGAAGCGGGAATTGGCTCTGGTGACGGACTATCGCTCATGGCGCGGTCATTGTACCGCTGCGTACAGAACCAACAAAGCGGTTTGTTCAACCGAGGATTTTGCGTGGATGATGCGCGGAAACAATCTACAGTAGTCGCTCATGAGCTTGTCCAGTCGACAAACCAGCCAGCTACGGTCGCTCGCGCAGCGGCTTGATCCGATCCTGCACCTCGGCAAAGCCGGCGTGACCGACGCGTTTGTCGCCAGCGTCGACCAGGCCCTCGACGATCACGAACTCATCAAGATCAAATTCACGGCGTTTAAGGACACAAAGAGGCCCCTCGCCGGAGAGATCGCCACACGCACCAACAGCGAGTTGGTAGGGATCGTCGGTCACGTGGTCGTGCTGTATCGAATGCAGTCCGATCCCGCAAAACGCCGCGTTCCATTGGAATCATGACCCCAAACGATTCCACCGAAAAGTCGAGCCGACCACTGCTGGAGTGGTTGCTGGCCAAATATCCCGACACACCGAGGAAACGCGCGAAACAGTGGATCACGGCGGGCCGGGTCAGTGTGAACGGAGTCATCCTCCGCCAGCCGAACGTGTCGATTCCCGATCCCAAGGACGCGCTGGAGTTGTTGGACCGGCGCGCCACGGCGTTGGATTGCGGTTCCAGCGGATGGCAGATTCATCCGCGCGTCGCGATTCTGTATCTCGACGCCGCCCTCGCCATCGTGAACAAAGGCCCGGGCCTGCTCTCGGTGCCGGCGGAGCCCGACGATCTGTCCGCGCTCAGCATTCTCGCCGACTTCCTCGCCGGCAAATTGCGCGCCTACGACCGTGGCGTCGATGGACGCGGCTACTCGTTGCCGCCCGCGTACCGCCGTCTGGAACCATTGCCCGTGCACCGCCTCGACCAATACACCAGCGGCGTGTTTTGCATGGCAATGAACCCGGCCGCGCGGCAACACCTCATCGATCAATTAAAAGTGCACAGCATGAAACGGGAATACGTGGCCTACGTGGAAGGCCGGCCATCGAAACCCCAGGGCACGTGGCGGAATTGGTTGAAGCTCAGCGACGATCAATTGCGGCAGTTCATTGTTTCCGAAGCGGACGCGAAAGCGGCCGGGGATGAAGCGCAGGAGGCCATCACCCACTACGAAGTGCTCACAGAATTCCCACTGGCCGGCAGCCGGCAGGTCGTGACCAAGCTTCGCGTGCGCCTCGAGACGGGCCGCAAACACCAAATCCGCGCGCAGGCGGCGCACGCCGGGTTGCCGTTGGTGGGCGATCGGACGTATCACCCGAAGTATCACGGGGACGCCCCCAAAGCCGCGCGCATCGATTTCCCGCGCCAGGCGTTGCACGCCGAAATCCTGAGCCTCGATCACCCCGACAAACCCGACGCGCGAATGACCTGGACCGCAGCCCTGCCCAAAGATCTGCGCCAACTCGAAGCCACCTTGCGATCGGGCCGGGCGTGAGCGCGCCCCGGATCATCATTGTCGGCGGCGGCGCGGCGGGATTTTTCGCGGCCATCACCTGCGCGGAGGCGAAGCCCGACGCCGATGTCACCATCCTGGAAAAGTCAGCGCAGTTTCTCTCCAAAGTCCGCATTTCCGGCGGCGGACGCTGCAACGTGACGCATGCCTGCTTCGATTCGCGGGACTTTGCCACCCGGTTCCCGCGTGGTGAACAGCCGCTCATCGGTCCATTCCAACGGTTCCAGGCACGCGACACGGTCGCCTGGTTCGAAGCGCGAGGAGTAAAACTGAAAACGGAAAGTGATGGACGCATGTTCCCCGTCACGGATTCATCAGAAACGATTATTGATTGCCTCGTCGACTCCGCGAAGGCTGCGGGCGTAAAACTCGTGGCGAATTGTGGCGTGCAACGTTTGTCAAAAAAAGCAGACGGCAAATTCGAGGCGACGCTTTCCACCGGCAAAACGGATGTATGCGACCGCGTATTACTCGCCACCGGTGGATGTCGACCCGCTGCCGCGGGGCAGTTGGCGGTTTCACTGGGGCATACGTTGGAACCACCCGTGCCATCGCTCTTCACCTTTCACACGGCCACGCCCTGGCTGCACAAGCTGGCAGGCGTCTCCGTCGAGTCGGCATCGGCGTCAGTCCCCGGTACTGGATTGCGGGAGACCGGTGCATTGTTACTGACCCATTCCGGGCTCAGTGGACCGGCGATCCTGCGTCTCTCCGCATGGGGTGCGCGGGAATTACATGACCGCGACTACCAGTTTCCGCTTCACATTAACTGGCTGCCACACCTCGACGCCGAACAGGTCGCATCGGAGTTGAATGCGCGTCGGGAACAGCAACCCGCCAAACTTGTGGTCAATACCCCCATCGCTCCTCTGCCCGCTCGTCTCTGGGAACAATTGGTTCTGGCATCGAGCATCGCCGCGGACACGCGCTGGTCGCGTCTCACGCGTGCGGCACAGCATCGACTCATCCAGCAGTTGACCCGTACCGAACTGGCCGTGACGGGCAAGAGCTTGAACAAGGACGAGTTTGTCACCTGCGGCGGCGTCCGTCTGCGCGAAGTCGATTTCAAAACCATGCAAAGCCGCCTCTGCCCGGGTCTCCACTTCGCCGGGGAATTGCTCGACATCGACGGCATCACCGGCGGCTTCAATTTCCAGGCGGCGTGGACCACGGGCTGGATTGCCGGGCAGGCGATGGCCCGGGAGCAGGGTGGGGACTTGAACAGGGGCGGTCGGTGAGTACAATCCGCCCGTGATCGAGCCCGAGATGCTATTGACCGCGTATCAACGCGGCATCTTTCCGATGGCCGTGGACAAACGGGGCCGCATCGGTTGGTTTTCTCCTGACCCGCGCGCGGTCATTCCGCTCGACGCGCGGTTTCACATCCCGCACGGCTTGCGGCGCGTGTGGAAACGGTGCGTGATCCGGGAGAAGTGGGAGGGCGAGCCTCCCGGCGAGCCGAAAGTCGTTGCCCGCGGACGCGGCTCAGCAGGAGCGTCGCCCTACAAGATGAACTTCGAAATCACTTTCGACACGGATTTCGAAACGGTCATCCGCGAGTGCGCCAAGCGCAGGGAAGGCACATGGATTTCCCGGGGGATCATCGACAGTTATGGCAACCTGCACCGGTTCGGTTACGCGCATAGCGTCGAGGCGCGGCTCGACGGCAAACTCGTCGGCGGCCTGTATGGCGTGGCGCTGGGCGGCGCGTTCTTCGGGGAAAGCATGTTTCATCGTGTGACGGATGCGTCGAAGGTGGTGCTCGTGGCGTTGGTCGAACGGCTGCGCGCGCGCGGCTTCGTGCTCCTCGACACGCAATGGACCACGCCGCACCTGCAACAATTCGGCACCTACGAGATTCCCCGTCACGAGTACCTCTGGCAACTCGAACACGCCTTGAAGCTGGACTGTCGGTTCTAACCGGCTACGCCCGCTTGCGTCTGAGGAACGCGACGAGCGATACGCCGCCGAGGGCGGACAGCAGAAAGGTGGATGGCTCGGGAATGAGCGCCATCAGGGCCACGTCCAAGCCGTCGCAGTTGGCGGCGTAGTCGATCTCGAAGGTCGTCCCGTTAACTTGGAATTCAGCACCATTGGGCAGCGCCGCGCCGTCGGTGGTAACGAACGTCCCGAGCACGGCCATCGAAGTGAAATTACTGATGATTGTGAACGAGTCGCCCGGCGAAGGCGTGTAGCCAAGCCTCACGCTCAGCACGCAATTGCTGATGCTGATCGCGCTCCCCAACCCGATGATCTGGTCGTACTGACCCGCCCCGGTGCCGTTCAGCGTCACAGCCAACGTCGAGCCGGCTGCCAGCGTCAGGTTGTTGCTGAACGTGATGCTGCCCGGACCATCGCCGGGCGCGAGTGTACCGCCGGCATTGACCGTCGTTGCTCCAATGACGGTGCCGATGCCGTTCAGCACGCCGTTGCTGGAGATCGCCAATCCGTTGGCGAACGAGTGGAATCCCGTGCCGCCGGTGGCCAGGGTCAGAGTGGCCCCACTGCTGCCGTTGCCGACGGTGAATACGAAGCCGTTGCTTACGGTCGTGCCCTTGGTACAGAGCACGCCGCCATTGAACGCGATAATACTATTTGTGGTACCGCTGTTTGCGACAAGCTGGTCCACGTTCACGGTGCCACAGTTGATGGTCAATGTGCCCCCCTCCACGTTCAGTGCTCCCGTCCCCAGCGCATTGGTCACGGTTAGCGCGCCGCCCGAGACGATAATCTGATTGCCTTCAGTGCCGTAAGGCCCACCAATATAGGCCACGCTCGCGACGACGGAGCCACCGGTGTTGATCTGCAATTGGCTGTCGAAACCATCATATCCTACCGAAAGGCTGCCTTGGTTCTGCCAGAGTGCGCCGTTGCCGCTGACGAGCACAACATTGCTAGAGGCTGAACCGCTGATGTAACCATTTTGATCATATACCTCGCCTCCGTTGGTGATGATTAGCTGGTTACCCACGCCGCCACTGCCCACTGAAAACGAGCTACTATTGCTCCAAACCGAACCGATTCCGCTGACCAACACGGTGTCACCCCTAGGGCTCGAAGCGCCTGCGGCCTCAATGCCACCGCCGCCGATTACCACGCCGCCGTCGGTAATAGCCATCTCGTTGCTCCTGCCGTTGATGAAGATGATCGAGTTCAAGACCGATCCGTTGCCGGTGACCTGGATTGTATTGTTGCTCCCACCGACATTTACAGGACCTCTACTGTATACTGAGCCCCCATTGGCGACGATCAATCGGTTACCGGCGGACGTGAAGGTAATTCCGCTATTAGTATTACCCCATACGGATCCGCTGCCGGTCACTAACACGGTGTTGCTGTTTCCATACCCCATGAAGCTCTGAGTGTCGTCGCTAAAACCCTGACCGGTATACATCGCTCCGCCATCCATGATGAACACTTGGTTGTTCGGGCCCAGGGAACCGAGCCAGATTTCCCCTGTGTTCTTCCACTCTGAGCCGAGTCCGCTCACCAATACGGAGTTGTTGCTGCTGCTGGCATTCCAGCCCACTAGGCCGGCGGAGTCAGATACAACACCGCCATTGGTGATGGTCAACTGGTTGCCCGCGCCTGAGTAACCGACGAAGACGGGCCCACTGTTGCTCCAAACCGAGCCGGGGTCGGAGACGAGCACCGAGTTGTTGTCCGCTCCGACTGCATATCCGATGTAGCCGAAGCCATTGGACAACGCGCCGCCGTCATCGACCACAAGGGCGTCATACACCCAATTCGAGCCGACAACGTAACCTGCATTGCCGTTGGCAGGGTTATCCACCCAATTACTGGTCAAGCCGCTGATGATGTTCGTTTGGTAATCGGCGGAGTACTGGGCATTGGAGAGGGATGGTTGCAGCACAAGCGCAACGAGCATTCCCGCGATCAGACACCGGCGTCGCATTCCGTTCACGCGTTCCTCCCGTGTGTGCTCTTGCGCACGATACGAGTGTACGGCGGATCGGAGATCTGTTAAGTAAAAGATTTGTAAAATTCCACGAGGCACCCTCGCCACCGTAAGACCTACCCAGTTCCGCCCATTCATACCGTGCACCACTCCCAGCCATGGAACGGCTCACCTCCCCGCATTGGATGATTTGCGTTGCGGCTCGTTTACCGGTAAAATGTCCGAAGAAAGGTCTGGTTGGATGAGCACGTTGCATGAAGCGGCCTCGATGGGGCAGATGGATTTGCTGGAATCCCTGCTCGCGGCGCACGCGGACATCAACGGCCAGGATGGTCTCGGCTGGACGCCGCTGCATTGGGCCGCCGAGGCCGATCGCCCCAACATTGTGAAGCGGTTGATCGACGCGGGCGCCGACGTCAACGTGCGCGACACCGGCGGTTCGACGCCGTTGCACCGCGCCGCCGGGATGGGGAGCCGGGCGATCATCGAGTTGCTCGTGGCGCACGGCGCGGATGTGAACCTGCATAACGGCTTTCGCTGGACCCCGCTGCATACCGCGCTGTTCTCGGAGCACATCGACGTGGCCGAGTTGCTGGTCGCCGCGGGCAGTGAACTCGATATTTTCAGCGCCGCAGGTCTGGGCATGACGGAGCGCGTCGCCGAAATCCTCAAGGCGAAACCGGATTTGGCACGGGCCAAAGACGGCTATCACTCGACTCCCCTGCACTGGGCCGCGCGCAACGGCCACCAGCAGGTTGTGGAACTCCTGCTGGCCAACGGCGCTGAGGTCGACGTGGTGAGCCGGTACGGTTCCACGCCGTTGCACCTCGCCGCGGAATACGGACGGGAAGCGGTCACCCGTCTGCTACTCGCGAAAGGGGCGCAGTTGGATTTGAAAGGCAGGTATGGTTCCACGCCGTTGCATTGGGCGGCCCGCAACGGTCACACGACCGTGGTGGAATTGCTCATGGCGCACAAGGCCGATGTCAATGCGGTGAATCAGCGGGGGTTGACCCCTCTGCGCGTGGCGCTCAAGTACGGTCGCACCGAGACGGCGGAACGATTGCGGCGGTTCGGGGCGCGCGAGTAAGGCCGGGTCGATGATCGCTTGCGCCCGACGCGGTTACGCGCCATCATGAGCCTGGCGTCGGTGCCGAGGTTTTCATGAATGACATTGGCAAAATCCTGGTCCTCGTCGGGCTCGTGTTGGTGGTGCTCGGAGGACTGCTCTGGTTGGGTGGCAAGTTGCCGTGGTTCGGCCGGCTGCCCGGCGATATCCGCATCGATCGCGAGCACTTCAAACTGTATTTCCCGCTGACCACGTGCCTGCTCATCAGCATCCTGCTGACGCTGCTCTTCCGTCTGCTCGGGAAGAGGATTAAATAGCCATGAAACCTGTTCTCAACGTCCGTTGGACCGAGGCGATTCGTCGCCGCTTCGCCCTTTCCCGGCTCGCCATCGCCTGTCTCGTGTCCCTCTTCGCGCCCCTCGCCGATGCCGCCATCCGTTACCCGGCCACCATCATCAGCGGCGCGACGACCGGCTATGTCGATACGTTGGTTTTCCCCTCCAGCATGACCGTTCCCAACCTGCCCGGCGGCAGCACCCTCACCGTTCCCAGCGGCCAGTGCATATTCGTGCCCAATGGAGTGCCAGGATCAGCCCGGAGGAACGCCACGGATGCCATCGACTCACGGTTGCTCCCAGGCAAGAGCACGTCATTCCTGACGTTCGCCAGCAATGGACTCGCTGTCTATCAGCGTAACACGAACTTTTGGGGAGCCAGCCTGGATACGACTTGCGTGGGCGTCTGGAACTCGACGCCGGATGGTTTCCAGACCAACAACAACAATCGCAGGGCGTGTGTGCTCATATCCTCCAATGTCGTGCTGTTTGCCGCGCACTACCCGTGCATCGTCGGCTCCACAAATCGGTGGCTGACTACGAACAACGTCGTGGTCAGCCGAATCATCACGGCCACCAATGCTGACCGGATTGCTGGCACTGACCTGGCGATCGGACTTCTCAACAGCCCGATTCCCACCAACCAGGTTACGCCGGCGCTTGTGCTTGGTGATTCGTGGACAAAGCAATTCCCGTCACTGGCCGTCGGTCAGCCGGTGATGGGCTTCAACCAGTCGTACCAGGCCTTCGTGTTCACGGTTAGGAATCTGCTCGTCAACGGCCTCTCCGTCTTTACCGCGCCCACGTCGGCCCTGGAACAACCATTTGGCGGGTCGGTCGCGTCCGGCGATTCCTCCAAGCCGGTGCTCATGTTTGTCAACGGCAAGCCTGTTATCCTTTGCACCTGGCACTTCGTGAATGCGGGTGACGCGGTGACGGGACACACGACGAACCTGAACGACGCCATCACCGCGCTGGGGGGCGCATCGACCAGCAACATCGACTTGAGCCGCTTCACCAGTTTCCAGCCATGACCCGCGCCATCCTTTCATGAAGACGTCGGAATTCGACTATCTTCTGCCCCCGGAGTTGATCGCCCAGCAACCGCTGCCCGACCGGGCCGCGTCCCGGATGATGGTGGTCGACCGCGCGACCGGTGAGATTCGTCACGACGTGTTCCGTCACCTCGACCACCACCTTCGCGCGGGAGATTTGTTGGTGCTCAACGACACCAAAGTCATTCCCGCGCGGATCTGGTCGCGCGATCCGGCTGTCGAGTTGTTGCTCGTCGAAAAAATCGGGATGGACCGCTGGACGGCCCTCGTCAAGCCCGGCAAACGGGCGAAACCGGGCGCCACGTTGCAATTTGAGGACGGTGTGACGGCGGTGGTCGAAGGAGAGACGGATTTCGGCGGGCGGACATTGCGCTTTTCGGGCGACGTGGAATCGTATCTCACGGCGCACGGGGCCGCGCCGTTGCCTCCGTACATCAAACGAACGACGCAACCCCTCGACGCGGATCGCGACCGGTACCAAACCGTGTTCGCGCGTACGCCGGGCGCCGTGGCAGCGCCGACGGCCGGACTGCACTTTACCACGGACGTGCTGAAACAACTTCAGGCGACCGGCATCGGACACACATTCGTCACGTTGCATGTCGGCATTGGCACCTTTCGTCCCGTGAAGGTTGAGAACGTCGAGGAGCACAAGATGCACGCCGAGAGGTTCTCGATTTCAGCGGCGGCAGCGGCAGCCATCCGCGGCGCGGGCCGCGTGGTGGCGGTGGGCACAACGGTGGCGCGGACGCTGGAGTCGTGCGTCGATGTGGAAGCGAGGGACGGCACGACGGACATTTTCATCCGCCCGCCCCACACGTTTCGCCACGTGGACGTGCTGCTGACGAATTTTCATCTGCCGCGCTCGACGCTGCTGATGTTGGTCAGCGCATTTGCCTCGCGGGAGTTGATCTTGAAGGCCTACGAGGAAGCCGTGCGTGAGCGATACCGCTTTTTCAGCTACGGCGATTGCATGTTGATCTTGTGAGGGGGGGGCGGCTACCGGCGAAGTATTTTTCGGATCACCCGCTTGACGTTATGTCAATTCTGACATATCTTGTCCCATGAAACATGAACAGCAAGCCGCTCCGGTGGATTCATGGCGAGGTGAAAACCCCGCCCATGAGCCGGGACGCCCGACGAGAGATCGGTTTCCTGCTCCGGGAATTGCAGGACGGTGTCCGGCTCGCGATGCCGCAGTCCCGTCCGATGCCGGTGATCGGGGCGCGCTGCCACGAGTTGCGGGTCAACGATGTGAGCAAGACGTGGCGCGTGGTGTACCGGCTGGACGCCGACGCCATTGTAATTTTGGAAGTATTTGAGAAGAAGACGAACCAGACGCCGCTGGCAGTCATTGCGGCCTGCCGGCAACGGTTGAAGCGATACGAAGAGGCACAGTTATGAAGAAGTTGAAGAACGGATGGGTGCAGGGCTCGGCCCAGGAGTTTTTGGAGTTGTCCGACGCGGACATGGCGTACATCGAAACCAAGCGCGCCCTGGCCGCTTGTCTGCGCGAACAACGAGTGAAACGGCGCCTGACGCAAACGGAACTGGCCGCCCGGCTGGAAACCAGCCAGTCCCGCGTCGCCAAGATGGAGTCCGGCGATTCGACGGTCTCGATTGACCTGCTGCTGCAAGCCCTGTATCGCATCGGCACCAAGCGCCGCCAACTGGCCGCCCTGCTCTGAGTCTCGCGCCCGCGGCCATGAAGGACGTTTAAGAAGATTTGAGTTGTTGATACGGCGATTGCATGTTGATCTTGTGACCCTTGCCGACTTTGTGTGCCCAAGGGCTGCC